>Ga0207049_1199_pt1 | contig 9046 bp, 13 predicted proteins | sample Alteio_BWMinCont_63_FD_153305 | JGI IMG/M metagenome (GOLD analysis project Ga0207049, IMG submission 153305) | Enriched cells from forest soil in Barre Woods Harvard Forest LTER site, Petersham, Massachusetts, United States -... | ecosystem: Environmental > Terrestrial > Soil > Temperate forest >... | reverse complement strand
GGTCCTGAGCTTCTAAGGCAAATGGTAAAGGGATTAAAAGACGGCTCGATTCCTTCCAACGAAAAGGGAGTTTCAAAGAAAATTGATGATTTCGTTAGAAAAAAACAGAGGTAGAGCAAAGTGCTAAATTGTGTGCTGATTCTGAGCAAAAAGCAAAGGAAGAGCTAGAACGAAGAGAGCGTGAAATTGGGAAGTTACGATTGCAAATAGAAGGGCTTCAACCAGCCATAGCATCCCCGATTCTCAAAAACCTTACAAAAGTCCCAGTCGACGGTAAATCGAGAGATTACCGCAAAGCAGTTCATGCTATACTAAGACAGATTCCACAAGGTAAATAAGTGGGAAAACGAATTCCAAACGCAAAGCAAGCGCTTGGAGTAACCCATCTGCAAGATTGCTACAGATATTTATTAATTTACAACGAATGGTAAATGTGATAACATGGTCAGCAGGAAAAAGCAAAAGAAGAGCAAAAACAGGGAACCGGAACTGAGTGTTGATAAAAGGGGCTACGTAAGGATACCGACAGTAGCCGGATTCTTCAGCTCAATAGGGGCTGCTCAGCCTACAAAAGAGGTTGGCCATACGGGCCTATTGCTAAGAGTCGCTAGAACTTCCCCATCCTCCCCTAAATCTTTGGTTATAACCAACAGGAAACGCAAGGTTGTTGCAAAGGTGAAGCTGTATACCAAAGATGTGATGGATCTTGCAAGGGCCGCATACATGGCTTTGCCAGAGCACTCGCAAAGGAATCTCAGGAAAATGCTCAGGAAATGAGCTTTCCGTCGGCAGGAAGCGCATGCGGTGCACAATAGTTATATAAGCCCTTTTTCTGTAAGGTACTTATGCTAAAGATGTACGCCAAGGCATCTACCATAAGCGAGGCTACACAATCCAAGAGCGAGACCGTCTCGGTCAAGGGCTGGATATATAGGAAGAGGAGCAGCGGAGGCAAGATATTTGCGATAGTGCACGACCACACTGGAACACTGCAGTGCATAATAGACAAGAGCTCGATCAGCGCAAAGGAGTGGGAAGGCATAGACAAGGCATACCTTGAGTCAAGCATAATAGTCAAGGGCACCCTCAAGAAGGACGAGAGGGCGCCGGGAGGGGTGGAGATGCAGGTTAGGGAGCTTGAGGTGCTCCACAGCGGCGAGCAGTTCCCGATAACCGAGTACCAAAGCCCCGAGCTGCTTCTTGACGTTAGGCACCTGTGGCTCAGGAGCCAGCGCATGCGCATGATAATGAAGGCACGCTCACACGTCTTCAAATACCTCAGGGAGTTCCTGGACAAGAACAAATTCTACGAGATAACGCCTCCGATACTGACTGCATCCGCGGGAGAGACCGGATCCAATCTTTTCAAGGTCGAGTATTTCGACAACGAGGTGTATCTGACCGAGTCCTCGCAGCTGTACGCAGAGGCGATGGTCTATGCGCTCGGAAAGGTATACACCCTCGCGCCTGCATATAGGGCCGAGAAGTCCAGGACGATAAAGCACCTCGCCGAGTTCTGGATGCTAGAGCCCGAGATGGCATACTTCAACAACAAGATGAACATGAACTTCCAGGCGAAATTGGTCAGCCACGTGACAAGCAGGCTGCTCAAGAACGACATGGATGTACTTAAGTCGCTTGGCGTCGACTCTGAATCGCTCAGGAAGATAAGACCCCCGTTCAAGACGATGACCTACGAGAAGGCAGTCGAAAAGCTGCAGCAGCTGGGCTCAGAGAAGAAATGGGGCGATGACTTCGGTGTGGAGGACGAGAAACTGCTAACGATGGAGGAGGAAAAGCCCATATTCGTGGCTAACTGGCCCAAGGAGATAAAGGCATTCTACATGCCAGTCAACAGGGACGGTGAGACCGTGGCGTGCGCTGACATGCTTGCGCCCAGGGGCCACGGCGAGATAGTCGGAGGGAGCGAGCGCATATGGAAAGAGGAGGAGCTTGTTTCGCGAATGAAAGAGTTAAATTTTAATCTTGATAACTACAAGTGGTATATTGACTTGAGGAAATATGGATCCGTGCCTCATGCGGGCTTCGGGCTGGGCGTAGAGCGTCTCATCAAATGGGTGCTCAACCTGGACCACATACGCGATGCCATACCATTCCCACGCATGATAAACAGGATAACCCCATAAGGTGTAAAAATGATGCAAAACGTCGTGAGCGCATATACGCTGGCCTTCGTGATACTTTCAGCCTTCACGCTGATGGCTTTTCTTCTATACCTATTCAGGAAAAAGCAGCTTCTCACCATACTTCCGGTGGTGGCAACACTTGTAACGGTGTTCCTGCTATACAGGTTCATAGGGAACGCCGCTGCTCCATACTACTTCGATATGATGGCACTTGATTTGTGCATTGCCCTTGTCTCAACCATACTTGCGATATTCTACATATCAAAGCCCTACATATTCGTCGGGCTGATAATACTGCTAATAGCCGGGTTCATGATATATCTTGTCAACTACAGCAACCAGGCGATCGGGACTAGCACCACGTTTGCAGCTGTGTTCGCCATAGGCACGATATATGGCCTCCTCTACAGGGAGTTCATGCTAGGTCCAAGGCGTTCAGAGAAGGCGAAGAAGACAAAGAAAGTGGAGATAAACCGCGACATAGTCCAGATAATTTTGGGCATAGTGCTCATTGGGATAATCCTGTTCTTCAGCTCCGATTACATAACCGTGGCCGGGGTGATCTTCGCTTTCATAATGCTCTGCTACACATTCAACAACCTGCTCGCAAACAGGAACCTGAGCCTTCTCTACAAGAGGGCGATGGACCTTGAGCGAAAGGATGCTACATACGGCCAGGGAGCTACCTATCTTGCGGCGAGCACTGCGCTTATAGTGGGCTTCAATCACAACGTGCATGTGCTGCTCTTCGGCATAGCGGTACTGTTCTTCGCAGACTCGATGGCAACCATAGTTGGCGTCAGCATGAGGCGCGCAGCCCAGCTGCCGTACAACAGGAACAAGACAATAGCTGGCAGCGTTGCGTTCTTCATAATAGCGGCAATAGCCGGATTTGTTCTGATAGGGTCGTTCCTAGGGCCGGTATTTGCGCTGGTGCTTGCGTTCGTGGAGAGCCTAGGCACTTCGATAGATGACAACATAAGATCTGGGGTCATAGTCGTGGTGCTGTCGCTACTTGCAGGACTATGATTTGCCTATTATGGACATCACGGCGCCCATGTCATCCGAGTGGTCGCCCTCGATGTCCTCTGGCAACTCCATGACAAAGGAGCCTGCGCCAAAGGCCTTGTTCCCGAATATGCTCCTAAAGCCATCGATGCCTATGTAGCCCTTGCCTATGTGCCAGTGCCTGTCCAGGCCGCTGCCAAGCTCATGCTTCGCGTCGTTTAGGTGCACCAGCCTGATCCTGGAGATTCCCACGGCATCGTCGAACCCTGCCATGGCCTTTGCAACCGATTCCGCAGTCCTAAGGTCATAACCAGCGGCGAAGGCATGGCATGTGTCAAAGCATACGCCAACTCGCTCGGAGCCTACGGTGTCTATTATCTCCCCTATCTCCTCAAACTTGCTGCCCACGCAGTTGGTGTAGCCTGATCCGTTCTCAAGAAGTATGGTTGTCTTTCCATTCTTGTCCAGGCCGTAATTGACTGCCTCGCACACGTTCTTTATGCCCTGGGACACTCCCTTGCCCAGGTGCGAGCCTAGGTGTATAACAAGATTACCAATGCCGAGCTTCTCGCAGTTCCCCATGTTTTCGGCAAGCATGAGCTTGCTCTTCTCGTAGACATCCTTGTTCGTGGATGCGGGATTGCACAGGTATGGTATGTGCGCATAGGCCCTTAAATCGTGCTCCTTGTTGTACCTTTTGAAGTTAGCGCAATCCTCCTCCTCTATATCCGAGTTCTTCCAGGACCTTGAGCTGGTCGTGAATATCTGAAAGGCCATGTAGTCGTTGCTTATCGCCTCCACTGAGGAATTGGCTATCGCCCCAGCTATAGATAGATGGAAGCCAAGTCGTATAAGATTAGGCAATCGATTCCCTTGCTAAAAAGAAAGAAAAGAAGGCCTTTTCAGCCCTTCCTTCTCGGCGGAGCCCTCATGGTCGCCTGGAATATGCCCACATCATTGCCCTCGGGATCGACTCCCTTCGCGGACCAGCCCATTCCCGGTATTTGTACCTTGGGCTGCGTTATCCTGCCGCCTGCCTTGACGAACTTTTTTATAGTGGCGTCTATGTTGCTAGTACCGATGTAGTTCACTGGCCTCTCGCTCCTCTCCTTCTTGTACATGCCTCCTGATGAAAGGAATCCCTTTGGCCTGCTTGCACTCATGTTTATCAGCCAATACTTCATGCTGCTCATCCCGCTGTCCTTGAACTTCCATCCAAAGACTGTCGCGTAGAACTTGCTAAGCTTCGCTGCATTCCTTGCAGGTATCTCGTAGTGTACTATTTCTCCTTTCATTGTCCCACCTATCTATTATTGGAAAGGAAAAATATAAATAGAGCGAAGAAATCCTATTTATATCTTTGATTACATTTAACAATCATGGGAAAAAGCTCGAAGGAGGTGGATGCATACATAGCAAAGGCTCCGATGAGCGCAAGGCCAAAACTGACACGCCTGCGCAACCTGATCAAGGAGCTTGCGCCAGATGCAGAGGAAGGTATAAGCTACAAGATGCCATCATACGGGAAGGGAAAAGTTGCCTGGTTTGCAATGATGAATAACTACATAGGCCTGTACATACGCCCTCCAATCATAGAAGAACACAGGGATGATCTGAAGGATTACAAGACGACAAAATCTGCGGTCCACATACTCCTAGACAGGCCACTTCCCGTGCATCTAATAAAGAAATTGATATCTGCCAGAATAAGAAAGAACGGCCAAAAGACGAAGAAAAGAGCGTAGCCAAAATTCCATCATTTTGCAAGAATGCCGCTAATCGCGCATCAACTGGTCTATTTAAAAGCATTGAGCATTCAATAACTCACACGGGGTGTATTGTTGGTTGCAAAGAGAGCGTTTAGTCTATACGATGTGGAGCAGTTCTTAAAGGAGGCTGGTGCCGAGAAGATAAACGAGAAGGCTATACTTAGCCTTGAGATGGAGCTGCAGGACACTGTCAAGGAACTGGTTAACGAGGCGGCGATGTATGCCAATTATGCCGGAAGAAAGCGCATGATAAAACTCTCAGACATAGACATGGTGAACGGTTCGAGGCGGTCCGTCAGGTACATGCAGAAGAGGCCTATAAGAAGGGTCAAAAGGCCAATTTCCCAAAGGAACTTTGCGGCACGCATGCAGCCGCCCAAGATAATGCTTGTCAACAACGTGCCGATAATAGCGGGGGACCAATCTAATTTATAAGTGAAAACTACCAAGCTATATCTTATAAAGGGAGACGCAAAAACAATATTGTGCCCTTGTAGTATAACTTGGATAGAACGCGGGCTTGCGGAGCCTGTGATGCGGGTTCAAATCCCGCCGAGGGCGCTTGAAAAATTCGAAAGCAAAAGCTGCTATTATTCGGAGTTATAACTTGTGTTTCTGCCATTTTCTCACTTCCTTTCCAGTTCTTTGACATCAGTAATATCTGGCGCAACATCGAGAAAAACCAAAGCCACCTTAGCAGGCATGTTTGGAAAACCTTCGATTCTAGGATAACCCGGTGCTCTGCAATCATTCAACCAGCCTGTATACAGTGCAACAGGGCGATTAGGACTCTCATTAGATGCGTCTATTGCCTCCTGGGCGAAATATATTACATCATGCCATTTTTTGTTGCAGTATGCTTCCTCTAGTCTGAAACTGAACTCTGTTTGTATAAACCTAAAACTAATTCCCTCTTTCCCCCGCAGTGCGTCATAGTATCCTTTTTCCCTTGGTATATCAGTTGAACTTACTGCCAATAAGCTCCCATCCAATCTCGCGTTGCTTAGTACTTCTATATCATAAACTGCTTCCACTGCTTTTGCTAGTCGGGTCCTACTATAAACGCTTCTTAATTCGTAGGCTGCAAGGAATGCATCTCTGACTGGTCTAAGCCTTTGTCTTTCTGGCACTACTATTGGAACTGGGCGAATTATTCTATCGACCTGTGTAGTTGCCATTTTACCAGATTATGATATAAAATTTTAGCATACTATTTATGCTTAAATAATAATGCTCGCTGCTAAGTGCGCATAGGTACTTCTACCACACTTTTTAACACGGAATCGTTTTTGCCAAGATAATATGCAGTTTTATTTGAATCTACAACTGCAACCATAAGTTCCTTAGATCTGTCTATATCCTTCCAATCTGCCCCACTCACAGACCACTTTCCTGATTTATTATCTTCTCCGTTCTTGAAGTTTTCATATGTCATTACTCTAGCATTAGGATAATACCATCCAGAGTAGTTTTTTGCCTCTCCTCTAAGTGTTTCCCCATCTATTTCAATCTCTGTTTTATCAAAAAACCTAAATTTTACAACGACATCCTTCCTAGAATCTCTAGGCTTAAGTCCTTCTATAAAAGGTTTAGTTGTATCTCTGCCAGCTACTCCTTTCGATTGCGCAGCATTTAAACGACTCAACTTATACTCCGCATAACACTGCGTTGTTGTAGCAGTTTTTGTTACCATTATTATCACACTATAATTGCGTTTCTGGAGATATATATGCTTTTGGACTTCAACGGCATATGCCGTATTTCCTTGAGTCGCCAAGCTCGTTCGCTACGCTCACGAGGGCCGCGCCTCCACGGGCTTTCTAAGGCTTAGGCTTGATCTTCTTCCTCTGCTATTTCCTGAAAAAACCCAAGACATCTTATAGAATTTCCTTACGCTCCAATACTCTAACATTATCCTTGGGCTTAACAATAGCTACCTGAACGTTTTCTCCAGGACAAACTACTATGCTAAGATTTCTACCTCTTCCGCTATAACTGACCAATGCTACAGGACGCTCCTCTTTAGCTGCATTAGCAGCACTTTTACTAAGAAACAATAGGTCATACCATCTTCCTTGCCTGATAAGTGCTTGTGCCTGTATTTCATTTATAAGTTTAAAATTAACCACATTAGTGCGCTCTACTTCATACAGTCCCTTTTCTCTAGGTAAATCTTTTGAATCTACTGCCAATAATAATCCTCTCCTTTCCCGCATTTCGGTCAATATACTGATGTCGAAAATTGTCTCTTTCGCAGTAGCTAGTACGTGATCCAATACCTTTGCAATAACCCTCGCATTCTTGACAGGCACGGTATAAAACGGTGCTATCTCTACCCTTCCTGTCATTTGTATCGTAGTTCTAGGCGCATTAATTGTCCGATCCATTCCACCACAGAATTACTCTACTTTGCATAATATTTATGGATATCTTTTCCTTTGGAACGCCCAGCTCGTTCGCTACGCTCACGAGGGGCTCCACGGTTCCCACAGGCCTTAAGCTTAGCAAGCTAAGCAGTCCAAGGGACCTAACGCTAGGCTAGCACGCCCCTCCGCCCGCTAGGGCGGCTGATGGCGGGCAACAACTTTATCCAAATTTATCTGTGCGTGTAGTTGCATCTCAATGGTAAGTTGCTAGGCGTTAATTTTTAGGGCTCAAAAAGCTTCGACGTAGGGTTTATTGCTCTAAATGCTAGTGCTTAGAACAAGTGCTAGAATCAGAGTAAGTATAGCTTTCCATAAAGATGAAAGATAGCTATAAATATTTACAAAAACAGACTAATTTTGTGATACGAATGACTGTTACAATTAATCCAACAACGCCCGAATTCTCACAGACAGATGAACAAATCATTGCAGATGTTAGAAAGCATAGAAAACTAATAGCAAAAAGTTTGGCAAAAGGTAGTTTCTTTTCGCTTGATAGCCCATACTCAGAATTAGTTCTCGAATTATATGGCAAAAGTAATTTGATGCAACCTGACGTAATATTAAAATATAGCGAACTAGATAAAAAATTTAACGATAAACCAATCCTTTCTTGGCGTAGCATATATGCACTAGAAGCGCTAGAATCGTTTGGTGTCATGACATTGGAGAAATATCCAACTGGCGGGGCTGATCGCGGCTATTGTAAAATAAATATAGGGCCTGTAGGAATTGAGCTTGGAGCTATATTGTCGGAGTGCAAAAGCCAAGCACTAGAACATATTAGAAAGACAACTAGCGCAAGTAAATAGATGGTACGTAGATAAGTAAATGTGTGATGGAAATGACAACAATAACAAAGACAAAAATGAAAACAGTAACATTGCCATCTAAAGAAGTAATCCACGCTCAGCTAAAAAAAACAAAGTTAATTGGTTGGAATCTCGAAAGGGACAGATTCTATGAAACTTATGTTGACTCTGTTGCTAACAATGCTAGAAACGCTAAGGATCTAGTAAATGGATGGAATCAAACAATTTCGTTATGGCTTGAAGAGTACCCACAAAGAACTGGTACGCTAAACGCTTTGGTGATGTTTAGAACATTTGATACTGTGGTCAGGACAATTGCACCAGAACTAGCAGAATATGCAATAATGATTAGAAACGAAAAAAGTTAATTAGTGAGAAAATAGCAACAAGCGATAAAATGGGCACCAGAAGAATTACTGATGAAACTGACGGGGAGAAGATTTTGGCAACTGCCAAAAAGGTGCAGAGACATTTGCAGAGGGCCCAAACAAGCCTGAGACCTATTGAATACCTGTTAAGAAAAAGCAAAAACGAGAAAAAGAAACAGCTGCCAGTAAAGCTCAGAGCTCTAATAAGAGATGCAAAACAGTTAGATACTATAGTGGTATCTAACTTTGAAATGTGGTGAGAAAATGTTAACTGTAACAAGCATGACAAAAGTACAAGAATTAAAGCTTAGGTACCTTACTTTTTCTAGCAGGAAAACCAAAATAGCTATTAAAGAGGATCTTGATTTACCAAGGCAAAGGATAATTATACTATCTAGAAGTCCTACAGTACTAGAAAAGCTTATGGGCAATCCCAATGTTCATACCTCTATACAGAAAGAGTTAGTAAATACATTTCAATACATGGTACGCGATTCAGAGCGTAAAAGATCAGAC
>Ga0207049_1103_pt1 | contig 9152 bp, 5 predicted proteins | sample Alteio_BWMinCont_63_FD_153305 | JGI IMG/M metagenome (GOLD analysis project Ga0207049, IMG submission 153305) | Enriched cells from forest soil in Barre Woods Harvard Forest LTER site, Petersham, Massachusetts, United States -... | ecosystem: Environmental > Terrestrial > Soil > Temperate forest >... | reverse complement strand
GTTAATGATGGCTTGAACGCTTCCTGCCAGAACAACGGCTCGACCACCTGGACCTACAACCAAGGCGTGATCCTCGGCGGCCTGGCCGAACACCGCCTTGAGAGCATAACCCCCGCTTAAGGTTCTCGTGGCTGCTTTTCCTTGCGCGTCCTTCCAGCGCAGGACGACATTCGGCAAAGGGGGAGCCCGGTCCGGAGCGATTGACACGGTCTTGCCGCTGAGGTCTTCCCCTTGCTGGGCGAAAAGGTTGATTGTGAGCCCAAGATCGGGCGGCCAATTTCTGCCCTGGCGCAACGTGAGCGAACCTCCCTGGAGCGTCGCGCGTTCACATAGAAAGCCACTGCCATGGATGCGGCCGGCGGGACGGTCAGGCGGTATAGCGACCTTGGTCACCTCGGTGGTCCAGATGATGTTTGTCGGCACTGGAAAAACCGGACGCGGTTGGATGTGTTTTTGCCCGGCGGCTAGGCCAGGTTCGGTGCCAAACCGCGCGGTGGCCCAGCGAGACAATTTTTCCCGCCAGAGAAAAAGAGCCGCGGCCGACCCGACCACGAGCACTACCACCACACAGGTGCCGAGCCACGAGCTAATCGTAAGTTCTTTTGGGCGGGACGAGCCATCCGCCGTCAGATCGAGGGGGGCCGGCCGCGCGCGGTTAGCCTGGGTTGCCGATAGAATCAGTTTCGAATCCCCCGCGGTCGGGGCCTGGGGGACGATGATTTTTTGGAAGCAGGTCGGGCATTCCAGTTGCTTGCCGCCGGCCTGTGCCGCGGCCGTGATATGCTGGCCGCATACCGGGCACGCAAACTTAAACTCCTGCATTGGTAACCCAAAGTTCCATAGCTGGCCCGCGACGACAATGCTTTTTTGACAGTGACTTTCGCTTCCCTTCCCCGCACATTCGGCCGGTTCGAAAAGTGCATGAAAAAGACCTCTCTTGTTTCTCGCAGCGGCCGGTTCGGGGCTGGGCCAGCGGCGGACGTAGCCCGGTTTACCGAATCCATTTCATTCGATTGGCAGCTGTGGCGGCATGACATCCTCGGCTCGAAAGCGCATGCCCAAATGTTGCGGAAGGTCGGGTTGCTGACGGCCCCGGAATGCCGAGCGATCCTCAAAGGGCTGGACGAAATCCAGGAAGAGATTGCGGCGGGGAAATTCCGTTGGAAGGAATCGCTCGAGGATGTCCATATGAACCTCGAGGCAGAGTTGACGCGCCGGGTGCCCGCGGGCGCCAAGCTGCACACCGGCCGCTCGCGCAACGATCAGGTCGCGCTTGATATGCGCCTTTGGCTGCGGGAACAAACCGGCGAACTGCTTGGCGAACTGCGCTCCTTGCAACGGGCCCTGGTGGAGTTAGGGGAGCGGGAAAAGGACGTGATCATTCCCGGTTACACCCACCTCCAGCGAGCGCAGCCGGTGTACCTGGCCCATCATTTGCTCGCCTTCGTCGAAATGCTGGCCCGGGATCGCGAGCGATTGCATCAAGGCCTGGCCCGCACGAATGTTTGTCCGCTTGGCAGCGGCGCCCTGGCTGGTTCCACCCTGCCGCTCGACCGTGAAATGCTCGCGCGCCTCCTCGGGTTTATCGACAGCCAAGGTCGTCCTCAAGTGGCCCAAAATTCCATGGACGCTGTCAGCGACCGCGATTTTGCCGTGGAGTTCTGCAGCACCGCGGCGTTGCTCGCCGTTCATCTTTCCCGGCTGGCGGAGGACCTGGTTCTTTGGGCCAGCAGCGAGTTTTCTTTCATCAAAATCGCCGATGCCTACACCACGGGTTCGTCCCTGATGCCGCAAAAGAAAAATCCCGATGTGGCCGAGCTCGCCCGGGGCAAGAGCGCGCGGGTCATCGGGAACCTGGTCGCGCTGCTGACGTTGTTAAAGGGTTTGCCGATGACCTATAACCGCGATTTGCAGGAGGACAAAGAACGGTTGTTCGACAGCGTCGATACGGTGCGCCGGACGGTCCGGATTTGCACGGGAATGCTGGGGCACATCGTGATGAATCGGCCGGCTTGCGCGGCGGCGGCCTCGGATCCGGCATTGCTGGCCACTGATCTGGCCGATTATCTGGTTCGCAAAGGCCTGCCGTTCCGCCAGGCCCATCATGCGGTCGGCTCGGTGGTTGCCTTGGCCGAACGGAAACGAAAATCGCTCAACGAGCTGGCCTTATCAGAACTCCAATCGGTGAATGGGCTTTTTGCGGGCGATGCGCTCAAGCTTTTTGCCTTGGGGCCCGCCCTCGCACGGCGAAAACAAACCGGGTCCCCGGGGACCGCCGAGGTCCGAAAACAATTGGCCCGCTGGCGCAAGACCCTGGCAGGAGAGATAACAGGCACCGTTAGAAAGGCGTGATGGCCGACGCGCGGCACTTCCTGTTGACTTCATTGCTGCGGGACGTTTCCCGGTCCTTCTATCTTACGCTGCGGATCCTGCCGGCGAGCATCCGAGAACCGATCGGGCTGGCTTATCTGCTGGCGCGCACGACCGACACAATCGCGGATGCCGGGCAGGCGCTTCTCGAACAGCGTCTCGAAGCCCTGCAGAAACTGAGCGAACGCATCGAGGCCCGCAGCCAGGAGGCGGTCGACCTGAGCGCACTCGCCCGACAACAGAAAATCCCCGCCGAACGGGTCCTGCTGGAGAATTGCGAGGAGAGTCTGGCATTACTCCACCAGCTTTCCGCCTCAGATCGACAGCTTGTCCGCGACGTTCTCCTTACCATTGTCAGCGGCCAGCAACTCGATTTGCGCCGATTTGCGGGCGCGTCCGAAAAACGGGTGATCGCCTTGCGGACCGACGCCGAATTGGACGATTACACCTACCGGGTCGCCGGGTGCGTCGGAGAATTCTGGACCAAAATGTGCCGTGCGCATCTTTTCCCGCGAGCTTCCCTGGATGAGGTTGCTTTGCTCGCTAACGGCATTCGGTTTGGAAAAGGATTGCAACTGGTGAACGTATTGCGTGACCTGCCGGCTGATTTGCGGCGGGGCCGCTGTTATCTGCCGGCGGAAGCATTGGCTAAGGAGAGGTTGGAGCCCGGGAGCTTGCTGGATCCGGGGAACGAACAGCAGTCACGACCAGTTTATAACAGGTGGATCGACCAGGCTGAAGCGCATCTGACCGCTGGTTGGCGATACACAAACACCTTGCCGCGCCGCTGCGTCCGGCTTCGGCTTGCTTGCGCGTGGCCGCTGCTGATTGGCCAGGAAACGGTAAAACTATTGCGTTCCGGGCGGGTGCTCGACCCGAGCCGCCGCATCAAGGTTGGCCGTCCGAGGGTTCGGAGTATCCTTTGCCGGTCCGTGTTGTACTACCCTTGGCCGGGCGCCTGGTACCGGCTTTTTCAACCGAGCCCTTCGATTTCCTGACTTCCCTAGCTTCCGTTGCTGGGGCTAAGAAACTTTGCAGATGAGCAAAGTAACTTCGCCTATCTGCGCCTCGAAGAACATTCGCCGGACAAATCTGGCGGCCCGGCCCGGAGCCGGCTGATTGCGCAAAACCCCTGATTTTATGGGCTTTTTGTGCATCCGCGCTCATCGAGAGGCCTAGTAGCGCTTGTCGTTGGCACAATCCTCGCTAATAGCGCGGCAGAAGCTATTCCGGTAGGAAACTACGGACCGGTGCTCTCGATTGTCGGGACGAGATTCGCGTTCGCGGAAATTCGAGGGGCCTTAAAACGTTAGGGGCTCCTGGCAACGGTTCCTACCGGGATGGCGTCTTCTTTTTTTAGCCAAGGCGGCTTCGTGCTTCAATGGCTGATGACCTCCAAAGACTTCAGGGTTTGCCCCGGCAGGTGGCTCGCTGGCAAAATGCGCAACAACAATTGCTCAGCGGCCGACCGGAGGGGGCCCTATCAGCATATCGCGATCTGGTCCAACGTTTCCCTGGCGTCGCGCAATTGTGGTTTGAACTTGGCATGGCTGCCATGGCAGCTCTGGATTTTTCGCAGGCCGAACAGGCCTTCCACCAGGCGGAAGCGCTCGCGCCCCGGGATGTTTCGCTCCTGGTGCTAATCGGTCAGCAATTTCACCGGTTGCGGCGATTGGATGACGCGCGCCGCTGTTTCCAGGGGGCCGTGGTTGCCGATCCCTCATCACTGCATGCGCAACTGAGCCTCGCGGCCTGGCATGAGCGGGAGCGCCGGCTGGAGCTGGCCTGGGAGTGTGTTGAAGCCTGCCTCCGGAAGCATCCGCGCAACGCCCAGGCGCTCTGCGTGCGGGCGCTTTTGCTTCATCGCGGCGGTCGCAATCCAGAAGCGGAAATCGTATTGCGAGATGTGATCCGAAGCGAAACATCCGACCACAATGTGCAGTATTCGAGCCGGCAGTTGCTCGGAGTGGTGCTTGATCAGCTCGGCCAGTACGCGGAGGCGCTCAAGCACCTCGTTGAGGCCAAGGCGCTCGCGCGGAAGCTCGGCAATACCGCGCGCATGGAGCACGATTACGATCTGGCGGATCGTCGCAGGCGGCTATTACTGGCCGAATTGACGCCCGAACACATCCGCCGCTGGCGCGCTGAATCACCCGGCGGCAGCGACCCGCCTCGACTCGCATTTTTGGGCGGCCACCCGCGCAGCGGGACGACCCTATTGGAGCAAATTCTCGGGGCGCACCCGGACATCCTCGCTTTCGACGAATCGGAAGCATTCGTGCAGGAGATTTGGCACGTGCTGGCTCCTATGCAGGCGTCCGAGGCGCTGAAACTCGAAACGCTCGACCGGTTGACCTCCGCGCGTCGAACGGAGATGCGGGAGCGTTATTTCAAAAGTCTGTTTCGGGAGGCGCCGCCAGACGCTGAATCCAAAGTGTTGTTGGACAAAAACCCCTCGCCCACCGCCGCCCTGCATCTCTGGCTGCGGGTCTTTCCCGGTTTGAAAGTCGTGGTCGCCCTGCGCGACCCGCGCGATGTCATTATCAGCTGTTTTTTTCAGAACCTGATGCTCACGCCGACAAACGCAAACTTTCTCAGTCTGGAGCGTACGGTGAGACATTACGTTGATCTAATGGATGTCTGGTTGCGTTTGCGCGAACTGGGCGGTTTTGATTGGATTGAGACACGTTATGAGGATCTGGTCGTAAACGCGCAAGCCGAAGGGTCGCGTGTAACGGAATTCCTCGGCGTCGTATGGCAGCGGGAACAAGCACAACATCACCATGCCGCCACGGACATATTTGTCTTTTCCCCGACCTACGCTGCGGCGACTCAGCCGGTTCACAGCCGAGCGGTCGGCCGCTGGCATCATTATGCGGAGGCGCTGGCGCCACTGCAGGCCGGGCTGGCTCCCTATTGCAAAGCCTTCGGATACGGTAATGGATCGTAAGCCTCCGTAAGGGGCATTTCTGAGAGTTTTCGGTTTTGGGGTGCCGGGCGAATCTGGTTGAAGGCGGGCTTATTCCGTGGTTGATTCGGCCATGAACTTGCCGTCCCGCCATGAAGTTTTTCTTCTGGCTCCCTTACACGCCGAGCTTGCGTCACGACCATGAGACTCAAGCTTTACCCGGCGGTCGATAATCGCGCGTGGACTGGCCTCGCGGCCTTTCTGTTAACGCTGTTCCTCACAAGAGTTCGAGCCGATATCGCGCCGATCCTCCTGGACGCCGGGAGCTTCAATCGGGACATGGTCGTGGAGCGGACAGCGCCGGCACCGGTCATCGCTGGCGGTTATACCACGGCCTCGATGGATAGCGGCACGGGAAATTCTGCCAATAGTTGGTACGAGCAGGGTTATAACACAGCCAGCCCGGGGACTGGATTGCCGCGCGCGGGCTCAACTTTTACACACCAAAACGCCGTCGATCACCAATATAAGATGGCGCCCAGTTTTGCCACCAACAACGCGGTTATGCTGGACAACGCGCTAACCCAGGCCACCCTGACACTGCTTACCCCCGCGGTCTACGGCCGGTTGTCCTTCCTCGAAAGTGGTGGCCATACTGGGATCACTTTCAACTATGTCGTGCATCACCTGGACGGCACCGGCGAGGCCGGCAGCGGAACTATTCCTGACTGGTTTAACGGCACCAGCCCGGCGTGGACGGCCAATGGGCGTGTAGATGTCGGAAGCTTTGCATTCAACAGCGTGAATGGAAACAACCCGCGCCTTTATTCGCTGGATGTCATCCTCTCGGACACCAGCAGTCCCATAACCCGCATTGACCTGAGCTACACGGGCGGCAGCGGGCACGGAGCGATCATGGCTCTAAGTGGATCGAACGGTGGAGGGTTTCTCCCGATCAATGTGAGCGGCTATAATGAAGACATTGTTGTCGAGGCGGCAGCTGGTAAGCCCGGAACCCTTCCCGGCGTCACAACCGCTACCATGGATACCGGGTTCGCCAACACGGCCACCACGTGGTACGAAAGCGGTTACGTTTCCACCGCCACGGGGAGCGGACTGCCTCCTGCGGGTTCAACTCTCACCAACCTTTCTGCGCCGGACCATCGTTATACCCTGGCCGCGAGCTATGTTGCGAACAATGTGGTGCTCCTGACTTCGAACGCGCCCTCTGCCACCCTCACGCCCATCACTGCGGCAAGTTACGCGGCTCTTTCATTCTTGATGTCCTCCGGAAACGGGCCTGTCACAGTCGGGTGCACCGTTCGCCACGCCGACGGTGTGAACGAGAACGGATCGTTTTCGGTGCCGGACTGGTTTACCCGCTCGCCGGTGGCGTTTGTGGCCAACGGCCGCGTTGATGTTTCCACTGCCATTGCGAGCGCGGTAAACAGCGGCAATCCGCGGCTATACGCGGCGGATGTCGCGCTCGGGAACGTCTCCAGCCCCGTCACCAATATTATTTTGAACTGGCAATCCGGAGGGAGCGGCGCCAATGCGGTGGTTTTTGCGGTCAGCGGCGGCACCGTCAGGCTGCCGCTGCCAGGCGATGATTTCAACGCCAATTCCGAAGCCGCGGCCGCTATCCTCCAACAATGGTACAATCCGAGTGGATTGTATGATACGACCGGGTGGTGGAATGCGGCCAACTGTATCGAGGCCATTGAGAATGTTATTTTCGCCAATAACGATCTCCAGTACCTCTCCGTGCTCACCAATACCTACAACCTGAACTCCGGCGGCAATTTTCTTAACAGTTATTACGATGATGAAGGCTGGTGGGCCAATGCCTGGATCCGGGCCTACGATCTGACCGGCAATCCCGCGTTTCTCAACACGGCCAAAACCATTTTCTCCGACCTGGTCACCGGCTGGGATGCGACCAATCTTAGCTGTCCGGGCGGCGTATGGTGGGACAAAATTCATTCGTATAAAAACGCGATCCCGAACGAGCTGTTCCTGCTGGCGGCGATCCGGCTGCACCAGCGCACCCCCGGCGATGGTGGGGCGGGCAGCTATTTCTATTGGGCGACGAACGAATGGGCCTGGTTTAAAGCCAGCGGGATGATTAACGGGCAACAGTTGGTTAATGATGGCTTGAACGCTTCCTGCCAGAACAACGGCTCGACCACCTGGACCTACAACCAAGGCGTGATCCTCGGCGGCCTGGCCGATCTATACAAGGTGACCGGTGATGTCGCGTACCTGAATCAAGCCACCGCGATCGCCGATGGGGCGGTCGCCAACCTCGTCGATGCCAACGGGGTGCTGCGTGAACCGTGTGAAACCACAGGGTGCGGGGGCGGCGACGTGCCTCAATTCAAAGGCGTTTTCATTCGCTACCTTGCTTATCTATATGATCTCACGCGAAAGCCTGCCTATTATTCCTTGCTCTACAAAAGCGCTCACGCCGCCTGGTTCAATGACCGCAACGTTTACAATCAACTCGGGCTGAAGTGGGATGGGCCATTCGATTCGCCCGACGCCTCGCGACAAAGCTCCGCGCTCATGCCGGTCAGCGCGCTCGCCGAACCGGTTACTGCCGATTTGCCGTTCGCAAAAGGTTCAGGCGAGCCTGCCTTCAGCCACGCCCTGGGCGTTGCCTCCGGCACACTGGGCTGGAGTTGCAGCACTGCCAACGCTCCGCGCAGCGATTTCATGCAATACGGGCCTTATATTTCCTATCTCCCGATCGGGCTCCATGCAGCGCATTTCCAGATCGCGGTGGATGCCCTCGGCAGTGCGAGCACGACGCTGGCTCGGCTCGATGTTCGTGAATACAACGGAGGCACGATCCTCGCCAGCAAGGATGTGAACTGGAACGCCTTCGCCGCCAGCGGAACACCGCGCGATTTTTTGCTGCTGTTCTCTAATTCGATCGCCGGCGACCCGCTTGAATTCCGAATCCTATGGAGCAACGCCGTCGGCTCGCCGGCGCTTACGGTTTCGGACATTACGGTCGACGGGCTGCTTAATTGGACAGCGGCGAATTTGGCGCACGACATCGGCCGATTGGACGGCCTCAACAGCTGGGAAGCGGACCCCGTCCGCGACCATGCCGGGGGCTTTCTCGCGCGAGGGCTCGGAACGGGTGAGATTCCAGCCGGTGATTATCTTGCGCTCTTCGAATTAAGGGTCGACAACTTCAACTGGGATAACGCGGTGGTGGCTGCGCTTTCCGTCGTGGACGTCGACGCTAATATTGCTGTGTCGACCCAGACCATCACGCGTAATGAATTTTCCAGTACGATGTACCAGGCTTTCGGATTGAACTTCAACGCGGTGGCAGGCCATCACTATGATTTTCGCACTTTTTGGTATTACAGTTCGACTGCTCCGAGATTGACGCAACGGAGCGTCATGTTGAGGCCCGGAGCGGTGCCGTTTTTTACCGGTGCTCGAGGTATAAGTAACGCCGTAGTTCTCAGCCTGACCGGCGTTCCAGGCCGGACCTATACGCTCCAGGCGACCGGTAACCTGGCCCAGCCTCAATGGTTGACGGTCGGCACTGTGACGGTGCCCGTTGCGCTGGGCAGCGCCCAATTCACAGACCTCCTTTCTTCCTCGAACCGGTTCTATCGTTTAAGCTACCCGTGATGAGACGCACGGTTCGGGCCACTGTTTTAGCTGCCGGAACGGTGGCGTTCCTGATCCTCTTTCCGAACGCGGGCGTGTCGGGTGTCATTGCCGGCGTAGATGCGTCGTTGCTGACGTTTTTCGAACAACGCGGAGTGGTCTACCGGAACGCAGGGCAGGCTGAGGATTGCCTGGCATTGTTGAAAGAGCATGGACTCAGCTGTGTCCGGCTGCGGCTTTT
>Ga0207049_1198_pt1 | contig 9156 bp, 3 predicted proteins | sample Alteio_BWMinCont_63_FD_153305 | JGI IMG/M metagenome (GOLD analysis project Ga0207049, IMG submission 153305) | Enriched cells from forest soil in Barre Woods Harvard Forest LTER site, Petersham, Massachusetts, United States -... | ecosystem: Environmental > Terrestrial > Soil > Temperate forest >... | reverse complement strand
CAGGGTACTCGCTATCGGTGATTATCGCGCTGTATCTGAAATTATTATTCGGGGTGGGCGAATTTACCACCTCGGCAAAAGAGTAGCTTAGTGAATTTGCAATTCCGTTGCCAGATATTGGAGCATAGTAGACCGCATTTGTTATCCCCATGCTGTTGCCGGTGCCGCCGCTTCCGCCGATGCAGTATACAATGTAGCTATGGGTCACACAGCTCTGTTCGTATACGTCCGTGGGGTACTCTGTTGATGGAACCATGTTATTTGTGGAATAAGACGATCCAACTGTACCCTTCGCGTAGATCCTTGAAGTGAATGTGGTAGGGAATATGTTCCCCAGCCCGTTCTTTGCCATGCTGCCGCCTATGCAAAGGATTGTATTCGTGTTGGAATTTGATGATAGGTAATCTACGCACTGCTGCCCCAGCATCCCTCTTGCCATTGCATTTGTGGGATTGGTAGTCCATGCCCCTACGCTATTTGTGCCAAGTATAGGAGCGTAATATATGGAGTTTGTCATTGCATTAGACCAGAATATGTCCGTAGGTGTCGGGGAGGTCGAGCCTCCAAAGCAGTATATGTTGTTCCCATTTGCCGTGCAGCTCTGCTGTGAGACGTTTATTGGATACGAATTTGTTGCGGTCCATGATCCTATCGCCCCTGAGCTTAGCACGCTGCCCACTTCCACGATACTTTGCGGCGAGGAAGCTGTAGATCCCCCAACGCAGTAAATATTGTTCTTTTCCTGCACGCAGCTTGTGCCGGTGATGTTGGATGGGTAGACTGTGGTGTTGGACCATGAGCCAACAATTCCAGAGCTTAGTATGGGAGCGTAGTAGACTGCTCTTAAGGTGGTCCCTGCGCCGCTTTCCCCTCCTACGCAGTAAATATCGTTGGAAACCGTTGAGCAGCTCAGCCCGAACACGTTGACAGGGTAGGAGTTGGTCGCCGTCCATTGCCCAAGAGCCTTAGAACCAAGTATTTGTGAATAATAGACTGAGTTTGAGATATAAGTTCCGGTATTGCCTCCTATGCAGTATATGCTGCTGTTGTATGCAACGCAGCTGTGCTGGGAAACGTTTATTGGATACGGGTTTGCCGATGTAAATTTGCCGAACCCTAGTGTCATCGAGGTTGTGTTTCCAGTCACGTTGAAGAAATTGACGGTTATAGGGCTTATCCCCCCTGATATTCTGAACGTGTAGTTGACAAGCTGCCCGCTGTCGAGTATGGAGTTGCTGGGGGTCAGAGAGGTGATTGTAGGCGCAGTGTGATACGGTTGTAGGCATTTGCCAAACTTTAGCTGCACGCAAAAGAATGTGGTAATAGCGTTGTTTATGTAGGACTGCCCGGGGATGCTCGGGTTGCCTCCGCCGAAATCATGTCCGTCGTCTTCGGTAAGGATGTACACATCCTTGCTGGCGTTGATGCTTCTTGCCTGCAGCAGGTCAAATCCCTGTGTAGACTGATTTACTGGAACGGTCTTGTCAAATCCGGAGCTTATTACCATCACAGGAGGCGCACCAGCGCTTATGTAGCTCACAGGGCTATATACTATGGCGTTGGAACAGCTATAGCTATAGCAGCCCAGTATCACGTTTGATAGAGTCAGTTGCGACTGGTCTGGAGTATTCCAGAAGTTTGGCGAGCTGAAATTAGTAGGCCCGAATTCGCTCACCACTGCCTGAACATTGCTAGAAAAGTTTGTGTATTGGCCTACGTCCCACCCTGCGCTGGGTCCCGCGTAACCAGTCATCAATGCCAATTCCCCTCCGGCGCTTTCCCCGATTACGCCTATGTTAGTCGTGTTAAGCCCGTATTTGTTCGCGTTTGCACGAAGCCACCTTATCTCGCATTTGTTATCTATTGTCATTGCAGGAGCATAAGACCAGTACATGCCGTTGCCCTTACGGTTTAGCCTGTAGTTGGCAACCACGTAGACATACCCGTGGCCCGCGACATTTTGGAGCAGGTAAGTAAGGAAGTTTGACGGGTCCTCGCCCTTTGTTATGTTGCTGATTAGAGTGCTCATGAGTTTATAGTTGCCGGTGTCCCAGCTGCCTTCGTGTATTCTGACTATGGTCGGGTATGGCGAGCCGTACTGGTTTGACGAGGGGTATATTATGTATATTTGGTGCTCCGTTACATTGAGGGAGTAGTTGGATGACCCCACGGCAGGTTCGCAGTATGTGGCATTCACAATCGCTGATATACCTGGAAGCGCGGCAAAAGAGGTTATCGCAAGGCTGTTGGTAATAGAGGAGTTGCGCGCTGTGCTGTCGACTACTTTTCCGGTAATTGACATTTTGCCTATAGTGCCAATTGTCGAAGGCATCAGGAATGTGTATGAGTTTGATGCGATTGATACATTTGAGTATGTCTGGTTTGCTATCACCTTGCCGCTTGTCGAGTTTGTAACGGTGAAGCTATAAGCGTATGGAGGCGTGCCTCCGCTAATGTTCATGTAGATGGTTTCCGGCTGGCCCTGCAGTATTCCGGAATTGGACGGCACGGCGGATAAAACGGATGGTGGCGCGTATATGGTGCCGTTTACTTTTATTGTGCTGTTCAGGCTATTTGAAATCATCGGAGTGGAGGCGTGGTCTGAGACCGACACGCTTGCGTTGTAGACGCCCACCGCCAAAGGAGTGTATGAAAATGCATTTTGGGAGTACGCATTTGAGCTGTAGATCACGTTTGCAACCATACCTGCCGCGTTTCTGACTGTCCAGTCATAGTTGAACGGCGCAGTTCCTCCAGATACGGTTGCAGTCCATGTTTGGGCGCCGCCCAGATTAAATGAATTGCTGGATGGCGAAATGGATACCGACAGGGCGGGGTTTATGGTTATGCCGCTTTGCAGTGATATTAGCGTATTGTTTTCTGTTCCGTTCAGGTTCCTTGCAACCAGACCAAAATGCCATACGCCCAAGGCGCCGTAATCTGCTTGTGTTGAAATGGTATTGTTTGTCGCATTTGGCGAAGTATGGATGTCTATCTGGTTTGACGATACCGCCTTAATGAGCATCCCAATCTGGATTGGAGTAGAGTTCCCTACAGCAACCAGGGAGGTATTCCCGGCAAGCGTTGAACCGTTCGTGGCGTTAGGAGCGCGCCATGACCAGCCAGCTAGGTAGGTGCTGTTTTGCGTCCAGTTTGTTCCTGCAAGTGTGGTGTTGAGCGTGCTTGACTGGCCGACGTCTATTGTGGTATTTGATGCTACTGGAGGATTCGGAATCTCTTGCAGCGATGCGGATCCTAAAGGCAGCTGCATGCGCCCGAATGACTCCGTGGGAAAAACTCCGCCAGGTGGATCGGTCCTTGTCCTTGTAAGATAAAGAGCGATGGGCTGGCTTGCAGACTGAACCATATACATGAAGAACGTTGGGCCCTTTGCTGCCAATATCCTAAGCGGATTTGCCGAGCCGCTTCCGAAAGCAACCAGCGGGCTGTAGTCAACATAAACATTTGCAGTCGTCTGGTTGGTGTATTCGGTTGATTCTATTATATCGTTTGACACAGCAAGCGAATTTGGGGCCAATAAGTTTCCGACTACAATGCCGTGGCCGTTTGCGGTTACAAAGCAGAGATTTGATGTCGCCACACATGGCGTTGCAGCAATCCTGAATCCGAAGCCAATTCCTATGGCAGAGGACGGGTTTGACACGCTGCCCGTGGTTCCGATCAGCTTGGAGTTTAAGGTTCCCGTAAAGTTTATTATGCTGTCTACAACATTTCCGGGGCTGTTGTAGGACCATAGCATCGCATTTGATGAAGATGTATAGATGCCGTTGTTCCCGCCAGATTTTGCCGAGAATAAAAGTGCATTTGTAGGAGTGAATATTACCGGAGTCCCGGCGTTTCCTCTTATCTGTGTCCAGCCTGCTGGAAGGCTTGAGAGCGAGCCGCCGAATCGGGTATAAGTGGTGAATACCGATTCCCCATTATCGTATTGGCCGTAGATTCCGGTAAGATATGGCGCCATGCCAACGTTGATGCCGTTTAGCTGCGAGTCGCTCTGAGGATAGAAGACAAGGGTGATTGAATTGGCCGCATTTGTGAATGGAGCTATAGCAAAGTCAGGCACAACCCATATGCGATAGCTTGAAATAGTGTCGAGCCTTGTTGATTGCATTATGTTCCCCATGCCTATGGAATTGCCCTCGATCCATATGTTCAGGAAATTGCCGGTGAACCCATCGTATACCCGTATGTTGTTTGCCCCGGAATTCAAATATCCAGAGTAATTAAGGGTGTTTATTGTAAGCGGATAAGGGGTGTAAATCCCATATACGCCATTTTGCGTGTTGTTTAAGGATACGTTGACCCAGGTGCACGCGGCAGGACCCGCACATGGAGCAGTCCAGGGGGCAGCATTAGAATATGCGGCTATTGCAGCAAGTAAGAATATTATCAATACTACTAATTTGGTTGTGAATCCTGACATTTTACCACTCAGTTTCTTTCATAAGGATCTTGCATCCTTTAGAGAGCCTTTACTGTTTAGCACTGCATTGATTGCAGACCCTTTCTATCAATAGGATTAATCTATCCAGATATATATGTGTATCTTTAGTATGCTTAAATAACACAACTTTGGGTGTGGATGCGCAGAGTTGCAGCTAAGGTGCCCAACGGCAAGCCTTGGGGAATTCACCAGTCCAAATAGTAGGGCCCAGCATTGAATTGGCCCACGATTATAGGAGGCGTGTTGCCAATAGGATCTGCTAACCAGATATGCACGGCAGCCGCAGTTTATGTAGGTTTAGAAAAGGTGGCCAGATCCAGCATATTTTATGCAGTAACTTTCTATCTCCTAATTTATAGCCAAAGGGAATTGATGCTGCATACTGAAAGATTTGCCATGCCGCAAATAAAGGCATGGCCACCCATCATTAGTGCACCAGCGCATAGGCAATGAAAACGGCCGCCAGCAGTATCGATATCGTGCTCACCACCTTAATCATTGAGTTGAGCGCGGGTCCTGCTGTGTCCTTTAGGGGATCGCCCAGCGTGTCCCCAACTACCGCAGCCTTGTGCGCGTCACTCCCCTTGCCGCCGAGATGTCCTGATTCTATGTACTTCTTGGCGTTGTCCATCGCAGCTCCGCTGTTTGCCATGAAGAGCGCGAGCATCAGGCTCGCAGGTATCATGCCGACAAGCAGCCCGCCCAGCGCCCTCGTGCCAAGTATCAGGCCGACCGCAATGGGCGTAACTATGGCTATTAGCTCAGGCACGGCAAGCGATTTTATAGCGTTAATCGTCGCGATGTCCACGGCCCTTGCATAGTCGGGCTTTGCCTTTCCTTGTATCAGGCCCTTTATCGTCTTTACCTGCCTCCTGACCTCGTTCACCATCAAATTTGCCGCTGTCCCTACGGCTTCCATTAGAAATGATGCGAAGACAAACGGCAGCAGCGCGCCTATGAACACGCCTGCCATTACCACAGGACTTAGCGCATCTATTGAAGTGAGATGCACGGCCTGGGTGAATGCCACTAGAAGCGCCGTTGCGGAGAGTGCCGCTCCCCCTATCGCGTAGGCCTTTGTGGTGGCCTTTGTAGTGTTGCCCAATGCGTCAAGGTGGTCTGTTACCTTCCTCACGTTTGCTGGAAGGCCGGCCATCTCGGCGATCCCTCCGGCGTTGTCAGTTATCGGGCCAAAAGAGTCTATTGTCAGTATGGTCGCGGTTATCGAAAGCATTCCGACCGCAGCTATTCCTATTCCATATATTCCCCCTGTTGCGTAGCTCGCAAGTATCGCAAGCACTATGAAGAACACAGGCAGCCATGTGCTCCTGAGCCCCACTGCAAGTCCTGTTATGACGTTTGTTCCTGCGCCACCTACCGATGCATTTGCAATCTTCACAACGAAGCGACTCTTGCTGCCAGTATAGTAGTCAGCCACCCAGAAGAGAATGAATGCGAGAAGCAGGCCTGAGAGCACCGGCACGAACATATTCATGCCCACGTGCATCATTGAAGTTAGCACGAGGTCCAGCACCGCCGACACGAAGACGGCAGCGCCTATGCCCCAATATAGCGCCTTGTTTGGGGTCTTGCCGAATTTCTTAAGTATTGGTATGCTGACAACGCTGCCTACAAATCCGAGGCATGCTATTAGCAGCGGGTATCCTATCGCTGCACCTATAGGTATCCCTCCGGTTATTCCAATTCCTGATGCTATAAGACCTACAGGGATGAGCAGCGCGGCCACCAAAGTGACCGAGTAGCTTTCGAAAACGTCAGCGGCCATTCCTGCGCAGTCTCCTACGGTGTCGCCGACAAGGTCAGCGATGACCGCAGGATTCCTTGGGTCGTCCTCCGGAAGGTTCAATTCGGTCTTCCCTACCAGATCTGCGCCCACGTCAGCGGCCTTTGTGTATATTCCGCCCCCGACCCTTGCGAAGAGCGATATGAGCGATGCGCCGAATCCGAACCCTATTAGCACGGTGAAGGCGTTTGCGCCCAACCCTATCAGAAGTAGGCTAAGGCCTATAAGTGAGAATCCAACAGCGGCAAATCCAGTCACGGCACCGCCGGCGATTCCCGTCCAGAATGCCTCCTTTAGCCCGCTCTCAGCGCTCTTTGCGGTTCGGGCGTTTGCACGAACAGCAACGCTCATGCCCAGGTATGCGGTAAGGTAAGATGTGACCGCACCCACTATGAATGCGCCCGTGAGCGCAAGCCCGAAGCCTTTAAGCGGTATGAAGTAAAGCGCTATCGCGATGATCACCGCGAATAACAGTATAGTCTTGAGTTGCCTGTTGAGGTAGGCGTTTGCCCCCTCGCGGATAGCCTTTGATATTTCCTGCATCTTAGGCGTCCCTTCAGGCTTCTTCATTACTTCCCAAGCCACAAAAATGGCAAAAAGCAGGGAGAGTATTCCGGCCGTTAGACTGAAATAATAGAACAGCATGTTACCCCCATAAACCGTAACTACACATTTAGGAACAAACTATATAAACATTGTTTTTATGCGGAATAATCCATTAATTTGGCATTTAGGAGGCTTCCTTACCGTGCCCTTTCTGCCCGGCTTGAGGCTTCTCCACAGTCAATTGATCCGAACTCTTCCTTACGTAGTTTAGATAGACCAGCGCGGCAAGCGAAACGGTTACGAATGCACCCCCTAACACTGTTATGAGGATCTCAGGGCCGGCTATCTGCTGAGAGGCCATGAACCCCGTCACGTTCTGCGTGCCGAGGGTGAACGGGTACATCAGCGCCCCGAAGAGGTTGATTGTCGCAACGATGGCTATTATGTTGACTATCCAGGCGTACCTGAGTTTTGTCAGCTGCGCGACTACCGATGCGGCGATGAGCACCACAGCTATAATTACCACTGTGGCGTTGGCCTGAATGGCATGGTAGAATATCGGAAGATAGATGTACATCGATACGAATCCTATCACGAATCCGCACATAGATGCTACGGGTCCCACTATGCCGCTGCCATCGTATCTTATAATCGTGCTTGCTATCGAGAGCGCGAAGAGGAGCATCGTTATGATTACCAGCACGTTGAACGAATTGGTAAATGCAGAGGCCGTAATGCCGATGCTGCCTATGCCAATCCCCGATATGCCCGAAGTGAGCACTGATATTACAAGCAGCGCCGCTATCAAAGTGGAGAGAGAGTAAATCGTTCCGAAGAGCTGCTCGTACCTGTCACCGCGCATGTAGTCGCCAAGGGCAAGGAAGGCGTTCCTTAGCAGTATGAATATGAGCGCAATCAAGAGCGGGATTGCGTACGTGCCCCCTATCAGCACGAGCAGCTTGGGGTACGTGACCTCGTAATTGACTAGGTAGAACACGCCGAAGGTGCCGGTAACCTCCCATATGGGGTTTATCAGAGGCCTTATCCTTCCTGAATATTTATTGTAGTCTATCAGAAGCGATAGCGCGAACCCCACCTCTATAAGAAACAGCGTTATGAAGGCGGAAAAGATCGCGTAGTTTAGCGTGTAGAGCAGGTTCATTTGGTCTGCACCTCTGGGAATAGCGGCCTGCCCCTAAATATCCTCCTTACCGTGAATATCACTATGGGTATTACCGAAAGGTAAAATGCCAGTATCAGCACGGCGACTATCGGTATGCCCGGCGTGCCGTTTGCGGCCTGGCTGACCAGCATGACGTTGTATATTATCCATGGCTGCCTGCCAAGCTCCTCCATGACCCATCCGTCCTCAAGCGCGAACGCCGCGAGCACTCCCGCAAGTATAAGCAGCCAGAGCACCAGTTTGTTTTCGAAGGGCCTCCACTTGAACAGGTACATCGCGCATGCAAGGGCCACTATCAGCCCGACTAGCATCGCTGCCCCGAACAGCATGTCGAACATCAAATGTATTATGAGCGGCGGCCATGTGTCCTTAGGATAGCTGCTTAGCCCTGGCACCACCCCTGAAGTGCTCCCGTTTAGCAGCAGGCTCTGGAACCCGGGTATTGGTATGTAATATTTGAGCGTGCCGTTGATCGGGATGCCGCCTATGCGCTCAGGAGCGTTGCTCTGCGGATTTATGTTTCCCTCAAGCGCTGCGAACTTCTCTGGCTGCCAGTGCGCAACCGCTGATATCGACATTATCCCGGTTACTATGGAAAGCAGCGTGAAGAGCGCCGCCAGAGGAAGCATTATCGCAAGCCACTTCTTGTAATATTGCCTCTTCCTATCCTCGTTTGACTTGAGCAGCATGAGGCAGGCGTAGGCAACGATTATGAGCGAGCCCGCAAAGTATGCAGTGAACATTACGTGGACGACCTCAAGCCAGGTGGACTGGGTATGAAAGACCGCAAATGGCATTACCCCGCTCACCACGCCGCTTTGTATGAACGCCTGTATGTTGAACCCTGCAGGAGTGTTCATCCAGGCGTTTATCATCGTTATAAGCATGGCGGACAGCGCGCCCCCAACGGCGATTGGTATGCCCGTTAGCAAATGAGCGCTCTTGCTCTTGAACTTGCCCCATGAATACAGGTATATGCCTATGAATATCGTCTCCATGAAGAAGGCGAAGGCCTCTATGTAGAACGGGAGCATCGCAGGCACACTCTACATTGCCTCATTCCCCTCACTGCTCTACGCTGCAGAATTCCTCGGCATATTGCTATTGTGGGTGGGGTTCTACAGGCCAAGGCCCAAACAGGTCCAAGCGCAACAGCAT
>Ga0207049_1197_pt1 | contig 9167 bp, 9 predicted proteins | sample Alteio_BWMinCont_63_FD_153305 | JGI IMG/M metagenome (GOLD analysis project Ga0207049, IMG submission 153305) | Enriched cells from forest soil in Barre Woods Harvard Forest LTER site, Petersham, Massachusetts, United States -... | ecosystem: Environmental > Terrestrial > Soil > Temperate forest >... | reverse complement strand
TTCAAGAGGCGATACTGCGGCGGCGGGGCGGCGTGTGAGGAACTGGACAGGGCTCCGTTAAACCTGACCTCAGCCCGGCCGGCGATCTCCAAGGAAAAGGTATTATTGATCGAAGGGACGTATGATCTGATGGTGTCGGGCTCCCCGATCGAACTCTGGCAGTCGTGGGGTCAGTCCGAGATCTGGCGATTGCCCGAGGGTCATATTAGCACAGCCTTACGGGCCGCGGCGGATCGGTATGAGTGGCGCCCTTACAGGGCTGTCTAAATTGTTTGGTGCGGTACCAGGGCCTCTGCTCGTCCGACTCGCTTCAGCCCGGGCAATCACATTTCGCCCCGTTGGGGCTTTTAAAAGGCAGAAGGGATAAGGGGACATCGTTCTTTCGAGCGTTTGACTATCTTAGAGCGTGTTTGAAAAATATCTCGGGCGGTCTCGCGGCGGGGCGCCACCTGGCGGTGGGGCCACTGCTCCTCGGTTACAGATTTCTCTCGAATATGCGCCCTCGTCGCGCCTCGCCATCGACCCCGCCGCGCTCGCGATCCCTTTCCGAGCTATTTTCAAAACACGCTCTGAGTGGAGATCGCGATTAGCTGGCGGGTTTCGTCCAGGAGGTTTGCCATTTTTGCCTAAAGAGGGTGAAGCGTTTTTCAGCGGCGCGGACACGGAAGGGCGGAGGTTTATTATAGCCGCGCCGCTGAAAAGCGGAATGCTTGGGGGGCGGTTTCTATAATCATGGCACTCCTAACGGAGTTTCGGCTGGACAGTGGCGGTCCTAGCGGACGGCAATCATTGGGAACGGCGGCCTCGGCGAGACCGCCGCCACCCTCCACCGCCGCCACCACCGGCTGGGTTTTATTTGCCATCGAGAAATTGGGCGAAGGAGTCGGTGAAGTCGGCCAGGTCGTAGCCCTTTGCCTGGTGATTGGCGATGCGGACGTTTGTGGATTGGATGCCGAAGGAACGAAGTATGCGCCCCAGCATGGGTTGGTCCATGAGGCGAGTTTGGCCATCGAGATCTTTGACCTGAACGTATGGGCGGTCGGGCAGCGCCAGGAGGGCGGTGACGAGGTCATTGGAGAACATGCGGGTGATGTCACACTCTCGATGGAAAATAACATTTACTTGACATAAACTCGCAGTTACTTCTTCCTCAGCAGAAGATGTACTAGTTTAATCAAAATGAATAATCATGAAAACTAAATTAATCGGAGTGGTTTTGGGATTGGCTTTTGGCTTTGGTGCGGTTGTTCAGGCGCTCGCCTCCGTACAGCCGCTGCCGGATGACCTTCAATTCGTGTCGCCCGATGTTTTACCAAAGCACGCCTCTTGGTTCTCAATCCAACGCTTTGGGAAGTACCCACCGTCACCCGTAAACTGGTGTGCCGGCAACACGAACGTCGCCTATTACCACTCGCCCTCTTACAGTGCGAACAACATATTTATAGATGACCGACTCGTGGATTACAGCCAGCCAGAAACCGCGAGCACGGTGGCGTCCAGCCAGGCCTTAACTCCTTGCCGTTACGGGCCAGGAACCGGCCCAGGTTTCGGCTCTAACGATCTTTGGCTCGAAATTCTGCGAGATACCAACACCGCGCTCGTTGACGTTACACTGCATGGAGCGACCAACGGCGTTTGGCAGCTCACGACGAAAACCAATCTGACCGACACCAACGCCTGGACCATCATCGAAATCCAAATTGACGATTGAACAACCAACGACCTCTACTTCGGCCCATATCCTTTGGACGCCTCGGCCCGATTCTTCCGCGCTCAACTCGGCACAAATATCTTCTCCGTCGTTGCCACCAATCTCCCAAGCCCGGTTGGGATTGCTTACCATCCACCAAGGCAGTCTCTGGTAATGCCCATCAACTACATAAACAACGTTCCCAATTTCGGCATACTCGATACGAACGCTGTCCTCACTACTCCTTGGTCATCACTTAACCAGGTCGAGCAAGGGTTCGAGGTGAAAATTGCCATCGCCAAATCCTCCACCAACTCCCCCGGTTTAGCCGTTGGTGACATGGTGTTCAGCGCCACCGACCCATTCGACCTCACCACTGGCCGTCCATCCCGCATCGGTTGGCTCTCTGCGGATGGGACGCAGAACAATACGAACTGGGTTCTCATCCCGAATGAACAGCAACTCTTTCAGGCATTCACCATCGACGAAACCGGCCTTTGGGGGAACGACCTACTTGCCGTTACTGGGGACGACCGGCCCTTAACCACCCTCACCAACTTGAACATCTGGCGTGTGCATTCTCGCACCAACATACAACTCGTCACCAACATCTCCGCGCTGCACTTGGAGGGTGCTCTGACGGTGCCAGGCTTGTCCAAGTATGGGCCTTGGGCTGGTAAATTTCTCACCGCCGATGAGGACCAAAACCTGATTTTCGCAGTCAGCACCAATGGCACAGTCGCAACCTTCTCAACTCCCAGTATCAGCGCGGACGTGTTCGCCATTGTTCCAACCAATCAGGACCTCTATTGTGTGGAATTCGACGAAAGCAACAGCGACCAAAGCAACCTTCTAAAACTTCCTCGCGAGTTTCTCAGGAGGTATGTCGGCGACATCCTCGTCTGTCAAGGAGGAGAGAACGCCCCCGCACACCCGATTATCTTTATTGTGCGATGGAATCTCACGCTGAACCAGTTTGACATCGTTCAATCACTTGACCTCCTTACCTGGTTGCCCAGCTCCGATTTCATTTTCTTTGAGAAGGTGGCCTTTGCGCCAATCAGCATGCCCGCTCTTTGAATCAATCCGCCAGGGGCGTCAATGCGTGAGTTTCACGCAAACCGCGTGAGTTTCACGCATTGGCAGGCAGGCATGAAAGGCCTGCACGGTGAAATGACGCGTGGCACAATCGATGCTTAATAAAACTTATCTATGAAAGCTATTGTCGTCTGCATCTCTCTAATAACCCTCTGCGCTCTCGGGCAAGGCACCTTCGTCTTTGACCAACAAGATTCCACCAGCGAGGGCTCCCCTCCCTACGGCTCGTTTAGCTCGATGCAGAGCTTCACCCCACCTTGGGGACAATCCTTCACCCCCGCGCTGGCCAGCACCGACTTCATCCGTCTGCTGTTCACGGACAACAATACCGCCGATGGTCTGGGTGCGACTGTTTATTTAACCCTGCACTCCGATGCCATCAACGGTCCCACCATCGGTACGACCGAGTCCCTCACCATGGCCAACGGATTCACCGGCCCTGCGACTTTCTTGTTCCCTGCGTCCGTGCCTCTCACTCCTGGGACGAAGTATTACTTCCAGCCCATCCTCCAAAACGGCGGGCCGTGGAATATCGTGGACGGTTCTTTCCTTTACGCCGGGGGCAATGATTACGATGCTGGCCAAGGTCGCGCTGGCAACCTATGGTTTCGTGAAGGCATTGTTGTTCCTGAACCCTCCTCTGCCGCCCTCCTCGCCCTGGGCGGGCTGCTATTCTTGCTTCGGCACAGGAAGTCCTGAAGCAGAAGCCAAAGCCGCCCGACAATCAGGCGCGTCCACCAAACCAGGAGAGCTTACGAAAATCGCTATCACCAGCAGCATCTCCCTGGCCGCTCTCTGCGCTTTAGGGCAGGGCACCTTCGTCTTTGATCAACAGGGTTCGACCAACGAGGGTGCACCCAGCCGCCCCGACAATCAGGCGCGGGTACCAAACCAGGAGAGCTTATGAAACTCGCTATTATCAGCACCCTCTCTCTCGTTGCCCTCTCTTCCTTCGGGCAGGGCACATTCGTCTTTGACCAACAAGATTCCACCAGCGAGGGCTCCCCTCCCTACGGCTCGTTTAGCTCGATGCAGAGCGCGATACCCCCTTGGGGACAATCCTTCACCCCCGCATTGGCCAGCACCGACTTCATCCGTCTGCTGTTCACGGACAACAATACCGCCGATGGTCTGGGTGCGAGTGTTTATTTAACGCTGCATTCCGGCGCAATCGAAGGTCCGACCATCGGTACATCCGAGTCGGTCACTATGGCAAACGGGTTCACTGGCCCGGCCACCTTCCTGTTCCCTGCGTCCGTGCCTCTCACGCCCGGAACAATGTATTACTTCCAGCCCATCCTCCAGGATGGCGGGCTGTGGAATATCGTGGGGGGTTCTTTCCCATACGCCGGCGGCAACTCTTACGAATCTGGCGTGGTTCACCCTGGCAACCTCTGGTTCCGTGAAGGCGTTGTTGTGCCTGAACCTTCCTCGGCTGCATTGCTTATTCTTGGCGGTTGCACCTTTTTGTGGTTTAAGGGCAAGAAGTCCTGAAAGCCGAAGCCAAAGCCGCCCGGATGATCAGGCGCGGGCACCAAACCAAGGGAACTTATGAAACTCGCTATCATCACCAGCCTCTCTCTGGTTGCCCTCTGTTCCTTCGGGCAAGGCACCCGCGCAGCGTTAGTACATGGGCTAGCCAAAAAAGCAATTTCCTATCAGTAACCTTGGTCCCGAAGTAATCATCGACGACGGGGCTTTCCGGGGTGGCGGCCAACGTTGGCAGTGCCAGCAGGCAGAGGAGACGGAGGGCTTTCCTGGCGCTACGATAATCAAGGACGCTACCGGCGGAAAGTGAATTTCGGGAATTTCGGGTCTTTGAGAAGTTGACGAGGATCGCTTGGTAGCCGAGTGTCTGCATCATCTATCAACCCGACGACTTGAATTATGAAGAGAATCGTTTTCCTCGCCCTTCCAGTCCTGGCGTGGCTGCCTTGCTTTGCTCAATGGCAATATCCGGAAACCAAGACCGTGGATGCCCAGGACACCTATTTCGGCAAGACTTACAAAGATCCTTATCGCTGGCTGGAAAATCTCAAGGACAAAGATGTTAAAGCCTGGTTCAAATCGCAGGCGGGTTTGACGGATAAACTGCTGGCAAAAATCCCGGGCCGGGAAACGCTCGTGGATGAGTGGATGGCTTTGGATAAGCTGAAGCCGGCGGCCTACTCGTCCATCAACTACGAACATGGACGCGTCTTCTACAAGAAGACCTTGGGCGGGGAAAATGTGGGCAAGCTTTATTTCCGCGAAGGATGGAATGGGACAGAGAAGTTGCTGTTCGATCCAGGCACCTACAAGACCGGCGTGGTAATGACTATCGAGGCCAGCGTCCCGTCCTGGGACGGGAAGCATGTCGCGATAGGCTTGTCTTCGGGCGGCGCCGAGTATTCGGAGATTCGGATTTTGGATGTGGAGCGTGGAACTTTGCTGCCGGAGCGCATGTATCCTTCCTACGGCCCCCTCGGGTGGACGAAAGGAAACAACGCGTTTTTCTATGACGCCGGAACGGTGACGGATATAAAGGACCCGAAAATCGAGCTCAATCGCAAAACGCGACTGCACAAGCTTGGCGCGGAGTTCGCCGCCGACGTGGATTTCTTCAGTAACGAAAGCGCTCCGGAATTGGGCATCGCGCCGAAGGAATTTCCTTTTGCTTCCATTGATGAATCCTATCCGGATTATCTCATCGGCGCGTTGGGCACGGTGCAGAACGAGATGCGGGCGTATTACGCACCGGCATCCGAGATGAAGAGCAAGAAAATCACCTGGGAGGTCTTGTGCCGGCAGTCGGATAATTTGGTCCGAGGAATGGCGTTTCACGGAAAATACATCTATGCAATCACGCACGCCGGCGCGCCGAAGTACCAGGTCGTGCGCACGAGCGTAGAGCACCCGGATTGGGCCCATGCGGAGACCGTTGTTCCTGAAGCGGCCGACTCGATCCAATCAATCACGAAAACCAAACACTACCTGATAGTTGATTATTCAAATGGCGTGGTCGGCCGCCTGGTGAGGTATGATTTGGCAAGTGGAACGACGGAGGAGATCAAGTTGCCGGCGTCCGGCACTGTGAGCTGCAGTTGTCCGGACTTCAGAACGGATCGTTGCCTGGTGGATATCACCTCTTGGACGGCGCCGGTGACGATTTATGATCTGGACGCGCAGCAGGAAACGTTCACCAAGAGTGTCTTCAATACGGATGTTGTTTATCCGGGCTTCGACGAACTCGTCTCGGAAGAAGTCGAAGTGCCTGGGCACGATGGCACGTTGATTCCGCTTTCGATTGTTCACAAAAAAGGGATGGCGATGGATGGGTCGAACTGCTGCATCCTGGAGGGCTACGGCGCTTACGGCATCAGCTTCTCGCCGCGTTTCAGCATTCGTTATTCGGTGGCGAAGCGGGGTGTCGTGCTGGCGTTTGCGCATCCGCGCGGCGGCAGTGAAAAAGGCGAGGCGTGGTACAAGGCCGGTTACAAAACGACCAAGCCCAATACATGGAAGGATTTTATTTCGTGCGCGGAGTACTTGGTAAAGAACGGATATACCAGTCACGAAAAACTTGCGGGCACAGGCACGAGTGCGGGGGGAATTCTGATTAGCCGCGCGATCACGGAACGGCCTGATTTGTTTCGGGCGGCAATCTGCAATGTCGGTTGTGCGAACGCGATGCGGATGGAGTTCACGCCCAATGGTCCGGTCAACACGCCAGAGTTCGGCACGGTGAAAGACGAAGCTGAATGCAGGGCGCTATACGAAATGGACGGGGTTGCGCACGTTCAAAAGGGCGTGAAGTACCCGGCTTTAATGGGCATCGGCGGCTGGAACGATCCACGAGTGACCGCGTGGGAACCGGGCAAATTCGTAGCGGCCATGCAGGCTTCAACCAGTTCAGGAAATCCTGTGCTTATGAAAGTGAACTACGACAACGGCCATTTCACCGAGGAAAAAATCGTCACGTTCAGGAACTTTGCGGGGCAATCTGCGTTTTTGCTTTGGCAGACGGGACATAAAGATTTCCAACCGGTGAACCAAACGAGCAAAATGGATTGAGCCGCAGAGCAACGAAGCCCGGGGAGCCGCTGTGCGGGCCGCCTGTTTGGGGGAGGAAATCAACCACGCCAAAGCAAGTGTCGAGCAAGTGTCGGTCCTCACTGACCAAGTGAGAACTGACCCTGGGACTGACACTTGCATCGGCCATCTACAATCGCAGCTTCTTGGTTATCGTGCTAAACGGAAAAAATGGGATGATGTGAGCACTGTAGTATAGATATTGTTTGTGGTCACCCGCGCAGCGTTAGTACATGGGCTAGCCAAAAAAGCAATTTCCTATCAGTTTTTTGCCGCTGTGCTTTCAGTCTTGCTGTTGGCTTCGATTCTGACCGCAATTTGGCAATGGCTGTTTTAATATTGCCGAACACAGGAGATCGCCGGAGTTGATCCACCCGATGGCACCTTCAGCTCGAACCATCTTCATGGGTGAATCACTTTTGTGTAAAGGCAGGATCCAGAACGAACCAAATCCCGCACTTTTTTGTTGAACTTCCCGCGGTTGGCTTGGAGTTGCTTCACAAACTGGGGGTAATGAGCCGCTGACGAGAGCGGATCGTGTTTTGCGCTCCATTTGATAAATTCGAATAGAACAGGGATTAAGTCCAAGCCCTTCTCGGTGAGGGTGTAAATGTCCTTTCGTTGATCCTCCTCGTGCGGAGATTTCTTGATCACCTCGATCCTCTCGAGAAAGTCCAGGCGCGAAGCGAGGATATTGGTCGCAATGCCTTCCTCGGCTTTTAAAAACTCGCCATAGGTTTTTTTTCCATGAAAAACCATATCCCGAACGATCAGGAGCGCCCACCTGTCGCCCAGTGATTCGACAGCGAAATTCACAGGGCAGTGCGAGCGGCAGTCGGCCTTCGGTTTTTTTGCCGTTTTTTTCATCGGGGTCATTGTACTCACTTGCACGCAGCAAGTAAAATATAAAACTATCACTTGCACTTTGCAAGTGAGTGGTGCATGTTCATCACAAAGCAAAGGATCTCATAATGCAAAACGATCAAACTTATCTGATAACAGGCGGCTCAAGGCCATCGAGTTCGCATTTGGACCAACCGGGCTATTTCAAAACTAGAAAAATATGAAAACGCAACATTACTTTATTAATCTGACTCAGCGCCCGCCCCGAAGCTTTCGCGTTCGTTTGGGCAACTACGTGGTTTTGGCCCGCATGCTCGACAAGGGCCGGGCGACCCTCGCGAAGAAAAACGGCGAGTACGTGTACAATTCCCCAACCGACCAGCGCCTGGTGCAATTTCTTGGCTTCGATCCCGATGCCTTGTTGAAGGAATTGGCAACCGGCAAAGGTGACGCGGAAATGCACGAATGGGTTCAGGCCCATTCCAAGACCCCGCGCTCTCAATGGGAAATCGAGGCCTGGTCTGCTTTCATGGAAAAACGCGCGCCGGACAGCGACGCCGAAACACTTGCGTTCTTTGCCAAACACCTCGGCCGGCTTTCCAAAACCCGGGAAGACATCAAAACCTTGTTCGAATTCGGCGAACTCGATGACTACGTCAGCTTTGGAGGAAAAGCGTAAATTCAACATAAAAAAACGACGAAAAACAAAAAGGAGAAAACATATGAGTAATAACCATGGACAAAAATTGGCGGGGAAAATTGCGGTAATCACAGGCGGAAGCAGCGGGATCGGCTTGGCCACAGCCAAGCGCTTCGTGGAAGAAGGTGCGCACGTCGTGATCACTGGGCGACGAGAGAAAGAGCTGAAGGAGGCGGCAGCCGTCATCGAGAGAAACGTTACGACGGTCGTGGGCGACGTGTCGCGCTTGGAAGATCTGGACCGGCTCTATGCCGTCGTGAAAGAGAAACATGGTCACATCGACGTACTCTTCGCGAACGCGGGCGCGGGGACAATCGCACCGCTCGCGGTGGCTACCGAGAAACATTTCGACCAGACCTTCGACGTGAACGTGAAAGGAACGTTCTTTACGGTGCAGAAGGCCCTTCCCCTCTTCAAAGACGGCGGCTCGATTATCCTGACCTCTTCGGTCTCGAACGTGTTGGGGCTCCCAGGGTTTAGCGCCTACGCCGCGAGTAAGGCGGCTGTGCGCAACTTCGCGCGCGCCTGGACGATGGAGCTGAAAGACCGCAAGATCCGCGTGAATTCGATGAGCCCCGGACCAACCGATACCCCGGCCTTAGAGAAGACGACGGGCCTTACCGCCGAACAGGCCAAGCAAGCGGCCGCCCAGTTTGCCTCGCAGATTCCCCTCGGCCGCAGAGGCAAGCCCGAGGAAATCGCAGCTGCCGTCGTGTTCCTTGCTTCCGATGAAAGTTCATATATCACCGGCGTGGATCTCGCCGT
>Ga0207049_1193_pt1 | contig 9327 bp, 8 predicted proteins | sample Alteio_BWMinCont_63_FD_153305 | JGI IMG/M metagenome (GOLD analysis project Ga0207049, IMG submission 153305) | Enriched cells from forest soil in Barre Woods Harvard Forest LTER site, Petersham, Massachusetts, United States -... | ecosystem: Environmental > Terrestrial > Soil > Temperate forest >... | reverse complement strand
CCGGTAGCACAGTGGGGAAACCGCCTATCGCCAGAAACGACAGTAGCAGGAAATACAGGAACAGCGCCACAAGATCGGAGAGATTCATCACTTCTGACCTTTCCATGCCGCCACGATGGCGCAGGGTGCGAGCGCAGCGAGGACCGCGAGTAGCGGCCAGCGCAGAATGCCGACGCCGATAAAGGCGAGCACGCAAAAAAGCCATGGCCGCCAGCGCCGGGAGAAGCCCGCGGCCATTTTGACGCCGGTGGCAACCAGCAGCCCAGCAGCCACGGCCGACATGCCGGTGAGCGCATCGTGCACCGAGGGAAGCGCACCATAACGTTGGGCGAGCATGCCCAGCGAAATCACGATAAGGAAGGGCCCTCCCAGAAACCCGGCGACCGCTGCGGCAGCGCCGGCCCAGCCAGCGAACCGATATCCGACCATCACGAGCAGGTTTAGAACATTCGCTCCGGGCAGCAGCTGGCCAAGCGCCAAGAGGTCCAGAAACTCCTGTTCCGTGAGCCAGCGCTGCCGCTCCACCAACTCACGTCTGGCCCAGAACGGCGGGCTGCCGAAGCTTGACAGCCCGATCCGCGAAAACGAGATGAAAATGGCAATCGCGCCGACTCTAGCGGCGTGCGGTGCTGCTGGTTGCATGGCGTCTTCGCTCCTTATCGTTGACGTGTTTGCTGTGTTGCCGGCCGCTTCACCGGAACGCAACTGCAAAAAGTTTCCCCGGCCGCGTGTCTATGTGCGAGAAAACGGTCAGCTCCTGGCATCGAGCGCTCGCTACAGGTGAGCCGCCAAACGCTGTCATATGCCGGCGTCGTCTGCGGTCTCTGGCTGGCATTCAACGCAAACCACGGCCAATATGCGCGTGCTGGGTAATCTGCACCGGTTACGTACAAATTGCGCGGCCAATGGCGTGTGCTGACCATCGCTACATGCGCATTGGCGTTGCTTGCGGCTACATGAGTATGCTGGTCCACGAGCGTCCCCTGGAATGTTGCTATCGGTCACACCCACCGGTGCGGGATCAGGCGCGCCGTCGGCTGCGCGCGTGGCTTGGACCCGCCGTCTTTATGTCAAGTCTCGTATCAGATGCTTTAGGGCCTTGCGCTCGGCGGCTGGCGCAAATAAAGGGCTGCGCGCGCGCAGGGCGCACTTTAATTTTCGGTAATACGCGCCATCGTCGCGCGCGCGTTCCATCATTCTTGCAAGTGCCGCGTCATCGAACAAGCGGAAGTAGCCCGGGTAATCAGCACCGAGGATGCCGATGTTGCCTGATATGTGCGAGGCCAATACCGGGGTTCCAATGCGCGCTGCCTCACAAATTACGTTGGCTCCGCCTTCCATCACCGAACTAACCACGAGCAGGTGACTGCCGGCCATCCAGCGCATTGCCTGGCGGTGAGATTTGCTGCCCAGCCAGCGATAGCGTGGCTCGCGCTTCATCCAGCGTTCCGCCTGTTCACCCATGTTGGGCGTGAGGGCCATGCCGAGTTGCACCACCTCGATATCTTCATCCTCACCCATGCTGGCGAGTGCGCTGACCGCGCGAAACGGGTCTTTTTCCTTGCGCAGATGACCCACTACGGCCACGCGAAAAGCCGTCGATTTCGGCTCATGCCGCACCGCGACGTCGGCCGACTGAACGATGACGCGCGTTTTCGCACGGTGACGTCTGTCAAGTTCGTGCCGCCCCCGTTCCTGAAGCACGACCAGACGCGATGCCATGTCAAGAGAGCGTTTGGCCTTCGCGCTGGATGCGATGTCGCGGTAGAGGTCCGTACCGGTTAACACGACGATCAAGGGCATACCGGGGCGCAGTTTATGAAATCGCGCGATCGAAGGATGGCTTTTGCGCGCGTGCAGCGCGATCAGCACCTCGGCATCGCCGCCTGTCCACGCGTCAGCCACTGAAACGCGATGTCCCATGCCGCGCAGAAAGCGCGCCCAGCGATGCGCGGTATGGCTATTGCCGCTGCGCATCTTGGCGCTGGGCGGCATAATGATTGCAATTTTCATGGATGAATTACACTATAGCAAACTCATGATACCGTTAGTTCTGGACGATCCGGAATACCTTGCCGGGCAACTCGTTGCGAGCCGCAATCGCTCTACGCGGATCACCTGCGACCTGGAGGCAGATCGCCTGCTCGGTCCCAGGTTCGCCACCGTCAACCCACCGTTATGGGAAATCGGTCACCTCGCATGGTTTCAGGAGTACTGGTGTTTGCGTCGACGGCCATCCGGCGCGTACGCGCCTTCGATACTGCCGGACGCGGACAAACTCTACGATTCGGCGGCAGTCGCGCACGAGACCCGCTGGAATCTGCCATTGCCGGACATTAAGCGTACGCGCGGCTATCAGGCGGACGTTTTGGAGCGCGTGTTGCGCCGCTTGACGCGCGAACCGGAAGACGAGTCCTTGCAGTATTTCGTGCGACTCGCCGTGGCCCATGAAGACATGCATGCCGAGGCGTTTCATTACACGCGGCAGACGCTGGCGTACTCCGATCCGTTTCCGGACGCGGGCGCACCATCGGAACCCGCAGCTTGCTCGGTTGCAGATGTAGACCTCCCGGGTGGGCTGTTTCGCCTAGGTGCAGAGCCGGCGGACGGCTTCGTTTTTGACAATGAAAAGTGGGCGCACGACGTGCGACTCTCGCCGTTCCGTATCGCCCGCGTGGCTGTCACTAACGCCGACTATCTGAAGTTCGTCGAGGATAGTGGCTACGCGCGCCGCGATTTCTGGGACGAAGAGGGCTGGACTTGGCTCCAATCGGCCCAGCAGCAGGCGCCACGCTACTGGATCAGGCCAGATGATACTTGGCGGCTGAGACGCTTTGCCCACACCATACTACTGCCGCTCGACAGTCCGGTGATGCACGTCAATTGGCACGAAGCGCAAGCGTATTGCCGTTTCGCGCGGCGCCGCCTGCCCACCGAAGCGGAGTGGGAATACGCAGCCGCCCTGGATTCGACGGCTGGAAAAAAACGCCGTTATCCGTGGGGCAATGCACACCCGCAGGCCGCGTACGCCAATCTCGAAAGCTCGAATACGCTTGCCGTAAATGCCTGCGCGCGCGGCGACAGCGCATTGGGCTGCCGGCAAATGCTCGGCAACGTGTGGGAATGGACGGCGACTACGTTCACTCCCTATCCGGGGTATGTCGTCGACCCCTATCAGCAATATTCTCAACCATGGTTCGGCACGCACAAGGTGCTGCGCGGCGGCAGTTTCGCGACCACGCAACGCCTGATACGCAATACCTGGCGTAACTTCTATACCCCCGACCGCGGCGATATATTTGCGGGCATTCGCACCTGTGCAATCGAGTCGGCTGGCTAGATTAACGCGCCTCATGGCTTTGTGGGCGCATGCCCGACTGCGTCGTTACAGCCGCCAGACCGATCCCGTACTCGAACGGCCGCCGGTAACGACAGAGATCAACCAGTCAAATGGCCCTATAAGCGTGCAATGCGCGATGTTTTATCGGGTCAATATCAGCACCTTGATTCCGAGCGACTGACTGAGGCGATCGGCCGCGGCGCGTGCTTCCGCCTGGTTCGCATAGGGCCCGGCATGCACACGAAACAAGCCGTCCTTCGCATAAACGTGCAGCGCCGGCGCCAGCCAGTCGACCTGTGCGCGCAACCGCGACAGATAACCATTTGCATTGTCTTGGGAGCCGAACGCGCCCAATTGCAGAAACACGCCTGCGAGGTCGGTGGTCAGCGGCACTATGGGCTGTGCCGCCGTCGGCTCCGGTTGGGCGGATGCAACGGCTATCGGTTCTTGACGCGGTACGGTCGCGGCTGCTGCAGCTATCGGTGCCGCGTTGGCAGGCGATTCGGCGGTGGGCAATTCAGCGGCGTCGCCCGGCGGCGCTTGCCCGGAGGGTGGACTCATGGCTACGCTGGGTGTGGTCGGCGTGCCGGCATCCGGGATTATCGCTTCTACTTCGACCATCGCTTTGCCGCCGCCGAGCACGCCGAGCTTGTAGGCGGCGGTATATGACAGATCGATCAGACGGTCATAGCGGAACGGCCCGCGATCGTTGATGCGCACGATGACGGATTTGTTGTTGGCAAGATTGGTGACGCGTGCATAGCTCGGGATGGGCAGGATGGTATGTGCCGCCGTCATTGCATACATGTCGTAGGTTTCGCCCGACGAGGTTTGTTTGCCGTGGTAGCGCCGCCCATACCAGCTCGCGATGCCGCGTGCCGTGTAGGGTTGCAGCGCCGTCATCGGCGTGTACTCCTGCCCCATCACGTTGTAGGGCCGCATCGATCCGCGCGCCAGCGGCTCGCGTTTTGGCACCGCATCGGGAATCTGGTCGAGGTTCGCGGGCGGATTGTCGCCGGGCCCGTCGTCGAGGTAGTATCCGCCACCGCGCGGCGTCGCGGATTTGAACGGCGTAGGCACGTTGCCCGGCGCGGGCACGCTGTCCCGCGAGCCCACGCGCGGCGTTGGGGATTCACGGGCAGTCATGCTGCCGCAACCAGCGAGCGTGATGGCGGCCACCGCCGCTATCACGCATCTACACGATAGACGACGCACGACGGACGCAGACCGGGGCGGTGTTACCCCGTGCTTCGGGCCTCGCGCGGTGCTGCGTCCTGTCACGACTGCACCAGTTTCTTGTGCGTCTGGATGCTCATTAGTATTCCTAGTCCCAGACAAATCGTCACCAGCGAAGTGCCGCCGTAACTGATCAGCGGCAGGGGCACACCCACCACCGGCAGGATACCGCTTACCATCCCCATATTGACAAACGCGTAAGTGAAGAACGTCAAGGTGATGGCGCCGCCGAACAGGCGCGTAAACAGCGTTGGCGCATTTGCGGTGATCACCACGCCGCGTGCGATCACCAGTAGAAACAAAAATAAGATCAGCGAGTTGCCGAGCAAGCCGAATTCTTCGGAATAGACTGCGAAAATAAAGTCGGTGGTGCGTTCCGGAATGAAATCGAGGTGCGTCTGGGTGCCTTGCAGCCAGCCCTTGCCGAGAATGCCTCCCGAGCCGACCGCGATGGTCGACTGTATGGTGTGATAACCGCTGCCCAGCGGGTCGAGTGTCGGGTCGATCAGCGTCAAAATGCGCTGGCGCTGGTAGTCATGCATCATAGGCCACAATAACGGCAGGCTGGCGCCGCTAGCCACGGCGAGTCCAACGATGATGCGCCATGACAGGCCGGCAAGAAACAGTACGTAGCAGCCCGCCGCCGATATCAGCATCGCGGTTCCGAGGTCAGGCTGGCGCACCACCAGTCCGACCGGGATAAACAGCAGGATGGCGGCGATGATGTAATTACTGACTTTCAGCGTTTTCTCGTAGCGGTCGAAATACCACGCCAGCATCAGCGGCACCGCGATTTTCATTATTTCCGAAGGCTGGATGCGGGTGACGCCCACGTGCAGCCAGCGCCGTGCGCCGTTGACGACTTCGCCAAACTGCCAGACGCACATCAGAAGCAACACGCCGAGCACGTACAGCGGCAGGGCTATGCGCATCAGATAGTGCGGCGGGATATTGGCAAACGCGTACATGATGCAGAGTGCTACCAGCATGTTGATTATCTGACTCGATACGCGCGCGAGGCTCTGGTTGGAGCCGCTGTAGATCACAAGCAGGCTGACGCCCATCAGCAGCAGGATAGCGCCCAGCAGCTGGATGTCTATGTGCGCTGTCAGCAGGCGCGTTGCGCGCCTAATCAGCGGTGCCATCGCTGTGCTCTTCGTCGGTTTTAAGCGGGGTTGGTTGCTTGCCGAGCAGATAATAATCAAAAACCTTGCGCGCGATCGGTGCTGCGGCTGCTGCCCCGAAGCCGGCATTTTCTACCAGCACCGCAACGGCGATCGTCGGCGCATCGGCTGGTGCGTAGGCCACGAACAGCGCATGGTCGCGGCGCCGCTCGGCTACCCGGCTTTCGACGTATTTTTCACCCTGCTTGAGCGCGACGACCTGGGCAGTGCCGGTCTTGCCGGCACTCACGTATCCAGCGCCGGCAAACGCTTGAGCGCCGGTGCCTTCCTTGTTGACGCCTATCATGGCGTTTTTAACCACCTGTAGGTACTCGGGCTTGATATCTATCTTGCGCAGCGGCTTGGGTTCGATCACGGTGCGGTTGCGCGTCACTATATCCTCGATGTAGTCGACAATGTGGGGCCGGAACATCACGCCATCGTTGGCTAAGGTCGCAACCGCCTGTGCGAGTTGCAGTGGCGTGTAAGCGTTATAACCCTGACCGATGCCGACGCTAATGGTTTCGCCCGCGTACCATTTTTGCCCGAATCGTTTCATCTTCCATTCCTGCGACGGCAGGACACCGGCCGATTCACCCGTCAGATCGATGCCGGTTGGGCTGCCAAATCCGAACTGGCGCATGAACGTGGAGATGTTATCGATGCCAAGATCATTGGCAAGCATGTAGTAATAAGTGTCGCAAGACACCACCAGCGATCTGTACATGTCGACTATGCCGTGTCCGCCGGGCTTATCATCGTGGAAGTAGTGGCCGCCAAAGTTGAATCCGCCGGTATCGTTTATGGTCTGCTCAGGCCTCCGCTTGCCGTAGTACAACCCGGCGAGCGCCATGTACGGTTTAAAAGTCGAGCCTGGCGGGTAGGTGCCGGCAAGCGCACGGTTGACCATGGGCCTATCGATAGATTCGTTTAATTCCTTCCAGTTTTGCGGATCGATGCCGTCGACGAACAGATTGGGATCGAAGCCGGGTTTGGAGACGAATGCCAGCACCCCGCCGTTTCTGGGGTCAATCGCAACCAGCGCGCCGCGATAATCGCCGAACGCCTCGTATACCACTTCCTGAAGTTTGGCGTCCAGCTTGAGCACCAGGTTGTTGCCCGATACCGGCGCCGAGCGCGACAGTGTCCGCACCGCGCGGCCCCCGGAGTCGACTTCCACTTCCTCGACACCAGTGGTGCCGTGCAATTGTGTTTCGTAGCTTTGTTCCAAGCCGACTTTGCCGATGTAATCGGTACCGCGGTAGTTGGCGTCGAGCCCGTCGTCTTCGAGTTGATCGAGTTCGGTCTGGTTGATGCGCCCGATTTGCCCGACCACGTGCGAGAACACCTCACCTTGCGGATATTGGCGAAACAGCCGCGCATTAATCACGACACCGGGAAACCGATAACTGTTGGCGGCAAAGCGCGCGATTTCCTCGTCCGAGAGCCGGCTGCGGATGGGCAGGCTTTCAAAGCTTTTGCTTTCCTCGACCAGCTTCTTGAAGCGGCGCCGGTCTTTTGGCGTTATCTCCACGACCGTCGCAAGTTCATCGATCAGCGCGTCGACATCCTCGACTTTATGCGGGGTAATCTCCAGTGTGTAGGCCGAGTAGTTGTTTGCCAGCAACACACCATTGCGGTCGACGATGATGCCGCGATTGGGGACGATGGGTACGACCGAAATCCGATTTGCTTCGGCGAGCGTCTCGTAATGCTCCTGCTGAATCACCTGCAGGTAAAATAACCGCATGAACAGCAGGAAAAACATGAACATCACAAAACCGGATGCGATCGCGAGGCGCAGTCTGAAGTGATAAATTTCAAGTCGCGAGTTCTTGATCTCGACGCCTGGATTTATGGTCAGTTCAGACATGATCCGGGTCGGGTTTCGGTTTTTGAGGTAGTTTGAACAGGTAAGAGAGCATTGGCCACAGTGCGCCTGCAATCAGGCTGCCGGCAAAATAGCTCCAGGCGGGAAAGTCGGCGCCTGCAAGCTTGCGGATCACAAGCACGATCAGGTCGTTCATTAACAGAAGCGGGATCACGTGCAGGATCTGGTCCTTCATGGTAAACATCAGCACGCGTCGGTGCAGCACGATGCCGGCGAAGGCAAGCACCGAGTAGGCCAGCGCATGCTGACCTAACAGACTGCCGTCGGCGACGTCCATTATGAGTCCCATCAGCCACGCGGTGGTAAAACCGACCTTGTGCGGCTGCTGGATGCACCAATAAAGCACGGCAAGCGCGACGAAATCGGGTTTGATCGCAAGCAGCCAGCCCGACCATGGCAGCAAATTGACGAGCAGCGCCGCGATGAGTGTAAACGCGATGAACGCCGGCTTGACCGGCAGCAGTATCTCGTGAGGCGCAATGTCCCGAGATTGCATCAGCCACCGCCTTTCTGTTTCTTGCTAGGCACCGGATTTTCTTCTTCGGCGGGCGGCGGCGGCGATTTGCTTTGCCAATTCAGCACGAGTACCTGACCATAGCTCGCGACCCCAGCCAGTGGTTTGCAGGTAATGCGTGCGAACAGGTAAGCGGCGTTGCGTTCGACATTGGAAATGGACGCGACCGGCAGCCCGGGCGGATAGACGCCGTCGATGCCTGAAGTCACGAGCTCGTCGTTGGTCTGAAAATCTGCATTCAGAGGAATAAATTTTAGCTCGAGCTGTCCGTCGTTGCCGGTGCCGCCCAGCACCGCGCGCAGACCGTTACGTAGGTTCTGCACCGGTACTAGCTGTTCCGGATCGGTGAGCAGCGTGACTTCGGCAAGCCATGGATAGACGCGCGTGACCTGGCCAATGATGCCGATTTGGTCGATCACTGGCTGCCCAGCCTTGATGCCGCGCTGTTCGCCCTGGTCGATGATAATTTTGCGCGTGAACGGATCGCGGCCGGCGTAGAGAACTTCAGCCGCAATGGTGTTTTCGGGAAAGCGCTGGCGCATCGATAGTAATTCACGCAAATGTGCGTTTTCCGCCTGCAACGCGTTGTATTTCTGCAGCGTTGCGGAATTTTGCAGATTTTGCTCGTTCAGCCGTGCGTTTTGGGTGCGCAGCGTGGCTTCTGTAACAAAGAATTCGCCCATGCGATCCAGAATTTCGCCCGGTGTACCGGCGAGGCGCTGTAGGGGATAGACGAGGATCGCAACGACCTGGCGGATATTATCGAGATATTTGTAGCGCGCGTCCGAGATCAGCAGCGCCGCCGACAGCAGGAAACACAACAACAGACGAACAACTGTAGGGGGCCCGCGGTTGAAAAATGGCGGCGGGGAGTATTCCATTACCAGCAACGCGAGAGCCGAAAGGTGAAAAAAGGATCGCCGCGGTAGCGGCGAAGTTGGCTCGTCACGCCGTACTCCTCGCTCCCCAAGGGGATTCAGTCATCCGTGAAAATACTGTGGAGTTTCTCCATTTTCTCAAGCGCCATACCTGAGCCGCGCACGACGCAAGTCAACGGGTCTTCGGCGACGATCACCGGCAGTCCGGTTTCCTCCATCAGCAGGCGGTCGATGTCACGCAACAGCGCTCCGCCTCCGGTCAGCACCATGCCTTTCTCGGCGATGTCGGCGGCCAGCTCGGGGGG
>Ga0207049_1191_pt1 | contig 9413 bp, 10 predicted proteins | sample Alteio_BWMinCont_63_FD_153305 | JGI IMG/M metagenome (GOLD analysis project Ga0207049, IMG submission 153305) | Enriched cells from forest soil in Barre Woods Harvard Forest LTER site, Petersham, Massachusetts, United States -... | ecosystem: Environmental > Terrestrial > Soil > Temperate forest >... | reverse complement strand
TCTATGCCGTTATTGGTCTGGTGATTGTGGTCTTCGCACAGATCCTGGTTCACTTTGTGCTCAAGCAGACCTCTAATGTTGGTAAGTAGGTATCGTAGTAAATAATAGATCACTATAGAGTCTATCGGCTTGAATAACGTTAGCTCCATGTGATATAAGTAAAAGAAAGTAACGAAAGGTAATTTGATGCTTAAGAAGTTAAAAGATTTTTGTTTCGCGCTTGGCGTGTTTAGTTTGGTCGCAGTACCGGTTTTGATACCTGCTGCAGTTTCTGCCGATATTGCTGGCCAGCCTCTACTCCCGGCAAGCCCGTGCTACAATCAGTGTCGCAATTACCTTTTACGGCCACACTGGCTAGCAGAAGAACCAGATTACCGATCACGAGGAGAAACTCCCTGCCAAAAAATTGACTATGGCGGCGGCGAAGATGGTTATAACTAGGCCAATGACAGCATTAATGATTGTTTTTCTGGCTTGAGTGGTCTTATCTGGCTCTCCCTGGCTCGTAACGTACTGAAAGCCGGCGTAAATGATTATACCAATCGCAACCAACACTCCAACTCTCAGCAGTATCTCTATAACCGCGGCCACAATCAGCCAGATATCATTTATACCGGTGATTTGTGGCACACAAGTTTTAGCAGCAGAGGCATCTGATATGCTATTAAGATAATGATACCAGGTAGGGAAACCTAAGAAGCCCTTACCATCCCCACAAGGAACATTTGCCGTACCAAAACGCAAAAAGAAATTCGTCATCACTTAAGAATCGCCCCCGGAATAAGATAGTTTAATATAGCGTAAGCAAACACGAACAACAAAAGAGCAAAGACATTAGCGCGGATTCGCCCAATCGCTTCAGCCGTTGCCTTCGGGTCACCTCGAGAAGTTGTGTATTGGATTCCAGCCCATATCATGGAACCCACTATAACAAATCCGACACCGATAGAGAGAAAACGAATAATGGCGAAGGTAAGATCCAGGATGGGATTACCCTTGTGCGAACAGCCAAAGTTTATCGCTGTTACAATTGGCGGATCGCCACAAGTGTCACCGGCAGGTCCAGACTCAGGATTTTTGGAAGGAGGGCAGGCACTTAGCGCCACCGCCGTTGATCCATCGGGACAAGTTACAGTTGTTGGCGTATCCAATGCACTAGCGGAATACACGCAACCGTCAATTTCATCGTATCTTGCCCCTGACTCTTCGACGCACCCAAATGTATTTTCAATACATTTGCCTGCGGCGTTACCATAAATCTGACCGGCAGGGCAATTTGTTGGATCAGGCACTCCAGCCAGACCCGACGAAGTAACATCACTACACGCAACCTCTTTGGTGACGGTTCCCGTCCCGTTGTGCTGGCTTAACTCGTAGCACTTTGTAGGGTCAACCGCTACACCGTTACCGTCTGGATTACTAACGTAATCAGTACATTTTCCGACCTTGCTCACCGTCGCACCTTGCTCCACAGTAACAACGCAAGTCCCGGGATCTGCTGCAAAAGCTTTTTGCGGCACAAGACCCATGACCCCAAAAACCACAAGTAAAATCACAAGAGGGGAGAGGAGTTTATGGCTAGATCGCAAGCCCGCGAGGTGCATATTTATTTTTTTCATGTTCTTTTGTAACTAGACTTCTGCTGACATTATGGAATAACTTTCCGTAAAAGACAAGAAGGAAATCAGCTGACCCACCTGCACTTTAACGACCTGCTCCAGCAATCGTTGCCAAGGCTTCAGCCTGCAAGGCATGCTTAATCTGCTCTAACCAGTAATGGGTGCGGCTTTGGACGAGGCCTTGTTTGGCTTTTTGTACTACTGTCCTACTGCTCACAATTGTTCGTTCAAGGTAGTCATGTAACCAAAAGCCCAGGCACACAAACCACAGTATCGTCGTTAATCGTTCGGGTAGCTTAAACTGGATGTACTCCAGGCCAAACAGATGTTTGGCATCTTTAAACACTTCCTCAATCTCAAATCGGTGGTAGTAGATAATGGTTACCGTTTCGGTGGTCAGGCCCAGGTTGTTGGTTACCAAATACCACGGTTCGCTGTCACCGTCCGGTTCTGGTGTTACGACCAGATTGAGCCTGTTGCCGTACAGCCACACGGGGTGCAGCCCGGCTGGCAGCCAGCGAGCTTTGGTGCCCCCTTTGCGGCCGAGCACCTTCTTGTCGCCTTTAATACGTACGACAAACAATATATCCTGCCGACACAGGTATTCAACAATGGTTGGTGCTGCAAAGCCACGATCAAAGACTAACATCACGTGTACGCCCACCGTCTCCATGAACTCACTAATAGCTTGGTTAACCCATGCGTTCTGGCTGGTTTCTTTTGTCCAACCGTAGGGCAAGACCTTGAACCAGATTGGCAAAGCCCGGCCACCGTCAGTACGTTTCGCAAACATGAGCGCCTGGACAATACCAAAGTCACTGAAGTCAACGGCGATGTGGTCGCCGTTCTGTACCAGACCAAGTTTGTCAATGAGCCTTGGAAATGCCTGACGGAGTAGCTGGGATTTAGCTAACCGGTAGGCCCTACTCTCGGCCGTTTTACGGTTCAGGTTAACACTTCTCGCGTTGCTGTTGACGCTCTGTATGCGCTGCAAGCTCAAGGCTTGGTAGCCAAACGTTACCAGACCGCGCACCTTACGGGGAAATACTGGCGTAACGGTTTGTAAAAACTGGGCACTAGCCCGTACAATATCCATGGTTTTGGTTTCCTTGTTTATGTTTTTGACGACACAAATAAGGTACCAAAACCTTTTTAGGTTCAGCAACTCGTTAAAGTGCAGGTGGGTCAGGGAAATCAGGCGCTCAAGCTTGACATAAACGTGGTGGGAAATATCATATGCATGTACAATATACCCTATGCGGCGCAAGTTGGTGATAGCCTTAGTTTTAGTTATTGGCCTAATAACAGCCATTACTTTTGTGTCGAAGACAATCTTTAAGCCTGCAGACCTTTCGGTTAGCGACCAATTCGTGCATCTCGCCTTGGCAAACAAACCATCGGAAACGTACAAACTGTTTACCGCTTCGGCGATGCAGCAGACGAGTAGTGGTGAATGGGCAGAATCTGTTTTGCAGCTACATATATTCTTTCAAGGTGAAAAGCCACACTACATATCAAAGACCATCGTCGATGGTCGTGAAGTCATGACGTACAGTATCCAAGGTACAAAGGGGAGTTACGAGTTCTTAGTAACACTCGAAAAAGAGGGGTCGAGCGGCTATAAGGTCTGGTCATTTGTAAGCAACCCAGTATATAATACTAGTGACACGTCGAGTACAAAAAAGTGATGAAAAAAGTTATAAAATCAATTCGTTGGCAGTGGCTCATGGTACTAGCTATCCTGCTCACTTCGAGTATCTTGACATCGTTCCCCGCTCAGATAGCCCATGCAGCCGGCTCAAAGACCGAACAACCGCTTGCGCTCTTAGACAAGAAAACGGGCTACAGCTGTTATGCCGAACTCCAGGGAGGCACCACAAGCGTCATTGATGCGACACAAAAGAACAACATGTTCATTCAGGACTCCAACGCAACTTACGATGGCCTAGATGGTGGCACAGACGGTACAAATGACCTACGTTCTAGCATCAATAACACAAGTAGCCATCCAGTACCTAGTAGCCTTAAGGACGTTTTCAAGGGTACCAATGACCCCAATAATCAGTACACCATCATTACCTTTGACTCTGCTAATAATAGCAAGCAATGCAAGCAGTCAGCACTGCTGCTACAGTCAAAAACGGATCCTTTACAATTCTATGGATTTATTACGGAAGGAAAATGTGATAATCGTGACACTTTCGGCCACGTTTGTATTTTTGATTTCCTGGCTGCAAGGGTTGACATCTCGAGTCAGACTATTAGTTTTAATAATCCTATAGACGGCAAGACCGTATCCAATATGGGCATCAACAACTTTGATGCTACACGATTTACTAGTGGTGCCATTGCTGGTGGAAACAGTGACAAGTGCCCAACGGGTGGCTTACTTTCCAAAGTAACCAATAACAGCAAGCAACTCCAAGACTGCCTGACATATTTTAGCAACAACGCACAGTATGCGGCTAAGTATATAAACCAGAGTACCATAAGCTTTGCCGGTGCCCAGTTTGTATTGCAAAAATGGGGAAAGGATGGTAACGATCACGAGACATACGCGATGACAACAGCACCATTGTTCGATCCAACACTGCCCACATACAACGACAACAGCCAGGAGTACACAAGCATCACGATAAAGGACGATAACTTGACCCTGAATAAGGTATCCGATTTTGCCAATAAGATGAACACTTTTAGCGGCTATTCAAACGCAACGTTCAATCTACATAATAGCCATGTCAATAACCTTCAAGTGGAAAGCGTGCTTAACGTAGATAAAGGCGCGTACAACCTGGTCGCAAACTATTGGGCAAAAGACAAGAAAATACAGACAATTTTCAGCAATGGCGACAACCATGAGACAGAAGTCATCGACCAACCCTATGACGCCTCTGACCCAACCGCAACGGATTACTACATAGCCACGGGTGGTAGTGGCTGCCAGGGCGATAATGCCAGGCCGTCTTTCAGTATTCCAGGTGGCTTGGCCAACGCCACGACCGGTAGCACAGTCAGTGCCGTCTGGAATTTGAGCATTAACGAGAGTGGCTGTGCGGCCTATGGCAGAGCAAACGTACAGATTTATATCGAGGACAGTAGTACTTCAGCTCCAATCGGAGGAGCGTGCGGCACTTCTACAACTCCGAACTGTAGCGATACCAGTAAGCCAACATGTGAAAGTAGTGGGTTCCCCTTGTCATGGATTATATGCCAGGGTATTAACTTGCTCGCTACGAGCATAGATGGTTTGTACAATAATTTTATTACGCCCCTGCTGGTAGTAAACCCTTTAACTGTTAAAAACGCCGCTGGTGATCCGAGCGAAATTTTTGTGGCATGGTCTAGTTTTAGGGTTTATGGAGATGCCTTTCTGGTTATAGCTTTGCTTGTTATTGTCTTTGGCGAATCAATAGGTGGCGGCCTAATTGACGCATATACCGCCAAGAAAGTTCTGCCGAGAATACTCATTGCCGGAATACTTGTAAATCTTTCTTTCTATATAGTTGCTGCGCTCGTGGATATCATGAACGTCGCAGGAGGAGGACTACGAGAGCTCCTGCAAGCACCTTTCCATCAATCTGGCGGCTTTCAGCTTAATGTCACGGTTGGAGGTTCGACATTAGCTTGGGGCGCCGCGATCTTGGGTGGCTGGGCCATATCGGGCATAATCCCCGAACTTGCAGCATTATTTGCGGTGTTCGTACTCTTACCAGCCATATTGATACTCTTCGCCATAATGCTTACCATATTAATAAGACAGGCGTTGATTGTGTTTCTGGTAGCCGTATCGCCGGTTGCGTTCGCCATGTACTGCCTGCCCAACACCGAACAATACTTCAAAAAGTGGTGGGACGCGCTGTTTAAGGCCTTACTGGTATATCCTATTATTACCGTGCTGTTCGCGCTTGGTAACATTATGTCTGTTGTTGTGGGGAATATCTTGTCGTGAAAGACCTAGTCGCAATCTATGTAACCATCATTGCTATGCTCGCGCCGCTGTTGCTTATTCCGTACGCTTTTAAAATTGCCGGCGGAATCTTGGGAAGGACTCATGACCTGCTCACAAACTATGGCAAAAAAGCCCACCAGGGAATACTGGGGAACCCCAACGATCAGAACAGTTTACGCAACCGTGTTAGAACCAAGTTAGGAGCAGGCGTGGTAGAAAGCCGGGCACAGTTCCAGACACGAAATGGCAACCGCAGGTTCGGCTTGGGTAGAGCTAGCCGCATGATTGGTGGTGGCCCAGCAATTTATGACCGACAAGCAGCTAATATACAAAAATCTATGCAGCACATGAAAACCACTAACGATTATGGTCACGATGGCTTTGTTCGTGCTGCAACCATTTCACCTAAAAGACTAGCTGCCCTAAGGCAGAGTGGTGACCCTAAGCGCTATCGGGCGGCTGGTACGGCGGGCAATGATAGCGGGCATGACCAGTGGGCTTCTGCAGACGGTGCGTGGCATACTGAATCTGAAATACGGGCTGCAAACAAGCACTTTAGCACGCCAGACCAAAAGATTGGTGCCTTCAGCCGCGTCCTAGAAAAAGCCGATTCTGGGACAAAAGAGGAGCAAGACAACGCATGGGAAGATTACAAGTTTATGGCCAATGAAATGGGCATGGACAAGGACACCGCGACCGGCAAATGGCAGGGCATCGCCATACCATATAAGGGTATTCGTTCCGACATGCGCCGCTTTAAGCTCGAAGGAGAGCGTGGGCAGCTCGTACAACCAGCCGGTATGGATGGCTACGACTGGAAGTCACACCTAAAAGAAACCGCCAACTCGAAAGCCTACGACCAAATTGCATTGACAGAAGGGAGCTTTGAGACCCAATTTAACTCGATACAGGAAGCCTTCAGAAAAGATACTGGTGGCACTTTTGTCCACAATGAAGAAGTTCGTAAAAATGCAGCCAACTCAGCGAACAACTTGCGGAATTTCGCTGCAGGCGACCAGACCAAGGCAGCAACTGCGGGCGCCGCCGCTAGCGGTCAGCCAGGATACGCAACAGCAGATGGTGGCGCGTACAAAAACACTCAGGAGGCTAAGGCCCGAGTCAGGCAAATTGAAGCCGATGTCAATCTTAGAAACGACCTGAATGCCTACGCAATACCTCTTCCTGCACCAGGTGTAGCACCAGGTCCAGCACCTGCACCTACGATTGGACCTCATAGTCCTGGATATTGGGGGCCCTAGAGCCTGGAGTCGTGGCCGTAGACTTAACCGCTTAATTTGCATAAGTTACCGATACTTGTTATAATAGTAAGCACAATGGCCACGAATTTTTACGAATTGATTGCAGAGGCACAGCAAGAACAAACAGTAAAAGCTGCTAGGGAAGCTGCTGCAATTGCCGAAAGACAGGCCAGGACAGCAGAGAATATTGCAATAGTGAGCTCACTTGTTGCAAGACTTCTTGGTGATGCCGTGCCGATTGACAAAACCATAGACTATACGCCACACCAATACCAGCGCGGTTTGTTTGGGCGTATGCATAAAGTCACAGGCGAATCCGTTCACTATGAAGGATGGGTTCTCGAGGAGCAAAGAAAGCCCGGATACACTAGTGGTGGTTATGCGGAACCCGATGATATCCGCGACCGTTCTGTTGTAAAAGGCAAACTACTCACCAAGCAAGCGGATATCATTGGCTACATGGGCACAAGGCCGGACGGTTTTACATACGAACCTCAGAACTTGCCACCTTCTTTATTTGCTGCACTTGCAGCACGAAAACGCATCATCGTGCCTTAAAGAGATACTCTGTAGTGTAATTACAGAGCTTTTAGTGTTTATAGAGCTAACAGTGTCAACGTATGGTTGGCTAAGGACTTGGAGTTAGCTAATTCTTACGTATTGTCCGGGATGTATTCCAACAAAGACAGGATTATTACTGCCGTAAATATCTAAAGGTCTTGCATGCACCTATTTGTGAGTTTGCGCTTAACCCTTATACTTGTATGCGTAGATGGCAACATATAAAGTAATCCAAGATATCGAAGCGGAAGATAAGCTGCTGGGGCCATTAACGCTGCGCCAGTTTATCTTTGCCATCATTACCGTATTGTTCCTGTATTTTTGCTACCTTTCCATTAGCAAGCATGTGACTTTTTTGCGGAGGTTTTCGAGGACCACCTGGCTTTCTACGGGGTAGACGTACATCGCCATATCAACCACTTCGTCGATGTTTACCATGCCAGATAACCAGCCAGTGTAAATTTGCCGTGGGTAGCCATACACGTAATAGGTGCGGGCAAAACGGGTGCCCAGGCGGAAATAGTTGCTCGAAAATTCAATAGAACTTGGCGCGATAAAGTCGCGAAGCGCGGTAATGCCCTTTTGGAAGGCGATTTGTACTTCTTGCTCTTCACGGGCCTTTTGTGCCTGCGCAATCGCAACCGGATCTACTGCTTGTTTTTTACGCAAAGCCATTATTGTAGCTCCCTTTGCAGGTGTGCCTGGGTTGCCACGCCGTCACCCTTGGTTATTATGTCCGCACTCAGGTCGTCGAAGTTTTTAAGCTGCTGGCGGGTGGCGGTATCGGGGTTGTAGGTGTCGTAATATAGTTCAATCAATTCTTGGGTATCGAGTGGTAACCCCTGGATGCTGCACTGGAGTAAGCCAGATAGCACGGACTGTACACGGTTACGCAACTCGGTCTTTGCTTTTTCTAGGTCGGCTTCGTTAATCACCACATGTTGTTCTTTGCTGTTAAATAGCCCCGCCAGGCCAGTAAAGAAGTTCTTGCTCTGCGTGATTGCCTTCTGCATGTCGGCAACTGGGAAATACGGCACCACCACGTAAAATCGTTTATCCATGATGTTTGTTTGCTGAGAAAGCTGGTCGATGTAGGTAATGTAATCTTCCATCAGGAGTGCTAACAGCATGTTGTCGTGCTCGGTGCGGATTTTATCGAGCTTTTCGATGTATGGCTGCAAATCAACTCGTTGTGAGCGGGTAAAGATCTGAATTGGAAAATACAATGAATTAAGAAACCCTTGGTAGCTGTATTCGACGGCTTCTTGCTCTTGCCCGCTCATCAGGTCGAAGTTAATGCTCTTGACCATGATAACCGATCGGAATGAGCCGTCGTTCATGATAACGATGCCGTCACGGATTTCGGCGATTTGTAAGGTGTTCTGGGTGCTGTTTGGGTTAGTTTTGTTGACAACGACCGCTTGCTGACCGCCTGGGCCTGCGGGCATTGCGCCACCACCGACCATTGGCTGGGCAACACCCGCAGACATACTACCCATCATCGATGGCTGCAATCCTGGGGTGGCGGTTGGCGCAGCGGTGCCGGGTTGAAGAGGTTGCTGTGGAGCTGGCGGGATCTGTTGCTGAGGCACGGCACATCGTCAGCAAATTATGGCCATGATGAACCAGGCCAGTGCGCCCGCTGCACCGGTGGCACAGCCGCAAGCAATGGCAATACCCGCAGCCCCGCTTTCAAAAGCTCAGACGCAACAACAGGTAGGCAATCCGGTGCCCACACCAGCAGCAGATTACTGGTTCCTGAACCAACCCGTTGAGCCGCCAAAACTCAAGCAAGATCAAGCAATGTTTAGTACGCCGCAAGTTGTGAGTGCCGGCACCGACGCGCCGCAGCCTGGTATCGTCCAAGCTGCCGAGCCTACCGCTGCAGAAGAAGCCCTGGGCGAACAGTTTAAACAGCAACACAGCCAACCCGATGCGTCGTACGCACACCTCAAGACCATTCAGCCACTTGGCATACAACCACCGCAGCCAGCGCCTGCACCGTTACCACCGACTCCCATA
>Ga0207049_1190_pt1 | contig 9424 bp, 9 predicted proteins | sample Alteio_BWMinCont_63_FD_153305 | JGI IMG/M metagenome (GOLD analysis project Ga0207049, IMG submission 153305) | Enriched cells from forest soil in Barre Woods Harvard Forest LTER site, Petersham, Massachusetts, United States -... | ecosystem: Environmental > Terrestrial > Soil > Temperate forest >... | reverse complement strand
CGAAATGCTGCGCGTCGGCTATGCGCCGTCGACGACTGTCGGCATCATGCCTGCGGTGTTGGAAAAATTCCAGGCGGCAGCTCCGCGAGTCCGTATCGAGCTCGCCGACCTGTCCTCGCGCGAGATGATCGAGCTGGCGCAAGCGGGCCGGCTGGATGTGGTCATCGCGCCCGAACCTTCAGCAGCCGCCGCAGTTCCCGAATTTCAATGGAGCGAGCTAAGACGCATCGCGCCGGTCCTGGTGATGCCTGAAACCCATCCGCTCGCGAAATTGAAGAAAGTTGCGCCGATGCACCTCCGCGATCTGCCTTTGATCGGGTTGGCTCGGCAGAATTTTCCCGATTACGTGCGTGTCGTGCGGGCGATGCTCAAGCCCTTCGGCGTCACACCGCGCTTCATCGCATTGGACAATGACGGAATCACGACAATGTTCGCCGCCCTGGAGGCCAATCACGCCGCGGCGATCCTGGGCGAGGGCATCACCGGCATCATGCCGCGGTCCCTAGTCGCCCGCCCCTTCTCTCCTGCGCTGCCCGAGTCAACGATCAGCATCGGGTTTCGTGCGGTTCGCCCGGATCCGCACGCTGAAATGTTTGCGCGCCTGCTCCGCGAGGAAGCGGCGCGCCTCTGATCCTCGACGCCATATTTGAAATCCAGCCGGAGAAGGCATACGGTCATCGGCTTCGATCGCCCTGAGGCCATTCCCATAATCAACATGAGCGCCCTGACCACAGCTACGCCGCTGCAGCCCGGCACAATGGCTCCGGATTTCACCCTTGCGACAACTCCAGACCAGAAAGTCTCTTTGTCTGAGTTCAGGGGGCGTCCGGTGGTTTTGGCCTTTTACCCGGCGGACTGGAGCCCCGTTTGCGGCGACCAACTCGGGCTTTACAATGAACTGAAGGAGGAGTTCGACCGTTATGACGCGGTTTTGATTGGCATTTCGGTTGACGGCATTTGGTGCCACCTCGCGTTCGCCAAAGAGCGCGCATTCCATTTTCCATTGCTGTCGGACTTTGAGCCCAAGGGCGCGACAGCCAAGGCTTACGGGGTTTATCGGGCAAAGGAGGGGGAAACGGAACGGGCGCTCTTCGTCATCGATCGCGAAGGCGCGATTCGGTGGAGCTATGTTTCTCCGATTGGGATAAATCCTGGAGCGGACGGCATCCTGCGCGAATTGGAACGGTTGGCTGGGAATAGCGCCAAATGAGCGACTTGACCGTTCCCGTCTCGGAGGCGGATCACATTCAGGGCTCGGCTCAGGCGACCGTGACCTTGCTTGAGTATGGAGACTACCAATGCCCGTATTGCGGCCAAGCCTACGGGATCATCAAGGATCTCCAGGCGGCTCTCGGGGGCAAACTGCGCTTTGTCTTTAGAAATTTTCCCCTGACCAAGGCGCACCCCTATGCCGAACTCGCGGCCGAAGCCGCTGAAGCAGCGGCCGCGGCCGGAAAATTTTGGGAGATGCACGACACTCTCTATGAGAATCAGCGGGCTCTTTCCGAGGAGTCGATCGTGGAGTTCGCCCGCAAACTCGGCCTTGATGTCCCCCAATTTGCTGAAGACATCGAGAAGCGGCGATTCAGGAGCCGGGTGAGAAAGGACTTCATGAACGGAGTCAAAAGCGGCGTCAGTGGAACGCCCGGCTTTTTCATCAACGGCGAGAAGTACGATGAATCGTGGGACTATGACACCCTGCTAAGCGCGTTGTCCCGTCTGAGCGGATAGTGGAAGGCGATCGATCCGCGCCTCCGCGGTCAGAATCGAGATTGGCGCGCTTGGATTAATTCTTTCATCATCGGAGCATGGAACTGCCAACTCTCGATGCGCTGAAGAAAGCGGCCCGCCTGGTTTACCGGGCAATGCCCCCCACCCCTCAGTACAGCTGGCCCTTGATCAACGAGAGGGTCGGAACCGAAGTTTGGATCAAGCATGAGAACCACACCCCCCTGGGGTCTTTCAAAGTGCGGGGCGGGCTGGTCTATTTCGATGAGTTGAAGCGCCGACGGCCCAAGGTAAAGGGCGTGATCGCGGCGACCCGCGGCAATCACGGACAAAGCATCGCTTTTGCCGCCCAGCGCAGCGGCTTGAAAGCCGTGATCGTGGTGCCCCATGGCAACAATCCGGAGAAAAACGCGGCGATGCGCGCCCGCCATGCCGAATTGATCGAGCATGGAACCGATTTTCAGGATGCCCTGGAGCACGCGGGCAGGCTGGCCCAAACCCGGGAGCTCGACTTGGTGCCCTCCTTCGATTCCCTGCTCGTCCTCGGGGTGGCAAGCTACTCCCTGGAGCTTTTTGAAGCCGTGCCCGAGCTCCACACCCTTTATATTCCAATCGGCCTGGGCTCGGGGATTTGCGGCGCGGCCTGCGCCCGCGAGGCCCTGGGACTCAAGACCGACATCGTCGGAATTGCCGCGACCGCCGCTCCGGCCAACGCCCTGTCTTTCGCCGCCGGGCAAATTGTGGCCGCCCCGGTCGGCCCGACGATCGCCGACGGCATGGCCGTCCGCCAGCCCAATGCCGAGGCGATGGAGTTCATCCGGCGCCATATTGCCCGGGTCCTGACTGTAAGTGAGCCGGAAATCCGCGGCGCCATGCGTTCCCTCTTCACCGACACCCACAATGTCGCCGAAGGGGCCGGAGCTGCCGGACTGGCCGCGGTCCTCCAGGAAAAGGCGGCGCAACGGGGCCGGCGGACGGCTTTCGTCCTGACCGGCGGAAATGTGGACAAACGCGCCTTTGCTGAGGTACTCTTGGAATCCTCGTAAAAATTCAATGACCGACAAGACCCTGCCCTTCACCAAGGAAGAACTGGAGGCGATCGCCTCCCAAGTGCCGACTCCGTTTCATATTTATGACGAAGCGGCCATGCGGAGCAATGCCCGCGCTTTCTATCGCGCCTTCGCCTGGGTGCCCGGCGGATTCATCAGCTTTTTCGCCGTCAAGGCCCTCCCCAACCCCCACATCCTCGGGCTCCTCAAGGCCGACGGATTTGGCGGGGATTGCAGCTCCTTGCCCGAGCTTTTGCTTTGCCAGGCGGCCGGCATCATCGGCGAAAAGATCATCTTCACCTCCAACGATACCCCGGGCCACGAATACAAGAAGGCCAATGAGTTCGGGGCCATCATCAACCTCGATGACATCAGCCACATACCGTTTCTCCAGGAATCGCTCGGCGGCCGGCTGCCGGAAATGCTCTGCTTCCGCTACAATCCCGGCCCGCTCAAGGAGGGCAACGCCATCATCGGAAAGCCCCAGGAGGCGAAGTATGGGTTTACCCGCGAGCAACTCTTTGAAGGTTACCGCATCGCCCGTGATAAGGGGGTGAAGCGTTTTGGCCTGCACACCATGGTCGTCTCGAACGAGCTCAAGGCCGACTATTTTGTCGAGACCGCCCGGATGGTTTTCGAGCTCGCGGTCGAGCTCAAGCGCAAGCTGGGCATCACGATCGAATTCATCAATTTAGGCGGCGGCATCGGCATCCCTTACCGGCCCACGGACACGGCCGTGGACCTCTCCTACCTGGGAAATCGAGTGAAGGAAACCTACCAGAACATCCTGACAGCCGCCGGCCTAGGGACCGTGCGGATCGCGATGGAATGCGGCCGAATGATCACCGGGCCCTACGGGTATCTCGTCGCCCGGGTTCTCCACAAGAAGGCGATCTATAAGGACTACGTCGGACTGGACGCGTGCATGGCCAATCTCATGCGGCCTGGCATGTACGGAGCCTACCATCACATCACCGTCCCGGGTAAGGAAAACGGCCCGAGAAAGAAGTACGATGTCACCGGCTCTCTCTGCGAGAACAACGACAAGTTTGCCATCGACCGCGAGATCGCCGATCCGTCGATCGGCGATCTTCTCGTCATCCATGACACCGGGGCCCACGGCCACGCCATGGGCTTTAATTACAACGGCAAGTTGCGCTCCGCTGAGGTGCTCTGGCAGGGAGGCAAGAAGTTCAAATTGATCCGCCGCGCCGAGACCGTCGCCGACCACTTCGCCACCCTCGACTACCCCGGCCTGGCCACCCGCTGATTTTACGGCGCAATCGCCTCGGGAATCGCCGCGCCGTCCGCCCGAGGGTCGGACGCGGCATAGTTCGTTCCGCTCTTCGAATCGTGCAGGATGGCCTGACCCCGCCCCATTTCCGCGGTGTATTCCCTGCGGATCCTTATGATATGCCCGCGCCCCGATAGCTGCTGCAAGGTCGCTTCCGGCACCCGGCACTCAATCGAAACGTCATTGCCCCCGGCATTGCGCTTGGTGAACCGCGGCGCTTCCAGCGCCCCCTGGATATTCATGCCGTAGTCGACGTAATTGGAGACAAACTGCGCGTGGGCCAGCGGCTGGTTTGGTCCGCCCATGATCCCGAAGCCGATGTGCACGTCCCCGCGCTCCATGAAAGCCGGAATGATGGTGTGGAAGGGCCGCTTGCCGCCGGCCAGGAGGTCCGGGTGGCCTCGGGTCAACGTAAAGCCGCTTCCCCGGTTCTGCAGCATAAATCCCATCCCCGCCACCGTGACGCCCGAGCCAAATTCTCCCGAGAGGCTCTGGATCCAACTCGCAATATTTCCCTCACGATCGACAACCGTCAGATAGGTCGTGTCGCTTTCGACCGGCTGGCCCGGCGGCACATTGGGATTGGCCCGATTGGGGTCGATCAGGTTCGCCCGTTTGCGCGCATAGGCTTTCGAAATGATCCCGGCCACCGGAACCGGATTAGTCCGCGGATCGGCATTGTAGCGCCGGAGATCGGAATAGGCGAGTTTCATGGCCTCGATCCGTTTGTGCATTTCGGGGACGCTGAAGGCGCCGAGCGGGGTCGCCGGCACCGTCTCCATGATATTCAGCATCTCCAAGGCCGCCATCCCTTGGCTGTTGGGCGGCAGCTCATAAACTCTCCAGCCGCGGTAATCGATCGAGATCGGTTCGCACCACTCCGAAGAAAATCCGGCCAAATCCTCCGCCGTCATGGTTCCGCCGTGCCCGCGAGAGGTGCGCAGGAGCGCCGCCGCCACCTCCCCCCGGTAAAATCCATCCCTGCCCCGCTCCGCGATCAGGCGGAAAGCCCGGGCCATATCCGGATTGCGAAAAACCTCACCTACGCCTGGCGGCCGGCCCCCAGGCAGGAATACCCTAGCCGACTCTGGGTCGGTCCGAAGCAACTGGGCATCAGATGGGTTCGCCCACGACTCATCGATTCCCTCCGGCACGGGAAAACCGCCTTCGGCATACGCAATGGCGGAACTGAAGAGATCCTTCCAGGCCAGGCGCCCAAAACGTCGGTGAAGCTTGGCCCAGCCGTCGACTGCGCCCGGCACGGTCACGCTGTGAATCCCGCTAGCCGGCATCCATCGAAAGCCCAGCTTTTCCAAGTATTCCGGCGAGAGGGCGCGTGGAGCCGGCCCGGAGGCGTTGAGACCCGTAAGTTTCCCCGTCTTCGCCTCCCAATAAATGACGAAAAGATCGCCGCCGGGCCCGTCTTTCATCGGCTCCATCACCGCGAGGACGGCGTTGGCCGCAATCGCCGCATCCACCGCCGACCCGCCTCGAGCCAGAATCTGGGCACCCGCCTGGGATGCGAGGACCTGGCTCGTGGCCACGATGCCCTGCTGCGAAACTACCATGGACCGACCGTAGTTTCTGCCCATTCCGGCAAAGCCGTCCGCCTCCGCTCCCAGGCGAACACCTAAGATCGGCAGAATGAGTGCGATAATTGAGGCGGAAAGTTTAAGAGTCATCTTCAAGGCGCTTGCCGAAGCTAAATACCGGGTCTTGGCGGAACCCGATCTTCCGATAAAAGGCAACCGCTTCCGAATTGGTCGCCCGGATCTGCAGATTGATCTTGGCGCATCCCTCCAGCCGGAGCCGGCGCTCGGCTTCGGCCATCAACTCGGTGGCAAAACCCCGCCGCTGAAATTCCGGCAAAACGCCCAGATAATTGATCCAGCCGCGGTGCCCTTCATAGCCCGCCATCACCGTGGCCACCACCCGGCCCTCACAGACACCGACCAAAAAAAGGTCCGGCCGGACCTTCATTTTCCGGGCGATGTCCTTGCGCGGATCATTCCAGTCCCGCGCAAGCCCGCTCCGATGCCACACGTCGATGACGGCATCGGCATCCCCTTCGGCAAAACTTCTGATCGTAAGCACTCCGCCCATCTTAGCGGTCATGCCATGCCTTCTGCAAGGCTCTGGCCGATCAGGAGACGCTAGGCCGCCTCGACGCCGTACCGTGACGGGCCTTGAGCCAGCGTTGAATGGAAAAGGCCCCCTCGGCAGAAGGTCTTCCCGCCAGCAGTCCTTCGGCACTCAAATCCTCGTCCAACAATGGCCAATGCACGCCCGTTCCTCCGCCTATGAGCTGGTAGGTATTGCGCTCCTTCTTTGTCCCATGGCGGGAACGGGGGTACCAGCACAACAGATCGGCCGTCGTCAAAATCCACGATCACCGCATCAGCTGAAACCCGCAGTTTCGCGATGAGCGCGGTATTATTGAGTGCGGAAGAACTCATCCCACCTTTTTCTAAATTCATATTGATACAGGTAAACCATTCTTTCAATTTTCAACGTCTCTGCCCGGGCAAATCGTTGACTCCGATGGAGTCGCACCCGCCCGGCCTATCTTATGGCGTTCCAGGCCCCGATGGCGGAGGGGCGGTTGGAGCCGCGTCGGTAAATCGGATCGCAACTCCGGCCAGCCACATTTTGGAGGATTCCCCCGTAGCCCCGGTCGTATCCATGGGGTCGCTGACCTGTGCCTGGGTCAAAATTATGGCATCGGCGCCCAATTTAGCGGCATCCCGACGAAGGACCTCCAGTATGGGAGAGCTCAAATTCAGCGATCCGCTCAATACCGAAGCATTTCCATCTTTCGGAATGTAGGTTTCCACATCCCGAACCGTCCCCAGAGTCTCATACGCGGTTTTCGGGTTGCGCCTAAGCACCCTGACATGGCTTGGGCTCGTAGGGGGATACTTAGATGTGGCGGTGGTCTCCGTGGAGCAGCCGACCATTGAGGCCACGGCCAGGATTAGGGCAAAGCGAGTCAGGTTCATTCTTACTACCAAACACCGGTTTGCCCTAAAACCCTCACGAAATAAACGGTTAAAGCGGTTTTTCGTCGGATTTCTCCAACACGGTGCATATTCCTAACACTATGAGTCGGTCCCCGAGCGACACCTCAATTTGCGACTTTCACCATTCATATGTCCGATTTCGAATCGACCTTGCGAAGAAGGCACCGATCACCGTATCCCATCCGCCGCCTTGGACCGTAAATAGCGTAAGGATGCCGCTCGAGTGCCTGGCGACGATTCGTCGCCGCAGCCTCAGCCAAGAATATGGTCTGAGCGCCTCCTGCAAGACCGAGCGGGTAAACGTGGCCAGGGACATCTGGACACAGCCCAACGCCGATATGTGCGCCATAACCGGTGCCAACGAGTTTATGGTCGTCAGCCGGTATGATCGGACGCCCAAAGGCGTGATGCTGCATCCCGCAAGTCTGGGCGAGAAGCCCGACCGTCAATATGTCGATCCGGCTGCGGCCTTTGATCAAACCTCGCTCGATATCCGTCGCTGCCAAGCCGAGCGATTGGAGTCGCTCAGCCGAACCATCGACATATTTGAAAGCGAGCGCCCGGTCACGGCCCGGACCGTCTACGCCTTGGGAGAGGACGAAGTTACAATTGAATACCCCCTGAAGACCGTGAACTTCAGCCGACGCGACGGCTACTACCAGGTCGATACCGGACCTGTCCTATTCCTTGGCCAACCCACCGGACCACATCGGATCGAGCGGCTTCATTTGGCCTATATCGCCCATTGCGGCGGAGACTGGGCGGAATTTATCGTCAGCCAGCCGACGCCCCTGGATAATTCGCTGGTGTCGGTGCATCACTTCAGCACTTCGCACCGAGTCCAGGCCCAGCATTCGCTTTGGCTCGTCCACCCTTGACACCCGCGCCGCAATTATACTTTCTTCGATCCCCTCCATGAAATCCTCCGGACATACGGCAATAGCTATCAGCGGCAAAATTCATTTCGCCGCGGCTGCCGTCGTCGCCGCTTATCGCGCGCCGAGAGGCTCCTGATCGAATCTTTTGATCCGCCCCTCCGGTGCCGAACCGGAGGGGCTTTTTTTTGGCCTCGACCGGACCGGCATGGGAGCAGGCACCAACCACAACCCGCCATGAATCCCTCGACCTCGTTCTCCACCCGCTCGCAAGCGATGGGTCCCAGCGCCATCCGCCAAGTCCTGAAGTTCACCGGAATGCCCGACGTGATCTCCTTCGCCGGCGGCCTGCCCGCCCCGGAGCTCTTTCCCATTTCAGAGCTCCGCCGCGCCGCCGACGCTGTTCTCCGCGATGACGGCGTCGCCTCGCTGCAATACGATGCGAGCGAAGGCCACCTCCCCTTGCGCCAATGGATCTGCGCCCACCTCGATAGGACCGTCGGCATCCAGGCCGCACCCGATCGGGTCTTGATCACCAACGGATCGCAGCAAGGCCTGGATTTGGTGGCCAAGGTCTTGATCGACCCGGGCGACATCGTTCTGGTCGAAAACCCCGCGTATATCGGCGCCCTCCAGGCCTTCCGGGCCTACGAAGCGGATATCGTAGGTCTGCCCATGGATGAGGAAGGCGTCCGGATCGACGCCTTGGGCGAATTTCTCCGAACCTCGCGACGCAGGCCCAAGCTTCTGTACCTCACAACAAACTTCCAGAACCCAACCGGGCTCACCACCTCGGCCGAACGCCGCCGCCACGTCGCCGCGCTTGCCGCCGAATTCAGGCTCCCCGTCCTCGAGGACGATCCGTACGGCGAACTCCGCTACTCGGGTCCGAACATACGAGCAATCGGCTCGATACCGGAAGCCCGTGACTGGCTCTACCTCGGGACCTCGAGCAAGATTCTTTCGCCCGGAATGCGGGTGGCGTGGCTGGTCGTGGCCAATCCCCAATTCTACGAGCGCCTGACCCTGGCCAAGCAGTCCGCCGATCTTCATACCTCCTCCTTTACCCAACGGCTGGTCTGGCAATTTGTCAGCCAATCCGAACTTTACGACGCCCATATCGAACGTCTGCGCGCCGCCTACGTTCGCCGCCGCGATGTCATGCTCGCATCCCTTTCGGCTCACCTCCCGGAAGGCAGCAGCTGGACCCGCCCCGCCGGCGGGCTGTTTCTCTGGCTCAGCCTTCCCCAATGGCAGGACTCAACGGAGCTGCTCCAAGAATGTATTGCGCAGAAGGTTGCTTTTGTTCCCGGGGCCCCCTTCTGGGTTGGCCGTGATGTCCGTAACACCCTGCGCCTCAACTTCAGTAATGCCTCCGAGGAGAGGATCGAAGACGGTATCGCCCGGCTGGGCCGGGCAGCCGAAGCAGCTCTGGTATAAGAATCGTGCTATTGCCAC
>Ga0207049_1189_pt1 | contig 9448 bp, 8 predicted proteins | sample Alteio_BWMinCont_63_FD_153305 | JGI IMG/M metagenome (GOLD analysis project Ga0207049, IMG submission 153305) | Enriched cells from forest soil in Barre Woods Harvard Forest LTER site, Petersham, Massachusetts, United States -... | ecosystem: Environmental > Terrestrial > Soil > Temperate forest >... | reverse complement strand
CCGGCCGGATTTGGTGCCTCTTCACCCGGGAGAACCAGCAGGTATTTGTCATCTTCAGCGACAACGACGGTGGAACCTGGAGCCCTCCGCGGGATATCACGGATCAGGTCAGACCGTACCCCTGGACACGCTATTGGACGGGACCGGGTCACGGCCTGCAACTCCGGCACGGTCCGAACCGCGGGCGCCTCGTCCTGCCGTCCTACCACCTGGGGCTCGAATCCAATGACGGCGGAGAGACCTATACGACCAACATGCGCTCCCACATGGTCTATAGTGATGATCACGGGAAGACCTGGACGGTCGGCGAGAGCACCCGCCTGGGCCCGGGGCTCGACCTAAGCCGCTCCCATATCGCCGGATCCTGGGTGCCGGGTGAGGTTAACTGCCAGGGTGGCGAATGCATGGCGCAGGAAATGCCCGACGGACGTTTGTACCTCATTTCCCGAAACGAAGCCCAGGACCGCCTGGAGAAACTTTATGCCTGGAGCAGCGACGCCGGGAAGACCTGGACGCCCCTGCAGCGCCAGCCGCAGCTTCCCGATCCCGGCTGCCAGGGAAGCATCATTTCATGGGCTGACCCGGCCGATCCCGGGAGCACGAATGTCCTTGTCGCCGGAATAAGCTCGGACCATCGGGTCAGCGGGATGCCCTTCCACCGGAGGGTGAGACTGGCCCTGCGCCTGAGCTCTGACGGATGCCGAACTTGGAAAGAGACCCGGGTCATCCACCCCGGTCCGGCGGCCTATTGCGATCTGGTGTCCCTGCCAGGGAGAAATTTTCTTTGTGTATACGAAGGCGGCGATCGCAGCAGTTATGATTCAATACGAGTGGCTCGTTTCACCTGGGAATGGGTGCAAGGGGCGCCGGTCCGCGCCGCGCCTACAGCGGCAACCGGAATGCCTCAACGATCTTACGACCGATCTGGCGGCGCCGCTCCGGACTGACGCGCCCGGCGACTAGCGAGACTTTTTCTTTCGAAATGGTGAAGAGGTGCCCGCACGAGAATACCGTGGCCCGCTCCAGTCCGTCGGCTCCGTTGAGGACGACTTCCAACGCGCTTACCGCCTCGGCGGGCCGCCGCGACGTTCCGTAGAGCACATTTAACATCCGGCGTTTTGCATCGAGGCAAAATTCCTCGCGGGACAAAACCACCGCGGGGTGCTCGTCCCGATCCTCGGGATGGATCCGCACCTTCACAATGTCCCACTGCCGCGCGGGAGAATTCATACTTCGTCCGGTCCGATATTCGGACCGGTCAGTTTTTCCAGCTCCCGCTCCAATTTCGTCACCGGTAATGTCCCATCGGGATGGAGAATGATAGGTTCGATCGGCTCCCATGGCAGCAATTGGACGTATCGGCCCCGGCGGGAGATGATCACGGGCTGGCCGGTTTTGAGCGTGCGATCCGCCAGCCGCCCCAGACTGGCCTTGGCCTTCGAAAGACTGATCGAATCCATCAGACTAAAATTAGTCTGATTGTGGTCTATTGTCAATAACGGGGCGATGGACATCCTCTAACACTATAACAAGGACCAAACCTGGCGCGCCAGAGGATCAAACTGTACCACTGGCCCCGCATGGGGTAGGGTGGCCGCCACCCCACTATGATCGTCCGCCCCTGTTGGGTTTTCTGTCTTTTGGCGCTGGGCACGAGCCTTGGTGCCGCGCCTGCCCCAATGGATTTGCGGTGCGAGTACGCCACCGACCCTCTGGGCATCGACCTGGCGGCCCCCCGCCTTTCCTGGCGGGTCGAGACCGAGGAGGCTGGGGCGGCGCAAACCGCGTACCGCGTGCTGGTGGCTTCGTCGCTTGAGCGGCTAAGCCGCGACGAAGGTGATCTTTGGGATAGCGGTCGAGTGATGAGCCCAGAGTGCGCCAACGTGGCGTATGCCGGGATCCCGCTCTCCAGTCGTCAGGCGTGCTGGTGGAAAGTGCGCGCGTGGGGTGAACAGGGGAATTCCATCGGTTTCAGCGCCCCCCATTCATTTGAAATGGCGCTTCTCCGGCCGGATGATTGGCGCGCCGATTGGATCGGTCCGCCTCCGGCCTGGCCGGGACGGACGCTTTATTTTCGCTCGGCCTTTCATCTCAGCGCCGCGCCGACACGAGCCCGCCTCTACGCGACCGGGCTTGGCTATTACGAGATCTTCGTCAACGGGCGCAAACAGGGGGAGGCCGTCTTGGATCCTGCCCACACCGACGTCTCCAAGCGCGTCCTTTATTCCACTTACGATGCCAAAACATCCCTGCAAGCGGGGGACAACGTGGTCGCGGCGATTGTGGGAACGGGCTGGGAGGACACCCACCTGCTGCGGGCCCAGCTCGAAATCGAATGTGGCGATGGCAGCAAGGTGCTGGTCGCCACCGGAAAGTTTCAGGAATTGCCCGAGTGGCAGGTGGCCACCGGTCCGATTCTAAGCGACAGCATTTACGGCGGTGAATTTTACGATGCGCGCCTCGAGCGCAAGGGCTGGGACCTTCCGGGATACGCGCCTGCTCCGGGAGGCGACCGGCTCAATCAATGGGTCAAGCCGCTCGTGGCCCGGGGCCCCGGCGGACGGATGCAGGCCCAGCCGTTGGAACCGATCCAGGTGATGGGGGAGATTTCGTCGCGGCGCGTGACCGAGGCAAAGCCCGGGGTGTACGTGGCCGACTTCGGCCAAAACCACGCGGGCTGGAGACGGCTGCGGGTGCGCGGGCCGGCCGGAACGAAGGTGATCCTGCGCCATGCCGAACTGCTCAATGGCGATGGCACCGTCGACCAAAGCAATCTGCGGATCGCCGAGGCCACGGACCGCTATGTTTTGAACGGAGGAGGGCTGGAGACATGGTCGCCCCGTTTCACGTATCATGGATATAGATACGTACAAGTCGAAGGCTGGCCGGGCGTGCCCGCTCCCGACGCCCTCACGGCGATGGTGATCCGATCGGCCGTGCCCGAGCGGGGCCAATTCGAATGCAGCGATGAGCTGTTGAACCGAATTCACCGCCTGGTCGGCTGGACGGAGCGAAGCAATCTCTATGGGGTGCCCACCGACTGCCCGCAGCGGGACGAGCGCATGGGCTGGCTCAACGATCTCGGCGCGCGGTCGGAGGAACTGGTTTACAATTTCGAGGCGGAGCGGTTTCTGGAAAATTTCGCCCGCGACATTACCGATGCGCAGAATCCGGCGACCGGCGCGATAACGGATACCGCTCCCTTCGAGGGCGGCCGCGAGCCGGCTGATCCCGTCAGTGTCTCTTATCTTCTCATCCCGACTCTGCTGCATCAGCATTACAGCGACCGCCGGGTCCTGACCGACAATTACGAGGGAATGCGGCGATGGGTGGATTATCTCACCAGCCGCTCGGCGGATGGCCTCCTGCCTTACAGCTATTATGGAGACTGGGCGCCCCCGATCGGCGAAGCTGTCGCCGGCAGCATCGGGAGCGGGGCGGTGTCGGCAAAAACTCCGGGCGATCTGGTCTCGACCGCCTTTTATTTTTACTCGGCGAAGCTCATGTCCCAGATTGCCTCCGAGACAGGTCACTCCGGCGACCAGGCCGCGTACTCCCAACTGGCGGACAAGATCCGGGCGGCCTTTCATCGGGCCTACTGGCACGATCAAATCGGCGGCTACGGTTCGGGCAACCAGGCCTGCAACTGCCTGGCGCTCTATATGGGGCTCGTGCCGCCGGAATTGCGGCCTCGCGTCGTGGCCTCGCTCCTCCGCGAATTGGAACGGACCCACTTCCACCTCACCACCGGGAATCTCTGCACCAAGTACCTGTTGGAAGTGCTTTCGGCGGAAGGCCACCTTGACGCCGCTCTGCGCGTCGCCACCCAGACGAGCTATCCAAGCTGGGGCTACATGCTCGATCAAGGCGCCACCACCCTGTGGGAGCGCTGGGAGCAACAAACCGGAGGCGGCATGAACTCGCACAACCATGCCATGCTGGGTTCGATCGGATCATGGCTTTACCGCTGGGTGGCCGGCCTGGCCCTGGACGAGTCGCCGGGCGCCGCCCGGCACTTCGTCTTCCAGCCTCCTGCGCTGGCCGGAATTTCGCAGGCGCGCGCCTCGTTGCCGACGCTATGGGGCGTGGCGGAAATTCGCTGGCGGCGCGAGGGCCAGATCCTTGATGTCGTCGTTCGGGTGCCGTGGAACTGTACGGCGACCGTTCGTTTGCCCGGCCAGCCTCCGCGGGAGGTTGCCTCCGGCATGCATAAGTTTGACGCCCACCTCGCCGGTCCATGATGGCAGCCGCGGTTCAGGCTTTTCGGTTTCGGGAAAAAACGCTGCGAGAGTTCGCCGCCGCCATTTTTCGCGGTTACGGGGTTTCCCCGACTCACGCGGAATGGGCGAGCGATCCGTTGGTATTGGCGAATCTTCGCGGCGTGGATTCCCACGGGCTGGAGATGCTGGCGACGATGTATGCCATCCAACTGCGCAACGGCGGCATCGACGGATCGGCCTCCGGCACGGTGCTGTCCGAGTTCGGCGACTGCATTCTCTACGACGGCCAGAATGCGCTCGGCCAGGTGGTGTCGAGGATGTGCGTGGACCACGCCGCCCGAGTGGCGGCGGAGCGCGGCCTGGCGATTGTCGTGGCCCGGAACTCCCACCATTTTGGGGCCGCTGGCTATTGGTCCGAAAGGCTGGCGCAGGCCGGATTCATCGGCATTTCCATGACCACGGCCGGACCGGGCGTTCCGCCCTGGCCCGGCAAGTCGCCTCGGATCGGCACCAACCCCATCGCCATGGCGGTTCCCGGCGGAAAATGGCTGCTGGACATGGCCACTTCCACCGTCGCCCGGGGAAAACTCACCAACGCCATTGCCTATCAGAAGACCTCGATCCCGGCCTCCTGGGGATTTGTCGATGAGCAGGGGCGGCCGACGACCGACCCGGTTGCCGCCGCCCGCGGTTGGTCAACGCCCCTCGGAGGATACAAGGGAAGCGGTCTGGCCATGATGGTGGAGATCCTGTGCGCCGGGTTGAGCGGCGGACCGATGGGCAACGAGGTGCCAGGCATGCGTAACGGCGTCGTGCCGCTGCGCATCAGCCATACGTTCCTGGCCATCGATCCGCGGCGGTTCATGGGCTTGAACGAATTCGAGGGGCGAATCGGCCATCTCGTGGCCATGATGAAATCCTCGGAGCCGATCGAGGGGCACGACGAGATATTGGTCGCGGGCGAGCCCGAGTGGCGGACGGAAGCCGAGCGGCGCCGCCAGGGCATCCCGATCACCCGCTCGCTTTGGGAGCGGCTTTCGGAGATCGCCGCCGAGGTAAAGGTGGCTCCGCCTCAGCCGGACGGAGGATTGCAATGATGGCATTGCGGTGTAAGTTAGCGCCGCTCCGACTTCGACCCCGCTGATGAAGGCCTGTATTTGGCTCCTGCCTGTGATCTGGGTGCTCCCCGCTTCTGGAGCTTGGACGCTTTATCAGACGGAAGTGGATGTATTCGCCAATCTGACCGACCAGGGACAGAAGGCCGGCCACCCCGATTCCACCCATCCGGTTTTTTATTTGCCGGTGATCAGTGATTTCATGCCCGTTGGGGGAGCCTACCCCCGCGAGCGCTCGAAGCTGTCGGAAAACGCCATCGCCCATCGGGTGGCGCTGGCTTTGAGCCGGCAGGGTTACTACCTGGCCCATCTCGGGCTGAGGGTGAACGCCCAAAAAGAAGTGGCCTATGCGGACGGCACGGTCGTGACCGTACCGGAGGTCCCCAACCTTAGGCGACCGATCATTCTCAACCAACCCGGAGATATTCCGCTCACGATGGCGATGCTCGAGTCCGCCAGCGGACGCTATTCACTCCGGATTGGCGACCGAATCGGCCACGCGCTTTCCCCCTTTCTCCAGGTGTTGCGCACGGTCGACCCGGTCCACGGTCCGGTTATGCAGGGGATGCCGGAAATCGCGCTGGCGATTCAATACGGCGTCATGGGCGCGACCATGGGCGATCTCGGAGGGACGGCAGCGGAAATGCCTGATTTCAATATCGGTCCGATGATTGCCCTGATCGCCGGCGACAGCATTAAGGGCGACGCTTTTACCCTCAAATTTGAGGACGTGGATGATATTATCCAGAGGACCAAGTCCGACCGTTATTTCATCATCGTCACGGCCTACGACTTCCGGAGCTATATAAAGGACCACAAAAAGACCCAGCTTTGGCGCACGCGGATGAGCCTGCCCTCGACCCTGGGCATGGACTTCGGCCGGGCGCTTCCGATCCTGCTCAACGCGGGCGAGTCCCGGTTGGGGCGGCAAAGCACCCACCCTGAATTTTCCACCGTCCCGCTGGAAAAGGGCAGGGTCGAGATCGGCACTCCGGAGGTGATCGACTACCAGGAGGTGCCCACGCCGCCGCCCGACGTGGGTTCCGACACTTTCATGCCGTTTCACTTTGGGGCCAAGCGCTGACCCATTGGCCCTTTCACCGCCCCGGCCGATTGACAAGGCCGAACTCCGCGACCGGATCCTGGCGCAATTGCGATCGCAGTTGGACGTGCTCGCCGCCGCCGCCCGCTCCTCCCGCGATGAGGCCACGGATGGTGAAAACCGCCAGGAGGGAAAATTCGACATGCGCGCACAAAGCGCCGCCTATCTCGCCGCCGGGCAGTCGCAACTCGCGGACGAGTTGGCCCAGGCCATCGCCGCGTACCAGGCTTTGGATATTTCACGGCTGACCCCCGATTCGCCTGCGGCGCTGGGGGCGCTCGTCTCATTGGACTCCGGAGGCCAGGTTTCCCGCATTTTGTTCGGGCCGGCCCGCGGCGGCTTGGAGGTCGTGTTCGGCGCCGAAACGATCACGGTCGTGACGCCGGGCTCGCCCCTCGGCCGCCAACTCCTCGGTCGAACGGCGGGCCAGGACATCGGCGGTCGCCGGCGGATCCAGTCGGTGGAGTAGGGTGCAAGAGATTCTTGTGGTGTCGTGAATCGGGATAGGATGCCCTTTCCCGTAGATTTCCGCCTCTTCCGCCGTTCGAGGGCGGATTCCGTGATTGGCGGATGACCGAGCGGGAAAGGGCATCCTATCCCGATTCACGACACTACCGAAATTCTCGGAACGAAGCTTGATTATCCTCCGGCGCGTCCGAATTCTTCCGGCGCCCTGCGCATTGCCGGGCCGCCAAGAAACTCGATGCAAAAACCCCTAGCAACCACGACGCTCCCCGGCGCGTGGCTCGTGGTGGCCCTCCTCTGGTTCGTCGCCTGCTTTAATTTCATGGCCCGGCTCATGATCACGACGATGCACGGATCGATCGTGGGCGAGATTTCGATGACGGAGGCGCAATTCGGCCTGCTCAGCTCGGTGTTTGTCTGGGGATACGGATTTTTCAGCCCATGGGCGGGCTTTATGTCCGATCGGTTCAGCCGCAGCCGCGTGATCACCATCAGCCTGCTTGCCTGGTCGACCGTCACCTTTCTGACCGGCTATGCGCGGACCTTCCCGGAACTGCTGGTGATGCGGGCTTTGATGGCCTTGTTCGAGGCCGCCTATATGCCCGCTGCGCTCTCGCTCATTTCCGAGTATCATCGCGGGGCGACCCGGGCTCTGGCGACCAGCGTGCACATGAGCGGCGCTGTCCTGGGATGCGCTCTGGCGGGCCTGGGCGGCTGGTTGGCGGAGCACCATTCGTGGCATTTCGCTTTCACCATGATCGGCACCGTGGGCCTCTGTTACGGTCTGGTTCTGCTCTTCGCCCTGCGCGACGCTCCGCGCGAGATTGAACCCCTGGGAGCGGACGAGACCCCTCTGCCCGGGCACGCCGCCACGGTGGGCTTCGGACGGGCCATGGCGAGCCTGCTGGGCCACTCCTCCTACCGTCTGGTGCTGTTGTACGTCATCCTTGGGGGTATGCTCTCACTCGTGCTGAACGGTTGGATGCCGACCTATGTGAAGGAGCATTTTCACATTTCCCAGGGCGCCGCGGGTATGGCCTCGACCGGATTTCAGAATGTGTCCGGTTTGTTGGGACTCTTCCTCGCCGGCGCGCTGGCGGACCGTTGGCGCCGCAGCAATGTGCGCGGATATATCTACATCACCGTTATTGGGGTTATTCTCGCCGCCCCCGGGATTTTGCTCGTCGTCACATCACCCAGCTTCGCCATAGCCATGGGCGGATTGGTCATGTACGGGTTTTTCATCGAGGTTAACGACGCCACTCAGATGCCGATCCTCTGCCAAGTGGTCGATCCGCGCTACCGCGCTACCGCCTACGGCACGATGAATTTTGTGCAGCAGATCACCGGTGGGCTGGCGATCTATGGCACCGGCGCCCTGCGCGACCTCAAAGTCGATACCGGGAAGGTCCTGATCGTCGGCGCCTTGGTCCAGGTATGCGCCGCCTGCCTGCTGCTTCTGCTCAAGCCGCGCCGGCCGGTCTAAAGTCTTCTCCTGCGGAGAAGCTTCGATGATAGTGACTTAGCGAGCTAACGCGTTTTTTCTCAAGAAAACGCTTGCAGTAGTGAAACACTCAACTATCTATACCTGCGTTATGGGAAGAACCTCCAATGCCGATCAGAAGCTGATGGACGCCAGCCTCGACCTGATGTGGGAGGAGAGCTATGGCGCCGTCACGATCGACGATATTTGCCAGCGGGCCGGCGTTAAGACGGGAAGTTTCTACTATTTCTACAAATCCAAGGCGGAGTTGGCCGTAGCCGCCCTGGAGAAGCTCTGGAACGAAGAGTGGAAGCCGATGTTGGACGAAGTTTTTTCTCCCTCGCTCGATCCGCTTGTTCGTTTGACGGGTTATCTCAACGCATTTCCCGCCAAGCTCGCTGAACAAAAAAAGCAGCATGGGAAGGTGCTGGGATGCCCGATCTTCTCGGTCGCCACGGAGGTGAGCACCCAGGAAGTCGATGTCACCGCGGTGGTGCGCGATATCCTCGCGCGCAAACGGCGGTACTACGAATCCACCATTCGCGACGCTGTGGCCCAAGGGATAATTGAACCCTGCGATCCGGTGGAGGAAGCTATGGCTCTTTTCGGCCTGATTGAAGGAATGGTCAGCCAGGCGCGGATCATGAACGATCCGGAAGTCCTGCGAAAACTCCCGGAAATGGCGTTGAGCCTACTTCGGGTCAAACCGAGTGCCGAGCCGCCTGCTTCAAAGGCAGCCGTTCACGTCTGATCTCTCGATAGCTCTCCATCATTAACGCACGAGTTACGTGCGTCTTTTTTTACCAAAATCACTAGCTAAGTCCTCAACTATTAACCACTCACCTACGATGATCAACGATCTTGGACCCAATTTTCTCACGGGCCGGCCGTGTCGCGGTGGTCCTCTTTCACAGTCCTCATCCGTTATACTCGGAGGAGCCGCTCGCCGGCTCAATGACGCATCAATTTATGACCAACTTCTGTCCGGTTCCGCCACCTTTCCTGCGCATGTATTACGGCGGGCCGGGCTGCTCGATCCGCTGAACGAACGCCTCACCCGCTA
>Ga0207049_1186_pt1 | contig 9622 bp, 9 predicted proteins | sample Alteio_BWMinCont_63_FD_153305 | JGI IMG/M metagenome (GOLD analysis project Ga0207049, IMG submission 153305) | Enriched cells from forest soil in Barre Woods Harvard Forest LTER site, Petersham, Massachusetts, United States -... | ecosystem: Environmental > Terrestrial > Soil > Temperate forest >... | reverse complement strand
TCGGGCGCGATAGGTTTCAAGACGCCGGGTGAGCTCACCACGCCAAGCGGCATCCCCATCCAAGCTGGGCGCGGCTTGCACATTGGTCCGGCCCATTTGCAGGCCAGGCATTTGCTGCGCATCAGGCCCGGAGGTCTGCGCTTCTGAAGAACCATCGAGCGTTAGGGATGAATCGCAAAAAACGCAGACGCGTACGCGCGAAGGGAGTACAGCGCCACACTGCAGACATGTTTTTGTCACCGGTCGTTTTTGCGCTGCGGACGCGTCCACTCCGGTGAGGAGGGAACCGTTTCAGAATACCACGGGCTTCGAAAAGTCAAGCAGCGAGTGCTATCCCGATGTGGCTAATCAGGCAGCGGGGCACTGAAGGGAAAGCCCGGCAACAGCTTACGGTTAGGTTTCCAACTGCTGGGCGAACATGTCCCTGCTGAAGGCAATGCGGCGCTCCAGGGTCACTGCCGCAAAATAGGTACACTGCCCGCGCTCTGTCTCGGTCCAGGCTCGCAACGAAGGAATGAGTCGCGCAACGCTGGCGCGCACAGCCCCCAAAAGTCCGAAATAGGCTCCAATGGCCTGGATCCCGCTGCGATCTTCCGGGCGGTCCGGGCAGAGCTGCAAAAGCTGTACAACGCGGGCAAAATCATCACCGGTCGCCGAGTTCTTAATCCCCGTAACATCCTGCACTTCGGCAGAAAGAGGATGCTTGATCGAAGCCGCGATGAGAGAGCGGCAATAAGACACGAAGAACTGCAGTAAGAAAACGATCGAGCAGACCAGAATGATTGCGGCCATCATCGGGGGATCACCGCAAGGCGCGAAGGTACCAGCCGGGCTTCTTCAGGCAAGCGCCAGAAGGCATATGCCCAAGCCAACGGAAGGAACAGCCCAAAAACCTGGACGATGGGGACAAACACAGAACTCAGCTGCGGATACAAATTCCGGATGGCGTAGTCAGCCGCAAATAAGCTGAAATAAACGCCCAAGGAAAGCACAAGTTGGATGAGCCGAGTGCGCGTCTCTCGAAGCTTGAGGATGGCCGCCCACAAAACGTAGGTGAGAACCAGGCCAACGAAATACAAGTTCTGCGAGAGCTCCACGACGAAATGAGTGACAAGTTTTGCCGAGGATTGCAAGACGACGGCGCCTGTGAATACCGCTGTCCCCGCAAGAAGCAGCAGGGTGCCCATTTTCACGTAACGCTCTGCCTTCATTTCGCTGAAGACGTGAACGTAGAGTGTACAAAGCGCGAAATATAGAATAATCGTCAGGATCGCGTCAGAGTAAAAGTAAAAATATTGGTACTGCTTCGAACCGAAGCCATACAACGCGAGAATCTTGTAGCGCCCAAGCTCACTAAGAGCCGCGCTTGCCATGTACAAATTTAGGAGCAGATAGCGACGGAATGCGCGCCTCTTGAGCGCACACACCACCACAGCTGCCTCACAAAGGAGACCAACCAACCAGATCATGTATGCAAATGGACCAGGCACGTTTCCTGCCTATCTACCTACGCCCCTGACCCCCGCCTCCGCAGAAGGCTATGTCGACTGCTGCGGATACCTCAGTGCGGTTTGTCCTTAGGGCGTCGGTGGTGGTGGTGCTTCGCTGTTCCTATACGGCGTCGGCGGTGCCGGTGCGCAGCCATTGCGATACGGTGTCGGCGGTGGTGGTGCACAGCCGTTGGCCATAATTACGCTGCCGTCGCCGTGCGCCGTAACGATAGCCTTCAAACCCATAGCACCAGCCAAAATGAGCATGGCTAGAGATACCACTGCGAGTTTCCTGGACATTTATGCCTCCGGGGATGGAGAATATACCCAAAGGCACTGTAACCCATACCACAGGGATGTCAAGTAGCTCGCGCTACGGATCTGTTCCGTATTGGTACACACCTGCCGACCCATCCCTTCGCCGGGCTTTCGCCTAGTGTGAGGGGGCCGCTCGTTCACCAACTCGTTCACCAACACCAGGAGAATAGGTTTTAGTACGTATAGGTTCAACGGTACAGTAGTACTAAGCCTGTTGGGACTTTAGGACAGGTAGGTTGCTCTCCTAAGTTCAGGCGCGGGCGGGACCGTTGGAGCACTCTCCTCAGGCATGATCGGGCGGCAACCTCCTTCTTCCACCGTTGGTGGCCGGAGATATGGCTGGCGCCCGAGCTGGCTAGCTTCCGGAAAACGCGGGTTGTTTCTGAAGTTGCGAACAACACAGTGTAAGCTGCTGGTTAACAGCAGAAAGCAAGAACGCCAGGCAAGATGCCGGCGTTATGGGGACAGGGCGCGATGTTATCCAGAAACCACTAGTACGCCAGGGGTAAAAACGAGAGCCACATTACTGGCAGTTGGCGGTCCATTCCCGCCCGCATAGGACGAAAGCAATGCAAACGAGGACAGCACCGTATGGCCTTTCGCGGGAATGCTTGACACATTTGCGATCGACTCCGTAGCATTAAGAACTGTTTTAGTGCCGGCGTAGCTCAGTGGTAGAGCGAGGGTCTCATAATCCCTAGGCCGTGGGTTCGATTCCCTCCGCCGGCACCACTTATTCCCATCCCCTTTTTTTGCTGGAGGTTTTCGTGGCGCTCATCCGAAGCGAAAAGGTTTGTTTCGCACTACTGATGGTCTTGTGTGCGAGGCCGGCGGCGCTCGCCCAGCAACCGGACGCCGGGGAGGATGGCCAGTTTCGATTTCGCTTTGTTGGGCCGCGGGTGGGAAACCGCATCGCGTCCGTCGCTGGAGTCCCGGGAGATCCTAGCACCTACTACGCCGGAGCTGCCTCCGGCGGGGTTTGGAAATCGACCGACGGCGGCAACCGCTGGGCGCCTATTTTCGATAAGCAGCCTGTTGCGGCCATCGGGGCGCTTGCCGTCGCGCCGTCTGATCCCAGTGTTGTGTGGGCTGGAACCGGCGAGGCTTGGGTGATCCGCGATAGCGACGTAATAGGAAATGGAATCTATAAGTCCACCGATGCGGGTAAGACGTGGACGAATATGGGGTTGCAGGAGACTGGCCGGATCGGCCGAATTATCGTCAGCGCGGCGAATCCCGAAGTCGTTTTCGCTTGCGCGCTTGGCCGCGCGACTGGACCGCAGCAGGAACGCGGCGTGTTCCGGACCCTCGACGGCGGCCAGCATTGGGAACGTGTGCTTTTTGCGGGGGAGAACATCGGGTGCTCTGGCCTTTCCATGGATCCCCACAATGCGCGGGTGCTCTTTGCCGGGATGTGGCAGTTGGAAATGCATACCTGGGCCGAGCTTAGCGGCGGTCCCGGGAGCGGAGTGTATGTCTCACGCGACGGGGGAACGAAGTGGACCGCATCGAAGAGCACGGATTGCCTCATGCACCGCTCGGGAAGATTGATGTGGCTGTCGCGCCCACAAACTCGAACCGTGTTTTCGCATTGATTCAGACCAAAGACCAGGGTTCGCTATGGAGATCGGACGACGCTGGTTTCCATTGGAAAGCCGTCAATTACCAGAGGTCTTTGATCGGCCGGGCCGGTTACTACATTCGAATCGCGGTATCCACCGGGAACGACAATGAAGTGCTAGTGGCCAACAGCTCGTTTCATCAGTCGCTGGATGGCGGGCAAAATTTTCAAGAGGTGCGCTGGGGAGGAGACACTCACGATATTTGGATTGATGCTGCAAATCCTGATCGCTTTGTGATTACGGACGACGCCGGGATGATCATTACCACGGTGCACGGTCGGGGGTTTCACCGCGTCACCCTGCCCATCGGCCAGATGTACCACGTGGACGTGGACAGCCAGACTCCCTACTACTTCTACAGCAACATGCAAGATGACGGGAACATGCGTGGACCGAGCGTGCCGATCGATTCACAGGAAACGGGATGGGATCGTCACATGGGCGGCTGTGAATCCGGATTTACTATTCCCGATCAGGCCGATCCCAACATCGTCTGGGCCACCTGCTATGGAGATGAAGTGACGCGGTGGGATGGGCGAACCAAAACGGCTCGTTCCGTGAGCCCCTATCTTCATACTTTGGATTCGCCGCCGACCGATATCAAATATAGATGTCACTGGACTGCGCCGCTGGCCGTCGATCCCTTCGACCACAACGTCGTTTACTACGGATGCCAAGTCATTTTCAAAACGACGAACGCTGGGCAGAGTTGGACAGTAACCAGCCCGGATCTCTCCACGCAGGATCCCAGTCGCATCGTCTCTTCAGGCGGAATCGTGGGCGACAATCTGGGACAGTTTTATGGAGAAGTGGTTTTCGCCATCGCCCCTTCCAAAATCCAAAGAGGTCTGATCTGGGCGGGCACCAACGACGGTCAGCTTTGGTATACCAAAGACGGCGCTGCCAATTGGACGAACGTAACCAAGAATATTTCCGGATTGCCTTTATGGGGAACCATCAGCAGCATTGCTCCTTCGAATTTTGATCCCGCCACTGCTTACATCGCCGTCGATTTTCATTTGATGGATAACCGGGATGCTTTCCTTTACAAGACCACCGATTTTGGCAAAACCTGGAAACCGATCAGCAGCAATTTGCCGAAGTTTGCGCTAGGGTACGTGCGAGCCATCGCCGAAGATCCAAACTGCGCAGGCTTACTGTTTGCGGGTACGGGGAACGGTCTGTATTACTCGCTGGACGACGGAGGGCACTGGACGGCGTTAGAGACCGGTCTGCCTCACGCTCCGGTGACGTGGGCGGTGGTGCAGAAAGATTTCCACGACTTGGTGATTTCCACCTACGGGCGAGGGCTCTACATTTTCGACGACATTACTCCGCTGGAACAGCTCGCCAAGAGCCACCCGGATGCTCCCACGGTTCTTTTCGAGCCGCGTCCCACCCATCGCTTTGTTCGCGGCGGGCAGGCCTTGATCAACTTTTCGTTGAAATCAGCGCCTAAGGATCCGGTGGAAATCGAGATTCTGGGTCCGGAAAGTAAAACCATCCGTAAACTCAAAACGAAGGCCCATGTGGGAATCAATCGCGTGAAGTGGGATATGCGCTACGAGTCACCGCGATTGATCGCGCTGCGTACGGCGACTTCTGAAAACCCGCACATTTGGCAGGAGCCGCGCTTCCGCGACGCCGACTCTAGGCCCATCACCCATTGGGGAATTAGCCCAGCTGAGGTCGGCCCCATGGTTGCGCCCGGCAAGTATTCCGTTCGTCTGACGGTGACAGGCCAATCTTTCACTGAGCCTCTGACTATATTGCCTGACCCACGCATTTCGGCTTCGGAAGCGGACATTGCATCGTCGGTCAAGACGCAGCTGCGAATCCGCGACGACATCACCCACGCTTCCGACGTGTTCAACCAGATCGAGTGGTTGCGGAAACAAATCGAGGTGATTGAAACGATGCTTCGTCCGCCAAAGAAAAAAGAGAAGGAAAAACCGCCCTCGGCTGAACCAGACGACTTCGACGAACCAGAGCCGGCACCAGCGGAGGATGAAGCACAATCCAAGCGCAAGGCTGAGCTTCTAAAAACCGTCGAGGAGATGGACAAGAAGCTGCAATCCGTGGAGCTTAAGCTGGTCACGCCTTCGCAGATCAACAGCGATGACAAATACTTCGTAGAGGCCGACAAGGTTTATCTAAACCTTATTTGGCTCAACGCCGAGGTTGGTCCTGGCGGCGGAGACGTCGCCGGTGGGGCCGACTTTCAACCGACAGACACCGCTCTGGAGTTGCTTCAGGCGATTGAGACGGAGCTTACAGCAGCGGTCGCGGACTTCCAGGAGCTCATCGAGCGAGAGCTTCCCGCGTTCAACCACATTCTTACTGAAAACAACCTGGCTGCCGTAACCGCCGCCGCGGCGGCTTCAAGTGGGACCGAGAAGTAAAGGCTGAGCGATCTCGCCGGGCCTCCGGGCTCGCGGCGCCACGCAGAGAACCGTTTGGGAGAGATCGCATATCGGCAGCCATGCGCTCAACTGCGCCCTGCGTTTTGATTGACAGGCGTACAACGGGTTGGGCAGGAAGCAGACCCAGTGGCCGACTCCAGCGCCATCTCTTCTTTGCTGCCGGCAGTCGTGTACGTCAATCCCAACGCAGGCGGCGGGCGCGCCCTCTCTGTTCTTCCGCGAATTCGAAAAGTGTTCGAAGCGGCCTCCGTTCCCGCGGAATTTATTTCCGTTGGCAGTGCTAAGGACCTCGAATGGCATGCGCTTGCTGCGGTACACAGTGGCAAACGACGGCTGTTCGCCCTTGGAGGCGACGGCACCATGCAAGCATTGGTGAATGCCACGTATGGCTCCGACGTTGTTTTGGGCGTTTTGCCGGCAGGTGGCGGGAACGATTTTGCCGCTGCACTGCAGCTGCCTGAGGACCCCGTTGCAGCCGCCAGGGCGATTCTACGAGGGCACCCGATGCGAGTGGATCTTGCGAGGGCGCGCACCGCGGACGGTCGTGTGCGGTTGTATCTAGGCGGAGGGGGATTGGGAATAGATGCGGAAGCGGCGCGGTACGCAAACGAAACCTTTCGCCGGATGCCCGGCAGATCTCGCTATATTGCGTCGGCGCTGCGGGCATTCTGCGGGCACCGCGCCATCCGAGTGAGAGCGGAATTTCCGGGGAGCGACTTGCCGTCGATGGAAGTCAACTCTCTTTTTGCTGCCGTCCTTAATACGCCGACCTACGGCTCGGGAATAAGGCTCACGCCCGAGGCGCGCTTGGACGACGGCTGGCTCGATACGGTGATGGTGGAAGACCTGAGTGCTTTGCAAGTCTTGAAGTTGTTGCCACGGCTGTTGAAGAGCGGCGAGCTACGGACTCCGCAGGTCCATCGCATGAGGGTACAGGCAGTAAAGTTCACCACAGATCGGCCCTGTATGTTTCACGGAGATGGCGAGATTCTGGGTTCCACGCCGGCAGTGATTGAAGTAGTACCGCAGGCGGTGCGAGTTCTGGCACCGGCACAAGATTGATTTTCGGTGAAGCCGCTGCCGCGGATTCTTACGGAGTGTTTTTGTGGAAGACTTTTCGTCGAATATCTGGCCAGAATTCTTTTAGTTCGTTGGAGAGACCATCGTAAAGAATAAGGAAAGCAAACGTCGAAGCGTTTCGTGATGCCGTGCGATCTTCGGCTGGATGGTAGATATTGGAGATTGCGGCCGCGACAGCGTTGCCTGCCGACTCCGAGACATTAAACCGATCATGTCCGGAGTCCGTGCGCGTGACGAACAGTCGATTGATCCCATGATAGGCGCGATGCGCGAAGCTACCCTTACCCATCTGGTAGTAGCGAGGATCTTCATGGAGCAAACTCGGGAAAATGGCCGTGGTCATGTAGGTACCGATGCTGTTGTCGGCAAAGGACTCACCGTAGCGTTTTCCATAAGCCCCCCAGCCTTGTCCCCAGGACTTTGGATCACCCTTCGCCTGGCTTATGGCGGCTAGCGTCCCGTTGAACGGAAATGCGGCCCAGTCGAAGACTCCTGCGGTGGCAAGCCGAAATTTCTGCCCAGAGGTGAGCGGTGGAAGAGTCTGCGAGGTTTCAACCGTTCCATAATTCGGCAGCACTTCAAAAATGCGGTCGTTTACCGTCCCGGTTTCTTTCTCGAGCTTGCTCTTCCCAATTTGCTCATCCGCCGTCTTCTTATCCTGTTCTTCCTTCCCGTTCTTGCTTTTATCCGCCTGAGACTCGGCCGGAGCGGGCGCAGGTGGCTGTGATTGGGGCTGTTGTGCAAAAGTCGACGGAACTATAAAAACTAAAACAATCAGGATTCGTAGAAACAAATGGCTCGGCCTCCCAAAGGTGCTATGCACTCACAACTCCAATTCTCTCCTGGGAGATGGATCTTGCGAAAAATGGGCTGACCGAGTTTCCAGAAAGCCATGCTGGGGGTTTAGATTCGCTTCCCCCGCAAAGGGTTTCATCGGCATTTCCCAGGCTCTTAGCAGTTTTGTCACTCTTCGAGGAACGGGTTCTCGAGACCTTCTGCCGGATCCTAGCCGGATTCCTTTGGACAAGTCCCGAGCTCTGCCCACAGCCGGCAGAAGCATCCGGCTAGGTAAGGCCGCGCGATCCGGGACCAGAAAACCGGGGACGTTCCGCTTTGCTCAACCCTTCTTCTTGTCGATTTTCAGATTTAGTGTGATGTCCTTGCGGCTATCAAAACTCGAAACGGTGTGAGTCGCTGATTGCACGCCTTCCTTTTCCGCATGGATTTCGTAGTCCGCGTTTGGATCGAGACCGCTGAAGCGGTACTTGCCGGTATTGTCCGTATAGGAGCTGCGCACTACATTGGTCCGCGTGTTTTTCAGGAAAACCACGCTTTCCGAGATGAGGTTTTCGGATTTGTCCAGCACCACTCCATGTACCGTGCGGAGCTGGGCTTCCTTTTTGGCGTCTTGCGCAACAGTCCATAGGCTCGCCAATGCCAGAATGGCCGCCATTAACAGGACTCGTTTTGGCGCGTTCATCTCTTCACTCCCTCTGCGGATTCCATATGAAACACTATACGTGCTTCGCTCACGCCTGTCTTGGCGTCGAGCGCGCGCCTTTGATCCGCGAAGCCCTTTGCGTGGATCACCATTTCATAGTCCCAGCCTTGCGGCACGCGGACGGCAAATTCGCCTCGTGAATTTGTGTAGCTGTCCCAGCGATATTTTTTCTCATGGCCGCGCCGGATGCGCAGCTCCACGCCAGCAAACGCATACCCTTTGGGATCGAATATTGTTCCGATGATCAGAAAATCGTTGGCGTGGCTGTATTTCTCCTTCTGCGACTTTTCCGGGGCCGGCGCCCCAGAGGCCGGCGACGCTGGAGGCGTTGGAGGTGCCGGCTCCTGGGCACGGGAAAAGGCCGGGCCCAAGCAAATAAATAGCGCTGCCGTTCCCACGACAATAAACCACCGGGGACTCATCATAAGTCCGCTCCTGTCACATTGGATGTCTGGGTCGAGGATAGGGGATGCTGGATGGGCTGCCCGAAGCCGCTTACTCCTCTTCCTCTTCTTCTTCGTCTTCCTCTTCCTCATCGTCTTTGAGGAGGTCGCCGTTTTCCGCGGCTTCTTCATCATCGTCGTCTTCTTCATCGAGGTCGTCGGAGATGAGGTTCAGATGCACGGGATGCGTCTGCGAGACCTCGAGCTCGGATTCGCACTCGGGACAACTCAAGATTTCACCCTCTTCGACTTCGTCTTCGTCCACATCGATTTCGGTGGAACATTCAGGGCAGCGGATCACGGCTCCATCCTCCGTAGAAATGTTCGCAGGGCGGGGCCCCACAGATTGTGCCGCCGCCACCATGGCGTATTATATACCGCGTTGTCGTAAGTCAACTCTAATGCGCGGCGGCTTGGATTGTAAACCTCACCAGGGCAGATTTCCTAAATTGGCTTCCTCCCGCGAATACCCCGAGCGTCCCGTCGTCGGCGTTGGCGGCGTGATCATTGACCATGGCCGTGCTCTGCTGATCCGCCGCGGCAGCGAGCCTCTCCGTGGCGAGTGGTCCATTCCAGGCGGAACATTGGAGCTCGGAGAATCCCTCCAAGAGGGCGTTCGACGCGAACTGCGCGAAGAAACTGGCCTTGAGGTGCGCGTACTTGAGCTCATTGAAGTTTTTGATCGGATATTTCCGGACGCTGGCCCGCTGCCTTCCGGGAGAAAGCCGCGGCTTCGCTTTCATTT
>Ga0207049_1179_pt2 | contig 9645 bp, 8 predicted proteins | sample Alteio_BWMinCont_63_FD_153305 | JGI IMG/M metagenome (GOLD analysis project Ga0207049, IMG submission 153305) | Enriched cells from forest soil in Barre Woods Harvard Forest LTER site, Petersham, Massachusetts, United States -... | ecosystem: Environmental > Terrestrial > Soil > Temperate forest >... | reverse complement strand
CGCAGACGTTGTAGCCGGTCACGGCCGCCTCGCCGCGGCGCGGCTCTTAGGCTTGGCCATGGTGCCGGTCATACCTCTTCGAGGACTGAACGAAGCCGAACGCCGGATGCTGATGCTTGCAGATAATCGCATCGCGCTGAATGCGGGGTGGGATCCGGAAATGCTCAAGCTAGAGCTGACAGACCTTGGCAAGCTTGGCGCGGAGTTGAAGCTCCTGGGCTTCAACGAACAAGAACTTGTTAGAGCCTTGGGCGGATCGACGGGTTTAGTTCCCGAGGACGCCGTACCAGAACCATTTGAAGAGACGGTCTCCAAGTCGGGCGATATCTGGTTGCTCGGACCCCATCGCGTCGGCTGCGGCGATTGCAGGGAAGACGCCTTCGTGTCGGCAGTAATGGGCGATGGCTTGCCAGACCTCATGGTCACGGACCCGCCCTACGGCGTTGAATACGATCCCGCGTGGCGGCACAGGCGCGGCGTCAATAACTCAGCCAAGAAGGATAAAATCCAAAACGACGAAATTGCAGATTGGGCGCCAGCCTGGAATTTGTTTCCGGGCCAAATTGCCTATGTCTGGCATGGGGCCCTACGTTCAACGGTAGTCGCCGAAAGCCTCTTCAAGGCGGGTTTCACCATCCGCGCCCAGATCATTTGGGCGAAGGAACGGCTCGTCATGAGCCAGGGAGACTATCACTGGCAGCATGAGCCATGTTGGTACGCGGTCCGAAAGCACGGCAATTGGACGGGTGACCGAAAGCAAACATCACTCTGGAGCATACCGAGTAACGGTCAGGATGCTGAGACGAAGCACGCGACCCAAAAGCCAGTCGAATGCATGCGGCGACCGATGTTGAACAATTCGACTCCTGGCCAGGCGGTGTATGAGCCCTTCCTGGGTAGCGGCACGACGTTGATCGCTGCCCAATCCTGCAATCGAGTCTGCCTGGCGATCGAGATCAAACCCGCTTTTGTCGACCTCGCCGTCCGCCGGTGGCAGGCATTCACCGGCGAGAAGGCCATCCGCGAATGCGACGGCGTGCATTTCGATACTCTGCTCCCGAGCGATTATCTGCAAAAGGTTGATCCTTTCTCTTCACTCGATCAAACCTTCTGATGCGCGGCCGTCGTCCGAAACCAACAAGGATCAAGGCTTTGACAGGCAATCCAGGAAAGCGTCCGTTAAACCTTCACGAGCCCAGGCCCGAACCATCTCTGCCGGATTGTCCCCCGGAGCTAAGTCCCGCTGCGCAACGTGAGTGGACGCGATTGACCGTCGAGCTATCGAAGCTCAATCTGATCACCAATCTCGATCGAGGTGCACTAGCCACTTACTGTGGCGCCTACGGAATGTGGGCGGAAGCGATGGAGCAAATTCAAAAATACGGGACCATGGTCAAATCGCCGACCGGCTTTCCGATCCAGTCGCCTTACCTTTCAATCGTCAACCGGCAGGCAGAGATCATGATGCGGATCGCGTCGGAGTTTGGCTTCACTCCCGCAAGCCGCAGCCGGATTTCTGCACCCCTTCCGGATCAACTGCCACTATTTGACGGTCCTCAGCATCAAAACTAACGCAGCTACAAAAAGATCGCCCGCAGCGTTGGGCGGAAACTTATGTGCCTTTCGAAAATGCCAAAGGTCCCAATTAGTTCGAGCCGACCAATCCCTATCTTTGGGGCATGCGAACCGCAATGATCCGCCGATTTCCGCTGAATACCTGTGAAAACCCCTTAGAAAACAGAATATTAACTGGCAAAGGTACAACCACGTCGTGTAAATAACTAGCAGGTGCCGATTTGGCATTTTCCTAATAACTGACAGTTTCGTCAGAAGAGCGCGATGCGGCTAATCGTTATAACCACCTGCACCGATCGGAAGAAATTTCCAGTCCCATCGCGTCTTGACGCAAGCACCCTACCAGTGGGCAGCCAATCTGCCGTCATTAATGTTTGGCATAAGCGGATCGGGGTTGCTCGGATCGCCGGTCCGGCGACGAGCGTTTACAGTGGCCGTTCATTTCAAGAAGCGGTGCTTGCAGCGAAGGCTTCGGGGGGCGATTTCCGGATCATCTCCGGGGGGCTCGGCCTGGTTGGCGGTGATGACGAGATCCCGTCGTACAGCCTTTCGCTCGTGTCGCAGAGTGCCGAATTCGTTGGCTCTCGAATTGCGGGCGAACCATTCAACCCGTCACATTGGTGGAAGGGAATACAGCGCTCTTCATCACCTTCTCCCTTGGCAAAATTGCTGAAGCGGAATCCCAATGCGTTGTCGGTGGTCGGAATATCTAAAGCCTATCTCCCGTTGATCGCGGAAGATCTGGAGACGTTGTCCGACGACGAACTTGAAAGACTGCGTCTTGTAGGGATGGGAATCAAAACCTCGTGTCCCCCGCGCTTGCAACGGTGTGTCTTGCCCTATGACCATCGATTAGACGGTCCGGACAGTCCAATCCCGGGTACGAGAGGGGACTTCGCATCGCGTGCAATGCGTCATTTTGCAGAAGCCATTTTCTCTGGTGAGCGGGGTGGATCAATCAAGGCTCACAAGTCTGCGGTCAGTCGGGCCCTGCATAGCTGGCGAGCGCCAAAACTTATCGCCCGTCCGACGAAAACGGATGATGAACTCGTTGACCTCATCAAAAAGGGTTGGGATGCCTTCGAAGGGAAATCATCGCGGGGCCTTCGATTTCTGCGCGACACCAAAAAGGTGGCGTGCGAACAAGGCCGCTTCCGAATTTTATTTCAACGAGCCGCACGAGAGGTGGGTTCATGAAGCGCGCCCGTAAGGACAAATCTATATCGGTTCGTGCTCTGAGGACGAAACAGGGAAACCGCGTCGACGTCTTTTCTTTCTTTATTAAGGGATCAGACATTGCGCGAGTTGCAGAGATTTCGCGAATATCGCGAGATGAGAGCGATGCCCTGAAAGGGTTTCAACGAAAAGAGATTCAAAATCACGTAAAGGGCATCGTTCAATATCTTGATCGCGGTGATGTCCTCTTTCCAAATGCGATCATTCTTGCCCTCTCGCCAAAGGTTGACTTCAAGCAGTCGCGCGGACCCACCCCTGGGGGAATTGCCGACATTGCTCAGATTGGGACGCTGTCGATTCCGATACGGGAAGAGGGGCGCCGCGTAGCTTGGATTGTAGATGGACAACAACGGTCTCTCGCTCTCTCCCGAACCAAGAATGCCAATATATCTGTGCCTGTCGTTGCCTTCATTTCAGGCGATGTCGACACTCAACGGGAACAATTCATTCTGGTTAACAAGGCGCGGCCTTTGCCAGTCCGCCTTATCAACGAGTTATTGCCTGAAATAGGCGTCCAACTTCCTCGTGACCTCAGCGTCAGAAAGATCCCAAGCGAACTCTGCAATTTACTCAATCGCGATCCCAAGTCACCGTTCTTTGGCCTGATACGGCGCATGTCTCAAGAGGATCTAGAGACCGCAGTCATCATTGATACAGCACTCATCAAAGTTATGGCGAGCAGCATTAGCAATCCTCTTGGTACGCTTGCGCTCTATAAACAATCCGAAGAGGGCGGGGCCGATATAGATGGGATGTACCGGACGATGTTCGTCTTCTGGGAGACCGTGAAGGAAGAATTCTCAGAAGCTTGGGGTAAGCCGCCCACGCGAAGCCGTCTAATGCATTCTGCGGGCATTCAGGCGATGGGCGTCTTGATGGATAGAATCATGACGCGGTTGCATGGTCACCAGGACCCCCGAAATGAAATACGGCAGTCACTGCGTCGCTTGCGGCCTCACTGCCATTGGACCAACGGGACCTGGGAAGGTCTAGGTTTGAAATGGAATGAAGTTCAAAACGTCCCAAAGCACGTGCGCGGTCTTTCCGATCATCTTGTGCGTCTGGACTTCAATTTGTCTCAGAAGGCCGCATGAAATTTATTTACGCCGATAGCCTCGATTACGTCGACCCGCGATATGATTTTCTCACGGATCGATCGCCCAATGGGCGCGAGCCACATTGGGACGACGTCTATCCTCACGAAATTCTGGGCTACGCACCTTACGATGGAATTCTAGTTTCGCATGCGATCGTGATGAACGGCAAATATACACTCGCGCAAGCGATGAGATTTCGGTTGGTTGGAGCGCGAGAGTTTCTTCGATTTTCCGAAGAAAAGTTTCCTAATTCTTGGATAATTGGTGACTCCGGGGCCTTCTCTTATCACAAGGAATTCGTGCCTCCCATTTCCGTAGAAGACATGATCCAGTTCTATGCAGAAGGTGGATTCACACATGGCTGCTCGGTAGATCACGTCATTTTTGACTTCGACGAGAAAGCGCGCGGAACCGGAGGAGGTTCTGAAGAAGCGCGCCGTCGATTCGACATTACGCTAGAGAACGCGCGAAACTTCTTGCGTTCGACCAAATCGCTGGGGAATCGGTTCACCCCGATGGGTGTGATTCAAGGCTGGTCGCCCGATTCGATGGGGGTGGCGGCTGAGAAGCTGCAGGCCATGGGTTACACATATCTCGCCGTTGGTGGCATGGCTCCCCTGAGAAGTGATCCAATTCACGCCTGCCTCGACGCAATTCGGGAGAAGATCCGTCCCGACACGCGATTGCACATATTGGGATTCGCAAAAGCGGATCAGATCCACGAGTTCGCTAGGCACAATATTACTAGTTTCGATACCACGTCGCCTTTACTGCGTGCGTTCAAAGATCAGAAGTCAAACTACTTTCTTCCCGGGACTGACGGCAAACTAAGATACTACTCGGCCATCAGAATCCCACAGGCATTGGAAAGCAATACGCTAAAGCGATTGGTGAAATTTGGCCGGATTACCCAAGAAGAACTGCTTAAGCTCGAACGCGATGCTCTCGATAGCGTTCGAGGTTATGACAGGCGCGAAGTCGGATTGGAACGAGCCCTCGATGCAACGACAAAGTACGCCGAGATCTTGCTCACCGATCCGGATCCCGACGCGCGCCCGATTCCCGAAAAGAAGATGCATGAACTCCGTCGACGCTATCGCGAGACGCTTGAAGACAGGCCGTGGGAACGGTGCGGTTGCGCCATATGCTCGAACCTCTCGGTGGAAGTCGCAATTTTTCGGTCGAGCAACCGCAATAAACGTCGGGGTATTCACAACCTTCATGTCTATTGCCATCACATCAAGGCAATCGAGGGGAGCGTAGAAGTTGAGCCACAAATTGACCTTTTCTGCCATTAGGGCAGAGCAGAGCCCACACCATACCGTATTTTCGTTTGCAGCATCCGCCGCGCAAGTGTTCGAGATGGGTAGGATCGAACGTGCAGGGCGGAGTGATGCCGGTATTTTAAGTGGGTTTCAGAGGCCGCAAATCGCTGCCCATATCCATGAAATCCGCGATTATTTGGAGCGGGAAGACGCAGTACTTCCCAACTCGATCGTACTGGCGTTCATCGACCGCGTTAAGGTGTCTCCGATCAAAGGTAATGTCGTCGAGATTGAAGTTGACATCACTGATGGCCCACCCGGACTAATCGTTGATGGTCAGCAACGCCTAAGTGCATTAGCGCCACTGTCAAACAAATCATTTCAGGTTTTTGTTTCAGGCATTGTTTGCCAAAGCGAAGAGGAGCTTCGTCGGCAATTTATCCTTATCAATAATACGAGACCGTTGCCGAAAGAACTCATCTACGAACTGCTGCCAGGGATTGCGAATTTGCCCGAACGTATGTCCTCGCGATCGATGGCGTCGGCGCTGACACAACGACTGAATTTCGATCGCAATTCTTCACTCTATAGACAAATTCATCTTCACACCAATCCGGATGGAAAAATTGCGAATAACGCAGTTCAGCGTGTGATTATGACGTCGCGTTCACATGGTGCCCTGCGTATTCTAGCTCAGTCGCCGGACGGTGATGAGCGTTGCTTCCAGTTCGTGAGCGATTTTTATCGCGCAGTGCAGGCCGTCTTTAAGAAAGACTGGGACGGCCTCTCACCGAAGACGTCGCGGCTTGTGCATAGCGTAGGCGTTATTTCGATGGGACGCGTGATGGAAGTCGCGTTTCATGTCTTCCAAGCGAGAGGCTTTGGAGATTTCTGCGATGTTCTAGAGAGCATTCGTGATCAGACCCGCTGGACGCAGGGAATGTGGACAATCGGGAACAGCGACAATCGTCGTGAGCGGCAGTGGAATGAATTTCAAACCACGCATCCGGATATCCAGTTGCTATCGGACCATTTAGACCGACTTGTGAGGGCTAGCTTCCGACCGCGCCCCGAAAAGGAAAGCACTGAATTAGCGGTATCAGCAGCCGCCGGCTGAGAAAGGTTGACCATGGACCTCGATGGAAAAAGCGCTCTAGTGCTCTTCTCTGGAGGGCAGGATTCCACGACCTGCCTTGCCTGGGCGCTGAACGAATTTGATCGTGTGGAGACGATCGGCTTTGATTATCGGCAACGGCATGTCGTTGAACTTGAATGCCGTCACAAGATCCGAGAAGAAATTGCTTTGCGATTCCCGACTTGGAGCGAGCGTCTCGGAGCGGATCACAGGATTGATCTTGGGGTCTTGGGAGAAATAAGCGACACAGCACTGACGCGAAATGTTGAAATTCAGATGCTGGAAAATCAGCTCCCCAGCACCTTTGTTCCCGGACGAAATATCTTGTTCTTAACCTTTGCGGCCTGCGTCGCTTATCGCAGGGGAATCAAGCATATTGTCGGCGGGATGTGCGAAACGGACTTCTCAGGATATCCCGACTGCAGAGATGACACGATCAAATCTCTCCAGTCCTCAATCAATCTCGGAATGGACTCTCGTTTTGTGCTGCATACACCGCTGATGTGGATCGATAAGTCGCAGACTTGGGACCTGGCTAGTCAGCTAGGCGGTGAGGAATTGGTGGATCTGATCGTTGAGCATACCCACACTTGCTATCAGGGGGACCGCAGCCACCGTCATGAGTGGGGTTTTGGCTGCGGTACGTGCCCAGCATGCTTATTAAGGGCGGACGGTTTCGTTCAATTTAACTCGCGTCAGACCGAACTCGCGGGGGTCGCATGACCTACTCGGTCAAGGAGATCTTTTACACGTTACAAGGCGAAGGCGCTCAGGCCGGCCGCGCCGCAGTGTTTTGTCGATTCTCTGGCTGCAACCTATGGTCCGGTCGAGAAGGGGACCGATCGGAGGCCGTTTGCAAATTTTGCGATACAGACTTTGTTGGAACGGACGGCGTTGGCGGGGGGAAGTTTGAAACTGCGGACGCCCTAGCACGAGCCATCGAAAACGCCTGGGCCGGCGATCGTGCTTGGACCAATCAATCAGATATGAAGTTTGTGGTTATCACGGGAGGCGAGCCGCTTCTTCAATTGGACTCAAAGCTGGTGAACGCGATTAAGGCGCGCAGGTTTGAAATTGCTATTGAGACAAACGGCACTATCGCAGCGCCAACGAGCATAGACTGGATTTGTGTGAGCCCAAAGGCAGGAAGCCAAATTGTTCAAAAGTCAGGGCAAGAGTTGAAGCTAGTTTACCCTCAGCTTCAAGCGCAGCCCTCTGCTTTCGAGCATCTCCAATTCGAAAACTTTTTCCTGCAGCCGATGGATGGTCCCGATCGCGAAAGAAATACGCAGCTGGCTATCAAGTATTGTCTTGAAAATCCGCGTTGGCGCGTAAGCCTGCAAACCCACAAACTTATGGGGATCCCATGACTACACATGTAAAGCCACACAATCTTGAGCTTAGCGAACCTGCCGCGGGATCTATCAATCCACAAGCAGACAAGTTGCTAACTCGGATAGGAAGAACCTACCGATTTGAATCGGCACATCGACTTCCGAATGTCCCGGATGGTCATAAATGCAAAAACTTGCACGGACACAACTATCGAATCGAAATCGTCGTTTCGGGACATCTCGACGACCGAGGGTTTGTCGTGGATTTTGCGGAAATCGATGCGGAGATCGCGCCCCTCATCAAGAAAGTTGACCACCGCGTTTTGAACGATGTGGAAGGTCTGGAAAATCCCACCGCTGAGATTATCGCAGCTTGGTTTTTGCAAAGAATCAAAGGCTGTCAAAGCGTCCGGGTGTATGAAAACGATGACTGTTGGGCTGAAGTCACAGTCTAGCCAAATGGATCGCTCTCGAACTCCGGGCCGGCCTGTGTTTACTTTCCTTAAGGCGACTTTGGGTCGTCATTGCTCCATTGCTGGTGGAGGCCGGCAATAGGGTAGGACTTTCCTCAAACTCCAATTACCCAATCAAATTGATAGTTTAGGGCATAAGTGCCTTGGCAGCCACGGGTTGCATGTTAGTCTCCTGACCAAGTTGGCTGGGCCTGTCATGGCCCAGGGGGGATTAAGTGCTAGTTCCAGATATGCTTGTCAGCCTGCCGCGAGGACAGGGCATCGGAAAATTAGCTTCCGCAAGCGATGGTCGGTGCACCATCTCGATATTCTATTCAATTCTTCATAGTGAGACGCTTGAGCTTGCATCAAAGGATATTAGCCGCGGTTATCTGAGTTCCCAGACGCGTGTCTATGTAAAGCAGAACGATCGTTTCAAAGTAGGACGCGTCACCAACTACTTAAAGCATGAAAGCGGCTTGATAGATTATGAAGTGCGGTTCCCCAATAAAAGGATCGCCGATTTCAGCGAATTAGATCTTTACGTTCGCCCATGGAATGCTCCGGAAGACCCAGCAGAAATGTTGGCCGCGGGCGCTACTGAAAGCCAATTTTTGCATGATCGCCGTCAACCGGCAATGGCTGCACTACTTGCACTGCGCGGAGCAGCGCAAGGCCTAACGGCGCTACTTTCCTCCGGAATTGACCTTGTTCCACACCAGGTCGCTGCTGTTAGGCGTGTCCTCACTGATCCCATTCAACGGTATCTTCTTGCTGATGAGGTGGGCTTGGGTAAAACGATTGAGGCCGGCCTTATCATTCGTCAACATCTCATCGACAATCCGAACGTAGATGTACTAATCGCGACTCCGTCGCATCTTTGTGCGCAATGGCGATCCGAACTGGCGGCAAAGCTTAGATTGGATCAGTTCCACGGCGCATTCGAGTGCTGTTCGCACTCTGATCTTGAACACATTTCACGCGCGCCGGACATCCTAGTGGTGGATGAAGCGCACCATCTCGTAGGAGTTGACTCTGGCCCCCTAGCAGCAGCATCAGGCCGCCTTAACGAACTTAGCCGTGAAAGTCCTATTCTTCTTCTTCTCTCGGCAACACCAGCATTAGGCGACGAGAAGAAGTTTTTGGCACTCTTGCATCTGCTCGATCCTGCCACCCATCCATTCGATGACCTCGCTGGATTCCGGGCAAAGCTGGAACAGCGCCGGGAGTTCGGTAAGCTCTTGCTCAGCCTGGACTCTGACAGTCCTGGACTTGTTCTTCGCCAACGCAGTGCCGACCTTCAGCGGCTTTTCCCAGATGACCCAGTGGTGTCTGACCTCGCTCCTCGTCTCATCGAAGCCACTCGAAATAGCGACGAGGAAGTCGCGTCCTTGTGCAACGCCCTGAAAGGACACATTGCCGATAGCTATCGAATTCATCAACGACTAATCAGGTCGCGCCGGATCGACGCCAAGGGTTGGGAGTTCATGCCGCGGGGGCCTGCTGCTGGCGGGCCAAATAGCCTCAGTCACGTTCGTATCGAAGCAGATC
>Ga0207049_1185_pt1 | contig 9654 bp, 10 predicted proteins | sample Alteio_BWMinCont_63_FD_153305 | JGI IMG/M metagenome (GOLD analysis project Ga0207049, IMG submission 153305) | Enriched cells from forest soil in Barre Woods Harvard Forest LTER site, Petersham, Massachusetts, United States -... | ecosystem: Environmental > Terrestrial > Soil > Temperate forest >... | reverse complement strand
TGTAAAAGTGCAACCCAGAAAATAATTCAGCGAATGAAAGGAAAGTTGCGCGCCCCAAATAGATTGGACGGATCACAGTATCGAGTAACTGCATTACGTAAATGCCAAGTTGTTCCCATCGTTGACACGGCTTATCTGCCATGTCTACAATGTTTTGTCGCCTGCCATACAGTATTTCATTTTCGTCCGAGGAGTCATGATGCCGGGGCCAACCGTCTTTACCGAGCAAGAGCTAAAAACCATCAGGGAAGGAATCAACGGGTTACGCCAACCCGGAGCCTATGTGGAGGGAAAGTGGAGCGTCAGCAGTCTGAATCGCAGGCAAGATGTGGTGGGAGGACACTTCGCGTCTAAAGTTATTTTGCGAGATATCACCTTGCGTACAACCGAACAGATGGGGGGTGTTAATCGTTCCGTAGATGATAGATGCGCGTTTTTGGCTGAAATCGTGAAGACGGGTGTTCCGGAAGTGATGCCGGCTTCTTTCGGCCGCAATCACACGGTAGAGGAAATGCGCCGAGAGGTCGCCACAGTAAAACGCATTAACCCGGAGTGCCAGGTGATTTATGGCGGTGAAGCTCATACGCGCGACTCGATCGAACTGGCTAAAAGCGCAGGTGTCGATGGCGTTCAGTGTTTTGTTGCACCTGTCGAGCTAAATCCAACAAGATATAACAAAATTTATGCTATGGCTTGGAAAGGCGACAACTGGCGCAAGCTTAAGCTTCCGCGCACTCTTGACGAACAAATCAGCCACGTGATATCGATGCTTCGGATGGGGCAGGAGCTCGGCGTTAAGGTCTCCACCGGCATTAATATGGTCCCTTACGCGACGGACGATTACATTAAACAATATGTCGAAGCCATAGACGCGGCCGGCGGATACGAGATTCTCCTATTCGATAGTCCCAGCGGTCTCGGTCCGGAAGCCTGGTACTACGTCGTAGACCTGATCCGGCGTCACGCGCCCCACTGCCGCGTGGCAGTGCATGCGCACAACATGTTCGACCTCAGGACCGCATGCTCGCTAGCCGCTGCGCGCGCAGGTGCCGAAGTGATCGAACTCTCTGTAAATGGATATTGTTCGGCTTCGGGGCAAGCAGATCTGGCTGCTGTGGCCGCGGCCTTGACCGCCCTGTATGGCGTGGAAACAGGTATCAAGTTAGAGCGCTTGACGGATCTTGCCCGGAAAGGCGAAGAGTTCACGGGATATCCGTTAGCATGGAATCATGCGGTCACAGGGCGCGATGTCTTTAACTGGGGGGGTACCGAGACTATCAATCAAGAGCGCAAAGTGGATAGCCTCTTGCATTGGTGCCTTGAGCCGTCCGTCGTGGGCAACCAGCGCAGGTTTGACGTTACCATGACCATCGGCCCCTATACGATGTGGGACAAGCTGGATGCTTTGGGTATTGAAGTCGAACATGATCAGGTCGAGTCCATTATCAATCAGTGCCGCAAGCGGGTTAGGGAACAGGGGACGCCCGTGACAGACGCCCAAATCAAGGCGATCGCGGAGGCGGTTAAATCGGCTACTGCTGGCACTGTGCGGTGATTTGCCCTTTATAGGAAGCTGGATCGGTTGCTTGAAGGTCGTCGCACATTGCGTAGTCGGTCGCGAATGAGAGAATGTTTTTCTTGCGGTCGATGCAAATAGATGTCTAATATTGTGTCACTCATTTTTGGCAGGGCGAAGGCCATGATGTACAACGCCGCAACGAGCGGCCGTTGTCTATGGATCGTTGCGTTCGCATTGAACGCGAGTGCGATTTTGGGTCAAAGTTATCCCATTAAGCCTATTCGGATCATTACCAGCGAAGTCGGTGGGCCTGCCGATATGTTGTCACGCGTGATTGCCGAGCGGGTGACAATCCGGCTGGGACAACAGATGATAGTGGACAACCGAGCCGGTGGCGGCGGTATTGCAGGTCCGATTGTAGCGAAGGCATCGCCTGACGGTTATACCCTGTTTGTCGCTGCCACCCCGTTATGGATATTGCCGTTGTTGCGTGCGAATGTAGGTTACGATCCCATCAGAGATTTTTCGCCTATTTCCCAGGCGCTAAGTTTGCCAAACATTCTTGTCGTTCAGCCATCGCTTTCTGTAACAAGTGTCAAGGATTTGATCGCGCTGGCCAAGGCCAGGCCGGGTGAACTCGACTACGGGTCGAGCGCGATAGGCACCACATCCCACCTTGCGGCGGAATTGTTCAAATCCATGGCAGGCGTGAATATGGTGCGTATCTCTTACAAGGGTGGAGGCCCAGCGATGATAGGAATAATTGCAGGCGAAGTTCAGGTCATGTTTCCTACCGCGGAAGCGGCTGTGCCGCACATCCAGTCAGGCAAGCTCAAAGCATTGGGTATTACCACTGCTGAACCATCCGGGTTATTGCCGAATATGCCTACGATCGCAGCATCGGGGTTGCCTGGTTATGAATCCGTACAGATCATCGGTGTTTTCGCGCCTGCAAGTACACCTGCAACCATTATCAATCGATTACACCAGGAGATCGTCGGCGCGCTGAAGGCTCCGGATGTTAATACGCTGTTTCAGAAATCCGGTGCAGAAGTAGTAGGCAGTTCGCCAGAACAACTTACTGCAAAAATCCGCTCGGAGATGGCACGAATGAGCAAAGTGATCCACGAGGCCGGCATCCGAGAGGAATAGCGGTTGTCGCGCCATTGTGGTCCGCAGTAATTGCGCGCCGTGTGCTTATGAGCTAGTTTTCCGACTTCCGACAGAACGGAAAGCGGTGCCACCGCAACCACGCTTGAGATTGTAGCGATCTTAAAGATCCCCGCATCGGCGGAGTTTGTTTTGGTGTATCAATTGAAAAAGTGGCAACGATTCGTCATTTTGAACAACACAAACGAACGGTCGGAGTTGGTCGGCTCTGTCCCGCAGAACATTCGCGCTTTAAGCGCAAGTAGCCTTTCGCGCTCACCGCCGTAGCCATCCCAGGAATTCCATTTGCGTTAATGCGCCGTCACCATTGATACAGCTGCAAAAGTCGCGTCGAGGCCAAACAGGACCGACTGCCGGGTGGTTTTGCCAATTTTCGGGTTGGTTTTATACGGTTTTCGGCAGTATCCCGAGTTGCATAGTGAGATTAACCCGTTGATTTCTGGAGTGGGGGTCGGAATCGAACCGGCGTCCTCGGCTTTGCAGGCCGTCGATGTCTTCATATAATCAATAGCTTACAAGACCTAACCACCCGGCTAACCACCCGAGAACATTACCATAAACATATCAGTATATCCGGGAAAATTCGTAGCTATGTGTTTCTGGCGCATATTTTATTAGGGATGTCCTCGCTAAACTGGCGATTTTTGCGCAACATGGTAACTTGACCACCACAGTGTTGCCGAGGTCTGTTTCAGACCAGTATTGCTGCTTGATTACGCTATTGCCTCCCGCAGGCTCACCCGTTATGGCTGGCGCCCTGTGCTCCTCGAAACGTTTGTCAAAACCCTGCGGCGTCGCGGCACCTTCTACAAGGCCGTTAACTGGATCTCAAACCGTCGGGCGCTGCGAGAAATCCACCTCCTACGAGCGGATCATACCCATCAAAGACAACCGGCGCTATCCGCCACCCGATAACTTTCGCTCGATCCTCGGCCAATACCATCAGCCATACGCGTTCACCCAATACTCACGAAGGTTCTCGATTCTTGAATCTTGCATCAACTGGCTGTGTCATGCGACGAACCTATGCCGCACGAAGTTCATCCGGCTGCCGAATCAGGCTTTCCGCGGGAATATCCAAACCACGATGCAAATTCCAGATCATCTTCAGCGTAAGCGGGCGTTTATGGTTAAGGATTTCGTAAACCCGGTTCAGGCGACCGATCATCGGTTCTAAATCCTTAGGGGTTAGGCCCTTTTGGTCCATCTGGAATTTAATAGCCTCCACCGGATCGGGTAGTTCGAGCGGAAAATGTTTTCTTTCATAAGCTTCAATAAGCGTTACCAACACGTCAAGGCGCTCACCGTTAGCGGTATTCGCCTTGGCGCCCATCAACGCCTCGACGTTTTTCAGGGCATTACGATAATCAGCCTTCGTCTTGATCGGTTTAATGTTCATCATCATCTCCTTTATATAATCTGAGCGTCAATCTCATCATACTGAGCATGCGTGCCAATGAATCGTATATATACGACGCGGTACGGATAGTTGATCCACACTACTAGACGGTATTTGTTGCCTGCAAGATTGAACACCACGCGCCCGTCTCGCAGAACGCTGGCGCTACGGAACGACGCCTTGACCTCTGTTGGCGATGCCCAGTTTGCCTTGAGAGCATGACGGTACCAAGCTAACCCCGGCTCCTTGGCATCGCGATAGGCATGGCTGTTTTCCCAGAACGCCTTTAAAGTCGAGAGTGCAATAATTCGCATGGGCCCAGAATAGTCCCAAAATGGGACTATTGCAAGTACCGGCCGTGTCCAATTAGGCTGAATTTGCCAATTGGCATAAGTGTAGACTTGTGTGATTAGCCCGAGGGACTGGCACACTCAAGCCCACTCGCGTAAGTTTTCTGTTCGACACCTTGATTAACGTGTACGCGGCCAATATTTGCTCATCTGTCATGCCCAGAACTGATTGCAACACGATGTCTGCCTCTGCTGTTCGCGATTACAACGTCGGAAAGCTGACTCAGCGTCTCATTTGCTAAGGTTGGCGATTGCGTGCCTGCTTCAGTTGGTCCAGCTTACCGATCCATTCATCTAAACGCTGATTTGAATGGGCGGGGAGGAAACGAACAGCTTTTAGCGGCTTTGCAGGCTGCCGACACGTCATTAGATTTAATGGGTTTCAAGACCCAACCACCATGCTAACCACCCAAGAATATGAGCATCGCAGGTCGGGCCTTCTGGCATAAGTTCGCGCCTGCGCCAGCCTAGCTCGTATTTTGCGACTGACAGCTCACTGAACTGACGTTATTATTCATCGAAAAATAGTACCCCACAGGATGAAGGTTTTTCTGCTTAATCTGATTGTGCGTTAGCGTGACACAGTCACCTCGCGCGTAACCGACCGCATATGGGCTGGAATGGAGACATAGATGGACTGTATGCCGGCGCCGCCAGCGACAACAATACTGATATCCTCTGGGCGAACTGATATTGGGATCAGGGTGTCTGCTCCAATCTCGCCCAGCTCTGCGCGACGCGCTTCCCGCGTGCGTGCAAGGTCCTTCGCAATCTGTCGACTCCCTAACATTTTTGAATGTTCCCAAAGACGACGCTTGACTTCGGCCTTGTTCAGCCCGTCCCGCTTCAGTATGTGTGCGTGCTCTGGTGAGAGTATGAGCCATGGTTCTCCGCTGTAGACATGGCTCGCCGGAACAGTCATGGTGCCTGCAATCACGCGCACCAAGTCACCGGCATCCTTTGCATGGGTTAGCAAGTTCGACATGCCGGAGGCGCCAACGACTGTCACTGTGCTGCAATCCGGTGCGAAGCCGCGCTCAACATGCAGCGGCTCCCATGGACTTGCTTCCTCGTTCTCTGCGCAGCAGAAGGTGTACTTGCCGGGCTGGCCATGAGTTGCTCGATCCATTTCGCCCGGTAATGCACCGCCAATGTTCCGCAGAATCATCTGCATTGCCCGACCAAGCGTAGCGTTCGCCCACGTGCCCGGCCCAAGGCAGTTGCCACCGCTGTTAACCTCCAGCCGCTGAACAATCGGACCATTGATGATAAGCCATACCGCCGCGGGACTCGTCGAAGTCTGAATGCCTTGCAAATGAAATTTCGGTTCGGCTACTGCTTCGGTTGCCGCGATAAGGATTGGTAGATATTCGGGGTAGCAACCCGCGAGCACCGCATTGATCGCAATGCGCTCAACCGTCGCCGCGCCAAAACCCGGTGCAATCGTCGCGACAACCTCGTCGGGCGCACGGCGCGTGTGGCGCAGCATGCGGGTAACACGGTCGGGGGTCGGCGGGGTCACCATCAATCCATCGCCCCATCGCCGCTCGTAGGAAAACCTGTTGAATTCGTCAAGCTCTTCTGGGGCCTCAATCAGCGCGGCGCGCACTGCAGATGATGAAGCACCTTGGACCACTGACGAATCCTGGCGAACGGATTCGCACGAAAGGCGGGCGACATCGTCAACACACCGTTCGGCTAACTGGCGTATTTCATCGCGACTACGAATGCCGAACGGATGCGGAACAACCGCGATTGGCAAATCCGGACAGCCGAGTGCCTTGGCTTGCGCGCGGCCCATTGCAATGAAGGTGCTCGAGCAAATCGTCAAGGCAACAAGCCCGCGTTTTGCCACCTCTACGCTATCGTGGATACTCCACGAGGTGCAGCCCCCTCAATCGCCTGAGCCGGTAATGACCGCGTCGCATTGCGTCGCTAACTCCGCCAACACTGCATCGGGCACCGGAGTACCCGGACCGCTTTTTCGGCGCTTGATGACCGTGGCGACGCCATACTTGCTAACCAGTAGCTCGGCGAGGTCGTCCACAAGGTTGTTGAAGTTGGGCTTCGTATTGTCGATGAAGCCAACCACCTTTCCGGTAAGCCCATCGAGTGCCTGCCGTGACTTTGGCGACTCGTTCTGGCACGCTGCCAACGGGTCATAGACAAGTATGCTTCCATCCATAAAGCTCACTCCTTCGATCTTGCAAAGGGATCCTAACCAGCCCAGTATTAACTGTCAATTTACTACATTCAGCCAGATTTTTAAATGAGGCAACACCTTGTTAAGAGTCGCGAATTTCCCTTTGTGGTTCAAGTACAGCTGTGGCACCGAGGGCGACGAGCTAGTGGTCTCAATTTTCCGGAATGTCGGATGAAATTCTTCCATAATTATTTTGTTGGCGAATTTGTCATCCATAGACAAGCGACGATGAAGTGGAGTGGTTAAGGACCATCTGAATGACTATCCTCGTGAAGAGCAATGTAACAAAGCGATCCATTACCTGATCAATTTAACTAGCTGATGGATCTCTTCGCCCCGCACCGACGACAACCTGCGGGATTAATCCGAGTTTCCATGTATGGTAACAGTCCCTGGAGCAAAGCGCCGCCGGCCGTTGAACGGTAATCCCCACATTTCGAGCCAGAATTTTCCGGTTGGCTCTGAGTTCATTTAAGAGCTCGCGTCTATAGATATCCCAACGCTTCTGATCAGCTTTCCCAGCCGCGCCATCTCGGACTTGATTGCCGCGGCGAGTTGCGCGGGCGTGCTGCCTGTCGCTTCGACTCCAGAGTTGAGCAATTTCTCTCTTACGTCGCCTTCGCTCAACGCCTGCACGGTCAGCTGATCGATGCGGTTAATGATCGCTACCGGCGTGTTCGCGGGCGCAAATATTCCGGTAAGCGTGATCAGCTCATAACCTGGCAGCGTTGCTGCGATCGGCGGTAACCCGGGTGCCACCGGAGACGGCGCGGCCCCGGTCACAGCCAATGCTCGCAATTTCCCGGACTTTACATGCGGGGCTGCTGTAGTCGCCAAGGAGAATAATAACTGCACTTCGCCACCTATCACGGCGGTTACGGCCGGGCCGCCGCCCTTATACGAAACACGCACGATGTCCACGCCGGCCATCGACTTGAACATTTCGGCGGCGAGATGATTTGAACCGCCCGTCGGGCCTGAGCTGTAATTGAGCGCTCCGGGCTTCGCTTTGGCCAGCGCGATGAGGTCCTTGACAGATTTTACCGGCAGCGCCGGGTTTACAACCAGGATCTGCGGGGATCGTGTCGTCAACGATATCGGAGCGAAATCGCGCACGGGATCGTAGGACGTCTTTCTCAAGAGCGGTTCAACCCACAATGCGCCTGAGATAACCATCAGTGTGTACCCGTCTGGCGCCGCTTTGGCCACCGTCTGACTGGCAATCTGCGTCACGCGATTATCCACGATGACTGGCTGTCCCAAAGGCCCGGTGAGCGCTTGAGCAATGATACGCGCCAGGAATTCCGTACTGCCCCCGGCCTCTGTCGTGACGATGCGAATGGACTTCGTTGGATAATCCTGCGCAACTACGGTCGCGCACAACGCGAGGGTGCAAGCAATGGTTATGAACTGCGCTACACGCATAAACCATCCTTTCGAATCTCGTTTATCAAGGCATTGCATTAACGGCGCCGACGGCACCCTGTATCACTATTCTACAATTAAGCGCCACCTTGTTTCTTATTCACTAGTATTCTCATGCAGTCGTCTTCCGGTAGTCGTAGGCAACATGCCTCGGTTCATTTTCTGACACTTCCAAAACACTCGTGTCGGTTGTATCTGACGGAGGGTAATCACTGCACGCTCAAGATTCTGGCATAGTAAGGCCACGGTTTGGTTTTCTGCGAAGTGAATCTGGGGTTGCTTTCGGATCTCTTTCGGTTCGCTATACTGCTGTTGCGTTCGTCCTTGGCGGGTGTACCTAGACCCCAATATCCCAAAACAGCTTTCCCTATGCATCGAGCGCGGGATCAAACCACAGCGCGTTGATTCGGTAGAACGTATTAGTCTCGCACTGTAGACTAGCATACGTGCCAATCCACGCCAGACTGTGCGGCAATACCTCCCCAAGCCAAAATTTAGCATTTCGCTCCCCACACTTCATAATTCACTATCGAGTTGAAAAAAATCTTATGAGGAGAAAGCAAAATGAACCTTAGATTGGCTGGCAAAACGGCCCTAGTAACAGGCGCTAGCGGAGGACTTGGCAGTGTAATTGCTAAGGGGCTCGCAGCGGAGGGTGTTAAACTGTGCATCACTGGGCGCCGGGGTGAGGTCCTTCGGCAACTGGCCAAGGAAATCGTCTCTGTCGGTGGACTACAGCCGCAAATCGCGATCGTCGATATCGTCGAAGAAGGCGCGCCGCAGAAACTCGCACAGGAAGCTCTCAGGAGCATGGAGCGAATCGACATTCTGGTCAATTGTGCGGGTGCTGCTGGGCCGATGCCACTTGATGCACCCGAGGAAAAATGGGTTGAGACGATGACATTAAACTTCACGCGCGTGCGCCAGCTTACGCTAGCAATGGTGCCCCATATGATCAAAAATAAATGGGGGCGCATAATTAATATCACTGGATCATCAGAGCCAACAGGTTTGCAGTCCGCAGTGTCACCCAAAGCCGCTTTGCATGGATTTGCGAAGGGCGTTTCGCGCGAGATTGCAAAACACGGCATCACTGTGAATAGCCTCGCGCCTGGAAGAATGAATACTGAACATACGCAGAACAGATATTCCGAGGGATACAATAAAGAGTTTACTGCGCAAGAAATACCGATCGGCCGACTCGGCGATCCCGAGGAACTGATGTACCTCGTGGTATGCCTCGCGTCGCCGCTAGCCAGTTATATTACCGGAAACGTAATATACGTTGACGGCGGCAGGCATCGATTCGCCTTCTCCTAGTTCGTGCCTTCGCCCAAAGCAATCTAAGAGTTATAGGCTAATGCATTGCCGATGGAGTATAAAACTTGACCTTGTGTTTACTATTGGATCTTGCTGGATCATCTTAAATACTCAGATGGAGGCGGGGGTCGGAATCGAACCGGCGTCCACGGCTTTGCAGGCCACTAACATGTTAATATATTCAATGGGTTACAAGACTCAACCACCCGGCTAACCACGCGAGAATATATTCCCATCGCATGTTGGGGCATCCAGATGGGTTCGGACC
>Ga0207049_1183_pt1 | contig 9758 bp, 9 predicted proteins | sample Alteio_BWMinCont_63_FD_153305 | JGI IMG/M metagenome (GOLD analysis project Ga0207049, IMG submission 153305) | Enriched cells from forest soil in Barre Woods Harvard Forest LTER site, Petersham, Massachusetts, United States -... | ecosystem: Environmental > Terrestrial > Soil > Temperate forest >... | reverse complement strand
ATCACCGTCGAGGACGCAGCCGAGTTGCATCTTCGCCAGGAGCACGTCGTTCGCCTCGAGACGCGCCCACCGAACATGGAAGGGCAGGGCGCAGTCCGCCAGCGCCAGCTGGTCATCAATTGCCTCCGTATGCGCCCGGACCGCATCATCCTGGGTGAGGTTCGCGGCGAAGAGGCGCTGGACATGCTGCAGGCCATGAACACAGGCCACGACGGCTCGCTCACTACGATCCACGCGAATTCGCCGCGCGACGCGCTCTCGCGCCTGGAAACGATGGCGGCGATGTCCGGTTTGAACCTGCCCGAAAGAGCAATTCGCCAGCAAGCGGCCTCTGCCATCAACATCATCGTACAGATCACGCGCCTGAGCGACGGCACACGGAAAGTCGTTTCGATTTCGGAAATCGCGGGGATGGAGGGCGACGTGGTCGCCATCCAGGAAATTTTCGTGTTCAAGAAGCGGGGAATCGGCGAGAACGGCGCGGTGCTCGGCGAATTTTCGGCATCCGGGATTCGTCCGCGCTGCAGCGATCACCTCGCCGTATCGGGGATTCAGCTGCCCGGATCGATGTTTCGGCCCGAGATGAAATACTGAGGCGATGACGATGGCGCTCGCTCTATCACTGATCGTTGGCATCGCGATTACCATCGCGGTTTTCGGCTTCATCTGGATCGGAAGCCCGGACAGCGGCCAGCGGATCGCCCGGCGCCTCGAGGAAAGCACGCCGCCTCGCGAAACTTACGAGAGGTCGTCCAGCGCCTCCTTGATCCGCGACGAGGAATTGAGCGCTCTGCCTTGGCTGGATCGCGCGCTGGGAGGCTGGTCCAAAATCGACGCCCTCAGGATGCTGCTTTCTCAAGCGGGAATCGAAACGAAGCCGGGGCAAATTCTCCTGACTACGGGTGTCGTTGCAATGTTGGCGTATTTGATCGCCTACTCCTTTTTCGGGAGAGCGTGGATGGGTGGAGTGTCCGCTCTGGTGATCGGTTCGGTCCCGATCGTCACGATCGTTCTCCGGCGGCGCGCGAGGCTGCGCTCGTTTGAGAAGAATTTTCCCGACGCGATTGACCTGCTTGCTCGTGCGGTGCGCGCGGGCCACGCTCTCTCCAACGGAATCGAGATCGTCGGGCAGGAAATGACCGAGCCCCTTGCCGGCGAGTTCCGCAAGACGTTTGAAGAGCAGCGCCTGGGCCTGGAGTTTCGCGAGGCGCTCGTCAATCTGACCAAGCGCGTGCCGCTGCAAGACGTCAGGTTTTTCGCTGCGGCGCTCACGATTCAGGACGAAACCGGCGGCAATCTCGCCGAGATTCTGGCCAATCTCGCCGCAACGGTTCGCGAGCGGTTCAAAATCCGCGGTGACGTTCAGGTGAAGACGGCGCAGGGCCGGTTGACGGCCGTGATTCTTACGTCGCTTCCGCCGGCGATGCTGATCGTGCTGAATTTTATGAACCCGGGTTACTCCCGAGTTTTGTTCACGGACCCGTACGGAATCACCGCTCTCAGTGTGGCGGCGGGTCTGCAAGTCGTTGGCGCGTTCATTTTGTGGAGAATTGTAAATATCGACGTGTAAGCGCCGGGAAAGGAGAAGCGGATGATACTCACAACCCTTGCGGTCGTTGTCGTTGCGGCTGTCGTCATCGGTATGTCCGTCACCTTTATTGTGATCCCGCCCAGCGATCCGGCCCGGCAGCGTTTGGCGCGCCTGTGGCGCGAAACGAAATCCACCGCGCCCGCGATTACGTTCCGGCATAAGCAAAAGGAGCGCGCCGAGCGCGTCCTCCAGGACGTTGGCAAGGCCATGCTGCCCTGGAGCAAAGACAATGGCAGAACAAATATGTTATTAATTCGCGCGGGCTATCGCAGGCCTGAGTCCATCCTGGTGTACCAGGGCGCGAAAGTTGTCGTACCCATCCTTCTCGTAGTGCTGATATTGTTCACGGGCGCTTACCAGTTTAATCCGGTCCTGGTGCTCGTGACCGCCGCGATTGTCGGGTTCGTCGCTCCGGATTTTTGGCTGACGTCCCGGATTCGGTCCAGGCAAAAGAATATTGTGGCGGGGCTGCCCGATGCCCTCGACTTGCTGACAGTTTGCGTCGAGGCCGGAATGGGGCTTGATCAGTCCATCCATCGGGTGAGCCAGGAAATTCAGATTTCCTCCCCGGAGCTGAGCGAAGAGTTGAGGCTCATGAATATGGAGGCGAGATTCGGGAAGAGCCGGGCCGAGTCGATGCGCGACATGGCTGTGAGGACGGGAGTCGAGGACGTCAAGACGGCGGTGGCCATGTTGATTCAGACCGACCGGTTTGGAACCGATCTGGCCCGGGCCCTGCGTGTGCATTCCGTGACCATGCGCGTGAAGCGCCGCCAGCGCGCCGAAGAATTGGCTTCGAAGACCTCGGTCAAGATGGTTCCGGCTCTTGTATTTTTTATTTTCCCGGCGATGTTTGTGGTGATTGTCGGGCCTGCGGTGATCGCTCTGATGCGCACGCTGAAGTTTTAGTGCACAGCCGCGGTAGCACGACTACCGCAAGGAAGGAGGGGGATCAATGGATGGAGCAACAGTAATTCGCATCGTCTCCGGGATTCTGGCGATTGTTGTCCTGGGGATCATTATTTGGCGGAGAAAACGCGAAGCGGTTCGATAGCAGCGGTTGATGTGCGGAAGCGACTTCAATTTGAGAGTGTATTGTGCCTAATAAAGATGAACGGATGTGTGTGCTGAATCGGACGCGCGAGCGATTCGTCGCTACGAACGTTGCGGTGGCCAATTCCTATTTTCGGCGGCTGGTGGGTCTTCTCGGAAAGACCCGAAAGTGGGCGCGAGCGGGGCGCGGCCTCTGGATTGTCCCCTCGCACGGGATCCATACCATCGGCATGCTGTTCCCGATCGACCTGATTTTTCTCGATCGGGAAAAGAACGTTGTGCATCTCGAGGAGCACGTCAGGCCTTTTCGGATTTCAAGAGTTTCGCTGAAGAGCTACAGCGTGTTGGAACTGCCCGCGCACACGGTGTTTCGCACCGGCACGTGTGTGGGAGACCAGTTGGAATTCCTCCGGGCGGAAAACGGAAATTCCGCGCACGAGGCGGCTTCGCCGAGTAATTGAAGGTGTATGAAGTGCGCGGACGCCTCGTCCGCATGATGTTGCGCGTGATGCGTAAGCGTCGCTTTTTTCGCCGACACAAGTCTTCGGCTCGAAATTGAGCCTCTGCCTATAGCAGCGTGTTCGACTTTCCACCATTTCCTTTCCTCGCTGGTTCAGGTCAAACCTTGCTGGATTTTCAGTAATGGGTCAGTTTGAATTTTGAGGGTCTGGCGGCCGGATCGGAACTATGCCACCCTAGACGTATGAAGAAACCACGCAAGACGAAGAAGCGTCCCGCCACAAAACGCAAGCCTAAGTTAGACGTGACTCAGCTAGCGGCGAGACTGGTCCAAGCCACCATCCGGGACACCGAAGCCCTTACCAAAGCCAAAAAATAATATTGGTGGTCATTCATTTTGATATTCTACTGGACAGCGCTAAAACCTTTGACATAATCCACAGATGCCAAAACGAAAGGTAGGCAAGTCCAAAACTAAGAAACGGAAGCGAACTCTCATCCGCGTGGAAGTGGTGTCGCTGAAAAAGATAATTCTAAAGATCAAAAAGGGCGAATTGATTCCGTTAACACCATAAATAACAGGTCAGTTTGAAATTTCTAGCCTTTAACGGCAAATCTGATTGGCCCTATACAAAATCCAAGGGCCTAGCCCGCAGGAAACCCATGCTAGCCAAACCACAGGGCCGAAACTAAAACCTCCGGTATGGATGCGGCAGGAGAGGATTGAACTAGTATTAAAGCCGCATCGGGCCGAACGGGCACAAATCCGAGACGGGGCGCGGGAGTATCGGAAGTTTTCTTAGGTACAAATCCCGATTTCTAATCAATTCCATTCGATCGTACGGGTGTAGTTCGTATGCCATTCTGCCATTCTCATATTAGATGACCGGATCTTCGGGCAGCTTGCGTGTATGCGCCGCCCTCGCTAAAGTTGTCTGTGTTACGTTTGAATGAAAGCGTAGTTCGGCGCACGATGGCGATCACGACCACGACTCACCACGCCGACGGTGACCGCGGTATTGATTAACTATGATCTCTAATTTCCGTTTGCGCTCGCTTCGTCTCTTCGCTGTGCCCCTGCTCGTTCTTGCTTCGCGAATTCCCGCGCGAGCGCAGGAGCCGGGCCAGGGCGGCCCGATTCGCGTGAACGTGAACCTCGTCCTCGTGGACGCCACCGTGAAGGCGAAAGACGGCCAGATCATGTCCAATTTGAAAAAGGAAGATTTCGAGGTCCGCGAGGGCGGCGCTCTGCAAAAGCTGGATGTTTTCAGCCGGGACGAAATGCAGTTGCACGTCGCGCTCGTGCTGGACCTCAGCGATTCGATCGAGCCGTTTCTCGGCCCGCTCCGGGACGCAGCCACGGTCGCCCTTTCCGCGCTAAAGCCCGATGACGAAGTGGCGCTCTTCACGTTTGCTACCGAGGCTCAGTTGAGCGTGCCGCTCACCAAGGACAAAAAGAAGATTGCCGACCAGATCAATACATTCGAGGCGCGCGGCGCAACCAACATCAACGACGGCATCTTCGTCGCCTCCGAATACCTTCTCAAGAATGCTCCGTCCGGACGCCGTGTGATCATCCTGATCAGCGATGACGTCGGCACAGACGCCGGCGGGCAGGGAACGCGCGACATCGTCACCGAAGCGATTGCCGCGGACGCGGTTCTCTACAACTTGAAGGTCCCTGGATACAACCCGCCGTCCACCATCTTCGCCGCGAGCATGATTCCTGGGCTTGTGAACATTCGCAAGGTCATGGACGCGACGGGCGGAGAACTCTTCGACGTGCACGACGTGGCGCATTTGGACGAAGTCTTCAGCGCCCTGATCCAGCGCATCAAAACGCGCTACACGCTGGGCTACTACACGAACGCTAGTGGCGCCGAAGGCAAGCCGCACAAATTGGAAGTGCGCCTCGCGTCCTCATTCGGAAAAAAAGGCCGCGATTACACCATTTTGGCCAAGAACGGTTACTACATTCGTTGAGAGTTTGTTTTGATTTGCTCTGGTTTCGGAGGGCCGCGCTTCAGCCCGGCCGTAGGGGCGCTTTCCGAATCGGCTTTAGCCGCTGAAGTCCGACGTTGCGGCGGCTCCGCCAGCCTATCGATCGCAGCTCCAGGTCTCTTGCCTTTTTTTCATGGTGAAAGACCAAGTTCCATTAGAATGCCGAAGCTCGCTTCGTGAAAACAGCAGACCGTCGATGATAACGCTTTCCGTTCTTGACCAATCACCTGTGTCCGAGGGCTTCACTCCCGCGGACGCGCTGCAAAATACAATCGAGCTGGCCCGCTTTGCCGACAAACTCGGCTACGAGCGCTACTGGATCGCCGAGCACCACGCCATCGTCACGCTCGCAAGCCCCGCTCCCGAAATCCTGATCGCGCGGATTGGCGCGGAAACTTTCGGCATTCGCATCGGTTCGGGAGGGGTGCTGCTGCCGCATTACAGCCCGCTCAAGGTCGCGGAAAGCTTTCGCATGCTGCACGCGATGTACCCCGGCCGGATCGACCTGGGCATCGGCCGCGCCCCCGGAGGAGGAGGCCTCGAAGCCTTTGCTCTGCGGCGCGACCGCAGCGACCGCATCCAGAACGACGATTTCCAGGAGCAGCTGCTCGAGCTGCTGGCGTTTCTGCATCATGAATTTCCCGCCGAGCACCCCTTTGCTCGCATCAAGGTTTCGCCGGACATGCCCGGTGCGCCTGACGTTTGGCTGCTCGGCTCAAGCATGTGGAGCTCAAACGTGGCGGCGGCGCTGGGCCTGCCGTACGCCTTCGCGCATTTCATCTCGTCCGAGGAAACGTCCGCGGCGCTGGAGCATTACCGGTCGAACTTCCGCCCGTCAAAATACCTTGCGAAGCCGCGCGCGATCGTCGCTCTCGGGGCCGTCTGCGCCGACACGGACGCCGAAGCGAAGCGGCTGTACACCAGCACGCGCCTGCACGTCCGCCGAATTCGTCTTCATGGAAAGCGCCTGCCGGTCGCGTCACCCGAGCAAGCGATCGCGGAGTTGGGAGACCTCGCCTTCGGGGATGATCCCGTCGTGCGCGGAGGCGGTGAATGGCCGCGTTATGTCGTGGGCGCGCCTGAGCAGGTACGCGAGGAGCTCGAGCGTATCGCCGGCAAACTGCAAGTCGAGGAGATCATGCTCATCGCGGTGATGCACGACTACCAGGCCCGCCAGCGTTCCTACCGTCTGATCGCCGAAGCGATGAATATTCCCGCTCGCGTCCGAGCAGCATCTTAACGCCGGCGCTATTTTTTCTGCGGCGAATCAAGTGAATTATTTGACGGTCTCAGGATTTTCGAATCGGCTTCGTCATCAAATCCACGAAAAGTTTCTTGAAGCGATCGTGGTCGATCTCCTGCGGCACATTCACGACTCCCGCGGACGGCGGCGGCCCCATGTAGTATTGTCGCGGGTCCACGAACACGCGCCGGTCGGACGCGCTCACCGTTTTCGCCGCAACCGGAGCGCGATCCCAATTCTTCGGCCAGAACATCGCGTCACCGTAGCGCGGCCCGGGCGTGGTGCAAATGTCCACGTACATGGGTTCTGATTTCGTGAAGAGGCTCGGATCGATGACCTGCGCGGCAATCATTTCGTCCGCCATACGAAACAGGCGCGTCTTGGGATTCTGCCGCACCGGTTCCACAGCGTATTTCTGAAAAAGATCGGAGATGGGGCTTCCGGCGCGCCCCGCGACTTCGTCGATCATTCTTCGACCCGGAGCAAGTTCATCGTCTTCGTGGATTTCCTCCGCGAGGTCAACAGTGACGACGCTGCACTTCGGCCAACCGGCGCGCAGAACTTTTCGCGCCGACTCGGGATCGAAGAAGATATTAAACGTGTTCGTAAACGTGTGAAAACCGGTCCCCATGATCACGATTTCGGGCACGAGGGGCACGATGTCCGGTGCCAGGGCGATTGCAAGTGCGATGTTCGTGAGCGGGCCGCCCGCGTAGATGGTCACCTCGCCTGGATTCGCGCGAACAGTCTTGATGATGAATCGCGCCGCATGCTCCTCACGCGCCTTCAACTCCGCGAAGCGATCGTAGGGCGACGGCAGCGGCTTGATCTCATCCGGGCCGCCGTTCGAGCGATTGAACGCACCCATCCACGGATCGAGCCGGTGCCCGCCGTAAAGCTGCTGCCGGAGCTGCCACTCTTCTTTCGTATTGAGCATCGGAAATTCCGCGCCGGCATACACCGGAATCTCCGCGCGCCCCATCATCTCGAGCAGCCGCAGCGTGTACGCCATTTCCTGTTTCATCCAGGCGTCGCCGGTCACGAGCGTAATACCGAGCAGATCGATGCTCTCCGCCTGCAGCATCATGAGCGTTCCCAGGATGTCCGTGCCGAACGGGCCGGAATTGTCCTGGTCGTAGATCACTTTTTTCTTTCCGGCGGGCGTTCTTGGAGACGAGGCGGCTCCGCTCACGGCTTCGGAGCTCTGTTCTGGCTCGGCGCCTTCAATCGGAATCCGCGAGGCCGCAATTGCCGCGCCGACCGTTTTCATAAACTCTCTGCGAGTCGCGCCCATCGAGGGCCTCCAGTGGGACAGACTTCAGTCCGTCCGGATAGATTGCAGTTGGCGAAAACCAGACAGGCTGAAAGCCTGTCCTACTTCGACCGGCGAATCGGCCGCGTCATCAAGTCCGTGAACAGCTCCCGAAACCGTTTCTTGTTGATTCCGTTTAGCACCTGAACGCGGCCCGCCTTGATCGCCGGATTGTTCTGCCCCGCGAGTTCGCCGCCGTGATCCTTCCAATCGGCGTCCCAAAACGAAGTGTCGCCGTAGTGCCCGTCGTTATGCGTCACGATATCGATGTACATTTCATCGTAGCCGGTGAAAATCGACGGATCGATCGCGTGCGCCGCCATCATTTCATCCGGCATGCGGAACGAGCGCCGTTGTGGGTTGGCGCGCTGCGGCTTCTGTTCGTACTCGCGGAAGAGATCCGCAATGGGTGAGTGCGCCCGCTCCACGATCGCGTCCACCTTGCCGTCATCCTGCATGTGAACCTGCTCGGCCAAATCTGTGATGACGACGGTGAATTTCGAAAATCCGGCGCGAAAACAGATCTTCGCCGCTTCGGCGTCGAAATAAACGTTCACCGAACTCGTCGAGTGGTGAATCCCGCCGCCCATGAAAATCACTTCCTTGGTGATGGGCACGATGTCCGGCGCGAGCATCACGGCCAGCGCGAGATTCGTCATGGGCCCGCCGCAGTACATCGTCACCTCATTGGGATTCGCGCGAATCGTGCGAATGATGAAATCCGCGGCCGGTTCGGGCTGCGCCTTGATTTGCGCGAACCGGTTGTACGGCGGCGGCAACGGATTGATTTCGTCGCGCCCGGGAGCGTCTTTCGCGAATGACCCGAGATAACCTTCATCGCCGAGTGACCTTGCGCCGAACATCTGGTAGCGCATCTGCGCTTCAGCCTTCGTATTGAGCAAGGGCTCCTGCGCGCCCAGAAAGACGGGAATTTCCGTCCGGCCCATGATTTCCAGCAGGCGCAGCGCGTAGGCGGTCTCTTGCTTGGCCCACATGTCGCAGCTCACCGTGCAAATCCCGAGCAGATCGATGTTGTCAGCCTGCAAGAGCATCACCGTCGCCGCAGTGTCGGTGGAAAGGGGGCCGCGGTGATCCTGGTCATAAATCAGTTTTTTCTTCCCTCCGGCAGCCGCGGAAGTTTGCGGCGCGGCAGAAAACATGGCGCTGTGCGCGAGTAAATTGGATGAAGTCTGCATGATGCCTCCTTGCGTTGCGCAACCAAAAACCAACACCTAAAGTCTAATCCCAGAACCTGCCACGCGCTTCACGCGCGTCGCGACTAAAACTTCCGCGTATGCTGTTCTCCCCAACGCTCGATGACGACTTTCTTGTCCGTGTAAAATTCGATCGCGTCGCGCCCTTGCGCGTGCATGTCGCCGAAGAAGCTGCCCTTCCATCCCGTGAAAGGGAAGTAAGCCATCGGCGCGGCAACGCCGATGTTGATGCCAATGTTGCCCGCAGGCGCTTCGTAGCGGAATTTGCGCGCGGCGGCGCCGCTGGACGTGAAAAGCGAAGCCTGATTGCCATACGGGCTGCGCTCCAGAAATGCGATTGCTTCGTCGATGTCCCGCGCGTGGACTAGGCTCAGCACCGGGCCGAAAATTTCCGTGTCGGTCAGCTCGCTCGCCGAAGGCACGCCGTCCAGAATCGTTGGCTTAACGAAGCTGCCGCCTTCATGCTGCGGAATCCGGGCGTTGCGTCCGTCGAGCAGGACTTTTGCCCCCTCTTTTTCGCCGACTCCTATCAGCGATTCGATTCGCGACTTGCTCTGCGCCGTAATCACCGGCCCCATCTGCACGCCTTCTTCGAGCCCGTCGCCCACGCGAAGCGATCCGGCTGCGGCGGTGATGGAATCGCGAAATGTTTTTTGCGCCTCGCCAATCGTGACCGCCACCGAAACAGCCAGGCAGCGCTGGCCCGCGCAACCAAATGCGCTGTCGCTGATAATTTGCGTAGCCATCTTCATATCGGCATCAGGTAGAACGATTACGTGATTCTTCGCGCCGCCCTGGCACTGTGCCCGCTTTCCATTGGCGCCGGCGCGCGCGTAAACATATTTTGCTACGGGCGTCGAGCCCACAAAGCTGATCGCGCGGACT
>Ga0207049_1182_pt1 | contig 9762 bp, 5 predicted proteins | sample Alteio_BWMinCont_63_FD_153305 | JGI IMG/M metagenome (GOLD analysis project Ga0207049, IMG submission 153305) | Enriched cells from forest soil in Barre Woods Harvard Forest LTER site, Petersham, Massachusetts, United States -... | ecosystem: Environmental > Terrestrial > Soil > Temperate forest >... | reverse complement strand
GCCAACGCGATCAAGGAGTATTTCCTGAAGTACGATGAGTGCGTCTCGAACGATTTCGTTTTTTCGAAAGGAGGCAAGGAACTGGAGTTGCTGGCAAGTGACATTCAGGACTGGAAGATCACGTTCGCGGATACGGGCCTGCAGTCGAATATAGGTCAGCGGCTGCGAGGTGTGAAAAAGTATCTGGCCAACGAGGAGATGTTCCTGGCCAACTACACGGACGGCCTGTCCGACCTGCCGCTGGCGGAAATGATTCAGCATGTTCAAAAAAGCAATAAGATTGCCGCCTTCGTTGGCGTGAGACCCAACGCGACTTTTCACCTGGTTGAAGTGGAGCCCGATGGGCTAGTAAAGGACATCCGGCACGTGGCGGAATGCAACCAACGAATCAACGGCGGCTACTTTGTGTTTCGACGGGAGATATTCGATTACCTCAAGGACGGCGAGGAATTGGTTCATGAGCCGTTCCAACGCCTGATTGCCGAGAAGCAGCTCATCGGCTACCCGCATGACGGCTTTTGGGCGTGCATGGACACGGTGAAGGAAGTGCAGCAGTTGGAGGAACTGCATGCGCAGGGCAAAGCCCCCTGGGAGCTGTGGAGGAGGGCCTAGCATGCTAACTCCTGGTCTAGGTAAAATGAATTCCGTCCTCTGCCTTGGGGCACATGCCGACGACATCGAGATTGGTTGCGGTGGAACCATCCTCAAGCTGATGCGCGAGCAGCCCCGGATCCGGATTTGGTGGGTCGTCTTCAGCGCGGACGGACCGCGACGGCGCGAGGCCCGATCAAGCGCGCGCGCCTTTTTGGCGGGGTCTGGAAATCACAAAATCGTAGTCCGGAATTTCCGGAACAGCTTTTTCCCATTCCAGGGGATAGCCATCAAGGAGTTCTTCGAGGAGTTGAAGCGAAAGGTTCAACCGGACCTCATCTTCACCCACTACCGCGATGATCGGCATCAGGACCATCGCGTGCTCTCCGACCTGGCGTGGAACACTTTCCGCGACCACCTCATCCTCGAATACGAGATCCCGAAGTACGATGGCGACCTGGGCACCCCAAACCTGTATGTCCGATTGGAGCAAAAGCAGTGCCGTCGTAAGGTCGAGCTGCTAGGAAGGTTTTTCGCCACCCAAAGCAATAAGCATTGGTTCTCCTCCGACACGTTCCTGTCCTTGATGCGCCTGCGTGGTATCGAATGCGGCCCAAAGGGGAGGTACGCCGAGGCCTTTTATTGCAGGAAGCTTGTCCTTCGGGGAGATGAAGGCGGGTGATGGAATAATGAAGGTGGAAAAGTTGATAGCTGACAGTTGATGGTTGATACACGTTCAGGGGAGGGATTGGTGCGGATTGGAGCCGAGGAATACGTGTAGCCCGCGGAACAAACTGAGCGAGGACGAGGAGGGGGATTTCGCAGAGATGACTGCAAGGTGTGTCGTGAGCTAGGGTGCTTTCTGAGCCTGGGAGGAGTTATACAACACGCCGTTTCGCCATGATTTTGCTTCTAGGTGCCGATAGTTACGTCGGGCAGGCATTTGCCGAGGCTTTGCGACGGCGGAAGGGATCGTTTATTCCCTTGTCGCGGAGTGCCTTGGACTACATGCGGTTCGATTTTTTATTCGATTACGTTCGGAAGGTAAAACCTGAGTTGGTGATCAATGCGGAAGAGAAATCCCTATGGCCCAAGGGGGTTATGAAGGCAGCCGGCTTGGAGGTGACGGCAGGAGGCAACGGAGGGCAAAAGCCGGAACTTTTGAATAAAGCGGAGGGCGAGCTGGGGAGGATGGAAATGCTGGAGACGAACACGCTGCTGCCGCAAACGATCGCCAGGGTATGTTCCATAACGAATACGCCGTGGGGTCATGTATCCTCGGGCAGCATTTTTTGTGGGACGAAGGTATATGAGAATGGGAATTTTCGCCTCGAAAAGGAGCTGAGCGGTCCTGCGATGCGACGTTTTTTTTCGCGGTTTCCGGAGAGGGTTCGAGGGTTTAGCGAATTGGATGATCCGAATTTCACGTTCAAGCAGCCACCCTGCACTTTTTACAGCGGCACGAAGGCACTGGCAGAAGAATCGATTCAGTATTACCCGCAGAATTACACCTGGCGGTTTTGTTATCCATTCAGCCAGCGAGACGATCGGCACAATCTGTTGTCGCAACTGCGTGATGGTTTCAAGACGCACGACGCCCTTAACACTTTGTCTCAAGTAGACGACTGCGTGAGCGCATGCCTGGACCTTTGGGAGCGGCGAGCTCCTTACGGGATTTACAATGTGGTGAACCCGGGGGTGGTCAGCACACATGAAGTTGTCCGAAAGATCCAGCGGATTCTCAAACCGATACGGCGATTCGAATTATTGGTTTACGAAAGCGAGACCGTGGGAGTGGATGGGATGGGAACCTACCCAGATTGCATATTGGACCCATCCAAGCTGCTGAGAACAGGCATCCGGCTCCGAGAAGTGGGGGAGGCGCTAGAAAGAGCGCTAGAGAAATGGGAACCGCGGAGGGCGAACGTGAAGCAATTCGCGTGACGCAAAGAGGGGCGGGCGAGCGCGGTGCAGGTTATGGGCTTGGCAGCACTAGCCGAATAACATCCGCGGAAATGGTTTGCAGTAGTTTCTCACTTGCAAGCACATATTCGGGTAAGGAACAGCACTATGAACAATGCGCATCACCGATGTTTACGGCTTATTCGAGTTCTGGCAGCGGCGGTTTGTTTGTGCGGCGGTGGTTTCGGAGCGGTGGTTTGCGGACAAGCGTTGGACATGCCGGGGGGGGAGGGGGTGGTGACGAATACGCCGAGCCTCGCGCCGCTGTTCAGCACTACGCCGGTCGCTCTTCCGCCGAGGCTTGCTTCGACCAGTCAACTTGCCGGTCCGCCACCGGCCGGTTCCGCCAGTGCTGAACCGCTGCTGGCATGGGGGCCGATTGATTTTCGACCCCATCTTTTCTATTCGCTTTCCTACGGCAACGGCCTGCAAGCGACGCCAGGTCATCAAAGCAACACCCTCATCAACGAGATCGATCCGGGTATGCTATTTCGGCTAGGAGACCACTGGACTCTGAATTACACACCCACGCTGCGGTTTTACTCGAGCAAACTCTTTCAGGACACCTGGGACAACAGCGTGCTGCTCGCGGGCCAGACAGAGAGTCGGAATTGGACGGTGGGGTTTTCGCAGTCATACGTTTCATCATCGCAACCGACAGTAGAGACGGCGTCGCAGTTGGACCAGGAGACATACAGCACGACGCTCAACGCCACTTACCGAATGAGCACGGCCCTTTCGCTTGAACTGGCAGGCAACCAGAGCTTCCAGTTTGTGGGCCAAGGGGCTTCGGGTGAGCAACTGTCCGACTGGCGGACGTGGTCCACGATGGATTGGCTCAACTACCAATTTGGGCCAAATCTGGGCGCGGCACTCGGAGCAGGATTTGATTATGACAACCTGAGTGTCGGGGCAGATATGACCTCGGAACAGGTGCAAGGGCGAATCACCTGGCGAGCCGGGAAGAAACTGAGCTTGATGGCGAGCGGGGGCATGCAGGACAGGCAATTTCTTGGAACGGGCGTTGCCGATTTCGTCGCTCCGATATTTTCGCTTTCGGCGCAGTACCAGGTGTTTGAACAGACCTTGCTGACTTTGACCGCGAGTCGCACGGTCAGTCCGGCCTTTTTTCAAAACCAGATTACGGAAAGCAGCCTGGTGAGCGTAGGTTTACAGCAACGTTTGCTCGGGAGGCTGCATTTGGCCGTAACCACCACGTACGGCACGACCTCTTACCAGACCACAACGGCTGGGCCGGTGTCGTCCATCGCCAGCAACTTTGACACTACATCGCTCAACGTGACATTGAGCACGACTTTTCTCAGGCGAGCTACGGCGTCCGTTTTTTACCAGTTGTCATATTTTACGTCCGCATCAGCGATCTACGATTACTCGACGACACAGATCGGGGTGGCGATGGGGTATGGATTTTGAAGTCATGAGTGTCGAAATAATAAAGTGAGCGAAGCTGTGGGGTGTTGAAGTTTTGGAATGATGGAGGGGTGTGGAAAATGTTTTGGAAAAGTCGAGTGATAGCGGAGATTCCTCATGACATGGCTTCGGCGGCAGGCGTTCGGACGCCTAATGGGGGGTGGGAGGGCGATCGACACCCTCTCTCTTGGCGGCGGTTTGCGATTTTCTCGGCTCTGCTGGTGCTTTGCTTTGCCAAACCGCTTTTTAGTTTGGTGCGGTACGCTGAGGGTAGCGGACTTTATTCCCATATTCTGCTGGTGCCGTTTATAAGTTTATATTTGGGGTGGATGAACCGTGAAAAACTTGCGTTAGACTGGGGACCGTCGGCCAGAGGGGCGGCGATGGGGGCTTTTTTCGTTGGATGTGCGGTGTTGGCTACTTTTTGGATCGGTGCTTGGTCGGGGTGGGAACTCGCAATGGACGATTACCTCGGATTAATGTTGGTTGCTTTTCTGGCATTCCTGCTGAGTGGCGGGTTCGTTTTCCTGGGCAGGACGACTTTGGGACGGTTGGCATTTCCGTTCGGTTTTTTGATTTTTATGGCGCCCTTTCCGACAGTTGCGTTGAGCTGGATTGAAACTTTTCTTCAGCGTTATTCGGCGGATGCGGCGTGCGCAATGTTCACGGTAGCGGGGATGCCAGTTTTGCCGCGCGGGACACAGATTCGGTTGCCCGGTTTTTCATTGGAGGTGGCGCCGGAATGCAGCGGCATTCATTCCACGCTGGTGCTGGTATTGACCAGCTTGCTGGCGGGTTACATGTTCCTGCGAACGCCCTGGAGGCGCGCTATTTTGGTGGTGGCGGTCGTACCGCTGGCCGTGTTGCGAAACGGTTTCCGGATTTTTACGATTGGAGAGCTCTGCGTTAATGTATCACCCGATATGATCCATTCGTACATTCATCGGAGAGGGGGCCCGATTTTTTTTGCGATGTCAATGGTACCGTTTTTTTTGCTTTTGTTCGTGCTGCGGAAGACGGAACGAAGAAATAATGCGGTAATGGGGTAATGGAGTGAACGAAGAACTGGAGTGATGGGGTGAGCTGGGAAATGGAGTGAAGGAGTGATGGTTTTTTTGGTTTGATATGATTTGGGTTAATCGTCTTTTTTCTCTGTTTTTGGTTTTTGGGGTTTTGCTTGGCGGCAGCGCTTGTACGAAAGGGGCCCGAAAAGCCCGCTATCTTGCGCGTGCTGACCAGGATTTTAAGGCTGAACGGTATGATCGCGCGGAGATTGAATATCTGGGGGCGCTGCGAATCGCGCCGTCATCGGCTGAGGCCGTGAGCCGGCTGGGAGTAATTTACTATCGACAAGGAAAGTTTCTGCAGGCCTTTGCTTACCTGCAAAAGGGGGTTCAGTTGCAGCCAGAGAATGTTGAGAGCCATGCTGTTCTAGGGCGAACATTTCTGGCTTTAAGAGGCATGAAAGAGGCTCGGAGGGAGGCGGAATGGGTGATGGAAAGGCAGGCCGGGAACGAGGACGCCTTATTGATGCTCGGAGTGACAGCGAGCACCAGTAACGAGGTACAAGAAACTTTCGGCCGACTCGATAAACTACCTGCCGCAGTGAAGGTCAAGGCCGCCTATCACATTGCGCGCGCTGAATTATTCCTGCATGGGCAGGAACTGGAGCAGGCGGAGGCTGAGCTTAAGGAAGCGGTGGCCGCGGATGCGAGCTCCAGCATTGCTTACATGACTCTGGGAGATGTTTACCTGGCTCGCGGGGAGGTGAAACAAGGGGAGGCAGCTTTGAAAAAGGCGGTTGAAATTGCGCCGCCGCGTTCGCCGGCGGCGCTGCGGTATGCGGATTTCAGCCTCCGGAACGAAGCGGGAGAGCGGGCGAGGGAACTCGTGGAGGGAGTAACAAAACAGGCACCGGATTATGTGCCGGCCTGGGTTTTTTTGGCCCAGTTGGCATTTGCGCAGCAGAAGTACGGGGATTGCGAGGCCCTGATAAAAACGACCCTAGCGCGAGACCCGGTGAACCTGGACGTGCTTACGCTGCGAGGGACCCTATTGCTGGCGCAGGGAGAAACCACCAATGCGATCGAGCAGTTTGAACGGATACTGAATATCGGCTTATACAAAGGAAATCCGCGGGTGCGTTACTTGCTAGCCCTGGCGCAGATCCAAAGCGGCGCGACTGCGAGAGCAGGACAAACGCTACGCCAGATTTTATCCGACGAACCGAATTTTGCCGACGCCATTCTTTTACTGGCTAATTTGAACATTCGGAGGGGGGATGCAGGTTCGGCGGTTTTATCCCTGACGCAGCTGATTCGGCAGCAACCCCAGATTGCGCAAGCGCATCTGCTACTGGCCAACGCGTACCTGACGCAGAAGAGTCCGGATGAAGCGATGACGGTTTATCGCCGGATGGAGGGGTTATTTCCCCAGAGCCCCGAGGTGCCGCAACTGATTGGAATTGTGCTGGCGCAGCAAGAGAAGAAAGTCGAGGCCAGAAAAGCGTTTGGGAAATCACTGGAGATCGCTCCGGGATATCTGCCTGCGCTCGAAAGCCTGGTCGATTTAGACCTGCAGGAGAAGAGATATGATTCGGCGAGAGGGCGGGTAGAGAGGCGAATGCAACAGGACCCGAAAGGCGCGGTGCCCTGGCTGCTGATGGCCAAGGTTTCCATGGCGGAAGCGATGGGTTATGCGCCGGAGGAGGCTCCGGTTGCGGCAGGGCCGGAACTGAAGGTGGCGTCCGGCAACCCAGCGGCGCAGGCGGAGCTCGGGCGGGCAGAATCGGCGCTGTCAAAGGCGATCGCGCTCGATCCCGGCTTGAGCACTTCGTATTTATTTTTGGCGCGCCTGTATGTGGCCTCGGGCAAGCAGCAACAGGCATTGGATCGACTCGGTGATTTTGCGTCCAAGACCAATAACGTGGCGGTGCTGATGCAGATCGGGATGATACAGGATGAGCTGAAGCACTATGAAGCGGCCAAGGACGCCTATGAAAAGGTGCTCATTGAGAATCCAAGGTTCAGTCCAGCGCTTAATAACCTGGCTTATCTTTATTCCGAACACCTGGGACAACTGAGCAAAGCCTACGAGATGGCGGAAAAGGCGCGGCAACTGATGCCTTACGATCCTCTCACGGCGGACACACTGGGCTGGATTTTGTACCGGCGGGGCGAGTACAGCCGGGCGCTCGGATTGATCGAGGAAAGTGCCGGGAAATTGCCGGGCGAGCCGGAAGTTCAATTTCACTTGGGCATGACGCACTATATGCTGGGGGAGGAAGAGGCGGCCAGCGCATCACTTGAGGGGGCGCTCCGATCGAACAAGGACTTTCCGGGGAAGGAAGGGGGAAAGCGCTGTATGGAGATTTTAGGATTGGACCCGAGGGCCACAAATGCGGCGACTTTGAGCAAGCTTGAGAGTCGGCTGAAGTCAGTGCCGAACGATGCGGTGGCGTTCAGCCGGCTGGGAGCTGTCCAGGAACGGACGGGCGCGTTCCAGGAGGCGTCTGAAACTTATCAGCAGGCACTGAGGGCGAATCCGGAAAATCCACGGCTCATGATCCGATTGGCGCGAATTTATGGGCGGCAACTGGGGCAAGGAGCAAAGGCGCTGGAATTAGCCAAGGAGGCGCACTCACTGGCGCCCGAGGACCCGCAAGTTTCGCACGTTTTGGGCGAGTTGGTGTACCAAGCAGGGGATTTTACCTGGACTACCAGCCTGCTGGAGGAATCTGCGCGGAAACTGCCCGCCGACCCGGAGGTGGCGTATGACCTGGCGTGGGCGTACTATAGCCTTGGCCGAGTGTCCGACGCGGAGGGCAAAATGAAGGGAGCGGCCCAGGCGGGCGGGAAACTTTGGTTTTCGGAAGACGCCAACCGATTTTTGTCGATGGTAGCCGTTGCCGGTGATTTAAACGGCGCGGAGAGGTCGGCCGACGATGCGCGCCGGGCGCTCGAGAGGGACCCGAACTATGTCCCTGCGCTGATGTTATGTGGCGTAAGCCAGGAGAGGCAGGGAAACTACCAGGAGGCGGCGAAGTTTTATCAGCGGGTATTGAATCGCTATCCACTTTTCGTTCCGGCGATGAAGGGGTTGGCCGAGCTGAATTTCGCGCAATTGGGCGACGAACAGAAGGCGTTTGAGATGGCCTCGAAGGCGCGCGAACTTTCTCCAGGTGATCCTGAGGTTGCCAAAGTTCTAGGGATGGTGGCATACGGGCACGGGGATTTTAGCCGAGCAGCGCAACTGCTCGAGGAAAGCGGGCACAAACGGACGGCAGACGCCGAACTACAATACTACCTTGGGATGGCACTGTACCGGCTCAAGGATAACACGCGGAGCAAAGCGGCGCTGCAACGGGCGCTGGATTTAAACCTGCGAGCGCAATTAGCGGATGAGGCGGCACGGGCGATGAAGAGTATTCAGTAACAGAAATGGGGTAGTGGAGTAATGGAGTAATGGAGTATTGGGAACTTGGTTTTATTTGGTTTGAGGTTTTCCTGGCTGGGTTTCTTTTTGAATCGGTAATAATTGGCCGTGGATTTTGGTTTCATCATTGGGGTTTTTGGCGGGATTTGTGCTGGGGGTATGGCTATCGCTGTCGCCTTGCGGGGGCGGCGCACGGTTGCGCATTGGTCTTTCGTGGCGGGTATGGCGGCGCTGGCTGCCGAGAGCTTGTTTGCGGGGTTGAGTTCGAGGGCGGTTAACCTGGAAGGCAGGGGCTATTGGGAAAACCTGCAACTGTTGGCGATGTCATTTGTGCCGGGAGCCTGGCTCGTTTTCAGTTTGAGCTACGCCCGTGGGAACTACCGGGAGTTCCTGAAGAAGTGGCAGATCGCAGTGATTGTCGCGGTAGCCGCACCGGTGGGGCTGGCTTTGTTTTTGCATGAAGACCTCGTTACGTTCATTGGCCAGACGTCGCAGGGTGCCCCCTGGATTATGGGTCTCAGCGAGCCTGGGATCGTCTTGCATTGTTTAATGGTGCTGGGCGCGGTTTTGGTTCTGATGAACCTGGAACGGACGTATCGAGGGGCAGTGGGAACGATGCGGTGGAGGATAAAGTTCATGATCCTGGGTGTGGGAGTTTTATTTGTCGTTCGAGCGTACTCGAGCAGCCAGGCGCTGCTGTATCATGCGGCCCATTTGTCGCTGCAAACGGTAAATTCCGGCGCGCTGGCGATCAGCTGTGCGCTGATGATTCGAACACTGATACGGGCGGGTCATTTCGAGGTAAGCATTTATCCCTCGCATTCGGCATTGTACAACTCGTTTACGGTGCTGCTCGCGGGGATTTACCTGGTCATTGTGGGGGCGCTGGCCAAGCTGTTCACCTTCCTAGGGGGTGATGATTACTTTGAAGCGAAGGCATTTGTCATCCTGCTCGCTTTAGTGGTGTTGACGCTGGTCTTGCTCTCGGACCGAGTGCGCGCTAATACGAAGCACTTCATCAGCAGGCATTTTGCGAGGCCGGAGTATGATTACCGTAGGGTGTGGCAAACCTTCACGGAGAAGACGGCGCGTTGTGTGGACCAAACGAGTTTATGCGAAGCGGTAGCGAGGCTGGTTTCGGAGGTGTTCCAGGCGCTTTCAGTGAGCATCTGGCTGACGGAGGAGGACAAGCCACGACTGACTTTCGCAGCGTCGACCTCACTTTCCTCGAACCGAGGAGAACAGACCAAGCTGGCGGCTGAGGATGCGCCCGAGCTCATTCGGGCGCTGGGGGAGCACCCCAAGCCGGTGGACCTAGAGACTGCGAGGGGAAACTGGGCGGAG
>Ga0207049_1143_pt3 | contig 10190 bp, 12 predicted proteins | sample Alteio_BWMinCont_63_FD_153305 | JGI IMG/M metagenome (GOLD analysis project Ga0207049, IMG submission 153305) | Enriched cells from forest soil in Barre Woods Harvard Forest LTER site, Petersham, Massachusetts, United States -... | ecosystem: Environmental > Terrestrial > Soil > Temperate forest >... | reverse complement strand
TTGCTTTTCGAGGTGACGAAAAAGGGATCGAGCTGTTGTGCGAGGTGGCCGCCGAGGTGCCGGAAATGGCGCGGGGAGATTCGAACCGCCTGCGCCAAATCATCGTGAACCTTGTCGGCAACGCGATCAAGTTCACTGATGAGGGTGAAGTGGCTTTGAAAGTTCGAGTCGATGCAGAAGAAGGCAGCGATCGCATCATGCATTTTACGGTGTCGGACACTGGTGTCGGGATCCCTCCGGAAAAACAAAAATTGATCTTCGAACCGTTCTCCCAAGCGGATTCTTCAACGACAAGAAAATATGGAGGGACCGGTCTGGGTTTGTCCATTTCCGCGCGCCTGGTGGAGATGATGGACGGGAAAATGTGGGTCGAAAGCCAGGTAGGGCGAGGATCTGAGTTCCACTTCACGGCGCGGCTGGGAACCTCAGAGAAAGCGATCGAAGTGGGGGCGATAGCGTCTCCAGAAATCCTGCGCGGCGTCAAAGTCTTGGTGGCGGATGACAACCGCACGAACCGGCGCATTCTGGAAGGGATGTTGAAGCGCTGGGAGATGAACTCGACGCTGGTAGCAGCAGGAGAGGATGCGCTAACGGCGCTGTCCTCGGCTTTGGAGGCTGGAGAGCCGTATAGGCTGGTTCTGACCGACATGCATATGCCAAAGATGGACGGCTTCGGGCTCATCGAAAGGATACGTCAGAACCCTAAGCTATCGACCGCCGTTATCATGATGCTCACTTCAGCGGGCCATCGAGGAGATGCGCAGCGTTGTCAGGATCTCGGAGTGGCAGCCTATTTATTGAAGCCCATCCGCCAATCCGAACTGCGCGAAGCGATTGCTCGGGTGCTCGGAGCGCAAGAACAGAAGGGCGCCATTCCTCTAATCACCCGCTACTCCCTTGGAGATGCAGTTGAGAGAACGGCGCTGCGAGTGCTTGTTGCAGAAGACAATGCGGTGAACCAACGACTAGCGTCGCGGATGCTTGAGAAGCGGGGGCATCGCGTTACGGTGACGGCAAATGGTCTCGAAGCAGTGGAAGCGCTCGCGAATGGAAATTTCGACTTGATCTTGATGGACATACAAATGCCCGAAATGGACGGATTTGAGGCTACCGCGGCGATACGAACGAGAGAGAAACGCGACGGCACCCATATTCCGATCATTGCTTTGACGGCAAATGCGATGAAAGGCGATCGAGAACGATGTCTGGCGGCGGGAATGGATGGGTATTTGTCCAAGCCGATCGTCCCTCGCGAACTCGACGAGCTACTAGAGACGTATTTAGCGGGACAGACCGTTCGGATTCAGGAGCCCACGGAACAGAACAGTTAGGTATTCTCAGTGTTCAAAAGGGGAGGCAAACGCCGATGGTTAGAAGCCCCTCTCAATCTAGCGAGAATCTTAATCGAGGGTTGATCTTGGAACGGCTAGAGGGTAATTCAGAGCTGCTGATCGAATTGGTCCAGTTGTTTTCGGAAGAGGCACCCCAACTGATCGAAGCGATGCGGAAGTCACTCCAGCAAGGTGACATGCAAGGGCTGGCGCGATCGGCGCACTCCATGAAGGGGGCTGCGAGCAATTTCTTGGCGGATGGCACAGTGGGTGCTGCCTTGCAACTTGAAGATGACGCGAAACGAGGGGATACGGAATCAGCAAGAACCGCACTAGCCGCACTCGAAGTGATCGTCGAACGTTTGCTTACCGAACTTGCGAATCTATGCCAGGGGTCTCCGGAATGAGAATTTTAATAGCCGACGACGAGATAGTCTCCCGCCGTAGGCTACAAGCGCTACTTACCACGTGGGGTCATGATGTTGTGTCGGCAGAAGACGGGAGTGCGGCTTTCGACTTGCTGAAGGCTCCGGACGCTCCCCGCATCGTTCTTCTCGATTGGATGATGCCAGGAATGAACGGCGTCGATGTGTGCAGGGCCATACGCACTGAGCGGCCCGAACCTTATACCTATATGCTCTTGCTGACGGCCAAAGACGCTAAGGAAAACATTGTAGAGGGGCTGGAATCCGGTGCCGACGATTACCTAGTCAAGCCTTGGGATTCTGATGAGTTGAAAGCCAGATTGCGGACTGGACAACGGATCCTTGAATTGGAAGATCATCTGGTAGAGGCACGGGAAACCATGCGCTTCAAGGCGACCCATGACCATCTCACTTTCCTCCTCAACCGTGGTGCCATTGTGGACCTGCTGGAACGCGAATTGGTTCGGACGCTGCGTGAGAAAGGCTGCACCATCGTGATTTTGGGCGATTTGGATCACTTCAAAAGTGTTAATGATACTTATGGCCACTTGGTGGGAGATGAAGTGCTGCGGGAGGCCGCAAGACGACTTCTGGGATCAGTGCGCTCGTATGATTTCGTGGGCCGCTACGGAGGGGAAGAGTTCCTCCTGGTCTTGAACAACTGCGACACCAGCCAAGCACTGCTGCGTGCCGAGGAAATTCGGAAGGGGATCGCAGGCCTCCCGATTCAGACCGCGCGTGGCCCTCTCTTTCTCACGATGAGTATGGGAGTTCTTTCCAGCAAAGATTGGAATCAATGCGGCCCGGCGGAGATCCTCTGCCAAGTCGATGCCGCTCTCTATCGGGCGAAGGCATCAGGCCGCAACCGCAGCGAACTCGCAAGACCTAACGCGTGCGGAACCCCGGTGGTACCAACGAAGTAGACGCTTACCGAGCCCGATAACCCAATCGACAAAAAGAACGCTCACCGCTGGAGTGCCTGAGAAGCAGTTTTGTGGACACGGGTTGATCTCACCCGTGCCTGGCACGTTTCATGCATGCAATCCCGGATAGCTCCCGAGAAACGGGGTGGTCTCAATGGGTCGACGCAACACTCACCCGAAGCCCTATCGGCAGGTATTTCAATGGCTAGATTCGTTCGCCAGCGTTGATTCAAGAAAAACACTGCCCTGTTTAGGTCTAATCGAGTACGGCCCAAAAGATCAGGTCCTTTTGAAAAACACTATCGGATCAACAGATTAGAAGGGTGTTGCATGGACCGGTTGAGCCGGGCAGGGGTTCTGGGAAGCGGAGGATGATGTTCTGGGCGAATGATCGGGCACTCGGATGTGAAGGCCAGGTCGCGGAAAAGCCCCCTTTGCCGGATCTGCATTCGGAGCAGAGCGAGGCCATCGATTAGATGATGTTGGAGTGCTTTGACGGCTGCGACGAAGTTCACTGTAGGCCCCGTGATGGACTCCTCAGTTAGGTAGATCAGGGCCTCCAAAACAGGAGGCAACATGGGCGGAAACCACACGCAGGAGTGGTGCCCTCTCGAACGGCACGCCGCTCTTCTAGAAAGGTCGATCAAGATCTAGAACCAGCTCCCCTTGTATTTCACCGAACAGCCATATGGGCGCGTTGCTGCTGTTTCCACCGGGTGTCCGGAAATCCCTTGGGTGAGCGCAAGGTTGACGTAGTTCGTCGCTCCGGGAACGTCTTTGACGTCATCCGTGGGACGATTGTCAATTGCGCCGTCGTAAACGATGGTGCCTTGAGGATTGATGACGATCATCTGCGGCGTGGTTTTCGCATCATAGAGATGTCCGATTGCTCCTGTCGGATCGAGGAGAGCGGCAGTAGGCGAGGCTCCCATTGTCGCCATATATTTATTTTCATCGTTCGCCTCAATGTAACCTTGTTTTCCAGGCGCCGAAGAAATAACCGTGAACCAAACGACGCCCTGGCCTGTCCATTGCTTTTGCAGCTTCTGCATGTTGCCGCTTTCGTAGTGTTTGCGGGTATACGGACAACCGTTGTTGTGCCATTCCAGAACGACAAACTTTCCGCGATAGTCCGAGAGCTGATAGGTCTTGCCATTACTTGCTGACCCCGAAAAGTCGGGGGCGAGTTGCCCGACCTTCGCCGCAGAAATTGTCAGCGGGACGGAGAGCACCAGGACCGAGCAAATCATCGAAAGACCGAGGGGGCGTTTCATGTCTGAAGTTCCTCCCAATCACGCTTGAGGCCCAATCTCTCGTTCACTGTCCGGCCGAATTCCCATTTTCAACTGCCGCATCAATTAGATAAGCCGCGTTGTCAGCAAATTCCAGCACGCCTCTCAAACGCTTGATTGGCTTGAGGAGTTGATCCGACTTCGAGAGGACGAGCCGAAAACCGCTGGCCGTTGGCACCAAATCCTGACGCGCCGAGTTGTCCACCTGCGACTCCTCAAGGGGGAAAAAAGTTGCGCGCGTGGTTGTGCCGCCCACATTCGCGACGAGCACGAATGAATTCTTTTGATCAATGGCAGTAAACGTCCAGGTACCAGGCGGCCGCCTTGGCAAAGAGCGGCGCGCGGCAGCGAACAATTTCGCATTCCGCGCATCCGGCTCTGGCCGATTCGATTTGATTGGTACGTTCATCGAAACTTGTGCTTTACCTGGGATGCAGATTTCCCGACATACGAGAACCTTCAGGTTCACCGCGAGTTGTTCTGCGCCGTTTGCGGGTGCATCGGGGGATAAGCGCAAGCGGACTAGCAGCGTTATCGAATTCTGATAACCGAAGTCCACTATGGGAGGCGACCCAACGCGTTGCGGTGCAGGCCATTCCGTGTCTCCGTGCGCGAGTCCCGGTGGCAAATGCCACTCAAATTGCGGCGGTTGGCCGGAATCTCCCGGGTTAACCCAATAGATATGCCAGCCCTTCTCAAGTTCAAACTTGAAGCCGAAATAAGTCTGCTGGCCGGGTGAGATCCATTGGTTCTCTGAGATCAACTCGACTGAGCCATGGGGAATCTCATTCGCCATAGCGCGCGAGCTTGCCAAAAACGTTCCAAACATCGCAAAGCAGGCTAAGAATTTCAAACTCCAGATAGCGTATTTCACCAGAAGCCTCTTGGATATCGCGGACCCAGCCATACCAGACCTGTCGGTGTGATTACTGCATTCGATCTGACGAGGTCAACGCTAGCGCGAAGCGTTTCTGCTTAAGAACGGGCAGGGCCACCGTGATAAACCTTCCAAGCCAGGGTCCGCTGACGTAGCTGGGTCTCGAATGGCATAGCCCAACTTCCGAACCGTCCTGATCAGCTTAGCCTTGTGATAACCATCCACTTTTTTTCGCAAGTGATAGATGGTCACGTCGATTAGATTATCGCTTACATAGGGACCGGAATTCCAAACCAAATGAATGAGTGCACTTCTCGAAACGACTCGACCGGAGCACCTCATTAGGGCTTCCAGTAACCGAAACTCATTCCGGCTCAGAGCAATCTCCTTGCCAGCGCGCGATGCATCGTGAGTGGTAGGATTCAAGAATAGGTCGCTCACCCGCAGAACCTCTGGGCGCAAGGCCGAAGCACTTTGCGATAGCGACTGGAACTGCGGAGCGCTCCACCCTGATGGCAGTGGGCTGCCGCACTTCGGACATCGAACTATTTCGCGCACCTGCTCTCCAGCGTTCTATTTCTGAGAGGTGGCAATCCTTTGACCTTGCGCCCACGCGGAAATCATCTTCCAGTCAGGATCGTCCTTGGATTTGAACTGCCTGCCACCCGAGTGAAACGCGTCCCCGCCCGCTTCCGGCGCCAGAGGATGCAGCAGAAGCTTGCTCTTCGCGGGGTCGTCTTGTCTCACTAATTGAGAAACAACCTCGAAGTTCTGGCGCGATTGTTCGTCATTCCAGAACGAGCTTCCGGGCGAGAGCTTGACAAGATGAAGAGCGTGATTCGCTCCTTCATGACAGACGTAGCAGCGCGCCATCTGTGGCCGTTTTTTCAGAAAGATTGGTTCCACGCGACTTTTGAAAAATTCAAAATCGAGCCCGGATGATTCGGCTGAAGACGATTGTGGCTTCGAAAAGCTCGTTCCTGGATGTCGAGCAGCAGAGTGGGCGCCCGCCGCGTGCAACATGCCGACGACAGCAACAAACAGACTAACGAGAATCCACTTCTTCACGGCTGTGCCTCCTCGAACGGCCTGCCGATCAAGCAGCCAGAGTAGTTACAGTTATGGCAGGACCAAGGTGTTGATTCGCTTCGGAACTTCGCCTACCGGAATGACGGCGACCTGTTTCCTTGTTTCAGTGTCAATGGCGGAAACGGACTTCGCCGCGGAGTTCGACACATAGACCGTGCGGCTATCAGGTGTGAACGTAATCCACTCGGGCACGGCTCCGCTGGCAGGGCGTTCCAGCGGACTGACTTCTGGCAGCGCCACACGGCCCATCAACTTGAGATCAGGCAGCGAGTATTCAAATACGGCGTTCGCAAGAACGCTGTTGATCCAAAGCGTCTTGCCGTCGGGGGCAACCCCAATTCCGTGAGACGGTGTTCCCGTACGTCCCTCCTCACGACCAAAATTGCCATCCGGAAGCTTTACCCTTCCGATTTCCTGATGCTTGGCAAAATCGACGATTGCGAATCCGTGGTAGTTCGAAAGCTGAACAAAGATGCGGCTCGTCGATCCATCGGGCGCGCTCTCCAGAGCCATGGGCCGCACGCCGCCGTCGAAGTCGAGATCCCACGCAGGTTCCAGAGTCTTCAGATCGATCACCGTCATTCTCTTTGCCGCGACCGAGCCCGCGACCGCGTACTTTTGGTCAGCAGTAATGTAAACGTTGTGCAGGGCGCCTCTCACCGGTATGGACTTGAAGAGTTTCATCGAAGTCGTGTCCACGACGTCAAGGGCACCGGGGGTCTCCGCGATGCAGATCAGCACCCGGCGCCCGTCCCTTGTTACGGCGATGTTGTTCGGATGCCCGCTCAGCGGGATTTTCTTCAGGACCGAGCCGCTCTTTTGGTCCACGACATCGAGCACGCGCTCGGACTCATTGCTGATGTATACCCGCTTGCCATCGGGTGAGAAGTTGACTCCGTGTGGTACTTCAATTCCGCTGATGACCTGCACAACTTTGTTCGTTGCGGAGTCGATCACATCGACGCTGTCGCCCGCGCTGTTGGTGATATAGATGCGCACGGTGTTTGCGCGTGCGGACACGCCAAATAGAATGGTAAGCAAGAGCGAGATTGGAAGACTCCGCATTCCGCAATCAGAGTTCATGGCACTCTTCCTCCGTTGATTGTTGTCCCAGCCGGTACACCGACAGCATATTCGCTCACAATCTGGCGATACAGATTCTCCACTGCACGTGCGATCGCGATCGCCTCTCCCCGCTGTATTCCGTTCGTCCAAGAAACGGCCAAGTGCACCTCAAGCGCCAATAAAAGTGCCGGTCCGGTTGATTTTCCGGCTGTCGATTTCAGGGTGGCGGATCTTTCCACCGAGACCAGCGGTCCAGAGGATTAAGGCAAGACCGATGACCGACAAAACTAGTACGGCGATCAGAAATCGATTTGGAACTGAGGGTTTGCTCTTAAATTTCAGTAGCCCGACCAGCGATAGCGCGCCTAAGGTTTCCATGCTCCAAAACGCAAAATCAGCCGCTTGCGAATGATCGTGAATTTTCTCGCGTGAAATCCCGGGCCGTTCCCGCATTTGGTGGTTCGCGGGACATGCCAGGGCCACGAACATCTCCATGCTCAGTCTCTCAATTGCAGGGTTGCGGCGAGTTCTTCCAACGCAGAAGAACAAGATGATGACGCCGACTCCGATCACCGGAATATGCGTAAGCATCAGATGGATGTGAGCCCAGTTCACCCCCACGCCAGCTTGCCCCAGGAATCACCGAAAGCGTCTACGCCCGCGGATTTATGGTCCGCACGGGGCATTTCGCTTCGCGCTCACTTAAATAACCCGTAATGTCATCACCCGGCATAAGAGTGAGGGCCATGCGATATGGCCGCCACGTTCCTGCAACCTGCCGCAACTAGGAGCGTCCGTAGACGAGCACTCTGAAGTTCCCTTGCTTCGCTCTTGGCAGCGGATGGGGTTGTTTTTCCGTCGGAGGTGCCGGAGGATCGAAATCCGACGTCGACAAAAAGAGTTTGTGGGTCTTGGGATCGAGCTGCATGGTCTTGGCGCCATATTGAGTATCGACCGTCTCAACCTCACTCAGCTTGCCGGGCGAATCCTCGTGGAAGATATGGATCTTACCTTCACGCGTGGAGACAAACAGTAGGCCTGTGGCGGGCTCAAAGACGTTTGCATCGACTCCGCCGCTGATAGGGAGTGACTGGAGCACCTTGCCGCTGTCGGCATCCATCATGATTGTGAATTGTGGACTTCGGCCCGATGAGAACAGCCTCCGGTTCTTCTGGTCGATGGCCATGGCAACCAGTTGGCCCGCGGGCGCGCCGGGCCAACGGGCTTTTACCGTGTTGGTTCGGGCGTCGATCGCAACGACATCATTCTTCTCTTCGTTGTTGTCGTAAACCATTCCCTTTCCATCAACGGCCGGGAATTCCACGCCTCCGACGAGGTCCAGATTGGTAACTACCTCGCCCTTCGCAGGATCGATCACTGTGGTGTTGTGACTGTTTCCGTTGAACGTAAAAATGTGTTTCGTAAATGGTTCGTAGATCAGCGAATCCGTATCAGGTTGGTTCGTCTTGATCTCGCCAGTGACCTTCAAGGTCTTTATATCGAAGACCACCACAGTCTCAGCTTCACCGTCGGTGATATAGCCCTTTCCGAGTTCCTTCACGATCACAACGCCGTGGCAGCGTTTCAGCCCGCCAATGTTGCCGACCACGGAGTCGTCGTCCACATTCAGCACGACCACCTCGGTGCCATGCGACACGTATGCGCGACGCGCCTCGGCATCAACCGTGATGTAGTCAAAATACTCGATGTTGCCCGGGGCGGGAGGCAACGAAACTGTCTTCAACAAGTGATAGCCGGGAGCTGCCGGCTTCGGCCCGGCAGCGCCGCCCAGCACAAAACAAGTACAAAACAAACTGAAGAACAGGCCCATAGCTAGACGTGAAGCCTTCATGGATTCCTCCCTCAATTTGAATCGTTCATCGCGAAATACCTACGCAGCGAGCTTCTGATTGGTGTTGACTTCCGCGCAATGGGGGCATCTGATCATCGAAAGCTTAAAATCACCTTAAAGCATCCAGGAATTTCGCTCGCGACCAGCAAATACCTGGTCCGATGGTCTAGCTGTCCAACCTGCTGATTTGCAAGACTCACGAAAAATGACTGAGTGACTTGGAATCGGGGGAACTCTGCCGGGCGGTCGGAAGAGTGACAAGCAGGCCTTCCAGATCGACACGATAAAAAATCCACAATTCTTCAGGAGCCATTAAGGTATCCGAGCCTAGTATGCATGCAATTTATAGCTTCTGTGGGTCGACACGGTTTTCAATTGGCGTAAAGGCAAGGCTATGAGTTGCGATTGATCCGTGTCATTTTTGATGTCCTTCCTTTTTTGTTGGATAGGCATTTTGGCTCCTAGGTTCATGGGTGTGGCACCTAAAGGAGACCGCTATGTCCGTCCGTCCGTTTTCCCGAATCATCAAAATGCTTTCTCCGTTCGCACTGGCATGGATTATGACTGTGGCGGTGGCACACCGTGCGTATTCGCAGGTGGTGGGCGCCACGCTCACGGGCACTGTGAAAGATGCGTCCGGGGCTTCCATCCCCAAGGCTCAAATCTCTATCACCGATGTAGCCACCGGCGTTGCTCGTAGTTTTTCCGCCGATAGCGCCGGCTTCTACACAGTCCCCAACCTTTTGCCTGGCACGTACGATGTCAAAGTTGCGGCCGCTGGCTTCAGGACCCAACTGCAGCGAGGAATCACCCTGACCGTCGGAGCGGAACAGCTTCTGGACATCACGATGCAGGTCGGGCAAATGAACCAAACGGTGGAGGTGACGACGGAAGCGCCCACTGTGGAACTTACGTCATCGTCGTTGAGCGCGCAGGTGAGCGCCGCCACGGTACGCGAATTGCCTCTCAACGGGCGAAGCTGGACCGACCTCACGAATTTGCAGCCGGGAGTCGCGGCCATTGAAACCCAGGCGAACTTTTCTCAAGGAGCTGATCGCGGGAATCGCGGGTTCGGTGCGCAGGTGGCCATCTCGGGCGGTCGCCCTCAGCAGAACAACTACCGAATGGATGGCATCAGCGTGAACGACTACACCAACGGACCGCCCGGTAGCGTTATGGGCGGGACCCTGGGAGTCGATGCAATCCAGGAGTTCAGCGTACTGACAAGCAATTTCCCGGCCGAATACGGAATGAGCTCAGGAGGGGTTGTGAACGCCATCTCGCGGTCCGGCACCAACGCCTTCCACGGATCGGCTTACGAATTCATCCGCAACAG
>Ga0207049_1177_pt1 | contig 10194 bp, 10 predicted proteins | sample Alteio_BWMinCont_63_FD_153305 | JGI IMG/M metagenome (GOLD analysis project Ga0207049, IMG submission 153305) | Enriched cells from forest soil in Barre Woods Harvard Forest LTER site, Petersham, Massachusetts, United States -... | ecosystem: Environmental > Terrestrial > Soil > Temperate forest >... | reverse complement strand
TTCGAGAATTTTGATGGCGCGTTCCCAGAAGGTGGTGGCATTGATGCGCAGAGAGAGAACACTGGCGACCATGCCTCCGAGGAGGCCGACAAACACGGAGATGGTGGTGAGAAGCGGAAGGGTGATGAGGGTGGCGAGCACGCGGGGAGTGACGAGCTTGCGGCTGGGGTCGGTGCCCATGGCGCGCATGGCGTCAACTTGTTCCGTGACTTGCATGGAGCCGAGTTCGGAAGCAATGCCGGAGGAGCAGCGGCCGGCGACAAGGAGGCCGGTGATGGAGGGGCCGAGTTCGCGGACGAGCGCGAGGGAGACGATGTCGCCGGTGAGGGAGGCCTGGCCGAAACGCTCGAACTGGGTGCCCGTTTGGAGAACCATGACCGCGCCGATGAAAAAACCGGAGAGGAGGACGATGGGGAGCGAGCCGACGCCAATGTCGTCCATTTGCTGAAGGGTGTCCTGAACGTAGCGGGGGCCGGTGGCGAGGTTGGTGATGGAGTGATACGAGAGTTTCGAGTAGTTCTGGACTTTGAGGACGCTGGTTTTGGCCAGGTCCTGAAGGACCTCCATGACGGAGGGCACATCGGGGACGCGCACGTCTTGCGGTGCAGCCTGGATTGGAGAGTCAGCCACGAGTTTCTCTGGAAAGCTTCGAAGGAAGCGTAACCGGGGAGGGGGCGAGCGTCAAGGCCAAGAGTGGCGAGAGGATGTGCCAGATTCCGGCTGCTTGCTGCGGTCAGTGTCCACAACGGAACAGACATCGAGATTCGCCGCGGTTAGCATCCTGTTGAGGCGCTGACGTGCAACCTCAACCACAGAAAAAAAGAGGCCGAGCCTATCGGATCGATGGGTCCATCGTGCTGTATCGCCTGGCGGCGAGAAGACAGTTCAAGGCCGAAAGATCGGCGGTCGGTTCGGAGCCGTGGTGGGGTGCGGTTCTCGGGATCCCGCTCTTTCTACGGACGCTGCTTCGCCTTGTAATTGCGTGCCCCCATCGGCATAAAGGCCCACCTATAACACTGCGCGAGTCCACTCCATCCCATCTGCCCGGCCGATCCGACCGTTACCGAGGAACTTATGTCACGTGCCTGGACTGCGGGCAAAAATTCGCTTACAACCACAAGACGAGACGACTGGTGGATTTCTGGGGCATCCATGACGCAGTGGCCCGGGCGGAAATTCGGAGGAAAGTTGCGGAGTCTTTTTCAGTTCTCCGAGGTTTCGCGGCATGGATCGGCAGGATAAATCTGAGGATACCGCGAAGTGGGCTTATTCGGTCCATGCCCCGCCACGGAATAGCCAGCCCGTTCGTGAAGTCCCAGGACCACTAATCCGCGGCTGCCAAGGCCATGCTAAAGCACTTGAGAAAATAACCATAGTTTAATTTGACTCGGCTAGCATCACGGCATAGAATGCGTTGCAGACTTCCCTTCCGCCCAGTTCCTATCCCTCAAAGACCCCTTGCAATTCACACGGGGAGTCTAGGAGGAAGATTCCAAGAGGGTAAAACCGGATTTGATTTGGCCCGCCCGTGGGTAAGGTATTCACCTGTCCTTGGTTTAAGGAAATTGCTGGATTCCTTTCGGGTTTCTGCACCAGTAGTCTCCTTAGCCGGATGGATAGCACGCTCTCCTCCCGTAGCATTCCGGCGTGAGGTTCATCCGCCCTGGAAACACCGCCCGATAGATTTCTCGAACACAGAGGAAGACACATGGGGCAAGGGGCCGCAACTGAACACCTTCCCGGAGCCTGGCGCCGAGCTGAAAGGAGGGCCTATGATTTACAGGGCGTTGAGTTATTGCTTTGGTTTGCTGGTTCTTATCATTTCCGTGGTGATTTCGCCTGACAAGGTTGACACCAAATTTGACCAAACGAACGCCTTGCCACCCCAGGGCATGCTGTCGCACAACTTATTGCATTTTTCTCCCTTAGGCCAATCGTTCACGCCAACAATGAGTTCCCTGAACTTCGTGAACCTCCTGACGGAGAGCGGCGATGCCACAGTCGGCGATGCTACTGTCAAGGTGAACATCCGCTCGGGCTCAATATCGGGACCGATTCTTGGCACAAGCCAGCCGACCGTAATTCCATTTTCGGTTTCCCCAAGCGTTTCATCGTTCAGGTTTTCTGCGCCTGTGACGCTGAATCCAGGGGACGTCTACGTCATAGAGCCTTTTGTGGTTTGTGGGAATACATTGATTGGTTCAACCGACGCGAACAACTACCTTAGCGGAAATCAGATTTTGGGCGGAGTCGCGCAGACTAAGATTGACTTATGGTTTCAAGAGGGAATCTCCGTACCTGAAAGACGAAAATGGCCTCTGGTCCGAACAGGGCTGATCGCGCTGATAGCAATTGTGTTCTTCAATAGTCGTTCCATTTTGCACAAACTAACTACCTGATTCACGCAAGCCGGACAGCCGGGTTTAAGGCATCCGTTGATTTCGTCTTCAGGGAAACGCGGCGATTGAGCAGAGGCCTCTTGATGATATGGCAGATGATTAGTTCCCACTACGCGACCCCTGTCAAATGAAGGCGAGATAGTTTTTCCGCTGGAGCTGACCACTGCACCCTGAGGCAAATAGAAAAATCAAACTTTTTTCCGCGCGCGAATCGCCCAGGCGCGGGCTGGCAGTTCGATGGCTCCCCGGGCGTCTGTGGGAAGTGCGGACCGGAGCCGCTCGCGAATCGCGGCTTGGATCTGAGGATCCCGTACGGCGAGATAACCCGGTGCGGAGCCCTGCCCGGTCAGCAGGGGCTGCCAAAAATCGTCGAAGTTGGTGAAACGCGTAAGGACGTTAAGCGTGTGCTGGGACAAGTCTTCCAGCTTCGCTTGTTCGAAGAGGTTGCGAAGCCCTTCCGGGGTACACATGGGGAAACGGTAGGCCTGGTCGAAGGTGGCTGCTTCGCCATCGATTGCAATCGCCGCATCCCAGAAGTACCGCAAGAAGCTCGCACTCTGGACGTAATCCCAAACGTAAACGGCAATAGTGCCACCGGGCCTGGCGACACGGGAGAATTCGTCGAGGGCCTTAAGCGGATTGGGAACGAAGTTCAACCCAAGGCCGCAAACCACAACATCGAAACTGGAGTCCGGGAAGGGTAAGGCCATCGCATCCGCGGTGTCGAAGATGACGTTGTGATGCGTGCGATGGTTGCGAGCGAAGGTAACCTGCTCTGTGGAAGCATCCACTCCCACGACGGCGGCAGGCAGGTTGAGTTCAACAATGGCTTCGGTGACCACGCCGCTCCCACAGCAGACATCCATCCATCGCAGACCGGCGGATAGCTCCAGCCACTGCAAAAATTCCTGGGCCAGCAAGCGGCTCCACCGCCCCATCCATTGGTCGTAGTGCGCACCTGAGGTCCATTTATCCATGATGGTTGAAGTACATTATTTACGGAATAGCTGCCGGAGAAAAGCTAAACGTCCCAGTAGCCGCACGGATCGACGAGCACCAGGGACGGGGTGTTGGTCTGCTTCGGCTACCGTGATCGAACGAGCATGTACCGAAGGCCGAGTAAACGGCAATTAGACCCAGAGTTCAAATAGAAATAGTGGGCAAAACATATAAATGCGCCGGGGTGGAAACCCCGCGGCGCATGGGATGAAAGATTTAAGGAAACGTGAGTGTCAATAGGTAGGCGATGCGCTCAGACCGCCTCTTGATGGCCCTCTCTGATAGGGATGTAAACGCAAAGTACAGCTTATCGCGATCTCGATCAGCAGGCGATCGGTGTGGCCTGGCGTTTGCCTCGCGCAGTCAAGGCCAAGAGACCCAGAAGTCCCATACCAAGTAAAACAAGGCTATTGGGTTCTGGAGCAGAGACGGTAGGGGCGACGACGGCATCCACATCATTAATCGCGAAAGCTGGCGCTGTCGATACAAGCTGAATACTGTCAAACGCCGAGCCACTAAAAGCGATCGTCCCTTGGGGAAATGAGAAACCACCAGATGGGACACTGCCAATGACGGTCACCTCTCCAATCTTTGCCCCGCCTTCAAACGCGGCAAGCAAAAACGTATCTATAGTGCTGACTGAATCGAGTGCAAAGGCCAGCGAAACGCTGGTCACGTTGGAGCTGAAAGCGATGTTCAGGGGTATGTTCTCATCGCCGGGCGTGCCCGTATCAAGTAGGACGTTCCCGTCCAGAGGCGCAGCAAGGGAGCCGCCTGAAGACTGGACCGAAAATCCGGCTGGAACCGAAGGACTGCTGAATGTTGCCGTCAAACCGTTGTTCGTGGCTGAGAAAGTCGTGGCAGTTCCGGCAGCGATGGAGTTAAAGTCAAAAAGCGAATCAGCGCGCGCTACGCCTGCAGTCCAGACGAGTAACACCAATACACATAGAACTCGAAAACTACGGAATGTTGACATCTTCCCCCCTTGGCGGCCAGTTGTGAAGTTAACCCAGACTCCCTTTCACTGCACCATCCCTGCCAATCTAAAACAATGAAAAGAAAAGACTTTAGATCACACACACTGCAAAAAAGTTCCACAGTTATCCCAACTCCTGCTCCCCATGCGCAAATGTGACAGTTATCTAAATCCTTTACTAAATAGGTAACAGAGCTTCGGGTTAAATGCGTGTACTGACCTTCACCTCAAACTCTCCTCGCCCTGGTTGTTTCAAGGGGTCAAGCTATAGAAACGAATGACTCGTGGCCTCTGCCGAACACCTTTCCGGCACGGTTCGAGTTTTGAAATGGCACCTGTAGTGCAGTTGAAATTGAGGGGAGTTGTGGGACCTGGCCGGAGGCTACGCGGGGCGAGCCGGTAGCGAAGAGCATCAGGGGGCGGGGACGTTGGCGGAGAATTGGGATTGGTTTTCGGTTTGGGCGAGTTGGCCGCGGAGGGTGGCGGCTTCGGCGCGATCCTTTTGGGCTTCGAGGCGGTATTGAACCGCGCCGACAGTGCCGATCGCGTTGAAGATTTTGCCCATGGCGTCGTTTTTCTTGCCGGAGTGTTCGAGCTGGTCGGCGAAGTTGTCCTGTTGCGCGGCGTCGGCATCGAGTTCGTTGATGCGGCGGAGAAGATCCTTGATGCGTTCCTGACGCTGAGCCTGGACGATGGCGGCATCGGTGGCGGATTGGTTGGCGGAATCCCAGACGGAGTCGTCGTACTGTTTTAGAATCGCGGTGAACGCACGGAGATTGTTGATGCCGTTCTGATTGCCTTGGTCGGCCGAAAGGCGATACCAGGCGAGGGCTTTGCCGTTATCGGGCTGCACGCCCTGGCCGAACTGAAACATCCAACCTAATTGATTTTCTGCGTTGCTATTTCCCTGCCCTGCTGCTTTGTAAAACCAGGACATTGCCTGGCGATAGTCGGTTTGCACGCCGGTGCCGTGTTGGAAGAGGTAGCCGATGTTTTCCTGAGCGTCGGCGTTGCCGTGTTCGGCGGCTTTGTAATACCAGGAGAGGGCTTCGACGTAATCCTGGGGCTGGCCCCAGCCTTCTCCGGCCATGTAGCCGAGTTGGTTTTCGGCGTTGGAGTTGCCGTGGGCGGCGGCGCGGCGATACCAGGAAATGGCCTGGGCGTAGTCGCGAGGGCCGACGAAGCCGCACTGGTAGAAGTAGCCGATCTCCTGTTCGGCCTCGGGGAGATTCTGGTCGGCGGCTTTGCGGTAGAGATCGAGTGCCTGGCGGTAATCACGGCGGACGCCGCGGGCGTTTTCGTACATGGAGGCGAGATTGTATTGGGCGAGAGCATAGCCTTGATCGGAGGCGGAGTGATAGTAGGCTACGGCGCGGGCGTAATCCGTCTTTACACCGAAGTCGTGTTCGTACATGACGCCGAGCTGGTTTTGGGCGGGCGCGAAGCCTTGGTCGGCGGAGTGGCGATACCAGATTAGGGCTTGGGTGTAGTCTTGCGCGACACCGCGGCCGCGAAAATAAAGATTTGCGAGGGCAAATTGGGCTTGGGCGTCGCCGGCTTCGGCTTGCTTTTGAAGGGAGTAGAAATCGTTGGCCTGGGGCGCAGCCTGGGCGGAGTCCTGCGCTTGCGCGCGGGTGGCGGAAACCAGCGCGAGGGCAAAGAAGGCTGAGAGCGTGGCCCTAGTCAGAAAGTTCATGGATGTGCCCCCGTCCTACCGCAATTGACAAACAATGTTTAAAAGGCTGGCAGGGGAAGGTGCGGGGAACGATAGACCGCTAGTACCAAAGGTGGGGGATGTGCCTAAATTTTCACTTCGGGGGAAGGCTATGGCTAGGCAAGCTAAACTCCCCGGAGTCAGCCGAATGAAACAAAACTGGAATTCTGAAAGCCTCATTTTGCCGCCCCGGGATCCACGGTACGAAAGCCGCGAATGGTAGGCTTGCTTGTGTGGCCACTTGTATGCTTTTCTAGCGACGCGATGGATCAAGAATGGGCGGTCAATTCGAGGAAAGCGGCCTGGGAATTTTTGAGGGAAACGCTCGCGTACGGCTTTCTCTTATTTCTTTTGTTGGCGATGATTCGGTGGGCGTTGAAGGTCAGATTCGCCGATAGTCTTTTCGAAGTTTGGTTAGTTAGCACCTTTGTATTTGGGCCGCTGGTTTGGGCGGTGCGGCATATAGTCATCGATGCTTTCAAGTGGTAATAAACAAGCTTGTGAAGCTGTAATCGCATGAGCAGACGCGGGATCAAGGCTAAGCGTGACCCTCTGCAATAAATCCGTCAGCACGGAACCTAGACAAGAAAATAAGGCTAAGACCAATCCTGCGGCGCTGCCACTGACCTTGAGGGGTCCACTGGATGCACGCGTACCCTGAACTCGGTGCCTTTCACGAACTGCTGCGCATACCCCATTCCGGCGTCGAGACTGAGGAAGGGCTTTTCAAAAGACTCGGCGTATTTAACACCGTCGACAGCGTATTCGTAGTCGACATTGGCTACGGTGCATCCAAGCCCGGACTGAGGGCAACCGGCGCTCAAAACGGTTGCGTTAATGACGGGCCAGTTGCGGCTGCGGAAAAGTCTGACTGCACGCAAGAAAATTCTGAACAGGTATTCGATGAAGATGTCGAGAAACAATCCACCCATTTCGGTGGTTAGCGTAGCAAAAGATTGCGAGATTCGATAGCGAGACGCCGTTGAAGAATTCAAAGGAAAGATTTTAACGCAGAGTTCGCAGAGGTTCCGCAGAGAACGCTGAGAAGAATCGGGACCATAGGTCGGCTGGACGGAAATGGGCGTGGCCGATACACTGATTGTTTATGCTTCGGTTCTTTACGGCGGGAGAGTCGCATGGGCAGGGGCTGCTGACGTTTTTGTCGGGGCTGCCGGCTGGTTTGCCTGTGGATGTGGAATATATCAATCATGAGTTGCACCGGCGGCAGTTGGGTTATGGGCGGGGCGGGCGGCAGAAGATTGAGAAGGATGCGGCGGATATTTTTGCCGGCGTGCGGCTGGGGCAGACGATTGGGGCGCCGATTGCGCTGAGGATTGAGAACCGCGACTGGGCGAATTGGGAGAAGATTCTCCCCGTTGGGGCTTCGGACGCGCCGGAAACGCAATCGCGGAAGCTGACGGCTCCGCGGCCGGGTCATGCGGACCTGGCTGGTTCGCAGAAATTTAATTTTCATGATGCGCGGTATGTGCTGGAGCGGGCTTCGGCGCGAGAGACGGCGGCGCGGGTGGCGGCGGGAGCTTTTGCGAAGCTGCTGCTGAAGGAGTTTGGGACGGAGATTGCGAGCCACGTGATTCAGGTGGGGCATGTGCGGCTGGAGCGCGCGGCGAAATGGGAAGAAATTCGCGCGGTGTGCGGAGATCTGGAATCGCCGCTGCGGTGTGTGGACGCGGTTGTGCAGGAAAAGATGAAGGCGGAAGTGGATGCGGCGCTGAAAGCCGGGGACACGGTGGGCGGGGTGTTTGAGATTGTGGCGCACAACGTACCGGTGGGACTGGGTTCGCACGCGCAATGGGATGAGAAATTGGATGGAAGATTGGCGCAGGCTTTGATGAGCGTGCAGGCAGTGAAGGGCGTGGAGATTGGCGCGGGGATACTGGCGGCGGGGTCGTACGGCAGCGAAGTGCAGGACGAGATTTCTTATGACAAGGGCGGGCGGAAGTTCCGGCGGTCGAGCAACCGCGCGGGGGGATTGGAAGGCGGGATCACGAACGGCGAGGACGTGGTGATTCGCGGATACTTGAAACCGATTTCAACGCTGCGGAAGGCGATGGGAACTGCGGACATGGTGACGAAGGAGCCAGTGCGGGCGGCTTACGAGCGTTCGGACTGGTGCGTGGTGCCGGCCGGGGGAGTGGCGGGCGAGGCGATGGTGGCACTTGTGCTGGCGGATGCTTTTCTGCAAAAATTCGGAGGAGATTCGCTGGCGGAGATGCGGCGGAATTTCGAGAGCTATGGCCGACAAATCGACGAGTTCTAAGGGATCAACAGTGACCGCCGAAACGCCACCGGTTGCGGTGTCTAAGGGTAAGATTCACCCGATCGTGAAGTATGGCGATCCGGTGCTGGAGAAGCCTGCGGCGACGATCACGAAATTTGACGCGGAGCTGGAGCAATTAGTAGACGATATGTTTGCTTCGATGTACGCGGCGAATGGCGTGGGACTGGCGGCGCCGCAGATTGGGAAGAGCATCCGGCTCGCGGTGGTGGATGTGACGGTGGGGAAAAATCCGGAGGCGAAGATTGTGCTGGTGAATCCGGAGATTATTCACGCGGAAGGCGAAGTGCGCGAAGAGGAAGGGTGCCTTTCTGTGCCAGGATTTCGCGGGTATGTGGTGCGGCCGCAGTTTGTGACGGTGCGGGCGCAGAGCGCGAAGGGCGAGACGTTTGAGATTCGAGGGGAGAATTTATTGGCGCGGGCGTTTTGCCACGAGATCGATCACCTGCACGGGATTTTATTTTTGACGCACCTGAGCATGCTGAAGCGCGACTTGATCAAGCGGAAGATCAAGAAACTGCGGAAAGAGGGCGAGTGGTAGCGGCGCCGCGCCAACGGGTAAGCCGCCCGTGAACCGGATGCGTATCGTATTTTGTGGCACACCGCAGTTTGCAGTTCCCTCCTTGAAGTATCTTCTGACACTGAGCGATTTTGAGATTGTGAGCGTGTATACGCAGCCGGACCGTCCGCGGGGGCGGGGGCAGGAGATTTCGTTTTCGGCGGTGAAGGAAGTGGCGATGGCGGCGGGGCTGGATGTGCAGCAGCCGGCGAAGGTGCGGGCACCGGAGGTGGAAGAGCATCTGCGCGGGCTGGCGCCGGATGCGATTGTGATTATTGCGTACGGGCAGATTATTCCGGCGCGGTTGCTGCCGATTCCGCGGTTGGGGTGGATTAATTTGCACGCTTCGCTGCTGCCGAAATATCGCGGGGCCGCGCCGATTCAGTGGGCGATTGCGAGCGGAGAGACGGCGACGGGAAATACGACGATGCGGATTGATGCGGGGATGGATACGGGTGAGATGCTGCTGCGGGAGGAGTTGAGGATTGGCGCGGATGAGACCGCGCCGGAATTGGCGGGGCGGTTGGCGGAGATGGGTGCGCTGTTGATGGCGCGGACGCTGCGGGGATTGGCGGGCGGAGAGCTGCTTGGGCGAGCGCAGAATCATGCGGCGGCTACGCTGGCGCCGATGTTGAAACGCGAGGATGGAAGAATTGAGTGGGCGCGGACGGCGACCGAGATTTACAACCGGATGCGGGGATTTGCGCCGTGGCCTGGGGCGTACACGGAATTTCGGGGGCAGACTTGCCATTTGCGGGGGAAACCACTGGCAGGGGCGGCAGTGGGAGAGCCGGGAACAATTTTGGTGGAGAAGGATTTGGTGAGAGTGATTTGCGGCGGAGGCAGCGCGCTGGAAATTACGCACGTCAAGCAGGAGGGGCGGAAGGAGATTTCGGCGGAGGAGTTTGTGCGGGGGGCGAGGGTGGTGGATGGGGAGAGGTTTGGGAAGTGAGGGGGTGAGGTGGTTTGTAAGGACGGGGCAGGAGAAGAAGGAGTTAACGCAGAGACGCGGAGGGCGCAGAGAAGAGAGAGAAAGTAAAAACCCGCACCCTGGAAACCGCAGGGTGCGGCGCCCGTCGATGTAGCGAAGTTGGGTGGTGGAGTTTCAGCCGTAAAAGCGGGAGCTTCGCTCCCGCACTCAAAAGTAGGAGGGGCCACCTGAAGGTGGCCGCTACAGGCGCACGGACCGAAGGATGTAATCGCGCGTCGCGGCGAGAACAGAATCTGAAATTCGTGAATCGGGCACGATGC
>Ga0207049_1150_pt2 | contig 10413 bp, 15 predicted proteins | sample Alteio_BWMinCont_63_FD_153305 | JGI IMG/M metagenome (GOLD analysis project Ga0207049, IMG submission 153305) | Enriched cells from forest soil in Barre Woods Harvard Forest LTER site, Petersham, Massachusetts, United States -... | ecosystem: Environmental > Terrestrial > Soil > Temperate forest >... | reverse complement strand
GTTCCGCAGCGGGTTGTAGCGGTGGAGTCCCGGGATCGGCCGCTGCGATGGGGGTTGGAATCTCTACCCAATCGCTGAAGACCTGCTGGTCGTAATGCATCATCAGGCGCTTTTCGCTGATCACGGATCTGAGCATTGTTTGCACCCACGGTGGCCACGTGGAGACCGTGTAGCGCCAGTCGACTCTCGAGAATCGGAATCCGGCTCTCCAGGGTCCGTGAACGGTCCAGGGGGCTATGACTGAGACCGTCTTCGACTGGCCCGGCGCGAGGACGCCTTGAAACTCAGGACCGCCGTAGTCAACGCCCGACTCGCCAGAACCGTTCTTGGCATCGTAGCTCGAAACGCCCCATTGGAAAAGGGAGCGCCTTCCTGAATTGGTGATTCGAAAAAGGGCGATTGTGACGGGGAAGGTGCCGTCCCGTGTCGTGTAAGTTGTAGGGCTGTTCGTCGCTCCTGTAAACTGAATGGCAACTTTGAGCTGTGGGGCGGAGCGTGTGAAAACGTAAAGCTCGCCGCTTGCCAGGAGGAGCAGCACGAGGGATAGCAAACCTACTCTGAAGGAGGTGCGGTGGAACATGGCCGGGGCGGTGATTTGGACTTCGTTACGTGGGCGATTTTGGACTGTCCGATCGATCTCTTCAATGCTTTTGCTGAGCTGCGGGACGTCTGCCCAAAAGGCGTCAACAGTTTTCTAATCTTTTTTTTGCCCGCTGGTGCATCTCAAAGGCATCTCCGTGCCCGGTAATGCACGTCGAGTCTCACGCCGGGTCAGGAGCGTGAAATTTGTCGGTTATAACTGTGGGTGCGCGCGAAATCTTTGGACGGGTTCGTCCGGAGGCGGCGCAACAAATAGTTATGAGCATGAACGATGTTCGCAGCAGCGGTCTGGCAGAGGCGAGCCTGAGCGAGCCTTTTATCGGCAAACGGGAAGTTGCCCGGCGACTGGGCAAGACGGTGCGCACGGTGGATAACTGGATGCGCCGGGGAATGCTCCCGTACTACAAGTGCCATCGCACGGTGGCGTTTCGGTGGAGCGAGGTCCAGCGGTTCATGAGGGAGCAGTTCCAGGTTTGCAGGCGCAGCACAGAAAGGAGGGGCGAATAGGGTTATGGGAGAGATGAGCTTGAGTGGGAAGCTGGTAAATGCGTCGCAGTTGCTCGAGCAGCTGTTCGCGGCGGAGTGCAAACCGAGCTTGCGCTGGCTGCGGTCACAGACGAAAGCGAAAACGATCCCGCATGTGCGGATTGGGCACCTGGTGTTTTTCGATGTGGAGATGGTGCGTGCGGCGCTGGCCGGAAGGAATACTGTGCGGGGCCGGATGATGCCCGCAGCAACCAGGGGGGCTGCGTGATGGCTGGGACCGTTCTTGAAGCGCCTGCGGAGTGCGCTGCGCAGGCGGCGGGGAGTTTGCTGGAGCGGGCGAGGCGGTATTTGCAGCGGTGTCCGCCGGCGGTGAGCGGGCAGTTTGGCCACGACGCGACGTTTCGGGTGGCATGCATCCTGGTGCATGGTTTCGCGCTATCGCTAAGTGATGCCCTGGCGACGATGCACATTGTTTTAAGCGGACGGAGCCGGGAAGCGACGAGCGCGTTCAAGGTGCGAAGCTTTGTGCCGCGGCGACATGCCCCGCGAATTGTGGTGGCTGGGACGTATCGAATTACGCGAAGCGGTGGGGTGAGCCGCTTGGTTACGGCACAGATATGTGCAAATTCCCATAAACCTCGTCGAAGACCGCTTTTGCACAGTTCCTATCTCCTGCGTGAATTGAAAAATAGACGGTTAAGAGCTTTTTTTGGGTAACGACGAACAGGCATCGCATACTCCACGAAAGCACCCCATCTCGATCTCTTTCTGAATATTCAGCAAAAGTTGATTCTGCAGCGTCTTCGGATGGTTTGAGCTTTACCCATTCGTCGGCACGCTGCGTCGTGTAGCCTATCACGTAGTGTCTTTCCCTGTTCTTCCACCAATCATTTACGCATTTCTTTGCGGTTTCGACCAGACGGTGCTGTGGTAGCTGATGCGGCTCTACCCAAATCACTAGTAGTGCGGACTTGATCTTCGAAGAGCCACCTGATTGGAAACGCATATACTGGGTATCTTCCCGCTTCGAGCCTACCCAATCGCCTTCGAGCCTTAACTGATAATCGGCATACTCAACTTCAAAGCGCGAATTTCCAGTCGGACTGTTCGTAGATTGAACCGCGCTCATGTTACGGGGAAGTGAATGCCCACGAGCCATTCCTACTCCGAAATGCGGGCTGGTCAACTTTGAAAGGCGTTCGGAGCGAGGAGAGCGTTCGAGGGGCGAAGCTTGTGCCGCGACGACACTCCAGCCAATGTTTGCCGGACCTTGTAAGGGCGGTGCGCAGGGCGACTTGGCCAGTGTGCGAGGGACGTGGAGGGTTTGAAGGGTTTATGAAGGGTTTGGCGGGAACCGGGTCATGAAGGCTTTGGCGGGTTTCTGGCGGGTTTAGTGGCGATGGTGTAATGCGCATTGCGGCCGGTACCGCCAACTTTGACAATGACGCCGAGTTTCCGGAGGGCATTCAGGTCGCGGAGTGCTGTACTTTCGGAGGCTCCGGTGAGCTCCTGGTAGTCGGCATTGGTGATGCGCCGGTGGACTTTGAGGAATGAGACAGCCTTGCGCTGACGGTCATTCAGCCTGGAGGCTGCCAGCACCTCGGCGGTCAGCCAATCGCGCCAGACGGTGGTGACGAATTCGCTGGCGCGTTGTTCGAACTGGGGTTCCGGGAGGCCGTGAGCTATCGATTCCCGGATCATCATCAGGATGTCGGTACCGAACTTCTCGATGTAGCGGGTGAGGAAGAGCGCCTCACAGATGCGATGGTTTCGGGCGATGGAGCTGTGCGGGTGGCGCAAACGTTCCGGGGTGAGTGGCGGGGGCAGTTCGCCCGGATTCCAAACCTCGACGCGGTCAGCAAAGACTGACACCTGGATTGCGGCAGCCGAGGAATAATCCCGATGGGCTATGGCGTTGACGATGGCCTCGGCGACAACCTCCTTGGGGAGCTCATACTGCGTGGGCGCCTGAGGTCCTTCGGCCCGCGTGCCGACTGAACGGTTGATTTTGGAGAGCACGAAATCAATCGCCTGGTCCACATGCTTGAAAAGGTTGCCCTTGAACACCTGATAGAAGGGGACGGGGCGGGCAATCTCGGTGCCGTGGAAGTGCATGCAGCGCAGTTCGGCGCTGGGGAAGGCGCTCTGCGGGTTGCGTCCGAACAGTAATATGGCGGCTTTGGTGGGATGGCCGTCCAGCAGGAGGTTCAGGTGGGTCATCACATCGGCCAGCGAGGCGGCCTCGGAGAGGGGAAATTGGCGTTGCTCGCGGGCACGGCGGACAAAGGCAGAGACGGAGTCGGGATCCAAATCGGCGAGTGTCGCTCCTGGGCAGGGCTGTTCTTCGAAAGGCCGATCCTGGACCAGCCCCTTGGACACGAGGTGGTCTGCCAGGCTCTCACTCACCGCTCCAGTGAGTTCCGCGATATCCGAAAAGCGGCGGCGGATGAGCTGTCCGCCGGCTTTGCGAACGAGCGCCAGCATCTTGGGGTGGCGGGTCTTATCGTCCTGGCCCTTTATATATATTAGGCGAGTTTTGCCCTGGGCGGTGGCGCGGTCGAATTCGCGTTCGGTGGGCGATATATTTGACTGGCGCCAAGCGGGTGCTGACTGCGGAGCAGATGGAACCGCTGGTTCGACGTTTGGATGAGAGATGCCGGACGTTGGAGTTCTGACGCGCGTCAGACTGTTTCGGTCGCCGCGATGGATTCGAACTCGGCGAAAATGTCGGGGTGGTTGGCGTTGAGGAAGCGGACTACTTTGGCGTTGTCGATGAGTTTTTTGATGTAGCCGTGCGCGCAGGTCAAGTTGAGCATGTTTTCGCCGTAAGATTGCTCGACTGATTTCAGGTCGCGCTCTAGGGATTCCATTTCCTGTTCCATTTTGGCGATTTCTTCGCGGGTCATCCCTTCCTTTTTCTTAGGCTCGTTCGGGTGGCTTTGAGGCGGGTGGCGGTGGTGGTCTTGATGTTGGCGGCTTCGATATCGAGCTCGGACTTGCGGCCGATGGCTTCTTCCTCGTTCTTCCAATTCTCGCGGACGCGTGTGCCGTCGGGCGTGTAGCCAGCGACGCGAAGGACCAGCTCGCCGGAAGGGTTGGTGAAGTGGACAATATGGAAGCGCTCCTTGCTGGTTTTGGCGCGGCCGGGGGCTCGAATCCCCCTCTCTCCGCCATTTTCGGGCCTTTGCTTCTTCTCCACCCCCCAGCAAAAACCTCGGTTTCTCCCTCTTGCCCGGCGGACGAATTGGGTTAACGTTGGGTCGTGCACTGTCTTAGGAAGGTTGGAGCGGAATCGTATTATGTATCGCCACATTAGAATCCTCGTTGCTGAAGACAATCCCCACGACGCCTATTTCCTTAAGCGTGCATTTTTGAAGGCCGGCATCAACGCTCCGCTACATTTTGTGCATAATGGCCAGGAGGCGCTCGATTACCTGGCTGGCAGCCATGAGTTTACAGACCGGGGAGCCTTTCCGTTGCCCAGCCTGATGCTGCTCGATATCAAGATGCCGCTGATCGACGGGTTCCAGGTGCTCAAATGGTTGCGGCAACAGCCCGGGCTTTTGAAGCTGCCGGTGATCGTTTTCACCTCTTCCGGGGAGCCCAGAGACGTCGACCTGGCCCATGAGCTCGGAGCGAACGGCTACACGGTTAAACCTTCAGGCTCGGAGCAATTATTCGAAACGGTCCAATCCCTGGAGCATTACTGGCTGAAACAACATTGTTATCCGACGCTCTCGGCCCGGCCTGCTGAAGCCTGAATGGCTGAGGCAGCGTCGGCGGCTACAGGGGAGGATTGAGAGCGCTCAGCGATTGCGCCTGGAGCGGCAACGCACTCGAACCTGCCGATGGCGTAACCGCTCCTCACGCAGGGCGCGGCGCCCCAGGAACAAGGCGGCGCCGAGGAGGATCAATGCCAAAACGGTGGATTGGGATTCGCTGAGGAGGCTGTTAATGGTTGCACTCATATATCTGAGTAATAACATTATTCTAATGCAACAACCCCTTCTTGTCTATCCGTACAATCCACAGCGACAAGCCCGGATTTACCACGGGTTTGGATTTCTCGAGGTCTGCTCTGAAGGGGAAGGCCGCAGCCCTGTTTGTCTCGATACGGTTAAGTTCGTTTTCGGCTCTTTTGTTTTGCGGTGTGGTCTTGCCAGAGAATAGACAGCACTAGCCAGAAGCCTCCTCCCGCCGCTCCAATAAAACACAGAATCGCCAGCCCCGGATAACCGAACAATCGGAATGCCGTCTCCACTCGCATCAGCAGCGCCGCCCCGACAATCAAGGCGGCAAGGATCAAGCCGGTCGTGATGCGGTTGGCAACTTTCCGCGCGCTCTCGATCAGAAACTCTGTTTCGCTGGGTTTGACGTTTACGTTCAACTCAGCGTTACCGACCGCGTCGAGGATCTTGTTCAGCCGGGTTGGAAGGGTGCCGAAGAATTGCTTCGCCTCGAGCAAAGTGGAGAACACCTTTCCCTCCGTGAAAGCGCTCTTGAGCCGCTGGTTGAGAATCTTGCTCGCGTTGCGGCGCACGGATTCGTTTGGATCAAACTTCGGATCGAGCGTCAGGCCGACCTGGTCCAACTGGAGCAAGGTCTTGCCCAACAAGGACAGCTCGGTCGGAACAAAAAGGCCCGTTTCCGCCGCGGCCCGGCCCACCGCCAGCACGACCTTCCCAACGTCCATTTCGCCGAGGGTAGTGTTCTTTTCTTCCGCCACCAGTTCAGCGATTCGATGGCGAAAACAGGTCTCGTCAAAATCTGCTGTGGGGTTGCTGATGCGCACGGCAACGTCGGCCGCGTCATCGCTGGCTCCTTCGCTCACGGCCAGCAGCAGCCTGAGCAGACTTTCCTGCATGCCGGGCGTCACATGACCGACCATCCCGAGATCGAGCAGCGCGATGCGATTGTCATTGGTCAGGAACACATTCCCCGGGTGAGGGTCCGCGTGGAAAACCCCATCGACCAGGATTTGCTGGAGGTAAGCCTGAAATAGCTCCTCCGCTAATGCGCCGCCATCGAGGTCCAGCCGGGCGATGGGAGAAAGCGCCGTAACCTTGATGCCCTCCACGTACTCCATCGTCAGGATTTTGTGGGTGGTATAATCGTCAATCGGCGCCGGCACTACAATGTGGGGGAAATTCCTGAGATTGTTTCCCACCGCGACCAGGTTGGCGGCCTCGCGCCGATAATCCAACTCGTGCGCCAGAGTATTCTCAAACTCTTCCAAAAGGCGCTGCAGCTGATAGCGCTCGCCCACTTGCGTGTGGCGGTTCAAAAACTTTGCGATCTCTTCCAGTGCCGCGAAGTCTTCCTCGATTTGTTTGGTGATGTTCGGTCTTTGGACTTTTACCACCACCGGCCGGCCATCGTGCAATGCCGCTCGATGCACCTGGCCCAACGAAGCCGCCGCGAGCGGCTCGGTTTCGAAACAGGAAAACGCCTTGCTAATGCGCGTTTTCAATTCGGTTTCGACGATGAATTCAACATCCGTGTAAGGAAAGGGCTTAACCCGATCCTGCAGACGCTGGAGAGCCTTCAGATAAGGCGTGGGCAGCAAATCGCTCCGGCTGGACAGCAACTGGCCGAGCTTGACGAAGGTGGGCCCAAGGCGCTCGAGATCGTTAGGGAGTTCTTCGGCACAGCGCGATCCCTCGCCGTCCATGGCTCTCGAATTGTCGTCGATATTGAAACGGGAAGTCAGCCCTGGCTGCCCATACTTGAGGTACAGCATCGTCAGGTCCTTGTAACGCTTCAAATAATGGGGAGCTAATTTCATGGCAAAGTAATCTGTAGACCTCACGGCACGCGTTAAATTAAGGCCCTCCGCCGCAAACTCAACTGGGGTGTAGTGGTGGGCCTGGCGGACACGCTTGCCGATTCTGAACGGAGGTGTAAGGTTCAGGCTTGTAACCCAAAGTTAACCAGGAAAGGTCTATGAAATCTAACGCACTCCATCTGTATCGAGCCGTCTTCCTAACCAGCTTGCTCGTCACCGCGCCGGCTTTTTCCGGCGAAAAGGACCCCACTGCGCCAGCCGCTGCCAAGGCCCAGGATCCCGCCGCGCCGGCAGCCGCCAAGGGCCAGGACGCCCCCAACATGGAGGAAATGATGAAGAAGTGGCAGGCGTACGCCGCGCCCGGCGCCGGTCACAAAGTCCTTGAAAGCCTGGTCGGCGAATGGGACGTCCAGTCGCGTTCTTGGATGGCCGGTCCCGATGGCCCGGTCACCGAGTCCAAAGGCACCGCCACTGTCAAGTGGACCCTCGGTGGCCGTTATCTTCAGGAATCCTTCAGTGGCGAGATGATGCAACGGCCGTTCCAGGGCGAAGGGGTGACCGCCTACGATAACTTTAAAAAGAAGTATGTCAGCACCTGGATGGATACCATGAGCACCGGGATCTTTATCAGCGAAGGCACCGCGGACGAGGCTGGCAAGGTGTTGACCTTCCTCGGGAAAATGGACGAGCCCATGACAGGGCAAAAAGACAAACCCACCAAGTACATCATCCGTATCACCAGCCCGGATGCGCACACGTTCGAAATGCACGATCTCACGCTGGGTGAGAAAACCAAAGTCTTTGAAATGACTTATACCCGGAAGCCTTAGCCGACTCCCATCAGCTGCGGATTGACATTGCCGGGGGATAGACCGTCATATTCCTCCGCATGAGCGACATTATCTATCCGCGGAGCCCACGAGAAACCATGGAGGGGTGGATGCATCTGCCTCGGTTCATTGACAAAATCCGCCTGCATCAGGCCGGCAAACTCCATCCCGATTACCAGCCGAACCTGACAAAAGGCTTTGACGGTATCTGGTTGGAAATGGCGGGCGTCGACGCCGCTCAGTTCATGGAACTGGTCCGAAATTCCATCACCGATGGCCAAATCTGTGATTGGGTGCGGGTGCACGCTAACCAACCCGATTCCGTGAAAGCGGCGCAGCGCGAGCGGATGCTTAACTATCCCAAAAAGGGGGATGCGGAAATGGAAGCGCGCCTCAAGATGCGGAAGGAAAAAGCAGGCATCGCGCACCGTGACGATATCCAATGCTTCGTCGACTTTATCGATGCCGACGAAAAACGGATTTAGTTATTTGCCGCTAATATACTCCTGGTATCTCGCGGCGACCCCGGCCTGCTGCTCGTCCCCTCGGTGCAGGTAAAAGCGATAACGGAACGTGATGCTTTTGCCTGCCGGGATGACCAGGTTTCCGGCCGACTTATCCTTCAGATTTTCAAAGTCGTGCTGTCCAAAGGGGTTGGCCGCAAATAAACCATAGTCCCTAACGTGCCACCAGGTCGGATGCCTCGGATTCTGGGGATGGTCAAAGATTGCCACGCCGACGGTTTGCCCGTCCACCGGCCCGTAATAATCGCACCAGTCCGCTCGCTTGCCCCAGGTCGCGTCGTCGCGCACCCCGGCGCTGTTGACGATGTGGCCCTGGCCCACTTTCCCCTTGAGCCGCATCGTCTCTGCCAGCCGCATGGCCATCGACCCTTCCTTCGTATCGCCCAACGTGACGTCTGCACCTGAGGCGTGGAGCGTTATGTTGAAATCAAACACACGTTCCTCGGCTGACCCTGGATTGTAAACCCTGAAGGTTCGCTCATCGGTGCAAACGACCTGGCCGTCCGTCGTTATCCATTTATCTCGCGACTTGATTACGCCCGACTTCCTGCCGGATTTGACCTCAGTGAAACCGTCGTGGACGATGCGCCCGAAGCCTGTTTGCTCGCTCCAAAAGTCCTGCCCATTGACGCTGCCGTGCGCGTACCAAAGCGAGCGGTGGTGGGGATGGTCGTGCTGCTCGTTGGGAGTATCCTTCATCGGCCAGTTCCGCGTCATGGCCGCCTCACCTGGCCCCATCACCGGGTAGAAATACGGGCGGGGCACGTTCTTAAACAGGTATTCCGTGAAGAGTTGACCGTTCAGCTCAATCTTGAGGCGGTCGTCCAGCTGCGTAATGCGTACGTCATCGAGGGTCGGGTTCTTTTTGCCGCTAGCCAGCGGACAGGTGGAGCAGCCTGAAATACCACATAAAACAACCCCGATCAGCAATGTCCTTAACATGAGCCGCAGACTGTGCGGAGCAGGCCGTGGCGGTCAACTTCAAACTTGCCTTTCACTGCCCGTCGCGGCACGTCCCTGGAGGACTCGCGCCCGTGGATAGTCCTTAAGTCGCTGCTTCGAGGCGGTAACTCAGCGTGTTGGTATATCGCCGCTTCAGACCCCGCTTGCGGCGCTGGCGTTCCCGCGCTTTGATCAGGTGGTCCAAGCAGCGCGAGCCTTGTATCGCCGGCTGGCCGCACTCCGTGCAGCGCCGGTCCCGCTGCCTGCGTAGTTGGTATTTGCGCTGCCGCGAGATCGGCAAGTCGGTAAACTCGTCTTTGATTCGTTTTCTCATCTTTTCCCCCTTGGCTGATTCAGGTGGCAGCGTTTTAGTACCGGTTTTTGACCTGCCTCCTGCGCATGAATCACTTTGACCACGCGTGATTTAAGCTCCTTTCTTGATCACAGCATGTCAAGGTGGGCTAATTCACGGAGATGCTAGAGAAACGGACCCCATGCTTTTCGCGTAAGTCGCCGCAATCCGGCCAGTTGCAAGCTTGCCAATAACTAACGAGAGAACGACAAAATAGGTGGAGTCGTCCTCTGTGACGTGGGTTTCAGGATTAAGCGGGCGGTGCGCTGTCCTCCTCGCCAGTCCCTGCCGGGTCATTGGCCCCGAAAGGCTTTCGGATGGGAACTCAAGCCGACCGCGCGGTGGCGGTTCCCTCATAACCCCACCCCCTCGACGGCGTGGTGAAGGAAGCTGCGTCCACGGACTGCAATTCGGGTTCCTGCTGCTCGACATGGACCGATTCCTCGGCGGCCTCAAACAAACTCAACAAAAAGGAAAAAATCGAAAACCCAATGCAGATGTAGAAAAAGACCTGCGCCACGGCCACCGTGTCTCCCATGATATCGACGAAGCCGAAGAAACCAGGGAGAACTGCGAGACCCAGCCAAATCCAAGCTCGTTTTAGCATGACGTAACCGTGCTCCTGAAAGGCCGCGTTGCTCAATCGGGTTTATACCTCATGTTTGCGCCATCGTCACCTCAAGTAGAGAACACCGTCCGGCTCAACTTCGCCCCGGTACTTCGGTCAATTTCCCACGTGTTTCGTGACCCACCTAAAGCTTGGATTTCGCGAGGACGGTCGGTACTCTTGCGCGCCATGAAACAAAAAGCCTATGCCCGGGCCGGCGTCGATATTGATTTAGGGAACCGTGTTAAAGCGACGCTCCCCCAGCTTCTCGCGGCCACGCATCGGCC
>Ga0207049_1137_pt1 | contig 10420 bp, 14 predicted proteins | sample Alteio_BWMinCont_63_FD_153305 | JGI IMG/M metagenome (GOLD analysis project Ga0207049, IMG submission 153305) | Enriched cells from forest soil in Barre Woods Harvard Forest LTER site, Petersham, Massachusetts, United States -... | ecosystem: Environmental > Terrestrial > Soil > Temperate forest >... | reverse complement strand
GGAAAGCTCAATGAATGAAACTGCTGTGCGCCTTCTCCTCCCGGAAGAATGTGCGCTTTTGCTGGTGGACCAACAGGCGGGGCTTGCGTTCGGCGTCGGTTCGATCGATCGACAGACCTCACTGAACAACGTGATCGCCCTGGCCAAAACCGCTCGGACCTTTGGACTTCCCATTATCGTCTCGACATCGGCAGCCAAGGTCTATGGCGGTCCGCTGATGCCAGCTATTCAGGCCGTATTGCCTGGAGTCGTCTCTCTGGAAAGACGCAACATGAACGTCTGGGAAGACGAAGCTGCCCGTAATGCGATCGTCAAAACGAGCCGCCGGCGACTGATCGTGTCCGGTCTGCTGACGGAGGCCTGTGTAACGTTCCCTGTGCTGTCGGCCCTGGCCGACGGATTTGAAGTTTACGTAGTTGGCGACGCCTGCGGCGGGTTGACTCCTGCGAGCCATGACCTCGCCCTTCGTCGGATGGAGGCGGCGGGCGCGCGAGTCACCTCCTGGATTCAAGTTCTGCTGGAATTGCAGCGAGACTGGACTCGTCACGCGACCTATGACCAGGCACGGGGAATTGTCGAAGCCCATGGTGGAGGATATGGAATTGGTCTTGCGTACTCGCGCGACATGATACATCCGGTTTGAACGCCCGGCGTTGAATGCCCAAGACACTCCATGAATACGCGAGAACGCGGGCTGCGTGAAAGTCTTCTCGATGGATGAGTCGGACGCTCGACTGTTGTCCGAGCACGCGGGAATACCCTATCCATGGCAGCTCTAACCAATCCTCATCAGGATCGTTCTATGCGCATCTACCGTTGACCAATAGACTGGACGCGCTTCTCGAAATGGGATTGCGGCGAGGCGCAATCCGCGACGCCGCAGTATGAGTACAGGTGGGCTTGAATCCATGATCTTTCGCGTTTTCGTTGTGGTTTTCGTTGATGGCTTCGTATTGATGCTCGTCATCTTGAGCGCAATGCGCGCCCTGTATGCATTGGGTGTTTGCCAGCGCCCGCAGATATCCACCGATCATGCGCGCAACATCCCATTGGAACGGTTCGAAAGCCAAACACACCAAACCGTGAGATCAATGGCGGAGGCACCGCTTACAACCGAAGCGCGGGTCGGTGCCAGTTGAAGTACCGATCAACAGCACGAGTCGGTAGGACATTGGCTGCGCTTGCCGCACATTACAAGGAGCTCCCCATGCGATTCAAACCCATTGCCGTCAACATCGCGATCATGGACTACAACGCAGCCGTTGCCAGCGCGGTGGCGTGGCTGGGGAATCGATATCTTCTGGCAACGCCGGTCCGACGATTGCCGGACGTCGAACGCTACCCTGTGCAACCTCACCGCCGCGCCTGGCGCAACGAGCCGATCACTGATCTGATCTTGTCTGCGAAGCGTCCCCATGCTGAGAACAAATAGTCTTTCCTATCGTGCGTTACGCCATTGTCCAAGGCTGCGGCCAATTGGGACACCGAGAATTCACCACCACCCCTTCTGGTGCGATGTTCGAGACACGCCGTGGGTGAGTGCTATGCGCAGGCAGGTTGCGACTGCCGCGCGTCCGAGCGATTGCCCCTGCAAGCGCGGTGCCTGGCTATTCTCGAAGCACGGCATCGAGCGTGATCTCGGGTACACTCGCCAACGCCTGGGATAGCCGACAGACCTGCTGCGCAGCGGTTGTTACCTTAGGAAACGTGTCCTCGCCTGTTCGCCCCCGCCCTTCCCGAACGCTCGCTGTTTTGTCGCTCATAGCATCTCAACCTCCATCGCACGTTCACTTTGGCTTGTCTCCCCTTGTTCATCATTTTCAGTCGAGTGCGCGTGAGTTGGGGAGCCTTCATGGGCGCCAAACTGCCGCGAAGTACTCGTCGGGTGATTACGACGCCACTTTCCAGGAGACTGTCCCATCATCTTGCGGAATAGATTACTCAGATGGGACTGGCTTCCTAAGCCGCATGTCGCCGCGATTTTTCTTAGGGTGTCGTCGGACTCCAACAAGAGCCTTTGAGCATGCGCAATGCGCATGCGCATGACATATTGATGGGGCGAGCAATCGAAAGTCTTCTTGAAGACCCGGTCGAATCGATTGGGGGCAAACCGCACAACGCGAACCAGATCCGGCACTCTGATTTTGGCATGCAAATTTAGGGCTATGTACGCTTGGATGCAGCGTGCTTGCCACGGCGCCATCCTATCGCGCCCCGATGCAATCATCTCCTTATCCGTGGGCAATCGAGCGGCAGCTGAAATAGCAGGCACTTCATCACGTTGATTCATGCCTGCACATTCCCTGCCTCGCCGCTATTGGAGCGTGATACGCACACCGTTTGCTGACAGATTAAATCTTAGTCCCCCGGTCTGCGAATGCAATTTTATTACGACATCCTTATCGTTCTTGAGGTAGGCGACCGAGCCGCCGGCAATGACTGTTAAACCGGCTGTAACAGCTGAATATTCGCCGGCTAGGTCCGCTGGATTTCCCAGATTGTAAACCTCGCCCTCGGCGGTAATGCCGGCGCCGCCTACATCAGCAACCGAAACTCCCGATAGTTTGAACTTGTATTGGTTTTGATTTTTGCTGTAGTAAAGGGTTCCGTGACCCCAAGTGTATCCGATGCCAATAGCGACAGAGCCGCCGCTGAACCAGACGTAACCCGCGGGTATCGCGCCTTCCGCAACCGGGGAAGCGGCGGTTTCCCCCGCCATAGCGGCGGTGGACACGAATACGCTTGCAATAAAACCCAGAAACAATTTATGCATGCTACTTACTCCATAAAGGTATTTGGAAACTGCAATTGACTTTAATGTCCAACTGACTTCGCAAGCTCTGCCCACCTGGAAAAAAGGGCCCGCGACGATGTTTGCTAGCGCTGGAGTGACGTGGGAAGAGTCAGGCGCTCGAGCAACCATCTTTATTGTCGCGGGCCATCGGAAGACCGGGCCTGCCAGCGCACTCTATTGCAGCCGCGGATAATTTGGATTGCACGTCGCTGACATGGCTTGTTCATTCATGCTGCGAAGTTATGTTGGCGATTGCAGCAGCCACACCCGGTGTTCGAATTGATGCCGGGCCGCGCTCGCAGCCCGAGCGGATCAATAGGCCGGCGGAATTATGACCCGCTGCTGTGGACGGGCCGACTCTTGGCCGGCGGATCGGCGTCCACGACTTGAACCATGGGTCCGGTGGTTGTCGGATAGAGGGCTTCATTGGTCACGAACAATGTCGCTCCTGGAGTCAGTATTCCATTGAGCCGGGCCGCGAAGTCGGCGGGGAGCTTGATTCTGGCGACCGCGTTCGGATCTACCTGCGTACCTTGCTCTCCTAGATGCCCGGGCACGCCGATCCTTAACCACCGAAATTTGGATGGATCGGGAACGTAGGGATTGGGCACGTCGCTCGGGCCTTCTGTGAGCACCAGCGCATGATTGATAAGCGGTGCATCGCCGGTGACGGTCAATCGCGCTCGGCCAATCTCTATGCCGTTGCGATACACGACGAGGCGTTGGCTCCCTTGACTGAGCACGATGCTCACCGGCCCGCTGGGAGATAGTTCAGGTTGCCAACGCTCAGTTTCCGTGGGCGCAAACGGCTCGCGATCCACCGGTGTGCCGCCGACAAACTTAACCGGCGCGAGATACCCCGGATGCGCGACCCGCTCGGGCGCAGTTTGCTCGGTGCCGATCACGACCGTCATGCCATTGGGCGAAATCTCGAAGAGCCGCCGTGCAAACTCACTGGGCAAGTGAATGCAGCCGTGAGATTCAGGATAGCCGGGCAGGCCGCCGGCATGCAGCGCGACGCCGCCCCAGGTGAGTCGCTCCATGTACGGCATCGGCGCACCGTCATAGATGGTCGATCGATGCTCCTTTTGCTTTTGCAGGACAGTAAAGACCCCGGTAGGCGTCAGATGACCGGGGCGGCCGGTGCTGACCGTCGTAGCGCCGATCAGAATTCCATTGCGATAAACATATGCTCTCTGTTCAGTAATGCTGACCACCATCACCACGGGACCGCTGCCCACGGCTTCGCCCATCCACAGAAACTCGCCCTTCTTCAGCTGATTGATGGGCGTGTCGATGGGAACGGAGTCTTTTGCACCCCAAACCGGTACTGAGTCAGCTAGCGCCGGAGCCTGTAGCGCCAATCCCATCACAGTTAGCATCAGACAAAGCGAATGAATCGTCCGAGACATGGTAGACATATGAACTTCCCTATTGGATGCCAGTCTAAAAAAGTCTATCTACGCTGGAACTATAAGTCTTGGTATATTCGCGCCGTTTTTTTGTCAAACTCTCATTGGCCGGCCTGGCTGCGGCGTCCACGGGCGCTCGGGCCGCGCTGCGCACGGAAAGGGTAGATAGCCAGATAGCTCCCAGCCTGCTGCACCGCGCGCTTGACGCACTTGAGCGGCACGAGGACAGCATTACCTACCGAGACTTCATCGGCGTCGCTGACTTCTCCCTCCCCTCGAGCACACCGAGGTTTCACGTGGTGAACCTCGCCGACGGCAGCGTGCGCTCGCATCTGGTTGCTCATGGAAAGGGTTCCGATCCTACTCATACAGGATGGCTTGAGCGCTTCTCAAATGAGCCGCGCTCGAACGCGACCTCCGCTGGAGCCTATAAAACGGATTCTGTCTATGTTGGCGCCCACGGTCGCTCGATGCGGCTGGAGGGGCTCGACCCGACCAATAGCAACGCCCTCTCCAGAGCCATCGTGGTGCATGGCGCCTGGTACGTGAGTGAGGTAGTGATCGGTTTCTCCGGAATGCTCGGTCGCAGCCAGGGCTGCTTTGCCGTCGCCGAATCCAGCCTGCCAGAAATCATGACGGCCCTTGGGCCCGGCCGCTTGATCTACGCAGACAAAGCCTAGTGGCACCTTGCCCGCGAAGCGGATAACTGACGGCCGTCAACCAAGCCTTACTTTTCTTTGCGTCCAAGTTGGATACCGTTCACTCTCATCTGACCACTATCGTGTGAATACTGGGACGCTGCGTCGCCCTGCGAACACGCGGCAGCGTCTGGTCGACGCATCTGACATACTGAACTCGATGCGCCCACAGCCGCGCGAAACACGACTGCAAATTCTTTCGAGTCGAACAGTAGATCGAGTTTGTTCACCGATGGATCCTTAAAGCTGAGAGACAGAGTCAACCCGAACGACTCCGTTGCGAAAATCTGATGAACGCACCCTCGCATCATCATTTTCCTCATCGTCATATGGATCCAGCAGTCGCTGATTTGAGTGCCGCGACAATACTAGTTCCGGATTCTTGTACCAAAACCTGGCGACAAAACCCATACCGACGATCAACTCCAGTGCAATTAGCATTTCCATACGCACCTCCAAAAGTGACAACGAAGGCTGGGTGCATCGTGAAGTCTGTTTTCGCGCGGATCTTGTACGAGTCTGAGCGCAATGGGCGATTCATGCGGTTCGCTACGCGTCTCACTAATGCCTGCGCACAGCAATCCACGCCGCGCAAGCAATTGAGTTCGTTTTTTAGCAGCATTCGACAAAGCGTGCATTTCCTTGAAGGAATTGTTGAACGTTTCGCCCAATTGTCCGAGCGGGGTTTGTCCGAAGGCAGCACTATTTCTGCGTGAGGAACGTTTCAACATAGGCGACGCCGGCGAGGTTTCCGAGCGCGTAGGCAAGCAATTTCTTCTCCGCGCCGTTGAGCCGGGCGCAATAGACCGAGCCGGCCAGATCTGTCACAAACATGCGATCGCCAGCGACATCCAGTGCGATGCCGATTCCCTCCATCAGATGGTTGAGGACGATCTCCTGACTGAGCTTGCCGTCAATGACCGTGCAATTCACGGTATTGCCGCGTGGCGGGTCGCCGCGATCGGTCCAGTACAGCCGGCGGTTCTTCGGATCAAGCTCCAGGTCGATCGGCTCCGGCAGCCCGTCGAATAGAACGCTAATATCCCGCCGATTAGCGGCAGTCTGGCCCGCAGGAATCTCGATATTCGCGCGAAAGATCCGGCCGTGCTCACCTTTCTCCGGGCCTTTTTGCGTCCAGTAGATGTGCCCACGATCGGTATCCACCGTAATGCCCACGCACCAGTTGGACGGATTGCGGCGATCGCCCTCGCCGCGCCCCGCCTCCACGAGTGTCTCGATCCGGGACCCGTCCAGATTCGAGCGCATGACCCGCATCCCTTCGCGGTCAGACCAATAGAGTTTGCGGTTCTTGCTGTCGAGATGGATTTGCTTCGGTGTAAACGTGGCGCCTTCGGGTATGACTGTCTTGCGATGAGCGCCATCGAGATCGGCACGTTCAATCTTGCCATCATTGCGGTTGGGCACGCCCATGTCAGTCCAGTAAAGATGTCCCGCGCCGAGATCCACTGCGATGGCGTCCGGGAGGCGGCATCCGGTAACTAAGGTCCTGGAATCGGAGCCGTCCGGATTCATCGAGAATACTCGGCCGCCGCTCAGATCAAGAACGAACAACCGACCGGTAGCGGCTCGCCCGGATGCACGCAGGGAATTGCCGCGCTGAGATTGGCTCATGCGCCCTTAATGAATGCGTGCAGGTCCGGATTTATCACATCCGCGTGCGTCGTGCACATGCCGTGCGGATAGCCTTTGTAGACCTTCAGTGTGCAGTTCTTTACCAACTTCGCCGACAGCAGCGCGGAGTCTGCAATGGGTACGATCTGATCGTCGTCTCCATGCATGATGAGGACCGGAACGCTGAGTGCGTTTAGATCCTCCGTGAAGTCGGTTTCGGAGAATGCTTTGATGCAGTCGTAGTGTGCCTTGGCACCACCGGACATTCCCTGACGCCACCAGTTATCGATGACGCCCTGAAAAACCTTGGCGCCCGGGCGGTTGAACCCATAAAACGGGCCCGCGGGTACATCGCGGAAGAACTGTGCGCGATTCTCGACGAGTGCTTTTCTGAAGCCATCAAAGACCTCGAGCGGCAATCCGCCGGGATTCTTGTCCGACTTGACCATGATCGGCGGTACAGCCCCGATCAGAACCGCCTTCGCCACGCGGCCTTGGGGCTGACCGTGGCGAGCCACGTAGCGGGCCACTTCGCCGCCTCCGGTTGAATGTCCCACGTGTATGGCATTGCGCAGGTCAAGATGGGCAGCCAGCTGAGCTACGTCGGCTGCATAAGTGTCCATGTCGTTGCCGCTTGCGGTCTGCGTGGAGCGTCCGTGGCCGCGTCGGTCATGGGCAATGACGCGATAGCCACGCAGAATGAAATACATCATCTGCGCGTCCCAGTCATCCGCCGTCAGGGGCCAACCGTGATGAAACACGATCGCCTGCCCGCTGCCCCAGTCCTTATAGAAGATCTTGACGCCGTCTTTGGTGGTGATCGTATCCATGTAGAGTCCTTCAGAGTTAGTAGAGCGAGGTTCGCCGCGTTTGGGTTGTGCAGCGAAAGCGCCAGGCAGGAGGCTCCCGAGCAGCAGCGGCGCCGCCTGCCAGGACTTGTCTGCGGGTTGGCTCGTGCTCTATCGTCGCGCGCGATGCGGTGTTAGCGAAATTGTGGTTCATTGCTTTCTGGTTGTTTCGGCCTTGTCTGTCGCGCAGCGTTGCCCGATCAACGACGAGGCTTGGAAGATACGATCCTGCCTGCCTATCCTCCGAAATCCCGTTTCGCCAGTCTTGAATAATCCCGCCACGCGTGTGTATGCAGCTGCTGTCTTCGATTGTGCGCGGGTCGCCGTCGCGTCCGCCAAAGTACCCGCGACCTCGGGTGTTCGCAGAATTGCACAAATGGGCGCGTTCAATCTACAAGCGCAGCTGCGGCTTGTGATCTACGCTGCGACCATGTCGAGTGCAGAAGCTGCCATTGCATTGTTCGCCGATCAGGACATCGGGCAAGCGCCAGATGGTTCTGTGGTGCTGTTCCCGGCCGCGCGTGCCAGCGAGGTCCACTCCTCAGAAGATACCTGGGCAATACGGCGGACAATTGTTCGGTCCCGCTCCGCGCTCATCAGCATGAGACTCGATGATGCCTCAAGGGCGACTGCGCAGCTCAAGCGTCTGCTGAGCAATCGCAGCGGTTCGTACTTCTTTCGCTATGCGTGCACCCTGCGGGTACTCGAGGCCTACATCTTAGCGGCGCAGGATGATTTCTCGGCCTCCCGCAGCGTACTGATGAGTGTTGCTTCGCATAGCCGCGACTCGGCCGCTGCAACCGTTCTCCGCTATGTGGATTGGAAACTCGGGGAACGCGAGGAAATTTATGCGCCGGACGCGGTGGACTACCTGGCTGCCCCGGTTGGAGGAAAAGCCCTACTTCGCATATTGAGCCTTTGCGTAAGTGCAGCTCTCGCATTCGATCGCCTGCTTCTTGCTGTGTCCGCCAGCCTGGCCACAGAAGCGCTGCAGCTGGCGCGGCTGCGTTACGGCAATCATTCACCGATGTGCACTTTGCCGGCAACTCTGCTGGCACAGGTCGCGTACGAACAAGGTCGGTTTGAGGAAGCCGAGGCTCTATTGTTGCCACGGCTCACGGTGATCCGTGCCTCAGGATTACCAGAATGCGCCGCCCGTGCGAGCGTGCTCCTCGCGAGACTCTCGTTACATCGGGGTCGGCAACGTGCCGCGTTGGAAATTTTGCGCGAAACAGAAGCTCTTGGCCGCGCCCGTCGCTGGCCACAGTTGGTCTCCATCGCATCCTCGGAATACGCTCGGATTCTAGAGACTCTTCGTCACAACGGGGGCCAAGGCTCCGAGAGTGATGCACGGAGAGGGAAGGCGCCCGTCGTTCTACTGGATAGGAATCGCGGCGCGAGCCTCATGGCAAAATCATTGCATACCCTAGAGCATCCGCGAACGTCCGCGCGCGCATGCCGACTGCTAACAGGAGTGGATCCGAACACTCTGTCACCTGATGATGCTGTGAGTTTTTCTGCGGTTGAGGCTGGCCTGCGGCGCGCATGCTCAGCCGCTTCTCATGGTCCCATCGATGACAGTTACGAGCTTTTGATCCCGTTGCTGTGGATTGGCGCCGCACGCGGGCTGCGCATGGCTTTTGTGGATGCCGGCCGGCCGCTCTTGACATTGTTGGAGCGTCTTTACTACGCACTCCCAACGTATGATCCGCGGCTATCCGATCTGCGGCCGTATATCGCGACCCTCCTCCGATCCACGGTTCGGTCAAGCACTGAAGAGCCCTCCTCAATCAGCTTTCGCCCGCTGTCACGTCGCGAGACTGGCATCCTGCAATTGATCGCACACGGGATGTCCAATAAGCGCATCGCACAGTCATTGGGCATCACCCCAGAGACGGTGAAGTCGCACGCCAAGAGCATCTTCGTCAAACTCGCGACCCGCACTCGTGCTCAGGCTGTCGCCCGCGCAGAGGCGATCGGCTTTCTCTAGAACGCACGGCCTTGCCGATGATTCGATCTAAATAGCGTTGCGAGCACGCCTTCACTTGATAAGCTTGCCACCGTGTTTCCAAAGTCCTGCGTTCTGCGTGCACGTCTCCAGGCGGCTGGAGTCTGTCCCGTTGACTGTCGAAAGTGCTTGCTCAGGTGCGCCTGGTCGGCGAATCCGCACCGCTGCGCAATGTCGCTCAAGGAGGCATTTGACTCAAGCATGTATCGCGCTGCCAGCTCCAGGCGACGCCAGATCACGAACGCGTGGGGAGACTCCCCAAAGGTACGCTTAAAGGAGCGCGAGAAGTGTGCTTCGCTGCGAGCAATGAGCGCGCAGAGATCCGCAATGAGTATCGGCCCGGTGATATGTCTATCAATATAATCACGCACCTTGCGCGCCTGCCAGGCCAGCAATCGTCCGCCCCCGTCCGCTAGCGCCTGCGCGGATTCCGAATCGATTTGTTTCCGTAGCAGCGAAGTGGCCTCGAGTATCGTGCCGTGGGCGACTTCCTCGCTGGGCTGAAGCTGGCGAACAGCCTCGTCCAACAGGGCCAGTACATGGCGCAGCCACTCGTACGATCGGCGCGCACCGAGCTTCGCAACAGCCAGCGTGCCGGCCGAGAAGTCTCCTAGCTGGTCCTCGTGCGAGAGGTCAACTACCTGAGTGCCCTGAATGTCTTGGTGTGCCATCGCCATTGCTCCTATCCCGATGAATACGTCCGGCGATGGGTAGATATAGACGCCAACGGCTTGATCCGCCCCTAACCGAAGTTGGGACTTGGATAGGTCATCGATTTCGGAGATAGTCGCGGGAGGGTGCGGCACGGCGCGGCGAGCCATCGACGCCCACGAGCAGCAGCATCACCGACGGAGAGAACGGCGTGAGAGAAGACCGGGATAAGGCAGCAATCCTTGAGGGCAAGCTCTATCCCGCCACCGGGACGAGAAGGCCTCTGCCCCGCCCGAGACTCGATTCTCTCAGCGACGTGCTAGACGGCGGCTACCCGGTCGTCCTGGTCGTTGCCCCTGCCGGTTACGGCAAATCCA
>Ga0207049_1171_pt1 | contig 10481 bp, 9 predicted proteins | sample Alteio_BWMinCont_63_FD_153305 | JGI IMG/M metagenome (GOLD analysis project Ga0207049, IMG submission 153305) | Enriched cells from forest soil in Barre Woods Harvard Forest LTER site, Petersham, Massachusetts, United States -... | ecosystem: Environmental > Terrestrial > Soil > Temperate forest >... | reverse complement strand
CCACTTCTCCGAACCGCCGACTGAATGCAATGTGCTGCTCTCGCGAAATGGGCTGTCCACGGAACAACAGCACGCTGTGCTCAAGAAATGCAAGGTGAATCTCGTCGAAGTTCTCATCATCGATTGGTTTACGAATATCAATCCCGATGATCTCCGCACCCAGCGTGTGCGATAAGCGACGGATTTGCAAACTCATGATACCTCCTCTCAAACTACTCTGCGCCAATGGAAATCAGGCTTTCGGAAGTCCTTGAAGCGCGGAATATCCGAGACATTTTGTCATGACCTGAGGGTAGGACAGTTGGCATAATTTCCTCTCGCCCGCTCTTAGGTTAAGATTTAAGATCTGCGGAGTCAAGAAATGTAATGGCGACGTCGCCACCGATTTTCGCCGCTTGCTATCTGCGACTAATCAGCTTTGATCCCAGCCTGCTTGATCACCTTGCCCATCCTGTCGATTTCCGATTTCATCGCGACCGCAAGTTGCCCTGGCGAGCTACCAATCACCTCCGATCCAGCATTGAAAACCTTTTCTTTCACATCTGCCCGCTTCAATACCCCCACGATCTCATTATTCAGGTGGTCAATCAGCGCCGCAGGCGTTTTGGCAGGCGCAAAAATGGCTATTATTTCAGACGTTTCAAAACCAGTCAGGCCAGATGCCGCCACCGTGGGCAGACCGGGAGCGAGCGCTGACGGTTGCGAACTGGTAACCGCCAAGGCTCTCAATTTGTCGAATTTTAGGTACGGCGTCACCGTCCCGGCAATTGCAAACATCAGTTGGACCTGGCCACCAATCACGGCATTAAGCAATGCGCCGCCGCCTTTGTACGGAATCCGCACAATTTTGACCCTGGCCATGATGTTGAATAATTCAGCGGCAAGATGGGGCGACCCCCCGGTAGCGCCGGAACCGTAGTTAAGTTCGCCCGGTCGTGCTTTGGCCAAAGCGATCAACTCCTTGACGGAATTTACCGGCAGCGAGGGATGCAAAACTAGTATGTTCGGAGAACTCACCGCCAGTGTGATTGGTGAAAAATCCCTCACTGGATCATAGGGATTGCTGTCACGCGTGAGCGGCGCAATCCAAAGGGTGTTACCCGACAACAAAAGGTTATACCCATCAGGCGCGGCTTTAGCGACAATTTCTCCTGAGATGGTCCCGGGTCGATTGTCTATTATCACCGGCTGGCCCAACGGGCCTGAAATCCCTTGGGCAATGAGGCGCGCCAGGAAATCGCCAACCCCACCTGGAGGTGGAACAACAATCCGAATGGGCTTGTTCGGGTAGTTCTGACCTGACACCATCCCTGTGCCCAGAACCATCAGGCCAACTGAGAGTATTCGTAAAACATTGCGCAATATCAAAATAGGTGTCCTTGACATAGGAACTCTAACTATCTCATCCAACGGCGGAACCTTCCACTCCGGTAGCCCGCCGTTACTCAGCGCTTAAGCTCTGATTTCGTGCACGTGAATTCTGGATCGTCAGCAACATTATTGGAGCTAACCGCTAACCTTTAGCTCTAATAATCGCCATCAACTTCTATTATTACGACATGGTGACCTTAATTAGTCACGCCGACAATGTTCATGCGTCGAGAGATAGGGACACATCTACGTCTATTGCGGCGGGCCCTCATAGACATACCCGGATGGCTCGCCCATTACGGTCGTTCTTTCCATATGGCGGGTCTGAGTCTTGTCATAGTCACCCACCGCATTATGATTCGTGCAGCGGTTATCCCACACTAATAGATCATCTTGTCGCCACCGATGACGGTAGACAAACTGCGGTCGCGCAGCATGGTTACACAAGAAATGGATTACGGGCGCGCTTTCTTCAACAGTCATACCTACAAGTTGTATGACTTTATCCCCGATGTATAGCGATTTGCGGCCCGTTTCCGGATGCACTTTGACGAGTGAATGTGCTACCCGTGGAGACTTGTTAGTGTGATGAGCCTTCAGTGGGGAATGAACACCGTACAACCCTTCGATAAGCTTCTTCATTCCAGCCGTCAACGACTCGTAAGCAAGGTACATGTTTGAAAACATGGTGTCACCGCCAACTGGCGGGACCTCGACGCCGCGCAGCAGCGATGCCAACGCAGGGGTACATGTATTCGACCGGTCTGAGTGCCAGTACTGCCCGGAATAATCAGACGGCTTTGGATTCGGGCCGGGATTATTTACTGAAATCTCCGGAAAACCCGAGTCTCTATTCCTGATGTGCGCATCATTCCGGAGCACATCATTCTTATCAAGTTCTCCAAACCGCCGGCTAAACGCAACGTGGTGCTCTCGCGTGAGGGATTGCCCACGAAACAAAAGGATGCTGTGTTCAAGAAATGCGTGGTGGATTCCACGAAAGGTCTCGTCAGTAAGCGACTTTGTTATGTCGACTCCGCTGACCTCGGCACCTAACACGTATGATAACTTGCGAATTTTCAGCACGTGAAATACTACACCCTTTTCAGATAAAGATCGTGCTACACAGTTAACTGGCGCCTTATACTTGCCGCGAATCAACATCAACACGCGCGTCATCCGGCGACGAGCCTATGGTTTACACGATAAGGATTACCTGCGCCTCAAGATTCTCACCTGCATTCCCCCGAAGATCTAAAATCAGACCAAAACTGCCCACTCGCCAGGGAGATGAGCCATAAGTTAACGCCCCGCATACGTTTGGTTTATTATCTTAGCGATACAATTCCGCAACACCCAGAATTGCTGGTTCTGGATTTCGCTAAGTGCCCAGAAGTGCCATATTAAACTGCTTTTAATGAGGAATATAAATGCCGATAAAGCGTCTGATTGTATCGATATTCTCGGTTGGTATGATGGTTCTGGGCGCCGATGGGGCGTCTGGACAAGACTATCCCAACAAACCCATTCGCATCCTAACCGCCGAGGCTGGGGGTAACGGCGATCTCCACGCGCGTGTAACGGCGCAGGGGCTTTCAAGCAGCTTGGGGTCGGTTATTGTCGATAATCGAAGTACTACCGTTATCGCAGCAGAAACCGTAGCCAAAGCCACGCCTGATGGGTACACTCTGCTTGTCACCGGTAGTGCATTCTGGGTGGGGACACTATTGCAAAAAATGAGCTATGATCCGGTGAACGATTTTTCACCAATCTCATTGCTAAGCATTTCGCCTTTGGTTCTAGTCGTACACCCATCGCTGCCAGTGAATTCCGTCAAAGACTTGATCGCTTTGGCCAAATCCAAACCTGGCGAGCTAAACTATGCATCGAATGCAATAGGAGCTCCATCTCATCTCGCGGCGGAATTATTCAAGTCCATGGCTGCGGTCAATATCGTCCGTATTAATTACAAAGGCGGCAGCGCGGCACCTAACGCTCTACTCGGTGGCGAGGTCCAGATGATGTTCGGCAGCCCCGCTGCGGTGGCGCCGCACGTCAGATCGGGCAGATTGAAAGCATTAGCGGTTACCAGTGCGCAACCGTCCGCATTAGTCCCCGATTTGCCCACGATGGCAGCCTCGGGACTCCCTGGTTACGTATCACAGGTAACAACAGGGGTGTTCGTACCAGCCAGAACGCCTGAAGCGATCATCAAGCGACTGAACCAAGAAACCGTGCGATTCCTTAACATTTCAGAGGCGAAAGAACGGCTTTTAAAGTCTGGGGTCGAGGCCGCTTCCAGTTCACCAGAGCAGTTTGCGGCCATAATAAAAGCTGAATTGATCAGCTTGGGTAAGCTGATTAAGGATGCTGGGATCAAGCTCGAGTGATGTGGTTCTCCAAATGCCAAGCACAAATTAACGTGGGGGCCGAGTCTACGGTGAACCACCGCCCATCGAGCGAGAGATTTTCAGGGCAGAATTTCGGCGCCCGACGCCAGTATATTCAAAAAATAGTATTTCTAGGGCCACCCTAATGTTGATAGTGACACGATTTGTCGCCGCAATAATATTAATTGGCTTGACGGTTCCGGGTATGAATTTGATATCTGCCCAGACTTATCCGAATAAACCAATTCGCATTCTCACAGGTGGAGTCGGGGGTTCGGGCGATTTTGCGGCACGTCTTATTGCCCCAGAGTTAACCGCTAACTTGCGCCAGCCGGTGATAGTAGACAATCGAGGCGGAATTATCCCAATAGAGGTTGTGGCGAAAGCCCCGCCTGATGGATACAACTTACTCGAATTCGGTAATGTGCTTTGGGTCAACCCCCTTTTGCAAAGCGTGACGTATAATCCGGTAAGCGATTTTTCACCGATCACCACGGTGAGCACGCAGCCTAACATTCTGACTGTGCATCCGTCGCTACCGGTAAAGTCCGTCAGAGAGCTAATTGCGCTAGCCAAAGCCAGGCCCGGAGAGCTTAACTATGCTTCATCTGGAACGGGATCATCAAATCATCTGGCGGGCGAATTATTCAATGCCATGGCGGGCGTTAATATCGTGCGTGTTCCTTATCAAAGCACTGGACCAGCCATCAACGACCTGCTCGGGGGACACGTACAGTTAACTTTCGCTTCCGCGACCAACGTGGCAGCAAGTATTAAATCGGGCAGATTGAGAGCCTTGGCGGTTACCAGCGCTAAACCGTACGCGCTGTTTCCCGAATTGCCTACCGTGGCAGCGTCGGGTGTTCCTGGTTATGAAACAGTAGTGGTCGTAGGAACCTTGGCACCAGCAGACACCCCTGCTGCGATCATCAATGTACTGAACCAGGAAATCTTGCGGGTCCTTAGCAGACCAGAGGTAAAGGAGAAGTTCTTCAACGTCGGGGCTGAAGCCGAAGGCAGTTCGGCGGCGCAATTTGCGGCCAGGATAAAATCAGAAATGGCTACGTTTGGCAAGATAATTAGGGATGCCGGTATCAAGGCTGATTAATCGTACATAATCTAGCCGAGGCGCGCGAACTCATACATCCGAACTTGTATTTCGCACCCTTCAGCCGTTACCCTCCCAGGAAGTCTTTTCACGCCATTACGACCGATCGTTGACACCTCTGCAAAACTTGCGCGACGCCCAACAGGACTAAATGACGTGCGGTTTTGTCCATTTCCGGGGGGGTCTTGTGCGTTTTTCGGCACTATCCCGAATTGCATAGTGCGATAACCCGTTGATATCTGGAGGGGGTCGGAATCGAACCGGCGTCCACGGCTTTGCAGGCCGTTGACGTGTTCATATAATCAATTGGTTACGAGACCCAACCACCCCGCGAACCACCCGATAACATATCTATTTGCATGCTGATGCAGCCGGGACAATTGTTACCTGCAGCGCTTCTGGCTCATATTCTGTGGGATGCTCGGTGGAACTAGCGTTTTTCTTGCGCCAAATAGTAATTCGCCACCCGCAGGATTATGCCTACCGGCTTACGGGGGATGTGGCGGTGCGGATGAATGTTGCGCTCTGCGCCGAGACCCGGGTGTCGGAGAATCAATCGCAATCGCTGGTTGCAGAGGTGGCCGAAATGGATCGCACGGTAAGTATCCGCAGGCTGGTTGCGGCGGCAGGCGATTGCCCCGCGGAAGCGCAGCGTCACTAAACGGCCGGGCGATGTAGTTGCGAACTGCGAAAATGGCGGTTTGAATTACGTATCCCCCCTGCATAACGCGATAGCAGCAATACTTTATCGAAAAAATCAGGAACGTAGAAACAGTGCGCAGACTGTTCGCGGCTCGATCCATTGTGATCATGGCTGTACAATCCTGAACTTGGCTAACAGCTCTATTGAACAATATTCCAACGGAAAATATGATGAATAATACGGCCTACGATATCGTTGTCGTTGGCGGCGGCAATGCCGCGATGTGCGCAGCCCTGTCGGCCCGGGAGCATGGTGCGAACGTGCTTGTACTCGAACGCGCGCCGCTGGAACAGCGCGGTGGCAACACCGCTTTTGCCGGCGGTAGCCTTCGAATTGTGCACCATGGATTCAAAGACATCATAAAATTCCTGCCGAATCTCACCGCAGAACAAATTGCAAATACCGACTTCGGAGAATACACAGCGGAGCAGTTTCTCGACGACCTCGCCCGTGTCACTGAATACCGTGTCGACCCTGATCTGGCGGAAACCCTCGTGCACCGCAGCGCAGAAACCGTGCAATGGATCCGACAGAAAACGATGATAGATTTCCTGCCAGAATATGGACATCAGGCCTTCAAACACGAAGGCCGGTACCAGTTTAAATCCGGTCACGTCATGCATCCCCAGGGTGGTGGACGCGGGCTGATCGACGCGGAATTCACGGCCGCCGAAAAACAAGGGGTCAACATCCGCTACAACGCACGCGCAATGTCGTTGCTGTACGGACGCGATGGCGTAGAGGGGGTACGCGTAGTCACGAACCGTGCAAGCGAGGAAATTCGCGCCAGCGCCGTCGTGCTCGCCTGCGGTGGTTTTGAATCTAACCGCGAATGGCGTACTCGTTACCTCGGACCGGGCTGGGATCTAGCGAAGGTCCGCGGCACGCGTTTCAATACTGGCGATGGCATCGGGATGGCGCTAAAAATCGGGGCGCAGCCGTGCGGCAACTGGTCTGGTGCGCACGCGTGCGAATGGGACCTGAATGCCCCAGATTACGGAGATCTAGCGGTGGGGGGAGGGTACGGCAGGCACAGCGGTCATTTCGGCATCGTTCTTAACGCACATGGCCTTCGAATATTCGACGAGGGAAACAACAGCCAAAATCAGGCCTATGGCAGTTACAGTCAGATGATTCTGGGTCAACCAGGTCAGTTCTGTTGGCAGGTATTCGACTCCAAGGCGCAGGGCCTGCTACGCAGTACCTACCGGACGAAACAGGCCACGAAGGTAACTGCCAACACACTGGACGAGTTCATCAACAAACTCAAAGGGGTGAACAAAGAGCAAGCACTCAAAACCATCAAAGAATACAATGCCGCCGTTAGGCAGGATGTGCTTTTTAATCCAAACGGAAAAGATGGGCGCGGGACTTTCGGCTTGGCAATTCCAAAATCAAATTGGGCAAACACGATCGATACCCCACCATTTGAAGGGTACGCGGTGACATGGGGTGTCACGTTAACATTTGGCGGCCTTAAGATTACGACCAATGCTCAGGTAGTCGATACGGAGGAGAAACCGATTCCCGGACTATATGCCGCAGGAGGAATCGTAGGTGGAATCTTCTACTTTAATTATCCGGGCGGCTCTGGCCTTGTAAATGCAGCCGTGTTCGGACGGTTGGCCGGTGAGAACGCTGCATATTACGCAGTCCGGCGATAGCCTCCTATAGGCGTTTGTCTACTGCATCGCGGCATTACGCCCGATCCGGGTAGGTGAGCAAGGCCGTAAGTGGCGAGATATCATCCATCTTTTCCAGTCCCAGTGTCATCTCAGCTATCTGCTCGGCGCGCGCGCGCGATAAGGTCGCGGCGAATTCTATGCAGTCGAGGTACTTCTTCATTACATCCTCAATGCCAAAGCGATAGTCCCGCGGGTCGCCAGTCGCGGCCTTTCGGATCTTCTGATAGCGCTTACCGTTTTTCAGTGTGATCGTTACGGGGCTATCAAAATGATGGCTTCCCTCCGGCCAGTCCGGATGGATGGTGACTTTAACTTTCCTGCGCGCTTCCTGCCAGCGTGGATCCCGCGCCTTTTCGTCGGTGAAGCTGGGCATGAATACTTTCTTGTCGAAGAAACAGGCGACGGTAATATGGGGTAGACTAAACCGGGTTTCAATTGCCGTTGCCGGCTGGTCATATTTCAGGATCTGCGACCTCGTATAATTGATTTCGTGCTCGACACTGGCGACATCTTCCCACGCGATGCTGTGCTCAGCAATAAGATCGAGCATCGCGTCGACGTTGCGCTGAGCGCCGCCGCAGCAGGAGTGTTGCCTGATGCCGACCCGCATCAGAACGTAACCTTCGTGCAGTGGCAGGTTGAATTCAGGACAGCCTGACCACATATCGCCAAAGCCGAGCGTACCTTCAAGGATGTCGGGTTGCCCCGTGTATCCGCGTGCGGCCAGTTCCGCGGCACATATGCCGTCCCTTCCCAGAAAGCCAGCCTCCACGACGTGGGCCCCACTGCCGGTCTGCCTCAAAATGCCGGTAGCCTGCGAGGCGGCGAGGCTAAGGGCCGATGTCGTCTGCGCCACGTTCAGTCGCAGCATTTTGGCCACCGACGCCGCATTACCGATGGCGGAACATGCGTCGGGTGTTGCGCCCCTCACATGCGCCGTTTTGAACGCCACGCCCAGCCGGCTCGCCACTTCGTATCCTATGATGAGAGCTTCGATGACTTCACTTCCGGGAAGCTTGAGCTTTTCGCCCATGGCAAAAACCGTGGGCCAATGGCCGCACGAGTACATCGATTCGGCAGGGCTTTTGTCTTGCAATTCGGGGGAGTGCGCCGCGTTGCCATTAGCGAGGGCAGCGTCCTCCACGCCGGCACGAAAACCCGCTCCGAAAACCCCAGCGTCCGGATTCCCGCCCTTGGCCTTGACATACTGGTTAACGATGCGGCCAAACTCCATCACCGAGCCAGCAATGTTCATCCCCAGATGGCTGAGCGCCAAAATCTTCGCGTAACCGATCACTTCAGATGGCAGATCTTTATATGCGGATGCACATACAAACTCGGCAATCTCCCTCGTTGTCTTGGCGCCCATGGCATTACGCCCGTTCAGAAGTTATAAGATACAAAACTTTACTAGAATGGAATCCGCTCATCAAGGGATGTGAACGCATTTGAAATTGTGACCAACGTACACAATACCGCATCTTGAGGTATCAATTCAGGTTAACTGACTCCTGACAACTCCGTTGCCAAGACCGAGACGTGGAACTCATAATGGCATGTGATCTTGGTGTTATTATGGCGCACCAGGTATATGTATCACCGTTGCGGGACCGGTCGCGGAGTTCCTCTGGTTGGGCCCAATAACTAACTCTTTTAATCATCTGGGATGTATGTCTATGAATCGTCTTGTCGTTGCAATGTTCTCGATAAGCATTCTGGTTCCTCGCGCGCAGTTGGTTTTTGCTCAGAACTATCCGACCAAACCTATTCGTATCGTCACCAATAATGCTGGAGGCGGTGCCGATATGGTGGCGCGACTCATCGCGCAAGGGATCACGGGTCCATTACGCCAACAGGTAGTAGTGGACAATCGACCCGCCGGAATCATTCCGGTAGAAATTGTATCCAAATCACTTCCCGATGGTTATACCCTGCATCTTGCCAGCAACGCGTTGTGGATATTACCGCTATTACAAAACGTACCCTACGATGCCTTGCGAGACTTGTCGCCGATAATATTGGTGGCGACCTCACCTCAGGTACTGGTTGTCCATCCCTCGTTGCCCGTCAAATCGACCAGGGATTTGATCATCTTGGGAAAATCTAGGCCGGGAGCATTGAATTACGCGACGGCCCTGACCGGCACAGCGTCGCATCTCGCCGCGGAACTATTCAAGTCAATGGCCGGCATCAATATGGTGCGCGTTAACTACAATGGCGCCGGAGCAACACTTACTACCGATCTGATCGACGGCCAGGTGCAGTTGGCGTTCGTTACCGGAACTTCGGTAATGCCTTTAGTTAAATTAGGCAAGTTAAAGGCCCTGGCGGTTACCAGCGCGAAGCCGTCTGCGCTGTATCCTGCATTGCCTACGGTGGCGGCATCCGGCCTACCTGGTTATGAAGTGGCAAACAGTTATGGCATGTTTGCACCGGCCAAAACGCCACCGACAATCATTAATCGACTAAATCAGGAAATCCAGCGGGCCGTCAACCAGGCAGATTTGACAAATAAGTTCTTTAATATCGGCGTAGAGACCGCGGGTGGAACTCCCGAGCAGCTTGCGGCCGTGATGAAGTCCGAAATTATCCGAATGGGTAAGGTGATCAAGGATGCTGGCATCCGCGAAGAATGAAAAATAGACATCAAGGCGCATTTACTTGCAAAACTCCGGCTCCCAATTTGATCAACAACTCATTGATGAGTTCGCCCCGCAGGGGCAAATACGCCAGTATTTGCAATTCGCCCAATACGGCACACGTAGCTTAAACGATCCGCTTTAACAGAGTCTGCTTCATCTCTAACGAAAGGAATCAGCCATGCTCTTCGTCATCTCGCGCGTAGCCGGACCGAACTTCGCAGAATTGCGTGAAAAGAAGTTGCAGTTCCACCTCGACTATCTTCGTAGCCAGAAAAACATCATAGTGTTATCTGGCGCGACGACGTCCGACGATGGCAAGGAGTTCGTTGGCAGTCTGTCGATCATCAACGTGGTAATCCGAGACGAAGCCCAATCCTTTGTAAACGGCGACCCGTTCTTCAAGGCCGGTATGTATAAGGATGTGAAGATCACACGTATGCGCAAGGGACAATGGGATCCACAGGCGGCGGATGGGGCTGACGAAGACATGCATCACAAATAGGGTAATGCGAGGTAGAACTTTGAAATGGGCGAGCTTTGACTTTGAAATGTACTTAGAAAATTAATCAGCCCCAGAGATCG
>Ga0207049_1110_pt2 | contig 10572 bp, 9 predicted proteins | sample Alteio_BWMinCont_63_FD_153305 | JGI IMG/M metagenome (GOLD analysis project Ga0207049, IMG submission 153305) | Enriched cells from forest soil in Barre Woods Harvard Forest LTER site, Petersham, Massachusetts, United States -... | ecosystem: Environmental > Terrestrial > Soil > Temperate forest >... | reverse complement strand
TTGAGGAGAACGTCCAGATCGCGCGCGACTTTACTCCACTTTCTCATTCCCAGATGATGGCGCTTAACGAGCAGGCGGCACCCGTCGCAAAACAGTCGCTATTCTTCCGCTTTACCGACCGTAGCAAGGGCTGAGCAAGCAGCCTCTTGCACCCCAGTTTAGATTCAACCGTGATTTAGTTTCGAAACGGGGCCGACCCATCCCCCGAGTCGCAATCCTCCGCTAGCGGCATGTGGTTTGGAGGCCATTCCACCCGACCTACTTCCAGGCGTACAACCGAGGCGGCGTATGATTCTACGACGGGAACGCACACTCCTTCTTCGGCCGTCTGCCGAACGATCAGCATTCGGATTCGCACGACGCGCAGATTCCCCTTCAGTTTGCGGGCAGGAGGGCGATCAATGACCTGGGCGTCGCTACATCAGCTCTTCTATGAACGTGCGCGCCACGTCCGGAGGTACCCTGGGATCGCGATGGACCAGGGGACCTTCGTTCAGCACCGGCTCGGCTCCGTGAAGGGTTGGGACATCGGTGCGCTCGAAGAATCTGCCGATGGGAATTTCTTCGCCCCAGAGCTGCGATTTCTCCATTGCGGCAGTCCAGTCAGCTGCGTCGTAAGCGGAGTCGTCCTCAAGTTTCTTCACGCGCGGGCGGAACCACTGGTAAGTATTGTCGTGATTATATGTGACGCAGGGGCTGAAGACATCGAGGAACGAGAAGCCTTTGTGCATGATGCCCTGCTTGATCAGTTCGGTGAGATGCTTCTGCTCGGCGCTGAAGCCGCGGGCGATAAAAGTGCCGCCTGCAGCTAGAGCGAGGGAAATGGGGTTAATCGGAGCTTCGATGTTGCCGAAGGGCATGCTTTTCGTTTTCATGCCGAGGCGGCTGGTGGGCGAAGTCTGCCCGGTCGTAAGGCCGTAGATTTGGTTGTCCATGACGATGTAGAGCAGGTCGACGTTGCGGCGCATGGAGTGCACGAAATGGTTGCCACCGATCCCGAAGCCGTCTCCGTCGCCGCCGGTCACAACAACAGTCAACTCGTGATTGGCGAGCTTGAGGCCGGTGGCCACGGCCAAGGCGCGGCCGTGGAGCGTGTGCATGCCGTAGGTGTTCATGTAGCCCGGAAGGTTGGAGGAGCATCCGATACCACTTATGGTGACGACCTGGTGAGTCGGTATTTGCAGCTCGACCAATGCCTTTTGAAGCGCGGCGAGCACGCCGAAATCGCCGCAGCCGGGGCACCAGTCGGGATCGACTTTGCCTTTCAGATCAGCCATAGTCAGTTGACTGGTACGTTGTGCGCTGGTCGCCATGTGCATCTCCTCCTCAGACCATAATTTCGTGCATGGGCACGGAGAGTTTCGTTTTCCCGGCGAGCTGCTCCCTCACGGCCTCGACAATGTGATGGGGCATGAAAGGCTCGCCGTCGTACTTGCGAATGTGGCCCTCAGGGACAAAGCTGGTTTCGCTGCGTAGGTAACGCGCGAACTGGCCGCTGTAATTGTTTTCGACGATGATGGTGTGGCGCGAGTTTTTCAGGATTTCGAGAATGGCTTCGCCATGTAGCGGCACCAGCCAGCGGATCTGCAGCTGATTGGCACAGATTCCTTGTTCGTTGAGGAGTTCACAAGCTTCCTCGATTACGCCTCTGGTGGAACCCCAGCCGATCAAGGTGACATCGGCGTTGGCCGGACCTGAGATCGCGGGTCGGGGCACGGCGGCTTCAATGCCTGCGACTTTGCGCATGCGCTTCTCCATCATGGCGCGTCGCTTGATGGGATTGGTGAACTCATCGCTGATGATTACGCCGTCTTCCTGGTGTTCGTCGGTGGCCGCCGTGTGCATGTGGCCGGGCACGCCGGGGACAACGCGGGGTGAAACGCCGCTGTCGGTGATTTTGTAGCGTTTGTAGCCACCGTTCGTGGGAGCTGCGATGCCACCATTGCCGTTGGCGGCAGTGATGAGCTCGCCGCGATCGATGGGCGGGCTGAAATTCAGGTCGTCTGGAGGCACGCTGAGGCGCCCTTCCGACAAGAGCAGATCACAGAGTACAAGCCCTGGACACTGGAAGCGATCGGCGAGGTTGAATATCTCGGGAATGAGCTTGAAGCAATCGCCGATGTCCAGCGGAGCTGCGATTATCCGGGGATAATCTCCAAATGCGGCACCAAGCATCTGCCAGAGATCCCCCTGCTCGGTCTTGGTGGGAACCCCGGTGGACGGGCCGGCGCGCTGACAGTTGATGACTACGACGGGGGTTTCGATCATAGCGGACATGCCGAGGCCCTCGCTCATCAGGGCGAAGCCGCCGCCGGAGGTGGCGCACATGGCGCGGACCCCGGAATGAGCCGCGCCGATGGCCATGTTAATCACGCCGATTTCGTCCTCCACTTGGCGGACCATAATGCCGGCCTTACGAGCGTGTGCTGCCATCCAGTGCAGCACGCCGGTCGAAGGACTCATAGGATAGGCACAGTAGAATTTCACACCTGCTGCCGCCCCACCCATGGCCATGGCAGTATTGCCACTCAGAATCGCGTAGCGATTGTCCGTCTTGGGAACCGGAATCGGGAAGGCCGCAAAATGAGCGGCGGCGTAGTCGTAGCCGGCGCGCGCCACTCCGACATTTTCAGCTACCACGGCATCGCCCTTTTTCTGGAACTGCTCTCGGAGGACTTCCTCTACTGCTGGGAAACCGATACCCATCATGTGGAGACCGGCGCCAATGGCGAGGGTGTTCTGGGCAACCTTATTGCGCGTTATGTCGGCCAACTCCGAGACCGGAAGCGGGCACAGCTGTACGCCGTCAGCGGCAGAGCCGGGCTTAATCGTGTCGGCATTGTAGATACAAGAAGCGCCAGCAGTGAGAAGGTTTAAGTGGCGATCCATGCTGTCCTGGTTAAGTGGAACGAGCAAGTCAATGCGGTCACCCATGTTGGTGACTTTTTCCGGACCCGTGCGAATGGTGAGAAATGTGTGGCCGCCGCGAATGATAGACTGATAGGCGTTGTAGGCGTTGAGGTTGAGGCCGCGGCGACTGAAGATCTTTGCGAAAATGTCGCCCGGCGTGGCGACTCCTTGTCCAGCTGCGCCTCCGATGCCGATAGCAAAGGTTTGCTTCATCTCGCCCTCACTGACTGAGAGCCGGCCGAGCCGTAGGACCGAACGCCCGGACCAAGCTCAAATGAATGAATATTATTTCCCCGGTCGAGAGACTCCTCATCCGAACGATTCGGTCCTTTTTTTGGGCGGACCGAGTATACACCCAATTCTTCCAGATGTTCTCCCCCGCTAGAGATGAGGCGCAGCCACTTTGAGCAGCTAGCACGCCTTGGTCTGCCGCGCTCGCGCGTCAGAGTAACGCTTGTATCGACCGAGGACTAGACGTAAGATTCCGACGCTACCCCCCTGGAATCTTTGACCATTCGATTTGGATAGGGATGTAGGAGGTTTCCAACATGCCCATCGTCAAGGAATTAACCATTCGCATGGACAATCGTCCCGGATCACTTGGAAAAGTCTGCCGGGCGCTCGCGGACCGCAGCGTAAACATCATGGCTTTTCAATCCATCCCCTCGGAGAAAACGATCCTCGTGTGCATCGTCGTCGACGAACATGGGTCTGCGAGGGCGGTCCTGGAGGGAGAGGGAATAAGTTACACGGAAGGAGAGGTTGTTCAAGTCCAGCTTCCACACGGGCCGGGCGGGCTGGCACAGGCTGCGTCCAAGCTTGGCGACGCCAATATCAACGTTCACTACGCATATTGCGGTGTCGACGCGAAAACGAATGCGCCATTGGTGATTTTTGGAGTAACGGAAGTGGGTCGCGCGGCAACAATCCTGGATCAGTCCGCAGCCGCCGCGGCGGGAGCATAGCGCCGGGATGCACGATGTTGAGGCGAACAATTAAAACCTATTCCGAAGGGCGCCTTTTTATATTTCGTCGCGTCGTGTTTCCGGATCTTCCTGATCCCACAAATACGGCACCTCGTCCTTTTTCATCAGCCTGCTTGTTACCGACGTCGCCTCGGCAACCTAACCAACAGCTGCCCAATCGTCGTCGATCGACGATTTACCGTTCTTGCGAACGACCTCAATCTTCTGAAAGGCAAACGAGATCTCCTCTAACTCGAACACGTCTTTTGAGCTGGGCTTCCCATGATGCGGCTTCCGTTTGAACCCGACAATCGCGACCTTAGTCAAGTTCATCGCCAGATAGGGTTGCTTCAACCCCTTAGAATCCACCTGCTCGAAATTGATGTTAAGTGTTTCGAACGCCTCTTGGGTGCACGACATCCTAAAAAGTGAGGGCGAACTGGCGTCGGTTTCCTTGGTGATCGTGATTGGCTCGTGCCGGCGTTTCCCTGAGGCCTGCCCCGTAGAGGCATCGTACGGCGATTGGACCTCATACTTAAACTGTATGTCATGTATGTTGCTGGGATTTAAGGTCGTGCGGCCCTGGCTCAGGCCATAAACGCGGCTGTTCCAGGTCTTGAGGAAACCCTTTCCGCCGCTGGATAAAAAACTGACATAGATTGGCATGGGCCCCTCCGAATTTGAAGATAGCAACGATTATGTGCGATTTTGGGACCTCGCGAAGTCGCGATCGTATGCTTTTCCTGCGCTTTACACAACCGTTCGAAGGTCACGAAAAGGTCACGAATGTCACCACACTTGACTGTGGTAACTTGGACCCTTGCCCCGACGAAATGATAAATCAACGCGTCGCCGACCACTCGTCCAGAAACGCGTGTTCGTTGTGAACTGAAGAAGGACCAAGACCTGGTTTGCCGTGTCCGCATGGGCCGTTCCATATTCGAAAATGCTCCGGCGGGATCAAAAGGATACTGGCCGGGATATCCTGAACCGTCCAGATGAATTCAAAAATGGAAACTCCAGATAGTTCGGCCAAACCGATGGCCGAAGAACAACTCGCCCCCGCACTGACTTTCCGGCCCGTGGTCCGCGTCGCCAGCGGGAATTTTCTGGAGATGTACGATTTCCAGGTCTTCGGATACTACGCGACGGCAATCGCGCGCACTTTTTTCCCGAGTGGGAACGAGTTCGCGTCGCTGATGCTTTCTCTGATGACCTTCGGCGCAGGTTTTCTGATGCGGCCCCTTGGCGCGATCGTGTTGGGCACTTATATCGATCATCGTGGGCGCCGCAATGGGCTTCTCCTGACTCTCGGATTGATGGCGATCGGAACCGTTTCAATCGCATGCACTCCTTCCTACGCATCGATCGGGTTAATTGCGCCACTGCTGGTCGTCGCCGGGCGGCTGGTGCAGGGACTGTCCGCCGGCGTGGAGGCGGGTGGCGTCTCCGTCTATCTTTTCGAGATTGCGACGCCTGGACATAAAGGTTTCTACACGAGCTGGCAAGCGGCGAGCCAGCAAGTGGCGGTGATGTTCGCAGCAGTAATCGGGCTCGGCCTGACGTTGCGGCTCACCGGCGATCAAATGACGCGCTGGGGATGGCGCGTTCCACTGCTCGTCGGTTGCGCGATTATTCCGCTCTTGTTTCTGTTGCGGCGGTCGCTCAAGGAAACGCCGGAATTCCTTGACCGCAAGCGCCGTCCGTCGCAGCGCGAGATTCTGCGCACGCTGGCGCGCAGTTGGAGGCTGGTAGTGCTCGGCACCCTGTTGACGATCATGAACGCGGTCTGCTTTTACATGATCACGGCGTACACACCGACGTTCGGCGGCGCCGTGCTTCATCTTGCGGCGAGGGACAACATGATTGTCACGCTGTGCGTTGGCGCTTCCAATTTTTTCTGGCTTCCGATCATGGGCGCGGTTTCCGATAGAATTGGCCGGCGTCCGATGCTGGCCGCCGTCAGCATGCTGGCGCTGCTGACGGCTTATCCTGCATTGTCGTGGCTGGTAACCGCGCCGTCATTCGGCCGGCTGATGGCGGTGGAATTGTGGTTTTCTTTCTTGTTCGCCAGCTATAACGGCGCGCTGATCGTATTCCTGACGGAAATCATGCCGGCCAATGTTCGCACTACCGGATTCTCTCTTGTCCATAGCAGCGCGACCGCCATCTTCGGTGGATTTACGCCCGCGATTTCAACCTATCTCATCCACGCGACTGGCAATCGCGCGATTCCGGGACTGTGGCTTTCGTTCGCCGCCGTCTGCGGGCTGATCGCGACTGTGCTGCTGACTTCTTCACGCGTCGCGCGGTGTTCTGTGAGGCACGAACACGCGCCATGACCCTCGCGCCCCAAGGACGGTTACGAGGATTTCGGACGCACGGCATCGCCGACGCGGATGACTCCCTCGCTCAATATTAGGGCCCGCAGCCCTCCGCGATGGATCAGACCGCTCATCACGCCATGTACTGTGAGGTCGTCCAAATGCTTGCACGGCTCGCAGAGACGCGTGCCGCGCATGAGCACCGCGCCGACCCAGAATTCACGGTCGACGAGATGGTTGAGCGGGACACTGGCCGTCGCGATGTTGCGGCGGGTGTCGGCAGCGGAGAGCTTGATCCCACACCGTTCTCCCTCGGCGTTCAGTACCCCGCCGAAGAGCGCCTCGACGGCCTCCTTCTCGATCAGCGTGACTTCGCGCCCGCCGTAGCTCGACTTTTTCGAGTAGAACCCGGTACCGGCGAAATACCGGTCACCATCGAGCCCTCGTCCCGGGAACGCCCGCACTTCGGTGATCGAATGCATTGCCGCCGACGCTTCCGCCGCGACATGGATGGAGACGACGGTACCTTCCCACATGCGACGATCCTAGCACGCTCCACCGCATGCCATACGGGGCGGTCGCCATCCATGGGAACGATCGTCGGACTACCGTACGGGTAAAGGGCAACTCTTACGTAACGCGATTAGGTAAGGTTTGCCGACGACACGTTCAGAACGTCAACACCGACCTTGGCAAGCGCGTCTTTCTATTGAGTTATCCTCGATCGCTGTATAGGATTGTGGCCACTGCGCGAGTCTCTCAGGAGGTCTTCGATGAGGGCTCCAAAATATATTGTGGTCTTAGCCTTACTGCTGATAAGCATCAGCAGTGTAGGTCAAGATGCTCATCCACAGAAACCCAGTGCTATAGGGCTAGCGATTCCCAAGACGTGGGACGATAAAGCAATGGCTACACTGGAGGTACCCCTAGCGAACCCCGTGGGCTCACCCAAACACGCTTCTGCCGATTATTACTACCGCATCCCGGTGCGGCCAATTTATAAAAGCTACCCCGTCTATGCGCCCGGCCATGAGCCGCCAGGTTATTGGGATTGGCTGAAGCAGCAAGAGCCAGTCATCATGTGGGACGACAGCGGCCACAAACCTCCTCTGCAGACCGAGGCAGACTGGATCAAGGCAGGAGAAATTGTTTTTGACGCTCCGATCCTTCTCAAAGGTCAAGGCGACGTTGACGCAATGGAGGTGCGCCAGCCAGCGTGGTACGAGAAGACTGGAGTATCTGTTACCAAAGACGGCGTGATGCCCTTTTTGCGCTACTCTGTCCGGAAAAAGGGTCAGGTCGAACTTGGCGCACTCTCCTGCGCCACGTGCCACACGCGCGTGATGCCCGACGGGACCACCCTGAAGGGGGCGCAGGGAAGCTTCCCGATCGATCGAAGTGTGGCTTACGGGTATCGGACCAGTGTTGCCACTGCGAAAGACCCAGCACAGGCCCTAAACGACGTGCGCGCGAACGAGCGCTCGCTCTACGCAATGCCGTGGCTGAGGCCCGATCCGTTGGCGGATCTCGATCGGATGTCCGTGAACGACATAGCTGCGCCTCGCGATGTAATTCCTCCGGGCGTGGTGGCGCGCCATCGCTCTAGTCCACTCTTCCCCGTGCAGGTGCCGGACCTGATTGGCGTTAAGGACCGGCACTATCTCGACCGCACGGGACTGCAGCAGCAACGATCCATCGACGACATGATGCGCTACGCGGCGTTGAATCAGGGCGGCGATGACCTCGGCAATTACGATGGATTCATTCCGGCGGACTTTCCGAACTTCAAGAAGCTGCCTGACCCCACCGACGCCGATAACATCGGAGGGCGTTATAGCGACGAACAACTCTATGCCCTGGCGCTGTGGGTCTATTCGCTTCAGCCGCCGCCGAACCCTAACAAGTTCGATGTTCTTGCTAAGCGCGGACAGAAGATTTTCGAGCGAGAGAGCTGCGTCATGTGCCACACGCCGCCGCTGTACACTAACAACAAATTGACTCCTGCAGAGGGCTTCACCGTCCCTGAAGACCATCTCAAGAAGTACGACATCTTGCCAATCAGCGTCGGCACGGATCCGAATCTAACTCTCAAGACCAGACGCGGCACGGGCTACTACAAGGTGCCGTCGCTGAAAGGCGTGTGGTACCGCAGCATGTTCGGTCATAGCGGCTGGTGCGCGACCCTAGAAGACTGGTTTGACCCGCGCCGGACTCGTGACGATTACGTTCCGACGGGGTTCAAGCCTTACGGTATGAAGACGTATGCGGTGAAGGGGCATTCCTTCGGGCTGAGCCTATCGGAAGAAGATCGCAAAGCACTGATCGCATTCCTCAAGACTCTGTAGGTGACTTCTCCGTCGCACAAATGCGACGGCTTCTCAAACCACGCTCGCGATTAAATCCGCCACGTTGCGGTTTGAAGGACTCATCCTAGCCCTTTGGAGAATTACTTGAGCAGACACGACATCACGAGGAGCAGTCAACCCGCAAGCGGTGCAGAGGTGCTCTCTATCTGAGAGTTCCTTCCACACCTTGGTCCCGCATGTGCATGTCTGACTTGTTCCACGGGGGTTGACCGCCCTCAACATGCGACCAGCACTTTCAGCCTTGTACGCAAGTTTAGAAAAGAAGGAAGCCCAACTCACATCGTGTACCGACTTGGCGAGCATACCGCCTGCTAAGCCTTTGACGTTCAAATCTTCGACAGCAATTACACCGAAGTTCTGGACCAGCCAGAAGGTGAACTTGTGTTGAAACTCATGACGTTGATTCTTGATTCGCTGGTGAATCTTTTGTAGCCGTGCAACCGCTTTACGACGGCGATGCGAACCCTTCTTACGACGGGCAACCTTGCGTTGGGCACGGCGCAACTTCGCTTCCGCTCGTTGATACCAGCGGGGATTGGGAACAGATTTGTGGTTAGACAAGGTGGCGAACTTCTCCAACCCAACGTCCATACCAATTTCGTTGGTACTCGCAGGCCGTGGCTTAGACTCACACTCGACGGAGAAGCAGGCGTACCACTGGCCACATTCACGCTTGACGGTGACGGTCTTAATCTTGCCACCGACAGGGCGATGCAGCTTCACTTCGACTGGTCCGATGCCTTGAATGCCAAGCGTGCTGTCATTCAGCTGGATGCCATCCCCGTAACTTGGAAACGTAATGCTGTCGAAGCGACCACGACTTTTGAATCGAGGATAGCCAGCTTTCTCTCCACGTTTCACACGGCGGAAGAACGCCTCGTAAGTCTTGTTCACACGGCGAAGAATGTCTTGACAGCACGAGAAATTTGCCAATCCGAGGTCGCCAGCGGCGCGAATTTCTTTCAACTGATTGGCTTGGGTGTAGTAGTTGATAGACACTCGCTGCTTCCATGCCTCACGACGTTCTTGCAACGCCGCATTATACAAGCGGCAGGCTTCGCCCAACGGGCACATCCAACAGTTCGCTTTGGGTGCGGGTTGTGAATAGCCGATATTTGAATGTCTTACGCATGAGTTTTTTGGTTCGCAATATACCTTTTAACTGACGCTTCCGAGACCGCCCCGATGCTGCCGATGTAGTAGCTCCGGGACCACAGACTCGGCAGATACGACTTGAGCCACGGAAATTCTTCCCGGAGTTGGTGGCTCGTGAATCCCTTGAACTGTGCAGCCAATCGTGCTGGTGCCGTCGTTGGGTCGCTCTCCACGAACATGTGAACGTGGTCGGGCATTATTTCCAAAGCGTGAATCTCTGCTTTAATCTCTTTCGCTTTTCGGTGCAGTAGTTGTCGCAGTCGCTTCTCAAGCGCGTTCACTAGGATGGGTTTGCGGTATTTCGGGCACCACACAAGGTGATACTTAAGCGAGAACACCGACGCAGCGTTGACTCTGTACCGATAATCAACCATGACCTGACAATGTCACGTTGTTTGATAACTGTCAAGCATCTAATTAAGTAAAGGAGAAAACGCGATTCTCCCGTCAGCTAAAGCAGACGGTCTCCTCGCGCCGCAGATTATGGGACACTAGCCGAATTCCTCCGAACCTATCCGGACTCGCGAGTTAATAGCGACGTTGCTCGCTTTGTGGTCTGGGGAAAGCAGTCTGATTACCTCATCGCTCGCCAGCCGTGGAATTATGCCTTCGGCTTGCATTCGCCGCTGGATCGGTTTTTAGGCAGGGATGGCAAGATTCTCTTAGTGGGGTCCGATCACGACGCCGTGACCTTCCTCCATTATGTGGAGCATGTAGCCGAGATTCCTGGCAAACGAATCGCGCGTTTCCAGGTACCCGTAGAGGAAGATGGCCGACGCGTGTGGCGCGACATGGAGGAATTTGACACCTCCGGCGACGGCGTCCACGCGAATTGGCCCCCCGACTTTTTTG
>Ga0207049_1169_pt1 | contig 10582 bp, 5 predicted proteins | sample Alteio_BWMinCont_63_FD_153305 | JGI IMG/M metagenome (GOLD analysis project Ga0207049, IMG submission 153305) | Enriched cells from forest soil in Barre Woods Harvard Forest LTER site, Petersham, Massachusetts, United States -... | ecosystem: Environmental > Terrestrial > Soil > Temperate forest >... | reverse complement strand
ACCAGGGAGACATCTGGGTGGTTTACATGGGAAATAATGAAATGGTGGGCCCATTCGGGGCGGCGACGGTTTTTGGCCAGCAAGCCCCGTCGCTGAAAATGGTCAGGCTGGGCCTGGCTCTGAAGAAAACTAGAACGGGCCAGTTTTTGGCGTGGCTGACGCGAAGAATTTTGCCGGGAGCGAGCGGCGAACAAGCGTGGCATGGAATGGAAATGTTCTTAGGGAAGAGTGTACCCCCGGAGGATCCACGCCGGGGACGCATCTACCAAAGCTTTGAACAGAACCTCCACGATATCGTGCAGGCGGGGGTCCGGGCTGGAGCCAAGGTGATCCTGAATACGGTCGCGGTTAACCTCAAAGATTGTTCGCCGTTTGATTCCTCCATGAAAGCCAACGCCACGGTGGATGAGAGACAGGCATTCGAACAGCTCCGCGCTGCGGCTTCCGAGGCGGAGAATTCAGGCCATCTCGATCAGGTCGAAAAACGCTATGAGCAGGCAGAGCGGATTTACCCACTTTCGGCCGATGTGCAGTTTGGGCTTGGCCGATGCGCTGTGGCTCAGTCCAATACACCGGCAGCCCAAAAGCATCTGGGCTTGGCGTGCGATTACGATGCGCTGCCATTTCGAGCCGATTCATCGCTGAATCACCTTGTCGCTGAAACCGCCAAAGGGTTCGCCCCGGGACAAGTTTTGCTCTGCGATGCGGCCTTATTGCTCGCTACCAACAACGGGGCAGGTATTGCCGGGAACGAAACCTTCTTCGAGCATGTTCATCTCAATTTCGATGGAAATTATCGACTGGCCCGCGCCTGGGCGTCGGTCATCGAACCGCTGCTGTCTTCCGCAGCGCGAACGAAAGCTGCACCCCATTGGCTCACGCAGGACGAATGCGAGCGACTCCTCGGACTTTCCGATTGGAACCGGCTCGCGGTGGAAGAAGAAGTGATCCGGCGCCTTGGGCAGCCACCATTCACGGGGCAAAAAGACCATGAATCCAGGTTGAAAGCGCTGCGGCTCCACGCTGAGTCGCTGCGGGGCAAAATCGCCGACAGCCCGCCCGAACTGGCGCGCAAAATCTACCTCGAAGCGCTCCAACACGCGCCCGATGACTATCATTTGCACGAGAATTTCGCCGAATTCCTAGAGTCGACTACCAACCTGACCCAAGCGCTTGCTGAGCGCCAAAAAATCGTGGAATTAACGCCGGAATACTATTTCTCCGAGTACAACCTCGGCATGGTTCTTAAAAGCACCGGAGAGCTGGTCCAGGCGGTGAGCGCCTTCGAAAGAGCCATTCAGCTAAATCCCTACCAGGGAGAACTCTGGCTGCAGCTCGGAATCGCGCTTGCCCGCCAGGCCCGCTGGGATGCCGCCCTGGAAAAGTTCGAACGAGCGCGCCACCTAAGCCCGAGCGACCCACGCGCCTTGCTTTATGGGGCTGAGGTGCTGCTGAAACTGAAGCGCAGCAGGGAATCGAACGACTTCCTTCGCGAAGCCATTCGGCGACAGCCGGACTATTGGGAGGCCCACTACCGCCTGGGAGAGTGGTTCTCGTCGCAGGAACAGCCGGACCCGGCAGCAGCAGAATTCGAGACTGTGGTCCGACTGAACCCCGAATACCTCAAAGCCCATATGAACCTGGGCGTGGCACTTTTCAAGTTGGGCCGAGCCGGGGAAGCCGAACATCAGTTCGATGAAGCGTTGCGGCTGGATCCACAGAACCACTTGGCGCGCGAATTCAAACAGCGCGCTCAAGCTGCCCGCCAAAACTCATCGCAATAGGTCGCATGAAAAAGCCGCGGGCCTTCCGGCCCGCGGCTCCATGCATTCCTGGCAACCTCAGATTATGGGTTTACCACCCGGAAATACCTCACCCCGGGCAGTATCGGAATATTCATGGGATTAGTCGCTGCAGCCACATCCTGCCAATCGACCCCGGCGCCGGATATTTGAGGGCTTGATTGCAAACGACCGCCCAAAGGTGTCCATGACACCGTGATGTTATTGCCGGAGGCCAGACCGACTTGCAGCCTCGCTGCCGGTGTTGCCGCAACGAAACTCGAATTATAGCTATCGAACACGGAGGTGTTGTAATACTTGTAAGGAGGCGAGCCGTTGACGTCGTTATTGTGCGCAGTAACACAGATGCCCACATAAATCGCCGCAGGCAGCGAGTTACTATCGCCGACAAGGCGCGGGTCCGCAGTGCCTTGTTGTGTCCAGTCGACGCCGTTGCTCGAAACCAAGGCCGTTAATAACTGGCCTGTGCGTTTCAGGCGCACCCAGGCGTTGGGATAAGCAGGTGCGGGGCGGTTGGTATCCCAACCTCCAGAAGCTCCGTTGGTGGCCACCCGTGAATTACATTCGACGGCGCTGGCTCCCATTCCGGAGCCGTCCGGCGCCTGAATGCCATCGGACGCGAGCGGGTCATTTACAATGTTCCAGTTGCGGCTTCCGGGATCCAGCGTCTCACGCGCCATCAATCCGCCCTTGGCCCAATTGGAGGTATGAGTAATGCTCTTTTGCCGGACGACGACATCAAAGTCGTTGGTCTTCAACTCATAGGTGAAGTTGAATCCATCGGCATTAGCCCAAATGTCGCTGCCCTCTGCCGATATGATATATGCCCCCTGGCCATCGGCCCAGAAGATCGCGGGCAACGCAGGGTCGGAAATCCCCGGCGCAATCCCGATGTCCTGATTCACCAGCGGAATTTGGTTAACCGGCAGCGAGGTGTTCGCGGCGATACTGTTTCCGGTGAAGTCCTTCAGGCCGTTGACCGTCACGCTCAATGGGAAGGAAGGTGGACCGCTCAGGTCCAATTCGACGATGGATCCGTTGTTGGTATCGATGATAACACCGGTCACCGTGACACCCGCCACCGTGTAATTCGCGATCAGCGCGAGCGTGGTCGCGTCCATGCGTTTACTGAAGGTCAGGTCGATGAAGTACTGGGCGGTGGCCAGGTTGGTGCCATAGGCCGCATAGAGCATCGTGGGCACATTCGTGTCCGTGACAACGGTCAAGGTTGCGGTCTGGCTATTGCTCCAGCTCGTGATGCCAAGCGCCCGGATCTGGCACACAAACTGCGCGCCGTTATCGGCCGGAAGCGTGAGCGGGGTCGTGTAACTGGAGAGGGTGGCCCCGGGGATAGCCGTTCCGGTGCGATACCATTGATACAACACGAAACTGTTGGTCCGCTCGTCGATGCTAATGGTGGAGTCGGTCGTCCCCTGAGCCGAGAAAGTAGCGGCGTTGGCGCTCACCACGGTCTGGTTTTGGGGCTGCAGGGTGAAGGCGACATTGTTAGCCTTCGGGGCATTAAAAGCAATCGATCCGTTGGTGAGATTGCTTGGATCGCCAGTGGCAGGGTCGGCGTAGCCGGTCAGTTTGTAGGTGACGTCTAGGTTGTCGCCACCGCCACCTTGTGCCATGTCCGCCTCGAAGTAGTATCTCTGTCCGGCGGTCAGCGGGATACCGCTGGCGAAGGGTGTCGTGACACCGCCATCAGGGGACCACGAGTCGGACCGCTTCTGGGTGAGGGTACCTGCGCCGACCGATACCCAGTTCCGGGAATTGCTCCAGCCCGTTTCCTGCGCGATCAACCGCTTGTTTACAGGGGTGTTATCAGTGCTGAGGAACAGATCGCTGTCGTCGTCAGAACAAACGAAGAACACGTAATTTCCGCTCGCGGGCGGAATGAACAAGCCGCTCAGGCGTTGGGCATAGTTGTTTATGCCATCATTTATGGGGATGTTGTCGGGGGTCGTGACGGTCGTCGTGTAGTCTGGCGAGCCCACATTTCCGGATTCGACATTGGCACGATTCTGGGCGCTCCAGAATTCGACTTTGAGGAATCCCGGCTCGAACACCGCCTGCAGCACCGTAAGAGTTGCCACAGTGCTCGTAGCGTTAATTCCCCCTTCGGGGCTGGTCGCGACTACAAAATACTGAGCCCCATTATCGGTCGCGGCATTGGCCACAAATTTGTAACTACTGCCGGTTGCATTGGTGATGGGGCTGCTGTTTTTGTACCATTGGTAGCTTGGCGACAGATCGATATAAGAAGTGGCGGCGGCAGAGAACCCCGCAGTTTGGGCATCAAAAACCGTCGCGTTCTGGGGCTGAGCGGTAAAGACAACGTTGGTAACCGTCCCGCTCACAAGCCAGATATTATTGTTCGTAACTTGAAACACGGTCGGTGTGCCGTTCGTGGGATCCGCATCCCCGGAGAAGATGTAGGTAGCAGTAAAATTATCACCGCCGCCGCCTTGATGCATCACGCCTTCAAGATAGTACTGCTGACCCGCTGTCAGCGGAATTCCAGCGCTATAGGGCACAGTAACGCCGCCATCAGGCGAGAATTGATCGGAGCGTTTTTGGGCAATCGAGCTCCCGCCGCCGCTGGTCAGCCATTCCTGCGCGTTGCTATAATTCTGCTCCTGGGCCACTAACCGCTTGTTTGCAGGAGTGTTGTCGGTGCTCACAAACAAATCGCTGTCGTCATCGGAGCTGACGAAGAACACGTAGTTGGTTGTTACCGGCGGAATGAAGAAGCCGCTGATGCGCTGGGCGTACGCGACCAACCCGTCATTTACGGGAAGCTGGAAATTGGAGACCAAACTCACGCTCGCAGCGGCGCCTACGTTGCCACTCTCGACCCGTACCCGGTCTGAGTTCACGAAAAACTCGCGTTTCAAACCGTTGGTGTAGGTTGCTCCGGCCCGCACGGTGAGGTTTGCAACTGAGCTGGTCTTGCTCAGGCTGATCGGCGCAGGGAAACCGGAAACGCAAGTGAATTGGGCGCCGTTATCAGCGGTGCCGGTCAGGAAAGTGTAGGCCGTGGTGGTTGCCCCGGCAACGGGAGCCCCATTGCGGTACCATTGGTAAATAGCTCCCATCGGAGGCTGGGCATTATTGGTGGTGATGAAGCTGAAGGAAGCTTCGCTGCCTCCGAATACGGAAGCCGACTGCACCTGGCGCAGCACGGTGATATTTGTAGGCGTGGCGATCAGGTTTACGCCTATCACCGTGTTGGTGATGATGGTCGCCGTTCATTTGCAGGATCGGGGTCGCCGACAAGCTTGTAGGTGGCGCCCAGGTTGTCCCCACCGCCTCCCTGGTGCATCACGTCCTCGATATAGTAATGCGAGCCGGCGACCAGTGGAATACCAGAGGCGAACGGCTGGGTCAGAGTGACTGGATCAGTGAACGTGTCCGAACGTTTCTGCGCGACAGTGCTGCCTCCCCCTACGGCCAGCCACTGGTCCGGATTGCTCCAACCGCTCTCCTGTGCGATCAAGCGCTTGTTTGCCGGCGTATTGTCTGTGCTCAAGAACAGGTCACTATCGTCGTCGGAGTTAGCGAAAAAGACGTAATTCCCCGAAACCTGTGGAACGAAGAAGCCGGAAACTCGCTGGGCATAATTGTTTATCCCGGTGTTAGCGGGCGCTTCGAATCGCGTCAAGTCGACGCCGTCGGTCGTGGCCGTTCCGGCGGTGCCGGCTTCGACCTGAGCTCTGGTTTTGTTGAGCCAGAATTCATGCCGGAGAAATCCGGGCACGAATGTTTGAGCCATAGTAGAAGCCGCGACCAATAAGCAAGGTGCGGTTAGTACAAGGACTTTGAGTGTTTTCATTGAGTGAGGGAGGTAACTGCCTGAGATGCCGTAGGTTTGTCACGTACATCATGGGCCTGTGTTCATTTGTTCGCCGTCCAACTCACCCCGGCGGGACACAAGGCGTCCACATAACGCCAGAGACCCGGCGCGCGGGAATTGAATCGGCTTTCGTTTAATTAAGCATAAGCCCGAATTCGTTGCAAGCAGGATTAATCAATTGCATTAAGTAATAGTGAGATTAACTTTCCTTTCTAATAACACAATTTTTGGTGATGGAACTGCCTCAGCTCGTTTCCCTGCGTCCCGGGAGTGGCGCGCGCGGCAAGGGCGCCTACCGAGTAGCGAGGATGCTATTTTGAACTATATTCTATCGAATCACGCAAACCAACGCGTATGAAAAAGCCCGCTAAGACCGCTGCCAAATTCAAAACGTTCAAGTCCTCCGAATACGTCCGGGTGGTGCCCCTCCACCATCCCAAGCCCGCATGGTCCATCGATGAACTCGCCCAAGCCCGCCAGGGCGGCGCGGACCAAGACCTGTTCGACGGCCAGCCGCACGCGGCCCCGACCGGGGCGCACCTCACTTATCAGGGGGGCCCGCTGATCCAAAGCGTCCAAATCTTTACCATTTTTTGGGGCAAACTCTGGGGCACGACACCCTCGTCTCAGCAAATGATGGATAATCTCAACAAATTTTTCACCGCAATTGTCGCCAGCCCGCTCATCGATCAGCTCGCGGAGTATAATGTGGCAGGCCAGTCCATCGGCGCGGGTTCGTTTGTTGGAACCAAACTTATCAGCGCGAACGCCCCGGCGGGCAGCGTAACCGATTCCGCGATCCAGGCTCAGCTACTGAAGTGGATCAAGGCCAAAACAGTCCCGAAAAACACAAAAAACACGTTGTACTTCATCTACCTCGATCCCGGGATCGTGTCGATCATGGGCGGCGCCAAGTCCTGCCAGAGCTATTGCGGGTACCACAACAGCGCCGGGCAGGTGTACTACGCGGTCATGCCGTACCCGACCTGCAACGGGTGCCTCGGCGGAGCGCAAGCCTTCGACGCTCTTACCGGGACGAGCTCCCACGAGTTGTGTGAGGCGATTACGGACCCTGTTCCCGGCTCCGGGTGGTATGACAATACCAACGGTGAAATCGGCGACATTTGCGCCTGGAACTTCAAGCAGGTCGCGGGTTACACCGTGCAACTTGAATGGTCGAACCAACAAAACAAGTGCGCGTGAAGGCGGAACGGCGCTGTTCCGAGCCAGCCGCCACCTACCGCCACCTACCGCCACCTACCGTGACCTACTGCCGGGACGGGGACCTATTGGGAGCATTGTATTCGCAACATTGCGGTACGTTCCACGCATCGCCTGGTTTGGCTTGGATGTCCCCGAGCTTACGCTCCATCGACCACTCATGCGGTGAAACGGAGCGGAGTTAACTGCGAACCAAGCTCGAACGCCCTGAGTCCTCAAATTCCGGTTTCCGGCATGGGTCATCCCCCGTCCCGGTGCAACTTTGAGGTTGCGCTTGCCGAGAGCGGTTGGCTGCAGCGGGATGGACCGCTAACGGAGCCACTGCGTTATTCAAATGTCAAAGAGCAGATTAGTCCTGGTGACTATTAAAAGAGCGGCGATATGCAGTTTGGTCCGGATTAACTTGATTCTGCTTTACCATTACTGGTTTACACATACTTCAATGATTTCTATGTTGGCGACTGCGAGCCGCCGGGCCGAAGACACATCGACCCTCTATTTAATAAGGATGTCGAGAAAGGCGTTTTTCCCGCTTGGCGGCTATTTTGTCGAAAATAATTACAATTTTCGGCCGATAAATCAGGACCCACCGAATACCATCTTTTCGCAACCTGCTCCTGTTCAATGATCAATAGCTGGACATAAGCGCGCTCGATCCGGTGAGGACGGGCAGGAACGGCTGTTGTTGCGAGGTGGCCGAAAATATGCGAATTCATTGTCCAGAGAGGGAGCGACCGTTCGTCGTATATTTGAAAGGTAAGGAAGGCAATTATGAGCACATCGAAGAAAAAGAGCGCGGCCAGCATCGTCTGGTTTGAGATTGCGGCGGATGATGTCAAACGGGCGAAGTCGTTTTACGGCGCATTGTTCGGCTGGAAGATCAGCAAGTTCCCGGGCGGCAAGGATTACTGGCACATTGACACGGGAGGCGGCGAGGAAACGCCAGATGGCGGACTGATGGCGCGCTGCAATCCGCAGCAGGCCATTACAAATTACATCAGCGTGGGGTCTCTGGAGACAGCCATGGCGAAGGTTAAGAAGCTGGGCGGGCAAGTCTGCTCGCCAAAAATGCGAGTACCGGGAATGGGTTATTTCGCCATGTGCGTGGACACAGAAAAGAACAATTTCGCTCTTTGGGAAGCGGACACGAGCGCGAAATGACTTTATCATGACTAAATCCAACAAACCAAACATCCAAAACGGAGAGAATCACTATGTTTACACCGATCCTGTTAGCTGTGGCGATCCTCATCATCGCATTCGTGGTTGTCGTTCTTCTGCGGCCGGCTGACTTTCGCGTCGAAAAATCGGCCACCATTTCCGCTCCCGGCGAAATCGCCTTTGCGCAGGTAAACGACTTGCACCAGTGGGCGGCGTGGTCTCCGTGGGAAAAAATCGATCCCGCGCTCAAGCGAAGCTACGCAGGTCCTGCGGCAGGCACCTGCACGAGTTATGCCTGGGCCGGAAACCAGAAGTTGGGCGAAGGGCGCATGACAATCACCGAGAGCCATCCGAGTGATTTTATCCGAATTAAACTGGAATTCCTGAAACCGTTCAAAGCCACCCATACCGCGGAATTCAGGTTCAAGACGGAACGCAATCAAACGGTCGTGACCTGGAGCATGTTCGGTAAACACAATTTCATGGGCAAGGCCATGGGCTTGGTCATGAACTGCGATAAAATGCTCGGGAGCCAGTTTGAGAAAGGGCTGGCCCAGTTGAAATCAACGGTGGAAGCGTCGACCGAACATGTTGGACTAGCCTCAACCGGACTACGGTGAGGATGGGGTTCCGCCATCCGCACCATTGCCTTTCCGGGTTTCAGGGAGCCCCCAATCGGCCAGTTGAACCGACCGCCGACGATGAACTCGTTTCGTCAGCCCGTCCTTCAGCGCTGGGCTCGCTCCCCAAAGCGACTCATTTTCCAGCCGGCCCACAAATCACATCGGCACTAAGCTGCAATTGAGAAGAAGAGAGGAACACACGATAGAAACGGATCGGAACAGCAGCAGCAGGGACGAATCCGTACGGCGGAGTGGCGTTGGTGAGCGTTTGCCACGGACCGGCAGGTGACGTTGCCTGTTGCAGTACCGCATTGGTCGGCGTCCAGTTGAGGATGATGAACGGAGGCGCGTTGCTGATTGACAGCGAAGGAGGTGTCATGCTAGCGACAAAGATTGTAAGCGGAGTGGAATAGGACTCGACACCCGCATTATCGCTGGCTACCGCGGACAGCATATACACGCCGTTCGTTGGAATGTTAAACTGCAACTGGTACGGCGGCGCGGTGACTGTGCCTAAGGAAGCCAGCGGGTTCATGAAGCCCGGGCCGCGCCGCATCATGAAGAACTCCACCTGCTGAATCGTCCCGCCGTTTTTCCGGGCATCAGCGGAGAATGCAATCGTTGCGTTCGTGGGAAATATCTGAGCTTGAATTGGACTCGTTATGGCGATGGTGGGAGGCACGTTGGTCACCACCTGGACCGAGGCAAAACCGTTGCCCGTCCGTCCCGCTGCATCGGTAGCCACCGCCGTCAACGCGCGCGTACCGAGCGGAGCATTGCTCCAGGTGATGCCGTAAGGGGCGTTGGTCGAAGTGCCAATCAACTGGAGGCGGTCGTAATAGGAGACCGAAACTATGGGGCCAGGCAAACCGATCGGTTCGGCGGTTAACAAAATCGGTCGCCCCTGCAGAAAAAGCGCGCCATTCGCGGGTGATAAGAACGCCACTTGTGGGGAAAAGTTCGGGGCGAACAGGTTGGCGTCGAGCTGCAGATCAAATCCCAGGGACGCAGCATTGGGGTCGCTGCGATGGACTTCAACTGCGACGACGTTGGATGGAGCCAGCAGGGGCAGGAAGCTCGAAACGTCAAAAGGGAAGAACGTGTCGGTTGCCTCGCCGGTCACCGGGTGCAGCGCGAGAGTGGTCGGTGTCACCGGACCTGGCGGCATGTTCAAACGCTGAATTTCAACGCCGTTGAGGTAAACCACCGCCCCGTCGTGGGCTTTTAATTCGAGCCAAAGATTGGAGTAAACGTTGAGATCCCGCAGGGCAAAATCGTACCGAAACCAGGTGGTAATGTAGGGATTGTTGGTCGGGCCCCCATCAATGACCGTGGCTTCGTTCCCGATGCCCCAACCCAACTTGGCCTCGCCGGAAAGCCAGTGAGAGTCGTCGTAGGCAACCTGATTCCAATTCGGGTCGGGCAGTTGATTGGTCGGCATATAGCGCCATAAGGAACCCGGCGGCACGAACCTCATGCGGTCGAAGTCGAACACAAACCGTTGGCCGCCGACGACCTGGGGCGGCACTCCGGGAAGGCCGGCGTCGTATTGTGTGAGATCGACGTTGAAGACTTGTCCCACGGGATTCGGATATCCGGCACGGAGGAGCAGTTTCACTTGCACTTGGTTTATCTCGGCAGGGGCCAGGAGCAGATTCAGAACAGTGCCACTCGTTCCGACCAACGTCAGCGCGGTGCTGCCGGCATTGGTCTGAAAGCCCGGCGCGACGGCGCCATTGGCCTGCCACCGCGCGAAGAGGTCCGGCCCCAAGTCCAGCATCACCTGGCCGAAATTAGTGATGCCTGCGTTGGCGCCTGAGAGCGCCAAACCCATTTGTGAATTCCGGCTGCCGGAGGACAGATTGTAGAGCAACACGGGAGCCTGGATGAGCAAACCCCAATTCGCCGGCAACAAG
>Ga0207049_1168_pt1 | contig 10615 bp, 14 predicted proteins | sample Alteio_BWMinCont_63_FD_153305 | JGI IMG/M metagenome (GOLD analysis project Ga0207049, IMG submission 153305) | Enriched cells from forest soil in Barre Woods Harvard Forest LTER site, Petersham, Massachusetts, United States -... | ecosystem: Environmental > Terrestrial > Soil > Temperate forest >... | reverse complement strand
GAAAACGCAATTGGCGGCGCTCCAATCGGGATCGCTGGAGGCCTCGAGGCCGGGGGCGATCGTGATATGCAGCGGAAAGTAAGCATGGGTTTTATCGGGGAAATCCGCCACGTTCATCGAATAAGTGACCGGTCCCTGCCGGCCCACCCAGGTGACGTTGTTGTTCGCGTTCGTGCCGGTGCGCAGGTTCTGACGGTTGTAGTTGGGAGTGCGGTCGGCAAACATGGTGAATCCGGGCGTAGCCTTTTTGAGCGCGACACTCGGTGGCGGGACAGGCACCGAGCGGGCGATCAATTGAACATTGTCGACCCACAATTCCGCGTGCGCAACCCCACCCCAACGGTAAATGGAGATGCCCGCGACGCCGTTCAGGCCGGCCAGTGCCGGGTCAATGGGAATGACGAGATGTTGCCAGCCAGGGGTAGTGGGAATCGGAAAGTTATTGGTGAGCGAAATCATGCCGTAATTCGTAGTAGCCAGGCCGATCTGGGGCCAACTGGTCAGGGTTGTGTTGGTCGTACTCCAGTAAACGTCCAGCACCATATCGGCATACTTTGTCGCATCAATAACGGTGATAGCGGGATCCGCCAGCCAGGTCGCCCCGCCGTTCGGCAAGGTGGCGCCGGACGAGATATCCGTGTCGACCGTGCCGTTCCAATCGTAGATCAGATGGATCGACCCGGGGATGTCCGTGGCAGATTGCATGGTGGAATCGAACTGAGCCGAAAAAGTCGCCGCGGAACTCGTCGATATCCAGTAGGTGCCCCAATTGCCGATGCCAGCGTCGCCGGCGCTGCCACCCGGTTGAATGGCTGAGGGACCAACGAATATATCCTGGGCCGGAATTTGGCCGAAACTGGTGGAGACGGCCAGCGTCAGGCCAAGCGCGGCGCCAGCAAGCTGACGCTCTAATGTTGTGCAATGTTTCATGTCTATTAGGGGTTAATGATCAATCATCAGGCGAACTACAGCGACACGGCCGAATACGAGCCTGAGAATCTGGCCGGAGCCACTATCACCAACTGCGAGGATACCAAACCATAATGGGTGAGCATGTCATCAAAAATGATTACGTTCGCTTAAGTTAACAAACTCCTGTGCTTTTGGATTTTTGAGGTTAATTGTCCTCAGTATGCATAACTTACTGTAATTGTATAAATAAGCGAGCCGTGACGTTCGCAATTGGTTTGGTTCTTGGGGGTGAGCCCCTTGCAAGAACAGTCTCCTAAATTTGTTGCCCGGCCGGCGCCGCGGCGCCTCGTCCACGGCAAAGGCGCGGCCAATTGAAGAAGCTTACGTCCTCTGGCTCCGACGCTACATAAAGGCTTTGCCCACATGCCTCCTGAACTCCCCAGACACTCAAGGTTTCTTGAAAATATAACGATCTCATTAACTGCGCGGAGAGTTGGCGCAGGCGATGAAGGGAGCAACCGAGCGTTGCGACGGCTTTGCGCAGATGGCGCGGCGCGGGCAACTGCAGCCAGGCGGCGAAGAGTAGATAATCGATGGCAGGCTCGTTGCGTTGCAGGGACCATGGAGGGTGAGAGTTGCGGGATGAGTTCTGAATGGAATCGGACCGAAACTGACCGGAATCGGACCGGTTTTCGGTTTTTTCCGGCTCAGGTGGGGAAGCGGGGGCGCTGCCGGAAATCGCGGTCGCGATGCCGAGCACGCCCGGATTGGTTGACGGCGAGTCCACTAGCAGCAGCGGGCGGCGGACACCAGGAATGTTAGGCGGCATAGGCTTCGCGTCCTCAGTTTTCGGGGGCGTTCAGCAGTGGTTCGGAATCATGGAATTTCAGGACTCGACGAACCAAAGTGCAGAGCACGCGTGTCGGGTTGGGCGGAGGCGACCAAAAGCGGGCGCCTGGCAGGAGCCGGGCGGCGGGACGGCAGGATACCCGGATGCGCTGGCGTGAGGTGGCCCCGACGCGACAGGCCGGACGGCAAGGGCTGCTGAATTGATTACGCATGCCAATCCTGGATGGCCGGGCGGGATTCATCGTCACGAGAGAGTTCGACGCCGGCGCTGAAGAGCGGCGCACCGGATTCGCGATCGAGGCGACGCCGGATCTGCTCGGCCATGCTTTGGAGCCGGGCGGTGGGCACGGATGCCAGATCGCGCTGGGCGAGTTCGGTGTCGAGCCGGCGCAATTGTTCAGAGAGGACTTTGAGCCGCTCGTGTTTGGAGGCGAGGGTGTGGTCAACAAAATCCTCCCACTCGATGGCGCGGAGGTTTTGGATGAGATGCTGTTGCTCGCGGCTCCAGAGAATGAGGGTGCTTTTGGCGACGCCGAGCTGCTCGGCGATGCGGGCGAAGCTGACGCCTTTGGAGCGCAGCTCGATGAACTTTTGAACCGTTTCCTGATCTTTCATTACAGCCTTTCGATGTCCGGGCACAGCGCCACCGTTTTGGGGATCGCAGCGGCGATCGCGGACGGACATTGTTAAACACTCAGACTTTCCACGAGACACAAGTCGCGTGGACCAAGAACTTCAAAGATTCAAAGATTCAAAAATTGGGAAGATTTGATGGATTGGATGGATTCGATGGATTGTAATGATTACAATATTTATTGAGAGAATCTACTGATTCCACCGATGTTCGTCAAGCGGGGATCGCAGATTTTAGTGGTTGGTGTGGACGTTCAAGGGCGGAAAAGATAACAGCGAGCGCAGCCATGCCGGGCCAATGACGTCCGAATGCCAATCGAGACGTCCAACCGGCATTGGCTGCCGCGTCTTGTTGGAACTAATTCTCTGCACGACCTTTGAAGTGCAACCGGATGACTCCCTCCAAATCAGGGTAAGGGTAAAGCCTGAGCCATTTTGCAATGAACTGCTCAAGTGGGTAACCCCAGTCTTCATTCCATTCCAGAAACTTTTTCATGAGCATCCTGTCCAGCGCTTCGGATTGGAGTTTATAGCAGGCCAAGAATAGCCCGTCTCTGCCATCATCCGGCACCACGTCCAGTAGTTTCATCGCCAGGGTGGCTCCGTCTTCTCGCAGCGCAAGATAGCTGAGAAACAGAAGACGCGTGGAGATCGAGCTCCAGTCCACGGTTGAGAGGAGAGGGTCAATGATCCCACTGACGAGGCTTCCGCGTTTTGAGAGCAATTTGGAGAGCTGCTCAGACACATTCCAGCTCACATTGAGACCGTCAGTAAGAAACGATTCCAGGAACAGCTTGGCCTGGGAATCGTTGCAGTCGTCGAAAATACATTCTGATGCGAAGAAGTCATAACGCGCATCCAGATGGACATCAGCGCACCAACCAGCTACATCCGTATACAGATCAATGAAACCGATCTTTCGGGGCTTGACCTCCACCAAGTAAGAAACTAGCGCTTGTTCGGCTGGGCTCATTTCTTGTTCCAACGCTCTGCGTCAGGCGCTCCGGACACTTGGGCAACGATTAACAGCAAGGCGTAATCCGGCGTCGCCCGCACGCAGTTGTTCGGCGATTTTGTGTTGGTGCTCAGGCTCGATGGACACTCTGCACCGTGTCGCGCATGACGACGAGCAAACCGGGCCAATCGCGTTCCCCGAACTGCCGGAACGCAGCCATGATCCGCGCATGAATCCTCTGCTCGTTGGGTTGTCGCAGGCGCACGACCAAGATGCCGTAGTGCTGCTCGTCGCGGTGCTCTGAAAAACCTTTGTCCGTCGTGACCAACGTGCGCTGCTCGGTCTGGGCCAAGGGCCAAAGCTCATCGTCGAACATCCCTTGTCGCTCGGTACCACGAATGTCGAGGACATCGTGTCCCATAGCCCGGAGTTCCAGAACGGTGAGGTTTGGGATATTCTCGTCCACCAGAATCTTCATCGAGTGAGCTCGACGTCATTCAGCGGTGTCACTTCCTCCTCCGCCAGCGAGGCGGCGTAGTCGAGGCAGGCGAGAATGTCCTCACGCGTGATCGAAGGATACGCACCCAGCAGAGTGTCGATATTGTCGCCGTGCGCGAACATCCGAACGATCTGGTGAACCGGCATGCGCGTGCCGCGGATGCAAGCTTGACCGTGGCAGACTCTCGGGTGAATCGAAATGCGCTCGTTCATGAGGTCAAGGTGCCAGAGACAGCCGACCGGGGCAAGCGCGTCGAATCCGCCGCTGTCGAACGATCAGCTCAGGCACAGCCGCCGGAAGCGGACGTGGCCTGCAATGACGATGTTCGAGTTTCCATAGCCGGTCAACTGCGAGGCGTGGCGGCTGTTGCCTGCAGCGTTTGGTTCGGACTCCCTCCGACACGCAGTTGTGCTCTCAGCTCACGCGCCATGAAATACCGAAGGTTTTCCATCTGACCCCGTGCAAACCATCGGCACAATCGGACAAAGCCAACCCCAAGAAGTGTCATGCCTGTTATTGGGGCAACCGCGAACAATGAAGGCGGTCGCCCAGACCCCCACGCGGGTGGCGGGAGCAAAAGGATCAGAGCAACGCCTGCCAGCAACCCGGCAAACCATACAACGAGGAATCCTCGGATAATCGTATGAAACCGAAAACGCCCTCGAATACGTGTGCCCTCGGCTACCACTTCAAAGCGCCCATAAAAGAATGGAGCAAACGAGTTGCGCACGTTCGCAGGACCCCAGGCAAAAAGTCGAAATCGATCTCCGCGTATCTTCGCTGCGATCGTCCCTTCGGCCCACCGCGCCCAGCCTCCCCGGCCTGTATGCTTCTGCAAACGCAGGAGGCATTCGTCCTTGGTGAGGTCCGTGGTGTAAATTGTCGCGCTCATGCACGATCTGAGTCCGAACGTCGAGGATGAGCCATGACGAGGAGCGCGTCAATGCCGTCCGAATTCGGCATCACGTGACGGGCGCACGACGAAATTCTTCGATTAAGCAGCCACAGCCAAGCTGTTGTTACGGGCCGCGTGAGCGTTAAGCCGGTCTTTCCAGAACTCGCCCAGTCTGCGGCTGCTGTGAATGCAACGAAGAGCCAGGACGTTGCGGGCACCCGGACGCCCCCAAAACATGCCCGATTGCTTACACCGGGCGCCGATCACGGTTTTGCAGCCCGCTTCGATCACGCCTGAACCGATAAAGAAGCCTTTGCGACGAAAGGTGCCGTACTGCATGCGAGCAACGTTGCTGACAAAGTAACTCAACTCCTTTTCTACTGCGTCGGCTTGAGGCTTACCAGCGCACTCCTTGCGGGTCTGAGTAATCAATTGCTCGACTTTGTCATTGAGCAGTCTCCTGGCCCAGCGTCCGAGCCGGATTTTATAGTCCGCGTGCTCCTTGCTGCCCAACCGAGCCACCAGCACTTTGCTGGCATGTTCCAAGGCATGATAAAAGTCGACGATCTGGGTGGCTCCCGCAAAACAAAGCCGCCCCATGTTGGCCAGGCCTTCGGCCCCGTCGATCAGCAAGACCACTTGCAAGGCCAGTGCCAAACCCCGGCGAATGGCATCTTGTCGTAAACAGGGACCAAACTCTTCAATGGAAGCAAAACTTGAAACATAGGTGGTTGATTCATAGTCGCGCACCGGATGGCCCTCTTCATCGGTTTTATGCTGGGTGAACACGCAGCCCAGATACGCCATGCGAGTCTTGGCGCTGCCGTCGAGCTGTTTGCCGGCCCGGCCCACCAATTCCTCCGGACGCATCGGCACGCCGGTGCCATCGGCGCTGACATACATGATCGGCACGACACTGCCGCCGGGTTTGGCCTCTCGCTCTTGCCATTGTTGAGCCGCCGCTCCCACCCGCTGGACCATGCGTTGGATCTGCCGGGCACAAACGTGAATGCCACCGGTCTCGGCCAAATGTTGCTCGGCCTTCTGGTAGCTGGTTTCATCGGCCCCTTCCAAACACATCAGCCGAGTCAAAGCCGGGGTATGACCGCTTTGCAAACCCAGCGCGGCATCGGCCGGATAATGGCCCTGCCGCTTGCCTTCATGGTAGTAATAAGCTCGCTCCAATGGGAAAGAACCGAACATACCCTCAATCTGAGCGCCGATCCGTCCCTTGTAGTGTTGGCCAGGCTTGGGTTGATAGGCAGCGTCGATTTGGTCGGCAGCCCTCTGCAGTAGCCATCCCACTAACAGATTGGCCGATTTGAAGACCGCCGTACGAACCAACACCTCCAATTGCTGGACCGCCACACCATTTGGCTGGTCGGCCTGGAAGCGTGCCATCAACTGCTGGATTTCCTGCTCTTGGGCCAGGAGGATCTCGGGTGCGAGGTCTTTTTTTTTAATCCCTCGTTCCGCTCGGCACGGGTTTGTTCAATGATGAGTTGGGCATATTGGCTGACCAAAAGCTGAAACTTTTGGTAGTTGGCTGTGTGCTCGGCGACCATCTGGACTTGGTCGCCGGGAACGTAACGGCTGAGGGTTTTGCCATTTTCACGGCATTGGAGGTTATAATAGGGGCCATTGGGGCCTTGGCGCAGAACACAAAGTTTGCCCGGTTCCATGCGTTGGATTTGGGCGATTTGCTGAAGAAGTTGGCTGGAATGGGATGGTTTCATGGCTGAAAGTATATATGTATGTATATATTATACCACAAAAAAAGCCGCTTTAGAGGCTTTTTCCTAACTGCCGTCTTACGCCCTCACGTGACCACGCTCCTCGTCATTGGCTCAATCCTTTGGTTGGGCTAAGAGGTTCTTCAGAGCGTGGGTCCAAGCCGGTCTGCCCGACGGTGTTTGCTTTGAGCCTAATCAGGGTGCCTGCTGCGCTCCGGCTTAGGTTCACATCTTGGCTGCTAAGCAGCTGAGTCAACACAGGATACGCCTCCCCTCCAAACTCGACCACGCCGCGAAACGCGAGTGCCTGGACGATTCTGTTGGTATCACTGAGGCACCCGACCATGACTGGTATGCTCATTGCCGGGTCTGAGCGAATTCCCATTAGTCCCCAGAGCGCGCTCGGGCGCATCGACGGGTCGGAGTTGGTTGCGGCTCGAACCAGCGTGGGAACAGCCGCACGCGCGGCACGGCCGATACCGGCCAGCGACCAGGCGGTTGCCATGCGAGACCGCCCAGAAATGTTTTGTTTATAGATTTCGAGCAGGGCCGGCACGGCGTCTTCGGCGTCTTGCCCCAGCAACTCGAAGCCCATTGACGCATCCCAATTCTGCAGCCACGCCGGGTTGGAGTTCACCTTTAGCAGCAGGTAGCGGTTGTCGTGTTCCTGCAACTCGGACATCAAAGCGGAGTCCTTGGCCCGGAGCATCTGCAGCAGCGTCGGGATGCCGTTGGTTCCTATGCGATGAATCGCCTCCTCAGCCTTCAGACACTCCGTGCCATTTTCACCTACCTGAGTCCTGCTTCGGTGATACTCCCGCAGCCAAACCTGGAGGCTTTTTCCCTGGTACACCGGCCCGGACTCAGCCGTACGAGAAACCATCAGTGCAGCGATAACCAGAGCGGCGGCCAGCAGAACAACGGCAGCAATGAGAGCGGCTTTTCCTGGGCGGAGAAATGGTTTCATTCTCTCGTGGTTAGCGTGCAACTCGATATCGGGCCCAACGGTTCCGGCCAGCGACTCCGCGCCGCTGACCACCGATTTGCAAAGTCGGCGCAGTCGCGGAGTTCGCTGCGGCGGAGTGGTTCGCCGCTTTCACTGGCCGACTCCTGACGAGCCATCGCTGGGCGGCTCGCGAAACAACTTAACGTCAACTCCCTCATTCACGAGCACACCGTAACACATAGCAACGCAGTAGTTGCAGATGTAAGCGCTGCCATCCGAAGCAATCAGTTTTGCGACCTTAGATTTGGGTCGGTGACAGAATGAACATGACGGCTCTGACTCTGGCATAAGCTCACCGCGTCGAACGTTGAGGATGAGCCATGACGAGGAGCGCGTTAAGGACGCCCGACATTGATGTGAAGGTGACCGCGCTCCTCGTCATTGGCTCATTCCGTTAGTTAGCTGGGGGGTCTCGTCTGCATCCAAAGTTTCTCGTGGGCGGGAACTGAACAGGCTGGTAAACCACCCACCGGTCCGAGTGTATAGGTACCACCTGCCGGGCAGCTTAGCGTATTCCGGATGTAAGGGCGGAGGTCATCCCACGTTGGCACCGCGTTTGTGTCTTTGTGATGCTCTATGGCCCATTGCTGTGTTGCCCCATCAATTTGCCGGAGATTGTTGATGCAGGGGTTGGCCGGGTTCCCGTCGCGTGCCGCGCAACCGGCAACCAGCGTGCCGACCAATAGCCAGATCAAAAGTTGGGGAACGCGCATATTCAGCTAACGATTAGCTCACCGATGGCGGCCCGCCACCGGCTCCCAAATTGCCAAACGGCCCACCCGGACCGCCATTCGGTGAAGCGCCGGGTTCTGCTCCCCTCTGGAAGGCCTCAAGCGCTGAGTTCACCTCGGGCTCGTCTCCACCATGAGAATCAACTGAGCCAAATCGGACGATGAACGGGAAGCCCTCAATGTCGGTGCCCTCGGGGTGGGAGAACGGATGCTTGCCATTGGGACGTGCCACACTCCGGCCAACCTTGAAATTGGCAGCCGAACGGTTATCTCGTCGCCAGTCAGAGTGATCCAAGCGAACGAGGAGCGTCGCAATCTGCCCTCGATACCGCTGGTGGCCAGAAACGACATTACCGAAGACGCCGATGACCTCGCCCGCTGCTTCCATCACACCTGCGACCCGCAGGGAAAACGGAGACCTGTCGTCGGTAAACTCATGCTTGCCCGGTCCGAGAACGATCTGAACTTCATCGTCGGGAGTCACCCTGACTTCTGTTCCTATCTCGGCAATCGCTGGCATACGCTATTCAGCAGAACATTTTGGCTCAGGCACGCGGGCCCAATGAGCCAGGGAAAACAGCAAGGCGAAAACCCGCGTTGCCTGAAGCCAATGGTTAAATGACCATTTCATCAGAAGCAACCCTCCTCCCAATGCATGCTGGCGGGACGCTTGCCGGTATCGAAGAACTCCCTCACGACTCGCCGTGCTGTGGCGAGCGGAACCAAGTGGCGGTTTTCCCACTCTGTGTGGTGCACCCCGAGCAGGTAGAACTCGGTCGTGCCCTCGGCACTAGGGTCGCCCAGGCTGATATAGTAGTGTCGGGGGCCAAGCTCAGTGAGATAGACGATGCTCTTGGGAAGGCCCAGGAGAACGTCTGCTTCACATCCGTGGCAGCGCAAGCGTACCGCAGTGGGAAGCTCAGGCCGAGCCCTCGCAGCAAGGTCGTCGAGCAACTGGTCCAGATGCTCCCCGTCGACCACCGCTGCGGGGGCCTCCTCTTCGGACCACTGGAGTGTGGGCTTGGTGGTCGGCATGGGCTGGTCCGCCTTTGTCATTTAACGCCGCTGGTCAGTGGCGCGCCGACACAGGGCGACCAAATGCGACTTGGCCGCTATCGGCGCGTCCACTGCAGCAGCAAAGTTAGACATCGACTTCTCGCCTCGGTGCTCGCCACCATCGGTAGCCACGATAAAGCCAAGCTAACCAGGCCAATCCTAAGAAAGTCCAGAGCAAACCCATCGGAGGGTGCGCTGGGTTAAGGTGAAAAGCGACGTAGAATCCACCAACCCAAAACACAACAAGAAATCCAAGAAATCCCCAAAACAGTGCGCGGTCGCTGACTTCGCGACCACTCTCAAGAAAGGAACTCCGCTCCTTACCGAACAACTTTAAGGCGGAAAACATACACATAAGGGAGACAAAAAACCACGGAGAAACCGAATTCCAAGACGCGCCTAGAGTTGCAAAACCAGCGGTAATCAAAAGCGCGTATAGAGCGAATCGAACATGAATATTCATTTTCATGGTGAGCAAGCAATGTCTAACGGCGCACCTCAGGCACCCGCGCCACTGGTGATCGGTATGAAACAGAACGTCCATCGCGGGTTGCCTGCAGGTGCTTGTTGGCCATAGTGGCTTTCATTCTCCGACGAACCGCCCATCTGAGCCGAGTATAAAGCTATCCGTCATCGGAAGCAAAGCCCGGATACCCCCGTCATCAATTGAAGCGATAACCCGCACATTACCGTTCGGCTTAGCATCCCAGACGAACTGAACCTCAAGTTGATATTTGGTGCCGTCCTGGGCGACCACTTCTTTTGCATCAACGCGGCCCTCGGAAACCCACGCAGCCAATTCCTCACGTGAGTGCGAACGATAGGCGCGAAGGCACTCGGACAGAACCGACCGGGCTTCACCTTTGTTCATGGAGATTGGGATGGCCAACAATTATTGAGCGAACCAGCCGTTCGTTGTTCCCATCCGCTCGATTTTCTATCAAGGCTCCTCACACGTAAAGAGTTATACGCACAGCGCCGCTAATGTCAACTCCGCAAAAATGGCCACCCCCTCCCCCTGCGCTTGCTGTTCTTGACTTCCGCACGTCTACGGTTCGTTGTTCCCGACATGAACATTTCCCATGCAATCTGTTTAATGCGAGAAGCCTGTGCCCTCCGACACTTCTCAATCAAGACTGAAAAAACCTACGTCTACTGGCTCCGCCGCTATGGTATCTTCCTCAAGGACCCTCGGTTCACCGCTTCGACCACCGAGCAGAAAATGGAAGCCTTTCTCACCCGGTTGGCCCACGAGGGCGTTGCGGCCACTACTCAGAACCAGGCATTTAACGCCGCCCTTTTCTTTTACCGGGATGTTCTCAAGCAAGAGGTGGGGCAGGTCAATT
>Ga0207049_1167_pt1 | contig 10722 bp, 12 predicted proteins | sample Alteio_BWMinCont_63_FD_153305 | JGI IMG/M metagenome (GOLD analysis project Ga0207049, IMG submission 153305) | Enriched cells from forest soil in Barre Woods Harvard Forest LTER site, Petersham, Massachusetts, United States -... | ecosystem: Environmental > Terrestrial > Soil > Temperate forest >... | reverse complement strand
TGGTTTTCTTTAAAACCCATCTGTTTGTATATCTCCGTTTAACTTCCTTTGTTGCTATTTAAACACCTCTAGCTAATTTCCTTTTAAGCAACTCAACTTCGCTAACTGCTATATTGTCTATGATATTGTAGATCCCCTCCCTCTCCACGTTTATGTAAGTGCTGGTAGAGCCATAGCTCGTATGCCTTGCGAACTTGCTGGTAAGGATCAAATTCCCGTTGGAACTCCTAGCAAATCTGTTTTCATTATGTAGTGGCTTAGGCTTAATAAACTTAAATTAACTAAAAGGTAAGTAACAATAAACAGTTGATAATATGGTTGGATTGGAAATAGAGAAGAATACGACCGCGCTTGTGATCATAGACCTCCAGAAGGGCGTAGCCACTTCTGACAGGCAGTACGCACCACACGACGCATCTACCGTGATCAATAATGCGGCGAAGCTCGCCGATGCGTTCAGGAAGAACGGCATGCTGGTTTTCCTCGTGCATGTTGTATCCTCAGAGAAGGAGAGACTTAACGTGAACGCTGATGAGAACCCATGGAACGCACAGAGACAGCAGATGCCACCTGACTGGTCGGACTTCGTGCCGGAGCTCGAGAAGAGCGAATCTGACATAGTCATAGCAAAGAAGCAGTGGGGAGCCTTCTACGGAACCGATCTTGAGCTGCAGCTGAGGAGAAGGGGCATTAAGACAATAGTCCTGTGCGGCATAGCCACTCCATACGGAGTCGAAAGCACTGCCAGGTTCGCGTACGAGTACGGCTTCCAGCAGATATTCGCTGAGGACGCTATGACCTCGATGTCAAGCGAGCAGCACAACGCATCCGTCAACCACGTCTTCAAGAGGATGGGGAGGGTCAGGGCAACCCAGGAGATACTGGACAGCCTGTAAGCATTACGTAGTGGTAAAATGACAAGGCTGATTAGCCGCATAAGGAACATAGGCTGGAAGATACTTGAGGAGCGTGATAACATATTGGTCCTAAAGAAAGGGGACCGCATGATCATGAAGTACAATTCCATCACATATTCCATCTTCGACTACGACAAGCTCTACACGCACTTCTACTATGACTATTTCATACCGCTGGCCTACGTGCACAAGAACCCTAAGGTGCTTATCATTGGGCTCGGAGGCGGAGCCGTGCCCTTCCAGCTCGACAGGCTACTGGGCAGCAACATCACCATGGAGAGCGTAGACACCGACAGAGACATTGTCGAGATAGCCAGGAAGTACTTCATAGGAGACATAAAGATGAAGACGCATGTTGCCGATGGCGCCGAATTTGTCGCTGGGCTAAAGAACGAATACGATCTCATAATACTGGATGCATTCAAGAACGTGGAGATGCCAAAGGCATTCAAGGATGAAAAGTTCATAAAGGAGGCCAAGGCGGCGCTGAAGGACGGAGGAATACTTGTAATAAATTCAATACTGAAGGTCGAGGATCTGCTAACTTATACTGAAAAGCTAAGGAAGGAATTTGATGTCACTAGTTTTGAGCCCTCTCTGTTCCTTGACAACACGATGATAGTGTGCATCAAGAACATGACCAGGAAGGAGATGCTGGACAAAATGAAAGCCAATATGTCCGTGACCCCTGAGAACAGGTTCCTCATGGACAGGTACGAGGTAGTATTCAGGGAGGGATTAAAGAATCCCTGAAATCACCATGTAGAGCCCGTAAATCATGAGCAGCGATGCCACTGTGGCTATTGCTATGTCCATCGCGCCCAGTTGCGATTTCCTCTTTTTGTATATCGGGTAAACAATGAACACTATTAGCTGTGATATGAAAAGCGCCAGCAGCGAAGGGAGGATTAGGTAGTTGTAGAATGCGACTGGATTGAGCAGGCTTGCGGCATCGAAGATCAGGAAAAGTGCAGATATTATGATTAGTATTTTGTTCATGTCCCGGGTTATCATCACGTAGGAGAGCCTGCTTAGCGCCACGAACTCCGCGATTATTATCCCGAAGGTGCTGACTATTGCAAGGATGCCTACTACGATTGCGGCATTGTGCCCCAAGTAATATGTGGATACAATAAATCCAGGCAGTTCGGTCTGGTTTGCGCTATTAGTGAGGGACTGCGGCATCCTTGATATCGCAAAGGCCGCAAGCACAATAAACACGGCAACTAGTATGAAAGGATATAGTATGGCCTTCTTCATTGATTTAGTGCCGCCTTTGGCCTCCCCGCCAAGGAATACTATAAGGCTTGAGCATATGAACAGGAGGGCTATTCCCGAGGCGCCTCCGAATAGGTTGGGCAGGGAGGCCGTGGTTGACTGGGATGCGGCAGCCACGCCGGTCTTGGCGTAGATTCCCACTATGAAGATCAGGAGCACAACCACCTGCACCACGGCTATGGCAAGCATCGCCTTCAGCGATGCCTTTATGCCCTTGAGCATGATCGCGCATATTGCAAGCGGCACGAGCATCTCGAGGAATGGAGCGTAGGGCGCATATCCAGGCCAGACAACCGGAAGAAGGAAATATATCCCGTAGGTCACGGTATATGGAAGGTATAAGAAGTAGCTGAGGATGAATATCCACCCCTGGGCCTTTGCAATTTTCTCCCCAGCGGCCTCCTTAACAAATGAATAGAGCCCTCCCGATGAGGCAATCTTCTCTGAATATCCGTACCAGACCATTATCGGGAATGCGAACAGTATGGCTGCAATGAATGCGGCAATGCCAAGCGGAAGGCCTCCCGGTTGATTCAGTAGGTTCATGGTCACCAGGGCAAGCGGTCCCCCTATGCTGCTTATGGCAAACCCGTACAGGAGATAGTCCGGTATGGACCTCTCCTTGATAGATGTCTGCATCTATGCATTTTCCCCGGTTCTTTTATCTTCAGTCATCCCCAGCTGCTGGCAACCGTAGAGGTGGGCACCGTCTGGTAGGTCGTTGATGCGCTAGTGGCCGTGGATGTCGATGCCACGCTTGTTGCGATAGTGGTTGTGGCAGCGGTGGTTGACGCAGTAGTACTTACCATGTTAGAGGGTATCGAAGTGCCTGAAACCAGCGCTACGAACCATGTTCCTTGAACGTTTTGGCCGCTTGTCATGCCAGGCTGCGTGTCCTTGATATAGTAGTACAGGGGCCAGCCATTGTACGTAAGCTGCTTTGTCCCATTCGTTCTGGTTATGGTGTTGAATGCTAAGGCATTAAGCCCAGGCTGGAATGTCGCATTTGCGACATAGAACACTGACCAGTACTTCTGGCATGCCCCATAGCATGCGCTGTTTCCGCTGTATGGGGTGTCATTTGAGAATATGTATAGGGTGTATCCTGTCTGGTTTGCAAGGTAATTACCCCCGACCGATGAGTTGAAGGCTATGTTTACCGAGTATTTGCTGCTGGTGTTGAAGGTGCTTGTGCTGGTGGGCTTAATTGTTGTAGTGGAAGCAATGCTTGACGACCCTGCAGTGCTCGACTGCATTATTGTCGACTGCTGTGCAACTGTCGATGTGCTTTGCGATCCGACTCCGCCATGCATGTTTGTGACAAAGTACGCGCCAGCACCTATGACCACCACAGCTACAACTATAATTCCCAGAATAGCTAGACCGTTCATTTAGTTCATCCCCTACTGTTAATTTTCGCATATTAAGGTATTTAAATGCAGCCCAAAATTTAGGTTTTTGGGTTATGATTATAAAGTTTGGTTTTCAATTGTTTTCAGGGTTTTGCAATGGCTGAAAAGATTAGATGCGCACACATACTAGTTGAGAAGATGAGCACCGCGCAGGAGGTGCTAGACAAGCTTAACAAGGGCGAGAGCTTCTCAAAGCTCGCCGCAGAGTACTCGCAGGACGGCACCAGAAAGCAAGGAGGGGATCTGGGCTACTTTGGGAGAGGGGTCATGGTCAAGGAGTTCGAGAAGGCGGCCTTTGATCTTCAAAAAGGGCAGGTCTCAGGGCTCGTGAAGACGCAGTTCGGCTACCACATAATCAAGCGCCTGGAGTAGTAAGGCAAAGGTTTTTATATATAATTTACTATATGTTAACTATAAGTGATATATAATGGCCGGAGAAGATGTGACAACAGTACAGCTAAATAAGTCAGTGGTGAGAGCTTTAAAACGCATTAAAAAATACCCGAGGGAAACTTACAACGAGGTAATAATGAGTTTAATCGAGGCTGCAGAAGAGACAAAAGAGTTCGACAAGTTTATTCAGGAGGCCCAGAAGGCTAAAATGAAAGAGTTGTGGGGAGAAGGGGACTATACTGCGTGGGAACATGCCTAAAGCTGGAGATGTAATAATTACAAGGATGCAATTCATAGATAATCAAGGATCAAAGATAAGGCCCGCGTTAGTTCTATTCGAGGAGTTAGGCAACATAGTCATAGCAGGAATAACGACCAATCTACAAATGAAAGGCATACGTATATCTACAAAAGAAGGCGCAGCCCAAGATAGTATAATAAAGTTGAATTACATATTCACTATCACGAACGAGGCTATTTTGAAAACGGTATTCCACCTAAGTTCAGAGAAAAAGCGTCTAGTTTTCGATGAACTAAGCAAGAAATTCGGCGGACTTAAAGCATAATTAATAAACAGGGTAGTTTTTCTCCTACCACATAATCAAGAGACTGGAATAGTTCGGGTTCTAAAACAAAAACGTGGAACTAAAGATGACTTAACAGTTACTATAGTCGTTATCTTGTTTTTCAGCTATACCGCCCATTCGATTCTGGACTAGATCGCATAAACTGTATCCCTTGTACTTTATCTTTTCAGATTGGTCGTTAAAGCAAAGCATTACCAAAACAATATCCTCATCTGCTTCTACGACTCTGTGAAGAACGTCTTTAGCTTTTCTTATTTGGCGGGGATTTCCATTAATTGCAAGTCGTAGCAGCCTCTCGATTCTTTTCTCTGCCGATTTTTCCCCATCGTCATATCCCCTAAGCAGGAATTGGATATGTTGCGGGGTTCGACTCCTTCTCCAGTTAGCATCAAATTCGTATGATTCTAGCGGGGATTGCACAAATAATCTTTTGGCTCTTTCTACAGCCTTTCTTCTCATGTATTTTTGCAAACTTTGCCCTATACAATCACGATTAATGCACAGATTTTTCCCTGGCATAGTAGGCAGCAGACGTTATGCCGCTGTCGGCACGGTTCTTTTCAGTATAAAATGACACTGTTGCAACGCACCTGAAGCCGTTTGTGGAATTTGCAATTTCCGAGCCTGTAATGTCAACTTTCGTAACCCCAATCACATGCTCGGGCAGGTTTATATTGCAAACTACAAGGTCAGCAGGCTTCCCCTCAAATCCTATTAGGGTGTTTGCGACAAATACCTCGTGGCGGCCCATCATCTCGTAGGCTCTTGTTTGATTTGGTATGCTGTCCGCGCAGGACCTTATAAGTTCGGCAAGCTCGCTTGGTGGCTTGCTCTCAGGCCTGCGGTTTATGAGCTGAACGGCATTTCTTGTAACAGGCATATTATCACGCTATTACTGGAAATTTCCAGATATTTATAGTTAACTGGTGCAAGCGGCGCCCTTTTCAGAGGTGCCCCTTCCATAAAAATGGCTGCTTGTTATTTATAACTGGAAGGTACAGTACTTTTAGTGATAATATGACTGAAACCACACTGGCAGCGTTAAGCGAAGGTGGCGCAAGGCGTCTGACAAGAGATGCAGTAAAAGCAGCAGGCAATGATATTGTAGCCAAATTCAACGAGTTAGGCCCGCAGGCGCTCAAGCTTTTGGAGGTTAGGAGAAGCCTTGCGGATGGGGATGGGCTTTGGACTGTTGGGGACTACCTTGCGCAGCTCAAGGGCGCAAGGGGTATACATGAGCTCAGGCTCGAACTTGCACGGGACACCGAGCTTTTGAAAATAGGCAGCCCAAGAAAGCCACTAGCATGGTCATTGGCATACAATGGGAGCGAGCAGGTCCACCTTGAGCTGCTTAAAAACGAGGAGGCATTAAGGATGAATGGGGAATTTGGCTCCAGCGTCGTTGGGACCATAAGGCAGAGGGGAGGCCCCAAGGCGCAGGCGGGCGCGGAGCGGTTCATACTAAAGGAGATGCTGAAAAGGAGCGGGAGCCTTGAGCCGCGAGAGATAAGGTACATAGCCTCATCGCTTAGGACCGATATAAACGAGAGCGGTCTTAGGATCCTGGACACCCCTGAAAAAAGGCCGCTCCTCTTTGCCAGCATGGACAACGGATGGACGGTGGCACACAAGCTGGTCTACGGCAAGGAAACGAAGGCAATGACCAGCATAAAGATGCATTTTGCAGAGGACAAAGAGATACTTTCAATAGCCTCAAAAGGCAGCTCAGCGAATTTCGCGCCAATAACCATAGAGTCAATGCTAAGAGAGGGTAATAACGCCGCAATAATCCAAAGAATTGAGAAGACCCTGAGGGCGCTGAAAAGGGAATAGCATGCGAATTAATAAATACCTGGCAAAGAAGAATTAATCTACTATTCCAGCGGTGTTGAGATAAAAAAGATCGATCCGAAAAAGTCGCTTTACAAAAAGAGCGTGGAACTGGGCACAGGAAAGGTGCGCGGCTACGACTTCGAGCGCGATTTTGACGCAACTGATTTCTTCGATTCATTCAACGGCACCGGTTTCCAGGCCACCAACCTTGGCAAGGCGATATCCCTGGTTAGGAAAATGAAGAGCGAGAAGGCCAGGATATACCTTGGATTCACCTCAAACATAACTACGAGCGGTCTGCGCGACATAATAACATACCTGGTAAAAAACAGGCTCGTGCATTTCCTTGTCACGACAACGGGAGGTCTTGAGGAGGACATAATAAAGACGCACGGCGATTTCCTCCATGGGGATTTCAATGCGGATGGGGCCTACTTGAGGAAGAATGGCGTAAACAGGAGCGGCAACATATTCGTGCCAAATGAGCGGTACGTGTGGTTTGAGCAGTACATGAGCGGTTTCATGGAGAGACTACACTCAATGCAGAAGAAGAAAAAAGAGCCGCTAGACAGCGTTGAATTCATAAGGGAGCTAGGCAGGGACATGTCAAGGCTCAAGAACCACGAGGAGAGTTTCACATACTGGGCCTATATGAACAACATACCCCTTCTGTGCGTCCCTCTTGCAGATGGGGCCATTGGGGACCATATATACTTCTTTAGAAAGAAGCACAAGGACTTTACCATAGACCTCACAAAGGAGGTGGAACTGCTATACGATGACGTTCTTAATTCAGAGAAAACCGGCGTTATAGCCCTGGGCGGATCGGTGCCCAAGCACCACATAATGAATGCGCTCATGCTGCGCGAGGGCGCAGATTACACGGTATATATCAACACGGGAATAGAGGCGGAGGGCAGCAACGCGGGCGCAAACCCCGATGAAGCAAAGAGCTGGGGCAAGGCAAGCCTTGACAGCAACAACGTCAAGGTATGGGGGGAGGCCACCATAGTTTTTCCCATACTAGTTGCGGCGGGATTCAAGCTGAAGTAGGCTCAGCGCCTTCCGAGCCTATCGAACAGTTCGCCATAGAATGCGTTGGTGTTCGATGCGGAAAATGTCTTTAGCAGCTCAGGATTTTTTATGTACTTGGACTTGTCCTTGCTTTCCACCATCTCTGAGAGTGCGTCGCTTATGCTGACCTCGTCTTTTACAACGCACATTTCTTTTACCTCTTTTGGTATGGGGGAGTACTCTGGCAGCAGGACAGGCGTACCCAAGAACAGGCTCTCGAGAACTATTATGCTAAGACCCTCGCGCTCCGACATCTGCAAAAGGACCTTTGAATCCTTGATGCGCCTATACAGATCAGCCTTGTCTTCCTCGTGGTAGAAGTCCCTTATCTCTATTGACTTCCCCATTTTTGCCCCTTTTATCTGGCCCTCAAGTGGCTTCCTCTCCGGGCCCTCGCCTATGATTATTCCCTTCAGGGTCTTGACCCTCTTGGTTGCGGACTTGACTACCTTTATCCATTTGTCCACCCTTTTCTCCTTTATGAGTCTGCCGGAGAATATCACCGACTTGCCCTCCGGGCCTGCCTTTATGGAGTTTAGCTTCTTGTCATCTATGACAGGGGAGAACTCGAATACCTTGCTTTTGTCTATCCCCAGAGATACCAGCTTCTTTGCGGTGACGCTCGAGTTTGCTATGTAGGCATCCGCCATCTTGAGCACCGATGAGGAGAAAACATTTGCCATGTGCCCGCGAACTCCTCCCCCCAGATAGCTCATCCAGTACTCCCTGTCCCAGACCTCGTGCATGTCAAGTATGAGCTTGCACCCTGTCAACTTGCAGTAGAGTCTCAGAAGTGGAATCTGCAGTATTGGGAACTCGTTTGACTGTATGTAGTCGAACTTGTAGAAGAATATCCGCACCAATCCTAGCGTGTATGCTATCGCCTGGCGTATGGACCTTCTTCCGTGGCTGTAGAACTTGGCCACAGTTATGTTGTGCAGCGTGTGGTAGCGTATGTTGCTGCGGGTGAAGTCCTTCTCCATGCCCGGCCACCTGAGCGAGAAGAAGTGGACCTCGTGCCTCTTTGCAAGCTCCTTTGCCTCCGTGCACTCAAGCGTCTCTATCCCACCGATGTTCCATGGGTAAACGGCGTCGGAGACGAATGCTATTTTCATCTTGACCAGCACTTAATTATAAAGTCAGTAGCCTATAAATACTTGAAGTACGAATTTGGATTGATTTCATGGGTGACAACAAGAGGAAGACCCTGGGCACCAACGTAGTGCCTACCAGCTACAGGCTCGAATTCGAGCCCAACTTCAAGACATTCAAGTTCAAGGGAGGCGAAACCATAAAGGTGGACATCAAGAAGCCTACGAGCAGCATAACCCTCAACTCATCGAGCATAAAGATAGGCAAGGCCCAGATAGTCTCGGAGGGCAGGGCCCAGGGGGCAAAGGTGTCCTACAACAAGAAGGATAGGGAGGTAACGCTTTCGTTTGCAAGGCCTATCAGCGGCAACGCCTACATAGATATCAGCTTCGTCGGGGTCAACGAGTACAACCTCTACGGGTTCTACAGGAGCAAGTACACCTACAAGGGCAAGGAGCAGTTCATTTTGACCACCCAGTTTGAGCCTGCTAATGCTCGCGAGGCATTCCCGTGCTTTGATGAGCCTGCATTCAAGGCAACATTTGACGTCTCTTTTGTCATAGACAAGGAGCTTGACGGGATATCTAACATGCCGATAAAGAGGACACAGACTCTTGGGAAGGGCAAAAAGAGGGTTACCTTCCAAAGCAGCCCTAAAATGTCTACGTACCTGCTTTATCTGGGGATAGGAAGATTCGAGTTCACCCAAAGCAGGCTCGGCAAGCTGCTGCTTCGAATAGTAACTACTCCCGGCAAGTCGGGCCAGACAAAGATGGCGATGGGCCTTGCAAGGAAATTCCTTCCGTTCTACGAGAAATACTTCGCGATAAAGTTCCCGCTGCCCAAGCTCGACTTCATAGCAGTACCTGACTTCTCCGCGGCAGGAATGGAGAACTGGGGGGCAATAGGCTTTCGGGAGGTCGCGCTTTTGGGCGATGAGAAGACTACGTCGCTCTTCACAAAGCAGAGGATAGCAGAGGTCATATCGCACGAGCTTGTGCACATGTGGTTCGGCGACCTTGTCACAATGGAGTGGTGGAACGACACCTGGCTCAACGAGAGCTTCGCGACGTTCATGGCCATGAAGGCGATCGATGCTGCGTATCCCAAGTGGCAGTTCGGGCTGCAGAGCCACATAGACGATTTGTCCGGCGCGATGGGCGCGGACCAGTTCGTATCCACGCACGCGATAAACCTTGAGATAAACAACACGGACGAGATAAACGACGCCTTCGATGCTGACATAGGCTACTCCAAGGGAGGGTGCGTACTGCACATGCTTGAGGATTACGCAGGCGTTGAGACCTTCAGGAAAGGGCTGCAGGTCTACCTGAAGAAGTACTCCTATTCAAATGCCACGAAGTATAACCTTTGGAGCGAGGTGGGATCGTACGCAAGAAAGGCTGGCAAGAAGCTCAAGTTCGAGAAGGTCGCTGCAGACTGGATAAACAAGCCTGGATTCCCTATAGTGAGCGTCACCCAGACCAAGAGCGGGTTCTTGTTTGAGCAGAACAGGTATTTCATATCCAGCAAGGAGAGGCTAAACGACGTGTGGCCGATACCGCTGCACTACCTGGACCAGGAGGGCAAGGAGGGCTTCTTCCTCATGGAGAGGAAGTCGCAGAGCCTGAAGGCCAAGGGCAACAGCCTGATACAGCTCAACTACGGCCAGAACGGCATATACAAGGTGAGATACCCTGAGGAGATGCTACAGAGGCTTGGCGAGCGAATAAAGTCGGGGAAGATGGACCCGCTGGACGGCTGGGGACTTGACAACAGTTTCTATTCGCTTGTGAGGTCTGCCAGGGTCAAGGCCACAAAGTACCTTGATTTCGTGGAGAAGTACTGCTTCGATGCGCAGTACCCGCTCAGCTTCAGCGTGTCGGACCACCTAAACGGGCTGGTCAGTCTGCTTGAGGGCAACAAGAAACTGTCGGGGCAGGCGAAGAGGGTATGCATAGCCTACCACATGCGCATACTTGACAGGCTCGGATGGACAGAAAGGGCAGGGGAGAGGAGCGTTGACACCTTCATGAGGAACAAGACTATAGCAAGCCTCGGCAGGAACGGCTACAAGCCGGTGGTGGAGAGAGCGAGGAAGATGTTCAACGATTATCTCAAGAGCGGCACCCCTGT
>Ga0207049_1166_pt1 | contig 10725 bp, 10 predicted proteins | sample Alteio_BWMinCont_63_FD_153305 | JGI IMG/M metagenome (GOLD analysis project Ga0207049, IMG submission 153305) | Enriched cells from forest soil in Barre Woods Harvard Forest LTER site, Petersham, Massachusetts, United States -... | ecosystem: Environmental > Terrestrial > Soil > Temperate forest >... | reverse complement strand
CGGAATAGCGATACGCTGTACGAGGAGAGAGAAAGCTCGGCGACATCGAACTCGCGGTTGCGCAGCATCCGGAAAAACGTTTCTTCGACCGGTAGATCGAGAAAATTGAGGTCTATACCTTCGGGCTGCACCCGGCCATCGGCCAGTGCACGCACGCGGTCGTAATTCCAGCAAGACAAGGTCAGGCGTAATTTGGACATTTTCGTTTCTCTTGGTCACTTGGGGAGGAACGCAGACTTAAGGTTGAAATTCACCAGCTTCCCCGCCAAGATGCGCACGCCTTCTCAGCGAAGAGCGGCGTGCATGCTGAATTACACGGTTACCGGGTCGGTATCGAGCAGCGCAAACAACCCGTGCCGCGCGTGGTCCTTGAAGTGCTGGTCGCGCGGCAGTTCGATCGAGCACGAGCGCACTCGCTGATCTGCCGGATCAATCCCCGGGACGTGTTTGCCATCGCGGTTTGCTTCGGCGGCCTGCATTAGCATGCGGCGTGCCATCACCACGCCGCGGTCGGTGGGGCAGAGATTCTCGCGCGTTCTATCCTGAATCGGGCCCATCGAATCCTGCAACGAGGCATCCTGCATGGCGATGCCCTCTATGCCCGAGTAATGGATACCGGCTTTTTGCGCCTCCCGGTCCATCAGGAAGTCGTTGCTCTTGTTTTGCAGCGGTATGAAGGTGCCGGGTACGTACTTGTTATGTATACCTTGGCCATTCTTCATAGCCGTCAATTCCCCCGCGGTGAGGGCCCGCTTGGGATGATAGTTGATGCTCCAGGCCCAGTTATTTCCGTCGTCTATCGGCACCCATACGTGCGCGCCCAGCGGGTGATCGCCGCGCGGCGGAATGATGGTATGCGTGGGCATGATCCACGGCGTGATACGCCAGTAATAACGATCGTGTTCGGCATTACGGCGCGCTCCTATCAGTAGCCCGCCTTCGAACTCGACGACGTCGAATTGCGGCATCCGGTCCTGGTCGTTATAGACATTGCCTTTACTGCCTACGAACAGTGGGTCGCGCTTTAACGCCCCAGAGTGGAGAAAGCTCACGTGCGAGGAATCGATACCGCCCTCCAGCGCCTGCAGGTAGTTGCATTCCTGAAAGCGCTTGGAAACGTAGCGCCGCTCCGCTGGCACGCACGCCCATTCGAACGCCGGCGGCTCGGGTTTGAGTTCCGCGGGCCCCATATAGGTCCAAATAACGCCGCCCTGTTCGATGCAGGGATAGGATTTGAGCTTTATGCGTTTTTTCATCGGGCCGTTGTCGCCCTCCGAAGGCAGGTCTACGCATTGGCCGTAAACGTCGTACTTCCAGCCATGATAAGCGCAGCGTAGACCGCATTCTTCGTTGCGGCCAAACCAAAGTGATACGCCGCGATGCGCGCAAAATTCGTCTATCAAGCCGAGGCTGCCTTTGGTATCGCGAAATGCGATCAAGGTCTCGCCGAGCAGCTTGACCCTCACCGGTGGACAGTCGGGTTCGGGCAATTCCCACGCCAGCAACGCCGGGAGCCAATAGCGGCGGAACAATTCGCCCATTAAAGTGCCGGGTCCGGTGTGTGTGAGAGTCTCGTTTTGTTTGGCGGTGATCATGGTGTGATGTCATTCAAAGTTGCCGCGACTCATTCATTGCGCCATGCATGCGCCGCGGACGCGCACCCATGGTCTGGCTATAGCCGGAGCGTTTGACGAATGTGGCTTCATAAACCTTGTTCCAGTTGTCAACTTTTTGGAGCATTGTCGACTGATTGATCAGCTCGCTACGCAGGGGGCATTGGTAGGTACGTCATTCATGAAAACCAGCAGCGCCAGCGTGTCAGCAAATGTGTACCTGTAGGATACGCAGCGCAGCGGCACGATGTGGCGAGGGGCGCGCAACAGCTACGGCATTGGAGCGCGCGGCCGTGGGCTCAAGCACTCTCCGGTCCACCGCGGCGCTTTTCTGCTTGGCTGATCCCGGCATGTAAATGTATACGCGGTGCGCATACGGAACGCCGCCTGTGATCATCAGCTTGTTGTCAGGCGGGTTCTTTGATCTTGCCCACGAGGTACCGCTGCACCCGCTCCGCATTCAGCACGACGGTGGGATCGTATTCCGGCGCATTTTCCAGCTGCTCAAGATCGTTCAGCCCGCAGTGCTTGAAGATGCGGTTGATTGCCGAGATAAGTCTTGCGGGACGGTTCGCGTCCGCATTGATATGCTGATGTATGGTGTTGGGTGGAATGTATATCATGTCTCCTGCTTCCCATTCGTAGCGCTTGATTTCGTTCTGCGGCTTCCAGTGATAGGTGTCGGTAATTTCCACGTCACAGTCCTGATGCAGGTCGTACCCACGGCCTTCCAGCACGTACAGGCATTCCTCGGCCAGGTGCCGGTGCTTGCCGGAGCGGCTGCCTGGCGGAATGATTTGCATGTACGCGTCCACCGTTTCCATGCGTGTGTTCATCTGTTCGTTGAGCAGATGCTTCAACAGACCCTGCCGCGACATCTCCCACGGCATATCTTCCGGATGCAGGATTTTCTTGCGTTTTGCATTTCGCGCGGGCTGATTTGCAACATCGTCGAGCAACCCCTGGTACAGTTTCTCGTTTGTTACCCCACGTATCCACGCTTTTGATTCACTCCAGGCCATCTTGTCTCTCCTTCATGTCTATTTAAGTCAGCTCGTGATCACGTCCCACACCTTCGTTATCATTTCGCGTGGTTGTAGTCGGTCTCCAAGTCCCTGGACTGAAAACCTACGCCGCCTGGCGCTGGCTCCTTGGGTCGAGGAGTCACCTGCTTTTGGAACAGCATGTTCATGAAGACAAACATGGGTTTGGTCTTCAGGACCAGGGCGCGCGCCGGCTTGAGAGGGTCTCCGTTGAAGTGTTGATGCACGCAATTGTTGTGCACTATGGCTACGTCGCCCGCCTGCCAATCGTAACGGATGCCGTCATGCACCTCGTAACCCACGCCATCAAGAATATAGAACGCCGCCTCGTTGACGTGACCGTGTTTTTGCGTGGTGCCGCCGGGCGCGTATTCTTCCAGGTGTATGTGCAGGGTTTGGGTCATTCCGTCACCCGGCTCCACAAAATGCTTGCTGAACGACTGCGGGCCGTCCTGGAACTTCAATTCCGTACCCTTGACTACTCGTGGCAGGGCGCGCAGACGCTTGAGTTCATCCTTGAGGCTGTAGTCACCGGAAATACCTCTTACAAATACACGTTCCTTCGTACTGGCATAATGTGATTCCTTCCCCATAACAGCTCCTTGTATGTGATAGGCCGCGAATTAGCGAGATTGCTTGATAATGATATCCTGGTACAGTTTGCTCCATTTTGCCTCTTCGTCAAGGTACACCTTAGAGTCGACAAACATGAGGGGAATCTTGTTGAGAGGCGTATCCACTTTCTTGCTGGTCGGCACGAAGTCCCGCTTGAACAGCAGCTCCTGCGCGTCGGTCAGCATGAAATCGAAAAACAGAACCGCGGCGTAGGGATGCGGGGGCCGGCGCGCCACGCCGATGCCGTTGGCGCGGGCAATGGCCGCCGGGGCAATTACGAACCAGTCGATCGGCGCGCCATTATTCTTGAGCTGCTCGGCCTTGTAGTTGTACACGGTCAGCGCGAGCGGCACCTCCCCCGAAGCCACCAGGTTGGTCAGCAATGTGTGCCCGCTGCGCACGGAAATGCCGTTGGTTGCCACGATGTCGCGAAACAGCTTCAAGCCCGCCGCCTCCCCCAAATTGGCAATCACCCCAGAGAACCAGTCTGCATCCGAGGCCTCGATGCCAAGCTTGCCTTTCCATTTGGGATTGAGCAAATCCTGATACGTCTTGGGCAGGTCTTCCTTTTTTATCAGGTTGGTATTGTAGGCTGCGACGAAAATATTGAGCCGTGTGCCTATCCATTCGCGGTGCGGCTGGATCGCCAGTGGAATCAGGTCCGCCAAATAGGGCGATTTCACCTCCTGGAGCAGTTTTTCGCGGTGCAGAGCCTCCATTTCAGGGCCGTTGGTGTCAAAGACGTCTGCATCGGTGCGACCGCTTCTGGCCTCTGCGACCCCGCGTTGTAGTACCTGCTCAGAACTGGCGCGCCAGATTTTCACGGTTACGCCATACTTTTTTTCAAACGCCGCCGTGACTACGCTCATATCGTCAACCGGAGCCGAGGTGTACATAGTCAGCTCTTTCTCTTTCTTTGCTCCTTCAATCAGCCGTTGGCTACGATCGGCGCCCTGATATTGTGCAGGGTCAGCGCTGTTGTTGGTGTCGGCAGCGAGCGATATAGACGAACAAAACAACACGGCGGCGAATCCCAGCGCGGCCAGCTGCTGTTTGCGATCGTTACTCTGCGCAAGCCACGGAGCGAACGGGAAAACAGTCATGATCTCCTCCATTAGTAAACGGCGGATTCTGGTCAGTTGCCACCATGCCGCCCTGGCACAAACCCGCATTTTTACGCCGCAGGCGACGCCACGGGCCCCACATTATTCTGCCTCCTTTTGAATAGGCGCGCCTGAAAGAAACAAATCGGACCACAGCTTATCCCACTTGTCGGCTTCGTCCAACACGATGGCCGGGTCGATCATTTGATAGTCGAATTTGTTCAGTTTGGTGTCCACGGCGCTACTGGCGGGAACGCGATTGCGTTGCTTGATGATTTCCTGGCCTTCCCGCGACAGCATGAAGTCGACGAACAATAGCGCTGCGTATGGGTGTGGCGCGTTCTTGGCCACACCGATCGCATTCGGGCGGCCAAAGGTGGGTTTCAGCGGCTTCCAGGCGATCGGCGCGCCTTTCTGCATCAGCCGCTCGGCGCTGTGGTTATACACCGCCGCGGCCAACGGGATCTCGCCCGCCGCTACCAGTTCGGCCATCAGGGTGTGTCCGGTTCGCATCTGTGGCCGGGAGTCGGCTAGCTTGCGGAAAAACGCCAGCCCTTCTTTCTCGCCCATGCTTTTCACCAAAGCGCCGAACCAGTCCACGTCGCCGGCTTCAATACCGATTTTTCCCGCCCAACGGGGCTGCAACAGGTCCTGATAGGTGTTGGGAACCTCATCCGGTTTCACCAGATTAGTGTTGTAGGCGATGACAAAGAAGTTGAAGCGGTCCGCCACATACTGCCGGTGCTTGGGGAAGGCCGCTGCGGGAATATCCTTGAACTCAGGACTATAGAATTCGTCGAGTAGCTTTTCCCGATAAAGAATTTCCATTTCTGGACCGTCCGTTTCCATCACATCAACGGCATAACGCCGGGCGCGAGCCTCGGTGACGGCGCGTTGGACCACTTTCTCGCTGCTTGCTCGCCACAAGGCAACCTTGAAGCCGTACTTTTTCTCGAACACCTCTGTAAGCGGCACCGAATCCACGAGGTTGAGCGACGTGTAGATAACAACCGTGCCTTCCTGACGCGCACGCTCGGTCAACCGCTGGTCGCGATCAGCGCCTTTGTACATGTATACATCGCTCGGCTTTTCCTTGGGCTGCGCCAACGCACCCGCTGGCACCGTTAGCATGAATCCCAGGATCCATAGGCCCAAAGTTTTTATCGCATCCAAGATCCATTCTCTCCTAAGATATCGGAACCTGCGCCAGCAGCGGAGTGCCTGATGGATGAAGTTTGCCGAGCGCTCAACTGGATCCTCTTAGTTAGTTTTTGGCGGCAACTCGGCAAGTTCAGCTTGGTACGCCTCATCCATGCGCGGCTTGAGTCCATGCTTGGCCAGTGATTCGGCAAACAGCGAGCGCACCAGCGGGCTCTCGTCGGCGTAATCGATCTGGTCGCCGCCGAGCCGCTTGCTGATCCATGCCTTGGGGACGCCTTGCGAATTGCGCAGCGCCACGCCCTCATACTTGAACGCCAGATAGCGTGATGGTGTCGTGCCGGTATTGAAGTGCTGGTGGAACCATCCGCTGGGCGGCACTATCATGGTCCCGATATGCCAATCGTAGCGCCGCGGCTCCTCATTCTCGGGCCACATCAGCGTATAACCCTGTCCGCTCAGGGTGATAACGTGAGCGCCGGGCCCATGTGCATGCGCCTTCTTGTAGGTGCCTACTGGGAATTGGGACATGTGGCAGTTCATCGACCCTTTTGCCAGGTTGAAGCGGGTATGACCGCCGCCGGCACCGCGTTCCTTGGCGCTGAACAGCGGGAGATTGACGGCGTCGGCAACGAAATTGGTTTCGAGCAGAAACCCCTTTTGCTCGTTCTTGTTACTGAAATAGTCGGGTTCGCCGGCAAAGCGATTCTTGAAATCGTAGCGGGTGTTGAAGACAAAATCGATGTCCTCGTACAGATTGATGATCGGGGGGGCATTGGTCACTGCCACGAAACGCGCGGGCTCCCTGCCTGATCCGTTGAAATGCTGGTGCCAGGTATTCAGCGGAATCGCGAACATCGCGCCCGCTTTCCACTCGAAGGTGATGCGCTGGCCGGCGTCATTCCAGACGGCGGTTGACCCACGTCCGTCAAGGATGAAAATCATATCTTCGAATAACTGGCGCTGCGGTGCGAGTTTTTTGCCCGCCGCGATTTCGCAGACGTAGCAGTCATTAGTGGTTCTCGATGCTTCATGATTGATGAATACACCGTGTCCTTCGCGCCGCGGCCATGGTTTCAGCTCGACCGTGTGCAGGTTGGGCACATACAGTGCGCTGATGATATCCAGCCCCTCGTTGCGCACCCAGCGGGTGTAGGGGGAGTCTTTCTCCGTGGCGAATTTCTTCACCATTTCTTCAGAAACAATTGCGTTCTTGGCCATCAGAATTCTCCTGATTCAGTGCTCACTTCGGGTGATTGTAGTCGTCCTCGAGGTTTCTGGCCTCGAAACCTTTGCCGCCCAGCGCGGGCTCGGAGCAACGAGTTCCCGCCGTTTTCTGGAACAGCAAGTTCACGAACAGTAACACGGGCTTGGTGTTGATGACGAGCGCGTGCGCCGGCGGCTCGAAGTTGGCGTTGACATGCTGATGCACGCATTCGTTGTGCACAATTGCGACCCCTCCCGACTGCTAGTGGTGTTGCACGCCGTCGCGTATCTCGTAAACGCACTCGTCGACGAATTTGATCTCGCGGCCGTTGTGCACGCGCGGCAACGGGCGCAGGTGCGCCACTCGTCCTCGTCCTTATAGGAGCCCGCGATGGCCCGCACGAATATCCGGTGTTTTTTGCTTTGATAATGCGATTCGTCGTTCACGATTTTCTTTTTCTCCGGATCACCGTAATTGCGAAAAAGGTTCTGAGGAATTTCCCTGCGGTACACTTCGAGCCGGCATCGGCGGCGTTTGGGCATCAACCATGATTCATGCCGCATCGCGCTCGACTACGTCCGGAATTGCGATACACTTCTCGGGCTGCATCCCCAGATAGACTCTGGAACCGACCGGCGGAGAGAATGATGGGTGTACGCGCGATAGCAGCACTGCGTCGCCCAGCTTGACCTGGAATTCGATATAGTCGCCGAGGAAGAGCTTACTGTCGACCGTCGCTTCCCAGACGTTGGGCATCTGCGGAGGCTCCAGCGACACGTGCACGTCCTCCAGCCGCAGTAAGATCGCCACTTTATCGCCCGCGCGTAATGGCTCGACGGCGTAACATCTGAGCGGGCCAAAAGCGGTCTGCACGCGGAAAAAATCTGCCTGTTCTTCGCGGGCGGTCACCGTTGCATCGAGGAAGTTGGCGGAGCCCACAAAATCAGCGACGAACTTATTGCGCGGCCGTTCGTAAATGTCGCGCGGGGACCCGATTTGTATAATATGTCCATCGCTCATGACGGCGATTTCATTTGACAAAGCGAGCGCTTCATTCTGATCGTGGGTCACGTAGACCGTGGTCAACTTGAGGTCGCGCTGCAGCCGTTTCAATTCAAAACGCATGCGCTCGCGAAGCTTGGCATCGAGATTCGAAAGAGGTTCGTCGAGCAGCCAAAGTTGCGGCTCCATGACCAGGGCACGCGCCAACGCTAGGCGCTGCTGCTGTCCTCCGGAGAGTTTGGTCGCTTCTCTCTCGGCCAAATGGTCAAGCGCCACCGCGCTAAGCACGCGCATGACTTTTTCCCGTACCTCGCTCTTACGCAGCCGCTTGTTACCGACCTGCAGTGGAAAAGCCGCGTTCTGAAATACGTTCATATGCGGCCATATTGCGTAAGACTGAAACACCATGCCGAAGTTGCGTTTGTTCGGCGCGACAAAAATGCCCTTGCTGGATGAATAGACGACTCGACCAGCGACCGAAACTTCGCCCAACACTGGGCGTTCGAGCCCGGCGATGGAGCGCAGCGTGGTGGTTTTGCCGCAGCCGCTGGGCCCAAGCAACGTAAACAATTTCCCCTCCGCTACCTCGAAGCTGATGTTCTGCGCGGCTTTGACAGTCTGCCCGTGCTCGTCCAGATATTCGGTGAATAGCCCCTCGACTTTGAGCATGCGTATTACTCCGGATTGCCTCTTTCAGGCTTCCCTGATTCCATATTTCTTCGCGACGAATTGCGCCACCATGACCAGAAAGAACAGCACCAGAATGAACAGCACGCCGAGCGCCGAAAGTTCGACGTATTGCCCGTTCTCCCACAGTTCCCAAATCACGATGGAAACCAGCTCGGTCCCCGGGCTGTAGAGCAGAATCGAAGTTGAAAGTTCGCGGATCGAGACGATCACGATATAGATCCACCCCGCAACCATACCCGGCTTCAGCAACGGCAGGATAATGTGCCAGAATGTATTTCCCCACGACGCTCCGCTCATTGCCGCTGATTCCTCGAGTTCCTTGTGTATCTGCAACATCGACGTGGTGTTGTAGCGCACGCCGTACGGCAAGAAGCGCGTGAGATAGGCGACGAATAGGATCCACATCGTGCCGTAGATTCCAATGTCGAAATACAAATAGAAAATCATGATGGACAAGCCGAGCACTATGCCTGGAAACACCATCGGCAACGAAGCGAGGTTGTCTAGGAGCCAACGACCTGGCAGCTTGGTCTTGACGGTAATCCAGCAGATCACCGAAGTGACCAGCATGATCACGGTCGCACATGTGAGCGCAAGCAGCACACTGTTCCATGCGGAGCGGGCAATAGTCGGATAACTCAGAATGAAGCGGTACGGGTCCAGCGTCAGATTATGCAGCGCGGCCCAGCTAGGCACGCTATAGAATTTCTGCAGCGATGACCACAGCAGTACGAGGAAGGGCAGCGCGACGATCAGCAGCAGATATACGATGAACATCGACGCCGTAAAGTAGCGCCATCTGCCTAGCTCCATGGGGCGCGGGCGGAATCCCTTGCCGGTCATCGTCGAGTACTTGCTTCCCCGGCTGGACAGGCGCGACTGGAGATAGACGCCGATGGACGTTATCAGCAGCAAGCTGACCCCGTACGACGCAGCAAGTCCCACCTGGCTCGGGTACATATGGATGGCCTGGTAAATAGATGAAGTGAATACCTGTATGCCCCCTGGAAGCCCCAGCAGGGCGGGAACTTCAAACGATTCGATGGAACGCACGAACAATATCAACAGCGTGGTGAAGATTGCCGGCCACGTCAGCTTTAGCGTGATATGCCAGGCAATTTGCAAAATATTGGCACCGCTCATCATTGCCGATTCCTCCAGTGATGGATCCATTGAACGGAGTGCGGCGGTCATGATCAAGAAGGCCATGGGCGAGTAATGCAGTCCGTCTACCCAGATCATGCCCCATATGGAATAGACATTGAAGAACACATAATTGGTGCTGAGCAAGCTTTGCAATGCGAGATTGATGATCCCGATCTTCGGGCTGCCAAGGAAGATCCAGGCTACGGTAAAAAGGACGCTAGGCATGATCAGCGGGATAATCGCCAGCGCGAAGAACATCGATTTAAACGGTGTATTGGTTCGTTCGTTCATCCACGCAAGCAGCGTTCCAACCATAAAAGCAAATATGGCTGAACCCGTCGCGAACTTTAGGGAGTTGAAGAGGAGCTGGGCGCTGTCGCTGCTCGAGTACGCAATGGCATAGTTTTCAAGCGTGAATTCCGCGGCCCTGGAGGGCGTCTGTGGCGTGAAGAAGCTTTGCCATAGCAGGAAAACCAGCGGCATGATCGCCAGATAGATGACAACCGCTACCGTAACACCGATTACGGCCCACTTCAGGTCCAAGCGCTGCCACCAGCCTGGTTTGGGCACCATCGCGTCGGAAAGACTGCTTGCCGCCTGCACCGCTCCTCCTTTGCAACTTCGTTGAACTGCTGTACGAGTCTCTTTCAGCGCGGGTCCTGGCGCCGGAAGGGCGCTGTCTTGTTATTTCTTGCCGGCGCTGCTGCGCCTGTAATATTTGACGTGCTCATCACTATGCACATGTGAGTGGCCGTGTTCATGATGATGGTCGTGATCGCGATGCAGATGCGGGTGTCCGTGAGGTACGCGCGGATCCTCGCTGAACACCAGGGATTTGACCGTGACGGGAACGGTTTGCGAGGGCATCCGGATACGGCCGAGATCGATGTAATCGAAGTCCTGCAGCGTTATCCCGTCGATGACGAGAATCTCGCTGGTCACCTCCATTTCGTCGCGCAGAATCGCACCCAGCGTCTGGGCTACGTCGCCATCGAGCACAATGAATAACGCGCGGCGTTGTGCAATGGTGTTGACGAGACCCTGACAGACGCCGCGCGCGAATGCGCAGATGCGCTCATACGACGGCGCCCCCGTCCAATGAAATGCCAGCGCCGCTTCGGCTTCGCCTTCAACCCGGTCAAACCCCG
>Ga0207049_1165_pt1 | contig 10728 bp, 8 predicted proteins | sample Alteio_BWMinCont_63_FD_153305 | JGI IMG/M metagenome (GOLD analysis project Ga0207049, IMG submission 153305) | Enriched cells from forest soil in Barre Woods Harvard Forest LTER site, Petersham, Massachusetts, United States -... | ecosystem: Environmental > Terrestrial > Soil > Temperate forest >... | reverse complement strand
CCCAAGCTCCTCGGGCGGACCATCAACTGGTTCTATACCCATACTCAAGACTTGCTCTTTTAAGTCCAGCCGCTATAGTGCCTGCGCCATTTCGCGATTCAGGAATCCATTGCAAATTCGCGTGCCTTGGCGGGAGCATAGGCCACGATAATCTTCGGTGATTCATAACCTGCCAAACCTGCGACTGTAGTACGTCGTCACGTTCCGGCGAACACGGCAATTCGCATTGCACAAGCGTATAAATCGCCACAAGTAATCAGACACGCCAGCAATAGCCCGGGGTGGAGTAACTGGCTAAGCCTTTGCCCTCTCATGATAGAGGCTGTTCCTTAAGACGCGCCCAGGCAGTACTCCACTGGGACAGCCATCTTCGAGCAGCACTTGCCCATTAACGATAGTATAGGGAATGCCCGTAGCGAGTTGCCTTAGGCGCCACGCTCCGGCAGGAAAATCGTGTACGACCTCTGCCGGCATAGAGGCGATCGTGTCAGGATTGAAAATCGTGATGTCGGCCGCTAAACCGGGTCGCAGCAGCCCGCGGTCATAGATTCCAAACACGGAAGCCGAGTCGAACGTAAGTCTCCTTACCGCTTGCTCCAACGACATAATGCCCTGCTCGCGCACCCAATAGCCCAAAAGACGAGTACTATATCCATAGCCACTCTGAAACTGCACATGCGCACCGCCGTCAGAGAGGCCGATCACCGCATTGGGGTAATTAATAATCTTGGCCGTAATTTCCTTGTCGTACCCCGAAAAAACCTGCAGGAAACGCGTATCAAGATTTTCCTCGACCACCAAATCGAGGAAAGCATCAATGATTCCTTTGCCCTGCGCTTGAGCGAGTTCGCTCAATGACATTCCCTGTAATTTTTTGTTCTTTGGGAAAATGGTCTTGTCTACCCAGATCGCGTCGTGCCAGCCCCGACTTAGTGTCGAACCCGGAATCTCTACGGTCCATTCGATCACTTCCTTGTGCAACTTCTTGCGAACTTCTGGGTCTTGGTACGCCCTTAATTTTTCCTCATCTGGCGCTATCAAGATGGGATGCCAGCTTGGCACACCTCGAAATGCCTGCGAGTTGTGCATGGTAAAACCCATCGTTTGTATATTGGGAGTACACATTGGATACGCGCGGATTCCCGCGTTGACCGTCTCATCGACTTGCGAAATCTGTTCTTTCCAAGCGTCGGGCCATCGCGCCATTTGGCCCAGGCTATTGTAGAGGACTGTACGGCCGGTCGCTTGTGCCAGACGGGTCATCAGACGATTCCGTCGTTCCTCCTCGCGTCCGCCGCCGCTCTGGATGACACCAGTACCGAGGTCAGCCAGCACTCCACCGAGAGAAAAAATCTCCTCCTCATCTGCCCAAACGGCAGGAATATGATTTCCTTGCGGGTCGTAGTGTCCTTTGTTTACGGATACCGAAAGCCCTAGCGCTCCCGCAAAGATGCCATCGCGCACGATGGCACACATCGCTTCAATTTCGGCACGGGTTGCATTTCGACTTTGGCTATCCTCACGCATCACGTAATGGCGCACTGCGGTATGACCGATGAGGTTACCCACGTTCACACCTAGACCCTTCTCGATAGTTGCCATGTACTCAGCTATCGTTTCCCATGTCACGTCCACCGTCTTGAGCGCCTCCATCGGAATTGCCTCTACGAAGGACAGGAATTCCTTAAGCCGTTCTTCACTTCCACGACGGACTGGCGCCAACGCGAGTGAACAATTACCGATGATGACGGTGGTGGCCCCATGATAAGAAGAGAAAGTACATAGCGGATCCCAAGTCACTTGGGCATCGTAATGACAATGATTGTCTATAAAACCCGGCGCAATGACCAAGCCGTCGGCATTGATGGTTCGTGACGCCGGGCCTCGAAGTTTACCTATGGCGGCAATTCTTCCGTTGCGTATTCCGACGTCCCCCCGAAAGGACGCCATACCTGAGCCATCGACTATCCGACCATTCTTGATTAAGAGGTCATGTGCCATTTTTTCTCCACTAATGATAAGAGTGCAGAAGCGCGGCCATTGCAGCTGGAGTCGACCAGGCCACTATGAAGCACAGTAACGATGCACAAATGTAAAATTTCAACGGACATGCAGACGGCTTACGCCGCGTGTTAGCGCTAAGTGCACAATGTTGCCGTCCCGTTTCTGCGTTAATCCAATCTTCTCATATTGACCGGCCGTAAGCATTGCAGGCTCAATTGCGGGCAGCACGCAGACAAGATTATTATTAGCGACATGAATTTACAAAATGTCCGTGATACGCCGATCGTCCCGCACGACTATCATACGGAAAAAATATCTACAAACTCATGGGCTGGCGTGGCTTAAAGTCTTCGCTGGTCTTTGCACAGAGCGAGTATTTCAGTTTGTCGCTTCGGCGGGAAATGGCGCGCCAAATTGGTTTCGAACTTGGCTTCGAGTAGCGGCAGGCCTTCCGTTCGCCGGCGACGGTGGCCAAGCGGGTACTCAACTTCGTACATTGTCGGTGAAAAGTCCGTCACTGGATCATACGAGACATTCTCGCGCATGAATGGCACAAGCCAGGAGGGTGGGCAAAAGAAAGGCAGGGTGTAGCGATCAGGGGCCGCTTTGGCCACAATGTCGATAGAGATAAACTGGCGATTGTCTACCACCACCTGCCGACCCAAGCTCGCAGTGAGACCTTGTGCGATCAATCGCACCACAAAATCGCTGCCCCCCTCCAGGTTCGGCGGTGACGATACGTATGGGCTAGCTCCGCAAGCCCTGACTATAGGCTGTGCCTGCGCCAAGTACCGCCATAGCTACTGTAAACATGCACACAACTATACGTGACAATAACATAATTCCATTCCTCACGTTGTAAGCACCCCGCTTAGGCCAGGGCAATCGCATCAAATTTCGCTGCAGATCGATGTAGATGAACGGATTTTGAGTAGGGCTTGTACTTTTTTGACAGATTGTGTAGTTTCCTGTCTTTTTGGGGCAGAGATGACAGGAAAGCCAGTAAGTTTGGTCGAAGCGTTTTCGGTGATTGTGGATCCGCGCGTGGTGAATCGAAGCACGCATGATCTGGTGGAGATGCTGGTGGTGGCGGTGTGTGCGACATTGTGCGGGGCAGACAATTTTGTGGACATAGAACTATGGGCCAGCGAGCGGCTGGAGTGGCTGAGGCGATTCATGAAGCTTGAACATGGAATCGCTTCGCACGACACGCTGGGGCGGGTGTTCGGGCTGCTGGATGGAAAGGTCGTGGAGAAGAGTTTTAGGCTTTGGGTATCGGGAATGATTCCGGTGCTGGAAGCGGGCACGGTGGTGGCGGTGGATGGCAAGACCAGCCGGCGCAGTGGGGGTGATGGGCGTGCGGCGCTGCACTTGGTCAGCGCACTTGCCACCGGCATTGGGGTGGTGCTTGGGCAAGAGGCCACGAGCGAGAAATCCAACGAAATCACCGCGATCCCGCGGTTGCTCGAAACGTTGGCCATTCGCGGGGCCATCGTTACCATAGACGCGATGGGCACCCATGCGTCTATTGCCAAGACCATCCAGCAACAAGGTGCCGACTACGTGCTGGCGGTGAAGGACAACCAGCCCAAGCTCGCCGAATCGATCCGTGAGTTCTTTGCTACCGGGCAGGCCAGCCACTGGGCGCGGGTGCCACATGACTACTACGAGACGGTGGAGAAAGATCATGGGCGCATCGAGGTTCGCCGCTACTTCGCCTTCGGACAGCTGGAGTGTCTGGCTGAACCACAGCAGTGGCCGGGACTGGCGATGTTCGGGGTAGTTCAGTCCGAGCGTACGATCAAGGGGCAAACGAGTCAGGAGCAACGACTCTACATCGGCAGCATCCCCGTGCAAGCCCGCCGCTTTGCACACGCGGTGCGCAGTCACTGGGAGGTCGAGAACCGCTTGCATTGGTGTCTGGATGTCTGTTTGAACGACGATCAGGCGCGTGCCCGAGTCAGAAACAGCGCTCGCAACCTTGCCACCGTACGCCGCATGGTGCTCAATATCCTGCGCCTGGATAAATCCCGCAAGGGCGGCATCAAGACTCGGCGCATGCTCGCTGGCACCAGTGACCCCTATCGTGAGCAACTACTTGGACTCGCGGCGATTTGATGCGATTGCCCTGCCGCTTAGGCCGTTTCGATGCCGTTTGGTTTTGGCGGGCCTTCTCGTGCACTCCGCCGGAAAACGGGCGGCGTCCTGAACGCGTTGGCCTCAGTCGCGCTGACGCTATTCAAAATATCTTAACAAATGTTGCCACTTGGCAGGCAGCTGGACTTTTTTGCTCACTGGCACGCCTTGTCTGGAATTCTGTGTATACCCTTTTGATTGATTGCGCCCTGGATCGCCAGCCACGACGATACCTATCATTTCCGGCTTAATGAACACCCGTACCAACCGATTAGGATCGTCGGATTCGTAATACTCGCTCGAGATCATTCCACTTGCCACAAACTCCTTCAGGTCGTAGCTGTTCATCGCGCTATTTCGTGCATATTTCTCTACCAGATGTGCAGGCATCTTAACGTTGTCGTAGAGATATTTCTTGACGTCGTCTTTGCTCCAGCCCCCATCAGCGATTGCCTTTGCTATGCTCGGGCTCATGACTATGAGCGGAAACCATTTGCTGTCTCGAATGCCATTATAGGCTCGATAATGCAGCGCATGTCCGATCACTTCAGCGATTATTTCCATATGGTTACTGACTAGGCTGCCGGCAGAATAGGTGGGCTCAGTAATGGAAACGACGCTCTGAACAGTTACAACGTTTTCCCCGCGCGCAAAACCTTGATCGACGCTGAATGGCACCCACCCAATTTCCGATACGGCCTCCTCATTTTCTGCCAGTACGACATTGAACGACATCCCTATTGACGCCTTGTCGCTCCCAACGAACTTAAGGCCGGCTTCCGGAATGCGGAAACCAGGCACATTACGCATGTACAGTCTTAAGAATCGACCAATACTGGTGTTAGCCCGTCTGCCAACGCGCATCACGCCACCACCATAGTTGAAATTCAATTCCTTGATGATCGGTCCATTAAGGATAATCAGCGGCTCCCAACCAGGCGTTGAGCCACCGTCCTCTAAAGAGAACTTTGGGTCTACGAGCGCCTCAATTATAGCGATCAACACTGGCATGTACTCGGGCCGGCACCCTGCCATCACGCCGTTGACCGCAATATTCCAGATTGTTGCTTCGCGATATTCCGGTTTACATATACCGATTACCTCATAAGGTGAACGGTCGGTATATCTCAAGAAGTTTTCCACGCTGGCTATGGTCGGAGGAATAACCGGCAAACCGTCTGCCCATAGCCGCTTCTCGAAGAAATCCTGAACCTGTTGTAGCGTCCCCTTGAAGACGATATCCCGTGGACCGGGTTCTAAACTCGTCCGTTCCGCATTCCGCTGTGTTTTTCTCGTTCGCTCACTCCAGCCCTCAATGATTCTGGGAAGCAGATTGGTTATGACCTTATCACGCAGCTGGTCATCGCTGTCTATCATCGGCACGCCTGGATATTCGGCAATCACTGGATCCGTCGAGCCCAGACCTTTCGCGAACGCACGCGCCTGTGCTAAAAACGTAGTTGCGACGATCGAAACCGCGGGAATGCTCATTTTTTCGGCGGCTATACTCACCCGCATCACGGCGGGCGTACAACCTCCTCAGGCGCCGGTGGCGGAAATCAGTGCATCGCATCCGTGTTGCCGCAATAAATCCGGGAAATTGGCGACATAGTCCTTTTCATTAGGTCCATGCGTATTACCCAGTGTCTGATGATCGACGATCTTGACGTCCGGAAATCGTTTTCGTAGCTCCTCGTTGAGGATGGGATATATCTGGTCGCCTCTAAAGCCCCAGTTCCACATTTCGCATACGGTCCTGCCATTAAGATCGAGGATAGCCGGCGCGAGATCTACGGGCGTCACAACTGCCTTACCCAAAGGCCATACAACCTCATACGCGGGTTCCGTAGAATCGCGTTGTTGCTGGTTCATGTCTATGTTCTCCTTTCCATCTGATTAGAGGCTTAGTCGCTGTATATGATAAATGCAACTTTAGTTCGTCAATCAATGACGAATGCTGCTGGGATTTCGACCACGTTGCTTACCTCTTCGAGATGCCAAAGGCGCTCCAATATTTTGGTCACGCGCTTTGCGCCTAGAACTTCTTCTGTGAGTCCACGAAACTTTTCTTCAATCTGTTTGTCGGACTTGGCTGCTCCGATATCGTCTCGGTCACCTCCCGATTCACCCACGAGCCGCTCGCCGCCGCTTGTTATCACGGTGACACGCGAGCGGTGCTGCTGCGGCACCTGATTGTAGGCTTTTGTGAATTCTTCATTCTCCACCACTTCAATTTTTCGCATGAACGCGCGCAGCTCCGGACTCCAGAGATGGGCGTCGTTGTATGAACGTGATGTTATGGTTCCATCCATCAAAGTTGCCGCTACAACGTACGGAATGCTGTGATCAGCAGTTTCCCTTGAATCCGGGTTCCAGGGATGCTTGCCCTCGCCCATCAGCTCCATGCCATACTTAAGGACCTCGACGGTAACCTGCTTTACTTCTTTCACATTCTTTTGCCGCCCTATTTTCTCAGCCGCCAATATGGATGCTATTGCAATACTCTCTGCCGCCCGGATCTTGACCAATGTGTTGAGGATTTTGAAGGGGGTGCCGTCGCCGCCCCAGGTATCAAGCGAGAAACGTTCACAAGCCACGTGTTCGCACCAGCCTGCCTTGCCTTCGAAGGGCAGGTGCGGGCCTTCCATTCCTGCCCGTGCCAGAAGTGCAGCAAACACGCCCCCACGCGCGGCCTCTCCGCACGCGGCCCCTTTATACATAGACAAGTGACCCAGTCTCACCTGTTTCAGGGGATTATTGGACACAACAGCCATCGAAATGCAGTGCGAGATCTGGCTAGGTGAAAGCCCCAGCAGCTTGCCTGCCGACGCGGCTGTCCCCACGCAACCGAAAATTGTATTGTCAAAGCCCGGATTGTGAAAAACATCGCAAATACGCAAGTAGATCTCATAGCCCAGTACGACGCTGGTGATATAGTCTCGGCCGTTGGCCTGTGCATGTTCGGCGACACCAAGCAGCGGTGTTATAACTTCGCTCGGGTGCCCATGGTAGCCGGAGTGGTAGACGTCATTCATTTCCACATAGCGTGATGTGGTACCGTTTACGAAGGCAGCCAGGTCTGGTGTCGTCTTCATTCGCGTGCCAATAACGGTCGCGCCGACAGGGTTGGGTATTTGGGCTGCAAGGTTACGGGCAACACAGCAGGTCTCACCGAAAAATCCGCCGATTAGGGATCCGAGCGTGTCGATGATAAGCCCTTTGGAGGCGTGAATTACCTCAATCGGCAGGTCATTGTAATTCAGTTTGCATACGTAGCGTGTCAGGCGCTGCTGAATGCTATCTACCGTCTTGCTCGCAGTATGCTCTGATGTACTGTTCATCTCGCTTTCCTGGTTAAATTCGTTTCTAGAAGTCTACATTAGCTGCGCTCCAATAAGGAAGTTTCCCCGAGGGTGCTCGAAGTAAGGACTGCCGTGTGCCGCAATTATTATTCCCTAAAATGTCATGTAAGAATAATCTAGGTGCATCTCGTTTCTTGCTCATCGTTCAAGAAATTCGGCCAAACCCCGCAATGCGTTAGCACAACTGCCGATCACAGGATACGGATCCGTACTGAATTACCAGATACCTATGATTGCACTTCTAAAGAACCCACCGGCCCAGGAGCAATTTTCTACGGTCAATTGGCACCTATCGGCGACCTGGTACATTTTCCGCTTTCGCGGCATAGTATGATATCGCGCGTTAAAGTACCGCTTGGCTTCATAAATTAATCTGCTTTGATGCCTGCATTCTTAATTACCTGACTCATGCTTGTTATTTCGGTCTTTATTGCGCTTGCCAGTTGATTCGGAGAGCCGCCTATGACCTCAGCGCCTGCATTGAAGAACTGCGCTTTAACCTCTACCCTGTTCAGAATCCTTACCGTCTCCTGACCCAGCCGGTCGATAATTGCTGCGGAAGTCGTGACCGGTGCAAACAAGCCCGTTCTCAGCACGGCCTCGTAGCCCGGCAGCGTTGCGGCCACCGCTGGAATCTCGGGAAACAATGCTGACGGTCCAAGACTCCCCACCGCCAACGCCTTTAATCTGCCGGTCTTTACGAAGGGAATTACCGCAGGTGCGGACTGAATCATTATTTGCACCCTGCCGCTCATCAGATCTACGCCTGCAGGCCCACCACCTTTGTACGGAACATGCACGATATTGACGCCAGCCATGGCCTTAAACAATTCCATCGCGAGGTGCGAAGAAGAACCAGATCCTGCGGATGCGTAGTTGAGGGCGCCCGGTTTTAATTTCGCCAGTGCAATCAAGTCCTTGACCGAGTTTGCGGCCACCGATGGATGTACCACCAATAGACCAGGAGTCATCAGCGCCGACGTGATAGGTGCAAAGTCTTTGACCGGATCGTACGGCAGGTCACGCATTAAAGGCAATAGCCAAAAGGTGCTGCTGTAGAACAACAACGTGTACCCGTCTGGCGTCGCCTTTGCGACGGTTTGTCCTGCGACAGCGCTCCCTCCTCCTCCTCGATTATCCACGATCACCTGTTGGCCTAAGACCTTAGTCAAATCTTGCGCAATGAGGCGCGCCGAGAAGTCGAGGCTGCCTCCGACATCACCTGTGATTAAACGTATAGGCTTGTTCGGATAATTCTGTCCGAACGCCGCGCACTCAAAAATCAGACCAATAGAACATATCGTCACAAAAACAAGTTGCATCAACATGTATATTGTTCTCCCTGACAATTCGTAAGTCTTGAAGTCGTTGACTTTTCCAGTCGTGAAGCGCAGTGTCCGCGTACCGGATTGGCGATATTAGCTTAAACCTTCTTCAATTTCGGCGGTGTTTGAAGTTCTGCTCGTAGTCTCCGGTAAAATAGCCAAAACCTTGGATATCACTGCCTTTGGATTGGTTTACGCTGTAACCACATACATTCATCGCACACGGGCCGGCCGTGCGAGCTTGCCCAGTGTTGTGAGCACATGGACGATCATAACTGACTGCTCTTCAATCGGTTTTACATTAGCAGCTCGCCATCGGCAATAAAGACTTCCTAAGACGGGCAAATAGGTCAGTCTAGTAATTCGCCTACTACAGGCGTAATAACGTGAAACTCATGCGCGTTCTGCTCCATTTCACGATTCACCTGTTCGTAAAAATCGGGAAACTCCTGTGCCGCAGCGGCCGTGCCGTCGCCGCGGAATCATTGTTGCTCAAGCAGCAACTCATCGTCAGCAATCACTTCCGATATCGAGTCCCGCCCCGACCGCCCTCGATCGCTTTTTACTCCGACTAACTACCCTCTTTGTGAGCCAACGCCGCTCGCATCAGTTCTCTGTTAGGGCAACCACTATTTGCTTGTAAATAATACACTAGCCCTCAGTCCCCGCCCTTCGGCTCCCGCGCTAAGTTCCACTGACGCTCGATGCCGCTCCGCGATCTTGCGCACGATCGCGAGCCCCAACCCGCTACCTGGTACACCGCTGGCTTCGCGGCGATAAAAGCGATCGAAAACCCGTTCCCGCTCATCAACCGGAATGCCGGGTCCGGTATCGTTCACAATCAAGCACGCGTGGCCGTTTTGTATTGCAACCTCTACATCAACGGTGCCTCCAGTCGGTGTATAGTGAATCGCATTGTCAACAAGATTGCCAAGCATAACGCGCAAGGCTTCTGCATGTCCCAGGGTGAGTACGGGGGGAATCGCCCAACAATCCGAGATCGAGTTCCTTAGCTTCGGCAATCGACGCCCGTTCGGCCACCACTTCCCGTGCAATCTCGGTGAGGTTTACCATCGTAAACGGTTGTTCTGCGGCCTCCGGCTCGCTGCGCGCAAGTGTAAGAAGTTGCTCAACCAAACGGGTCGCTCGATCGATGCCGGCTTTGAGATCCCTGAACGTAGCCACGCGTTCGGTATCCGTGCCCGCCCGCTCTGCCAACTGTAACTGCAGCCTCACCGCGGTGAGTGGCGTGCGCAGCTCGTGCGCTGCGTCCGCAATAAATGATCGCTGCAGACTTAGCGAACTGCCGAGTCTTGCCAACAGTTCGTTTAGCGCAACAATCAACGGCTTCACCTCTAGCGGAAGGCCGCTGTCCGGCAGTGGTTCCAGCGCGTCCGCCGAACGCTTACCGACCGCAGAAGCAACATCGTTGAGCGGTCTCAAACCGCGACCGACGGTAACCCAAATCATCGCGAATAATACTGGCAGCAAAATTAGCAGCGGCAGCATGGTGCGCAAAGCAAGATCGGCGGCCAGCTGCTCCCGCACGCTCGTGGGCTGGGAGACCTGCACGATGTTGTTTCCGACGAGCGTGTTATAAACGCGCCAATCTCCGCGCTCCGTCGTCACCGTGGAAAATCCAATGTCCACGCTTTGCGGCGGCGGCGATCCAGGACGGGAGAGATACAACTGCGCACCGTTCTGGTCCCAGATCTGCACGATCAGCACGTCCCCGAGATCCGCTTCGTCCAGCGGAGGGGCGGTGGCAGATCCGAATCCCTCGTTGGGAAATGCCGCCGCCATCAGCTGAAGCTGATAATCAAAAAGATCTCTCGCTTCTGCGCGTGCCCGCGAGTAGACCGCGACCGCGGCCCCCACGGTGGTCACAGTTAGGCCCACCA
>Ga0207049_1163_pt1 | contig 10830 bp, 8 predicted proteins | sample Alteio_BWMinCont_63_FD_153305 | JGI IMG/M metagenome (GOLD analysis project Ga0207049, IMG submission 153305) | Enriched cells from forest soil in Barre Woods Harvard Forest LTER site, Petersham, Massachusetts, United States -... | ecosystem: Environmental > Terrestrial > Soil > Temperate forest >... | reverse complement strand
GTGTTCACATGCATCACCGCGGTGTTGTAAGCGAACACACCGCCATTCCACCGTCCGCCAAAGAACCCCACTCCGCCGTAGCCAAATCCATAATTAATCCCGCCGTAGAATCCGACGTGCGGCCCCCAATAACCGGCGTGCCAAAAGTACCCGCCGCCGCCCCAACCCCAATAGCCCGGCGTCCAAAGAAACCCGACCGTTGGCGCCATGACCCACGTGCCAGGCACCCAGTAATAACCATCGGCGCCATACGCCCAATAGCCGGGCGTCCAAAGATAACCCGCACCCGGACAGATCGGCTGTTCGTACACTGGCAGCGCTGGAGGACCGATGTGCACTGCCACGCCGACGCTAATCTGCGCCGACGACCGAGCCGGCATAAGCACCATCCCTAGGGCGAGCAAAACCAATCCAGCAATATGACTTTTGCGCATTTGCAACTCTCCTCGCTTGAACACCTAGATTGTAAAACCCAGTACGGCAGCGGAAGTTGCGCTGCGGCCCAGTCATAACTGGCCGGAGGTACGGCCCTTTTGTTGGCTCTTCTAGGCGGTTTTGATCGTGCCGGATGCCGCGTCCCACGCGACCGCGCTGGTCCGGAAGTACGATTCGTTGGACATATGGCACGCCAGCGCGGCGTTGTGGCCAAAAACGGCGTCTTCGGTAACCTGCTGGCGGTTCTTGACGCCCTGGAAATATCTCCAAAGATGCGGCTTCTCATCATCCCAGGAGTCGCCGCGATACGTATAGCCTTCCAGAACCGGCTCTTTTCCGGGAACAGGATCATGCTCCTTACGCCATTCCGCCACATAGGCATCGCGCATTTTCTGCGGATAGCCAGACGTGTAGTAACTCGGCCCCTGATCCTCGCCCGTCTGCGGATAGTAATTGATGGCAAATTCGGTGACTTCCAAAATTCCCTTCGAGCCTTGGAAGCGATAAATCTCCGGAGTCTCACATCCCAGATTCAGCCGCAGGTACACCGGCGCGCTTCCGTAGTCAAACAGCGTGGCATGCACATCGGGCATGTTGCGCCCATCCGGGAAGCGCAGAATCGCGCCGAGCGACATGGCTTTCTTCGGCGGAGCATTCCAACCCAGCATGAAGTTCATTCCGCTGACAAGATGCACAAGCAGATCACCCGCGAGTCCCGTCCCGTACTCCTTCCAGCAGCGCCAACGCGCAAAAATCTTCGGATTGAAAGATACTTTGGGCACCGTTCCCTGCCAGGTATCCCAATCCAGATTCGACGGAGAAAGATCCGGTGGAGGCGGATACTCCCACGCACCGGTGGGATCGTTGCGCCCAAGCGAACCTTCCACGAGCGTAAGAGTTCCAATGACTCCCTGGGAGATCATTTCCTTGGCCTTCGCGCAAATCACCGAACTCACGCGCTGCGAACCAATCTGCACGATGCGTCCCGTTTTCTGCGCCGCAGCCACCATCGCCAAACCGTCCGCCGCAGAATGCGACATCGGCTTTTCACAGTAAATGTCCTTGCCCGCGCTCACCGCGTCCACCACCACCTGCTTGTGCCAATGATCCGGCACCGCCGCGATAAGGCAATCAATCTCCTTGTTATCCAGCAATTCCTGATAGCGCCGCGTCGTCGGAATGGGCTTCCCGACAATTTCTTGCGCCAGAGTGTGCCGCCCGTCATACAAATCGCAAGCCGCTACGCATTCTACCCCCGGCAACTGGACGGCAGCCGCCAGCAAGCCGGAGCCCTGCATTCCGATCCCGATGATACCGAAGCGCAGCCGGTCGCTCGGCGCAACTGCTTCCAGCGCCGACGGAATATATTCCGGCTTCAGGAAGATGCTCGGAGCAGCCGCCAGCGCGCCTGTAGCCCCGGCCGTGCTCTGTAAAAACCGACGACGCGAAAACTGATTCTTGCTCATCACATCCTCCCGGTTTGACTCTGTCTTTCGTCTTTCTAAAGCCGTTACTGCAAAGCTTGCACGCTGACTTCTTTGAAGAACACGATGTCGTTGTCGCTGTGGTTTTGCAATCCGATGTAGCCTTCGTCAGGCCGCCTGCCGCGTTGTGGCTCGAAATCGAATTTTCGCTCTGGAACAGGCTGGCCTTCTGTGTAGTCGGTCACCTTCACGCTATTCAGCATCACCGTCGTGTGCGGGCCATCGAGCGTAATTTCCATCGTGTTCCACTCGGGGCCAGGTTTTCCGGGTTTGGCCAACGGCTTTGTCAGCGAATAGAGCGCCGCGGTGATGTGATATTCATCTTCGTTTGAAGTCTCGGGATGATTGTCGATTTGCACTTCGTATCCGTAGTGCACCGGCATCCACGGTTCCCGCGGCTCGATCGGAATGCGGATGAACACGCCCGAATTGTCGTTGAAGTCGCGCATCTTGTAGACCACGCGAATCCGGCAATTCGCCATCTTTCCCGCCGTCCAATAGAGCAATCCCATTCCGCCGTGCGTGCGAATCAAACCGTCCTCAACGGTCATGTCGCCCGGTCCGACGTGCTTCCAGCCCGTCAAGTCTTTGCCGTTGAAAAGCTGTTTCCACGCCGGCGTCTGCGCACGCGCCGCCAGCAACAGAAAAGCGCCAGCCACAACGCCGGTCAGGACCGCAGCCGCTTTTCGCATGTTGATTTCCCCCAGTACAACCAGCCGCGATTAGAAGCGCAGGCCGCTCAAATAGTCGTAGCTGATCTTGATGTCCTCGAATGGCGTCTTGGCGTCGTCATTCTCGACGAAATAGTGTTTGATGCCGCCCTTTTCCGACTGCGCGAAAATCCGCTTCCAATCGACTATTCCCTTCCCGACATCGGCAAGCCGCCCTTTAAATTCAACCGAGCCGGTCGCTCCAGCGTAACTGCTCGTCGAGTTGGGGTCGTTCACGTAATCCTTGACGTGAACCATCGGAAAGCGACCTGGATACTTCTCGAAATAGCTCACGGGATCTTTCCCCGCCACACTGATCCATCCCAAATCCATTTCCATCTTCACTAGCTTTGGGTCGGTTTGTTCGAGCAGCAGGTCGTACAAAAGTTTCCCTCCCGTTGCACCCGACGGTGCAAATTCAAAAGAGTGATTGTGATAGCAGAACTGGATTCCCGCCTTTTGGCTGGCTTCGCCCGCCTTGTTGAACAGTTCCGACGCCCTTTTGTAGCCATCGGCGGTTCGCTGCTTTTCGTCAATCCACGGGCACACGAGGTACTCGTTCCCGATGACGTGCGCCGCCACCAGCGTCTCCGGCCACTTGTTCTCGATCACATCGTAATTAATGTGAGCCGACGGCGATGCCAGACCGTTCTTGTCAAGCAGCGTCCGGACTTCCCTCGGAGAATGCCCACCGTATTCCCCTCCGAAGAACTCTACTTCTTTGTATCCCGTCGCAGCGACCTTCCCTATCGTCCCGTCGAAATCCTTTTTTAATTCTCCGCGAACGGTGTACAGCTGCAGTCCCACCTTCTTGATCTGGCGCTCGCTCTCGGCGGCCCAAGTGGGCCGCGCCGCAAATACTGCCGCCGCTACAATCGACGTCTCTATAAATGTTCGGCGTTTCATGGTGTTTTCACTCCTCCTTAATAAGCGGAGCGAGTATACAAAAAAGTGATGGCACTTATCCAAAAAAAAGGGCGGCGCTCAGAAAAAAAGGCGCCGCCATCCTCATTCCAGTTCCCGTTAGAAGTAGAACCGCAACCCGAACTGCATTCGCCGCGGATCGTGCGTGGCGTTCAAATGCAGGAAGGTGGTGGAGCCGGGTGTGAAAGTTGAACTAATGCCGCTGTATTCGGTGTGGTTAAAGATGTTGAACGTTTCCCAGCGGAATTCGAAGCCGGCCTTCTCACGAATCGCGAAATTCTTGAACAGGCCAAAGTCGAAATTGACATGGTCGGGCAAATTTAGTGCGTTGCGTCCGAGAGTGCCGAAGGTGAGTCCTCGGGGAGCCGCGAAAGCTGCGGGGTTGAAGGCTAGTGGACCGCGGCTGGAGCTTGGGGCGGCGGGCGCACCAGGGTTACCCACCAAATCGGGATGGGCATTGCCGCCGTTATTTGCAGCGCCGTTCGCTACGCCAGCATTGTCGGTGTTTGTGAATATGTTGAAGGGTATGCCAGTCTGGGCCACGGTGATGCCGGAAACCTGCCAGCCGCCCAGGATGTTGTGAGCCATGCCCGCGCCCTTAAAGAGCGGTATGGAATAAACATAGCTAAATTCCGCGTTATGGCGCACATCGAAATTGGAACTGGCTCGGTTGATGGCAAGGTTGTAAGCATTGAGGAACGCGTTGTCGGAACGGTCCGAAGAGTCGTCAATCGAGTGGCTGTAGGTGTACGCCACGCTCAGCGTTAGATCACCGACGGTGCGCTTGGCCCCGAATTGGAAGGAATGGAAGCTAGAATCCGCGGCGTCCCGTAGTGTGTTGATATTACCGTAACCCGGAAAATTGGTGCGTAGCGCATCGATCGAGCCGTTTCCGCAGAAAACGTTGAGGTTCACCAGCGCCTGCCCGGTTACAGGCACGCCGCTTGGTGTGGTGAGAGTGCTGCAGTCATTGGCGCCGATTGCTTCTCCGACTTTGTAGGGATTGGCGGAAGCGGGCACAGGAAGAATTTGGTTAGCATTGTTGAGCAGTGTCAAATGCGTGCCTTTGCTTCCGACGTAGGCGAGCGACACGACGATGTGGGCAGGAAGCTCTTTCTGAACGTTCAGGTTCCACTGCTGCATGTAAGGCCATACGGCCTTGTCCGGTATGGAAACAGGCGCGAGAGGAAAGAGCAGACCTCCGCCTGCACCGATGTTGCCGTAGCCAACGATGTTGTTCTGTGAGGACGTGAGCACCAAAGGCGCCGAACCCTCAAGAGACTCTGTGTTGCCTTCGTTGCCGTTGGTATGTTCGTAGAAGATGCCGTAGCCCCCACGGATGGCCATCTTGCCGTCGCCCTTGGGGTCGAAGGCAAAGCCGATGCGAGGAGCAGGATTGAAAAGGTGTCCTGTCAAGCAGCCCGCGTTAGAAGAGGAACCAACGGTAGCGTTCGGGAATTCGGCGAGAGTGGCTGCAGGAATCGCGGAAGTGCCGCCTTTCCCACCGCATTGAACGATGCCATCGAAGGGATTGCCGGCCCCAGCGATCAGGACTCCGCTATTGGGGTCAACCGCGGGGGCGTTGGTTGCCACGTAAGCGGCGGGATCAAAGCTAAAGGCTTGCTTGTAGCGCTCGCGGTATGTGCCAAATAGGCTTACACGCAATCCAAGATTCAAGGTGAGGCGTTTCGTTATGCGCCAGTCGTCCTGGAAGTAGGGTTCGACGATTTTGTAGCGATTGTAGTACTGCGTCGATGCACTTGTTTGTTGGTATTTTGAGATATTTCCCAGAAGCAGGTCAGCGAAAGCGTTGCCGGTGCTGATGGACGCGGTGGATTGGTAAGTCAGGATGCCTTGAATGTAGGGGGAGTTACCTTCGTTCTTTTGGGCAAAGGCAAAATAAGCGCCAAACTGGAAAGTATGCTTGCCCAGAATCTTGGTTATATTGTCCCGGTAAGTGTAGGTAGGATTGGAATTTTTCCAGGGGAAATAGCCCGTATCAGAGGTAAAACCGCCGCCATAAGCATTGTTGGTTCCAAGTGAAATGGCAGGAAGCTTCCCACCGAACCCATTGTTGAAAAGTGAGCCCATAGCAAAGCCGGATGGGAGTCCCACCGGCCCAACGGCTGTCAGGAAAATATGGTCGGCGGTGTAGCTGGCCACGAACTCGTTGAGAAGCGTCGGGGTAATATTCGCGTTCATGCGCGCTAAAAAGGCGGTTCCAGGACCCACAAAGTCGGTCGTGACGTTCTGGAAACTGCTTCCATTGCCCCAAAGCGGATTCGGTGTCACCGTCTGCCAGGAATCATGAATGTAACGGAAGGTCAAACTGTATTTATCCGAGAGGTTATGATCCACACGGATGAGTTGTTCCCGCCAGGTGGTGGGGCTTGAAATGGTTTCATTAACCGCCGGGAAGCCATTGGCCGAAGTATTCTGACCCGGTATGATTGCGAGGAGCGCCTGACCAACGCCAGCCGGCGTGCCAATACTGTTGTTCGAAAAAGTTGTGAAAGTATTCTGTGTTGCTCCCGGTCCGGTGGAAGGACAGTCAGGAAATACTGTAGTGCCCGTTGGCGCTACTTTCGGGTCGCGATAGAAGCTGGTGGTCATCTGCCCGGTCGGGATGGCTGGGCACAGATCCGTGAAATTGCCGCCGCGCTCAGCATCCGAGGGCACGTTTTGAAGGATCGTACTCGAAACCTTTTCCTTGCGCCATTCCTGGGAAAAGAAGAAGAACGTCTTTTTCTTGTCGTTATTGTAAAAATGGGGGATGTAAACCGGCCCGCCGATGGTGTACCCGTAATCGTTCTTCTTATAGGGTGCCTTCTTGCAAGTTGTGCATTCACCTTCAGCCCAGGATTTCGCCTTGAAGAATTCATTCCGGTTGTATTCGAAAGCGCTACCGTGGAAGGAACGGCCGCCCGATTTCGTTTCGACTTCTACCGTGCCGGAACCGTTGCGGCCGTACTGCGCGCCGTAGCTGGAGGTGAGAACTTTGAATTCCGCGATGGCTTCTGGATTGGGGTATACGTTCAGCGTGGCATTGGAGCCGTTGTCCATGTTGTCGCCACCGTCGAGTTCCCAATTGTTGTACTCGCTGCGACCGCCATTAATACTGAAAGAGACGTTGCCGTAAATACCTACCACACCGTCATCCGTGCCCGTGTTCGCGAATTGCTGGCTGACCACGCCAGGGCTAAGGTTGACGAGTTGCGTGAAGTTGCGACCGTTAAGCTCGAGTTCGGCAATCTGCGTGCCCGTGATAGTCGAGCTAATCTCCGAGGATTCCGTTGACACCTGAGCGATGCTATCGCCGGTGACAACGACTTCCGAACTGACCGTTCCGACGGATAACTGGATATCGATGCGGCGTTTCTCAGCCACGTCCAGCACCACTTTCTGAGCCGTGAATTTCTGGAATCCGGTCGCGGTCACTGCAACATCGTAGGTGCCGCCCGGCAATCCCGCGACGGTGTACGCGCCGTCTCCATTCGTGGTTGTTATATGTGTCGCGCTGCCGTTCGTGCTGGAAACCACCACAGCCGCGCCCGCCACCGCCGCTCCGGACTTGTCCGTCACGGTCCCGCTGAGGTATCCCGTATCTTGCGCTTTCGCCACCATCGCCATGCACAGCATCGCCAGCGTCGCGCCGAGCAGCACTCGCGCCGCTCCCGCCAGATTCTTCACAATGTGGGTACGATAAAACGAATTCCGCTGTTCTTTCACTTTGTGACCTCCCGATCTTCTTGATATGGAATCCAGCCGAGTGAGGGCACTAGCACACCTGCAGCAGCGGGCACCCCTATGAAAATCGCTCGCAAAAGGCGTCTCATCGCACACCGCCCCCACCACTCGACGATTAGAAACGCACCCAATCTCACTTATTAAATCGGATTAATAAAGCATTGCCGTGTTTGTGTCAAGCTGAAAATCGCGTTTCACTCTTCTTGATACCCCAGGGGTCCCGTCCGGTCTCCTTCCGCCGCTGCCCGCCGCTCTGCGCTTGAATTACTTCGTCCCCTGCTGGACACTACGAGACGATGTCTTCTCCCATCCGTACGCGTCTCACGAATCTGCTCTCAATCGGTTTAATGGCTGCTTTCTGCATCTTCCTTGTTCCGCCGCGTTCGAACGGCTCCTCCCATCCCCCGTCGCAACAATCCGCTCCAGACGCCACAAGTCGCGCGAGCCACACCTCTGCCATCGACCCACAAGCCGCGTTCGAACAAGGCCAAACCGCCCTCCAATCCGGTGATTTGGCCGCAGCCGAAGCAGCTTTCCGGCGCGTTCTCTCCGCGGACCCACAATCAGGCGCCGCTTACGCCAACCTCGGCGTCATCGCCATGCGCCGCAAACAGTGGGATCACGCGCTCACGCTCCTGCAAAAAGCCGAAAAGTTCGAACCCAAAATGTCCGGCATTCGCCTCAACATCGGCCTCGTAAAATATCGCCGCGGCGACTACGCCGGCGCCGTCGCACCTCTCGCCTCCGTCGTCCGCGACCAACCCGATTCCCAACAACCCCGCTATCTCCTCGGCTTGTGCCATGTCTTCACCGAGCATTACAACGACGCTGTCGCCGTGCTCGAGCCACTCTGGCCCAAAATGTCCAACGATTTCACCTACCTCTACGTCCTCGACATCGCCGCGCACAACGCCGGAAAAAACGACCTCGACGAAAAAGCGTTAAGCCGTCTGGTTGAAGTCGGCGGCCAAACTCCCGAATTTCACCTCATCCTCGGCAAAGCCTACCTCAACCGCGAAGAAATGGACAAAGCCATCTCCGAGCTGGAACTCGCCGCCTCCGCGAATTCCACATTGCCGTTCGTACATTTTAGTCTTGGACTCGCCTACAACAGGAAGCAGGATAACGACCGCGCCGAAGCCGAATTCCGAAAAGACATCGCGATCGAACCAGACCTGCCGGACAACTACGAACAACTTGGTCTGCTCTACCTACAAATACAAAAAAGACGACGAAGCCGAACATTCCTTTCGCGAAGCCCTGCGCTACAATCCCCGCCAACCCGCTTCGCTCCTGGCGTTGGGCCGCCTCTATCAACGCCAAGGAAAAAACCGCGAAGCCCTCACCGCCCTCGACGCCGCCGAAAAGCTCGTCCCCGACAATCAAAACGTCCATTTCGTTCGCGGCCAAGTCCTTCTCCGCCTCGGCCGCCGCGAGGAAGCCCAAACCGAACTCGCCACGTCCAGAAAGCTGGTCGATGCCAGCCTAAACAAACAAAGGGAAAAGTACGGTGATGCGCCCGTGCCTAATCCCGAGTTGAAGCAGCCGCAGCCCTAAATGCTTGGCGCCTGCCACGGACCGCGCCCGCGCTCAATCGTCTCTGCCACCGCCAGCACCAATTCATCTTCATAAGGTCGGCCGATGACTTGGACGCCGATCGGTAATCCTTCGCGCGACATTCCAACCGGTACCGCGACGCCGGGGAATCCTGCCAGATTTAGCCACTGCGAATGCCGCATGGTGTCTCGATAGTTTTCTTTCGCGCCGCTTCGCCAGTTCCCCTCCCCATGCCCAAACGCCGGCCCAGCCGACACCGGCGACAACAAAACCTTTACCTCCACCATTTGCCGTAGAATTTCCTCGCGCAAACGATCGCGCTCTCCGCAAGCCTTCAGGAAGCCGTCGTAAGTCAATTCCATCTCGGCCGTAGCCAACCGAACATACTCACGCAGCATTGGACTCATCATCTCGTCTTGGCCGACGGCGCCTTCCCTAATAATGTTCGCGATCACCGGTCCAAAAAAATACCACCACAATTCAATCGTTCGATCGAGTCCGTTCAATCGCTTCGTCTCCACGGCGAATCCCTGTTCGCTCAACAACCTAGCTGCACGCTCAACCGCCGCTGTAGTTTCCGGCGTGGCCTTCCCCAACGCATCATCCTCCAAAATCCCAATCCGCAATTTCCCGACATCTTCCTTTTTCACCGCCCGCACCGACACGGGCGCCGAAAGCGCGTCACCCTCATCTGGCCCTGCCGTCACTTCAAACAGAGCGCGCAAGTCCGCAACCGTCCGCGCCATCGGTCCAACGACTCCGATCCATGCGAACGCTCCTCCGCCACCCGGGAAATGCCCTGTCGCCGGAATCCGTCCCGGCGTTGGCTTCAACCCGCAAATCCCGCAAAAATGCGCTGGCACGCGTATCGATCCGCCGCCATCGCTTCCTACTCCGCCTGCCGAACAACCCGCCGCGATGGCCGCGGCCTCTCCGCCGCTAGAGCCGCCTGCCGACCGTTCGAGATTCCAAGGATTGTTGGTTCTTCCGCTCAAAGAATTGTCGGTCTCATACGCCATCAAGTATTCCGGCGTATTTGTATTTCCCAGAACAATCGCTCCCGCAGCGCGCAGCCTGGTCACAAGAGGTGCATCCCCCTGAGGCACGTAGTCTTTCCGCAACAAAGAACCCGCCGGCGTCGGCCACCCCGCCGCGTCGACGCAACTCTTGATCGTCAACGGCACACCGTGCAGCGGCCCCACTCGTTCGCCGCGCATCAACGCGGCCTCCGCCGCCCGCGCTTGCCGGCGTGCTCCCTCTGCATCGAGGTGTACGAACGCATTCAGTTTCGGCTGGAGTGCCGCAGCTCGTTTAAGGTGCGCGTCAACAACCTGAACTGGCGAAAATTTCTTCTCGCGGATTCCCGCAGCGATCTCTGCGATCGTCCCAAACATAATTCTGTCCATAGTCAGGCATCCGCAGCGTATGTGCTCGTCCAGTTCGGGTCAAGCGCATGGGAAGTTCAAAAACCCAAAATGTCGAGATTGTTGGGAAACCGTAAAAGCGCTATTCGTACCGCAGCGCGACAAGTGGATCGACGCGAGCCGCCTGCCGTGACGGTATCCAGCAGGCCAAAAACGCAACACCCGCAAGAAACACTGGCACAACCGTAAAAGTCAACAAATCATGCGGACGAACTCCATACAAAATGCTTGTGAAGAGGTTCGTCACCGCAAACGCCGCGCCCCATCCAAGCACCACGGCGATCAACGTCAGCACCATTCCCTGCCACACGATCAGCCGCTTCACTCCGGCCGGCTGCGCTCCCAGCGCCATCCGAATGCCAATCTCCCGCGTACGCCGGCTAACCGAATAACTCATCACGCCATACAATCCAACCGCCGCCAGCAATAATCCCACGACTCCGAACACTCCGAACAGAGTCCCAGCCAACCGCGGCAAAAAGAGCGCGCCGCGTAAATGTTCCTCCATGGTTTCGATGTTGAAGACCGCCAGCGCCGGCTCCAACGCGC
>Ga0207049_1161_pt1 | contig 11018 bp, 12 predicted proteins | sample Alteio_BWMinCont_63_FD_153305 | JGI IMG/M metagenome (GOLD analysis project Ga0207049, IMG submission 153305) | Enriched cells from forest soil in Barre Woods Harvard Forest LTER site, Petersham, Massachusetts, United States -... | ecosystem: Environmental > Terrestrial > Soil > Temperate forest >... | reverse complement strand
AATATCGAAATCCCCCGGAACTTTTAAATGCTCCATCAGGGCTTGTTCCACAGCGGCAGGGATATGCGTCAGAATGATTTTTTTCATATGCTCCGTGAACTTATCATACCCGGCAACGATTTGTTAAGGGAGTTTCTGCTACAGTTTTACAGTCAGGCAATAGTGAGGTGCGATATGTCGAATCAGGCGTCCAGGACAACCTCTCTCCCGGTAACCGAAACGATTACCAAATACGAAGCCCTGTTTGCCGCCCGCACCGGGCTCACGATCATGCTGCCCTGTCTCGCCCTGCTTGACGACAGTGCGAAGACCCCCGCCAGCTTCACCGTCAGTCCCGACAACCCGTGCGATATCATCATCGATGCGGGCGGCAAAAAAGGCCTGCTTAAAGGCCTGAAAAAAGAACATCTCGAGGCTTCCGTCTCGCGCGGCTTCATCATGTTCTATGAAACGAAAAACGATGAAGTTGTGCGCTGCACATCGTGCGGTTACCGGAAGAGTTAGAGATACTCCGCCGGATCCTGTTGAGCTGGAATATTTCAGGGATAGGCTACCTGCGGTCGCGCTCCTGCGCCATCCGTTCTTCATAAGCGCGCTGCTGCGCCAGATTGGTCAGATGATCGCGCAGCCGGTTCTGTATATCGATGAAATATTCCTCGGCGATTATATTTTCAAGCCGCAGGAAAAGGCGTTGTCGCGGGAGGGCAACGAAGATATTGCCCTCACCGACCGCGAGGTGGATATTCTCGCTTATCTTATCCGCCACCGCCAGACGCCTGTCAGCCGCGAGGCGCTGCTCAAAAATGTCTGGCAGTATCAGGAGGGCGTCGATACCCATACGCTCGAGACGCATATCTACCGCCTGCGCCAGAAAATAGAAGCCTCCGCCGAGGAGCCCCGCGTGCTGCTGACCGTGGAGGGCGGCTATCGTTTGCATCTGCCCGAAACGGCGGTATGATGGGTAAGCAGGTTTTTAATTACAAAAAAGAGAAAATAATCTCATGTTTTTTTCAAAAAATTGTCTACCCATTAATACCACGCCACCCCGCCGCAGGGCGGGGTCTGGCTCCGCCGATAGGCGGCATATGAGTCATGAGACGCGCGGACGCGCTTGCCAGACCCCGCCCTGCGGCGGGGTGGCGATGTTCTTAGGCGTGATTTCATGATGACCACGCCGTTTGATCCGATGCCGCGCCAAAGAGGCAGCATCATCATCTATATACTGATCGCGATCTTCCTGACCGGGCTGCTGGTCGCCGCGATGAGCCAGGGGGCGAAGAAGAGCGCCTCGTCGGAACAGATCGACGAAGTGATGATGTATATGCAGTCCGATATCCAGACCGTCCAGGCGAATATCACCGAGTGCGTTGTGTCTTACCAGAACAACAATTTCTGCCCGCCCAACAGCAGCGGCCCCGGCCTGAGTTGCCAGGACGAGTTCCAGACACAGGATACTGGCAACCCCAATGTGCCTTTCCCGCTTTATCATGATTTGACGTCCGGCGGTTCGGGCGATCTTCTTTACAATCCCGGTAGTCCATCCACAAGTATTATGTGCCCGCGCGCGCCGTCGGCGCAGCAGAAGATTTTCACGGAGAGCACCATGCAGAGCCTGAAATTGCTGCAGGATACGTCCAACTACACGACCACATATTTCACGAATGGCTCTGAAGGCGTATACCTGCGTATCGCCCGCACCCTCAGCGATCCGGTATGGACGGAGGCAATCGCCCGCCTCAATGCCAAGTATTCACCCTGCAGCGTCTCATACGTGGCTCCCGGCAGTGCTGATCCAACGGGCTATACCTGCACTTACGGGTGCCTTTATTACTGGATTCTGCGCCGCCCGACGAGTTCTACGTCGTGGGAGCATGCCACTCCTCCGGCTTCTTGTCCTTAAAAGACTCTTGATTTATATCGAGAGATTTGTAAAGTTATCGCGTTCTAAGCAGAAATTAAGTAATTTAAAAACATTTGAACTTATTCCCACATGACTATTTTATTGCTCTCGCCTGTCGGCGATGTACATTGCCAAGCGGTTGGAGATATATTGCGCGGGCGCGGCGCAAAGGTTCTTCACTGCGATTTTGGGCAATTCCCGCAAAAATTACAGCTTGCTACCGCGATTGACGGGCATGGAAGCCAGCAGTCACTGTTGATCGACGCTGATAGCCGCCATAGCCTTGATGAATTCACCGCCGTATGGGACCGCTCGCAGCTGGGCAACAAAACCATCCGGTCTGTGAAAATGGGCATGGAAGAGTATATCCGCGCCGAGAGCCGGACATTTCTTGATGGGCTCTATTACTTGATGCCGAAAGCCTTCTGGATGTCACCGCCGCCGCAGGTGCGAGCCGCTGAAATCAAAATCCGCCAGAAGCAGATCGCCACGCGGCTGGGGTTACGCATCCCCGACAGCTGTGTCGGCAACGCCGGAGAACTTGCCCGCGCGCTTGCTGAACGCCATGAGGCAATGGCGGTAAAATCCATCTACCGCACGTTTGTCGATTATGAACTCACGCCATGGGAAAAAGTGAAGCGGTTTTGCTACAACGTTAAAAACAGTAAGATGCTGGAAGAATACCGGCGTACCGACAGGCTGATGTGGGACGACCTGCAATACCGTTGCCGCCAGATGATCTTTACGCAAAAATTCGGGAAAGATGAAGCGGAGATTTACCTCTCCGCCATCTCTGCCTGTCCGGTTATCCTGCAGGAATATATTCCCAAGAAGCTGGAGCTGCGTATCACGGCGGTGGGGCAAAAGCTTTTCCCCTGCGCCATCTACTCGCAGGAAGCGCAGGGCGATGGCGCCGTGGACTATCGCAGCCATGAAGATGAAGCGCGGCATGAGGCTTACAAGCTGCCCGCCGCCATCGAAGAAAAATGCCTCGCCCTGCTGCGTGAACTGGGCCTGCAATTTGGCGCGATCGACATGATCGTCACGCCGGATGATGATTACGTCTTCCTCGAAGTCAACGCCAGCAACAGCGCGTTCCTCTGGGTGCAGGAGAGAACCGGTATGCCTATTGCCGAGGCTATCGCCGATCTTCTCATTAGTCGCAAGGGGTTGTGACAACTCAATCTTTGCCTTTTGAGAGTATTGACTAGATATTATTGGAAGGGGTACCGTGAGGACAGTTGATTCGATGGATTTTAATTTTAACACAAAGGGATTATTTTATTATGGAAGAATTATTTGGTGCTGCAAGAAGGAAGCTGACTGGTGTTTGGGGAGGAGAAGTAGGCGAGACTAAGCCTGCGACGGCGGCGAGGGCAAAGCAGCTGGATAAGGCTACTGGGATTCTTGATAGCAGACAGGTGCGTAAAAATGCATTCCGGAGTGCGCCTGATCGCGCTTAATCTTTAATAGATTTTAAAGAAAATAGCTGTTCTGCTCCTCTAGGTGCAGCCAGAGGTTATCTGGCTGCACGGTGTTCCTCTTACTTGTTGGGCTTGGACATAGAATCCAAATTTTTATCTTCTTAAAAAAAATTCTATGATAGTTCGCCTTGTTAATTTTTAAGAAGTCTTCGCTATGTTTCTACGTAAGGCCATATGCGCTATGGATGATGACCTAAGACAATGGATAGCCTCCAAACTGCACGGCGGGCACACGGTCGATGAGTTGCGATTGGCTTTGGTCGAAGCCGGGTTTTCAACGAAAGAAGTGGAACGGGAATTGAGCTTCGCTGCTCCTTACGTTTCCGCAATTTCCCAGCAGGCTTCGACGATTACCCGTCTTAACAAAAAACTTTCCTTCAGTCATGGGCTGTTTAAGGTGCTCGACCGGCAATTACGCCATACACAGCATTATCTTGGCGTACAGAAGATAAAACTGCCGCCGTTCGGGCAGTTCATGGACGAATATTATTACCGGAACCGGATCGGCCATTTCACCGGTGTGCTGGACAATTGCGCGGCGAAACACTGGACACTGCAGAACATGGTGGAAAAGGTAGGAGCAGATACCATGGTTGAAGTACGACCGGAGAAGCTCTACGACGGCCCTAGTTTTGCTGCCTATGATACAGGCGAACCTGAAAAATGGGTACGATTTGGCGATTACATGGGTACGCTTGATAATCCAGAATCTGGCAATGAATTCTATATAGCGGCCAGCCCTTATAACTCTACCATTTTCTCAGCACTCAAAAAAGATATATGGAACTTCAGTGACGGCTATCTGGTTGGTGAAGATACGGATCTCGACTATCAGATGGTTTTTTTTATTGGGCACCAGGGAGCGGTGACCCCCCTGCATTACGACCTTGTAAACGTTTTTTTTATTCAGGTATACGGCAGAAAGCTTGTCCATCTTATTCCATCCTTACAAACCCCTTACGTCAGTAACGATAGCCGAGACCGCTTCAGTGACATTGATCTGCTTAATCCCAATCTGGAACTATACCCCGAATTCGCAAAGACCACCGCGATCGAAATAGAAGTCGGTCCCGGTGATGCCCTTTTCATACCTGTAGGCTGGTGGCATCATGTCACCTATCTTACGGCTTCCATCAGCGCCTCTTGTGGCAACATTAATGCCGATCCGCATTTCAGGGACTATCGGAATTTTTTCGGTAGAGATCTTTGAAGTATTATAAACTGCTGCCTGCAATTTAGCGCGATCGACATGATCATCAGGCCTCTCTCGAAGTCAATTTATAAAACGGAAGATCCTTCGCCTCGCTCGAAATGAAAAGTAAAAATCACTTCCCCACCAGCCGCGCCGCCGCATCGGTGATGGCGGCGATGATGGATTGTTCGTTGCGGATGGAGATGCTGACGATGCCGTGCTGCTTCAGCAGGTCAAGATAAGCCAGGACGTCATCCCCCACTGTTACATTTTGCTGCTTCAGCAGGGCGCGGATGGCGTCGATGGAAAAGCAAGTGTCGTCCTGTTCCTGTTCTGCAGGCGAGTCGTCCTTCTTTCCGCCGCCCCTGTCGTGGTTTTTCTGGTCGGCGCGTTCCACAGCCTCGCCCTTGGCAGGCGGCGGGTTGATGAAGTTGGTTATTTTTGAGAGCATATGTCACGGTCCTTTCTCTTTACTGATAGAGGTTGAGGATATTCTGGTGGTTCTTGTCCAGGGTCGAGCCGTCAGACGAGTGCCACAGCATTGTATCGCTGTTTGGCGGGTAAAGCATCATTTCCTTGACGTCGGCGGCGATCGGCCAGTAGCTTTCATCATCTATGACCGCCGGTGATTTTGCATCGGCATATCGCGGAATGAGCTGCAGAATCATCGTCAGGCCGCGGCCATTACCCGCGGCGGCCTTTTCGACGGCGGCGGCCGTTTCCGCGTCATCTACCTTCAGGAACTGCTTGTCCATGATATCCTGCGGCACGATCGCGTAGGACTGTCCGGCATAGGTGGCGGGAAAAAACGTGGAGGGCTTGAAGCTTTCAACGAAAAATCCCTGATTTTTGGCATCATATGCCGAGAGCGTCACCTGCGTTTCCACGAGCAGCGGATCGGTCAGCTGGAGGAGGTTGTAGGCTTCCTTCATTTTCTGCACCATGGGCTCTATCATGCCCGGCTGGTCGAAGGCATTGGCGTTTTTATAAGCGTCTTTCTGTTTGACCCAGGCCTCGAAGTCCGGCGCGCGCGCGGTCAGTTTATAATAAGCCATGGCGATGGTGAAAGGGCTGGTTAAAACAGGCTTGCCCCCGCCGCCTGTTTCTGCCTCCGCGGCGGCAGCCGCATCCGGAACATCCTGTGCGGCAACTCTTTTTGGCGCAAGAAAGCTGATGCAGCAGACGAGCACCAGAACCGGTAAAAAAATTATTCTCTTCATGCGGCAACGCATCTTATCGTCCCTCTGTTAATATTATATCATAGCTGCAGGGGATAAATTAAGCAGGAGATGCGGCAGAGTGAAAAAGGATAAGGGGGAAAATGACCAGGCTCTCTGGGACTATGTAACGCGCGGCATCAAAGCCTATAGCCCTCCTAAAAACCTTCTTTCCACGCCAAAAGCGCTAAAACCAGTGATCCGGGCTGCTCCGCGGGCGGCGTCAAAACCCGCCTTGCCCCGCAATCCCTTGCCCCAGACTCCGGCCTCTAAAGGTTTCGACCGTGCGACGGAAACGAAACTCCGGCGCGGGCAACTGCCGTTGCAGGGGCGGCTTGATTTGCATGGCATGACTCAGGCTGAGGCTTTCTCCGCGTTATACGGATTTATCCATGCGGCGGTCGCGGAAGGCAAAAGAACGATCCTCGTCATTACCGGAAAAGGCCAGCGTTTTGAAGGGGTTCTGCGACGGATGGTGCCGCAGTGGCTCGAAGAGCCTGAGCTGGCGCGGCACATCGTCGCTATCACGCCAGCGCAGCCGAAGGACGGCGGCTCCGGCGCTTTTTATCTGCGCCTCAGAAAGCCGCGTTGATATAATGTTATGACCAACATTAAAAATTGATAACTTTCGCGTAAATGCAGAGCGAAGTCATTTAAGTTATTCTGGACTTATGGACTGAAATAAATCATTATCCGGCTATAGGAGAACAACACATGAACAAAGGAGAACTAAAAATGAACACCAAGCAAATACTGATAGCACTGGCCGTTGTCGCTACTATGTCTGCAACTGTCGTCATGGCGCAGGACGACGCCTCTGCTCCGGCACCGGCAGCCCCTGCTGCTGCAGCGCCGGCAACTCAGGGCAGCAGCCACAAGGGCAGACATGAAATGAAATTCGCGGACCGCAAGGCCCATGCGCTCAAGAGCCTTGAAAAGCGCGCTGCAAAGCTACAGCAGCAGCAAGCCTGCGTTCAGGCGTCTACGGATAAAGAATCCTTGAAAGCCTGCTTCCCGAAGCGCGGGCAAGGAAAAGGCAAGGGCGGCTGGCACAACCATGGTGATAAAGCCGGCGCAGACAATACCGACACTGGCGCTGCCGCTCCAGCTCCGGCGAGCAAATAAAACAAGACTACCCGGACCAAAGAAAACATCCGCCTTCGTAAAGAGGGCGGATGTTTTTATTTTTTCCGCAACTTTACCTTGCCAGCTGCCGGAACAGCTTTCAATGTCATCCGTGCAATCCCCAGCAGTGCTTCGCGACTTGCGCCGCCTGAACTCTGGACGGACATGCCGTGAATGACGGTGGTGATAAACCCCGCGAGGTCAAAAGCACTGGTATTTGCAGGCAAATCGCCTTCCGCGATGGCGCGTTCGAATCGCTGGCGGAACAGAAACTCCACCTGGTTGCGCCGTGAGGCCAGTTCCTGCCGGATCATCTGCGCGCCGTCGCCGCAGGCGAGCGCGCCCTGCACCAGCAAACAACCTTTCGGTTTATTGGAACAGGCACTGCCATCGGCCACGCCGGTGAGAATCTTTTCAACGGCGCGATAAGCTGTTGGTTCGGCGAGCGCCGTATGCAGGGATTTCATGCCTTCTTCTGAATAGCGGTCCAGTGCCTTGCGGAATAACTCCTCTTTATTGCCGAAGGTCGCGTAAAGGCTGGGCCGGCTGATGCCCATCGCGCTGGTCAGGTCGGGGAGGGATGCGCCCTCGAAACCCTTTTGCCTGAAAACATTCAGCGCCTTGTCCAGCGCCTCATCGACATCGAATTCGCGTGGTCTTCCGGCGTGCAGGACGATTTTCTCTATTTTTGTACCCATAGGTATATAATATACCGCACACCATGAAAGGTCTATGACTTTTTTGCCACACCTGTTTACATGACAATTATCATATAAAATCATGATATCTAATAGTTATTAAGATCATTTTTGCCAATCTGCATTAAATAAGTTGACCGGAACAGGCCGGATGCTGTAAATCATATCAATCGGTATAATTTGATCGCAGGAGAAACCCCATGTCCGGCAAAGTCGTCCTTATCACCGCTCTCCTGCTGGCAGCGGGCGGCGTCTATTATTACTACAATAACGCTTACCCGGAACAAGGCACTGCCGCTGCGGCCTCACCTCCCGCTGCTATGCCCGCGATGCCTGTGAGCGTAGCCGAAGTGATCTCGCGCGATGTGCAGCAATGGCATGAATATTCAGGCCGCCTGGCGGCTGTCGATTACGTCGAGGTCCGCTCGCGCGTTTCCGGCGCGATCGAATCGATCAATTTCAAGGATAGCGCTCTTGTGCAGAAGGGCGATCTCCTCTTCACCATCGACCCGCGCCCCTATGCCGCCGAAGTCGCCCGCACCCAGGCGGCTCTGGCCTCCGCGAAGGCCGCGCGCGATTTGAGCGAGACACAATATAAACGTGCGCAGAGCCTGATTAAAGACAAGGCCGTTTCACAAAGCGACTACGACACGCGCAAGAACGAGTTTAATGAAGCCGCAGCGCAGGTGCAAAGCGCACAGGCGAGCCTTGATACGGCCAAGCTTAATCTGGATTACACAAAAATCACATCGCCCGTTACAGGCCGCGTCAGCCGTGCCGAGATCACGGTCGGCAACCTTATCGAAGCGGGGCAGAATTCGCCGTTGCTGACCACGGTTGTTTCGCAAAACCCCATCTATGCGGATTTCGACATCGATGAAGCGACTTATATGAAGATCGCGCCGGAAACATCCGGTGATGTCAGCAAGGTTGCCGTGACGCTGGAACTGTCGGATAGCGGTAAGCCGCACGAAGGTGTCATGCAGTCATTCGATAACCGTCTCAACCCCGCTTCAGGCACCCTGCGCGCGCGGGCGGTGTTTAATAATGACGACGGCATACTTGTGCCCGGCTTGTTCGCGCGCATCCGCCTCGGCAGCGCCGGAACGATGAAGGCCATCCTGATTGCCGAACGCGCCATTGGCACCGACCAGTCGAAAAAGTTCGTCTACGTCGTCAATGCGGACAACAAGGTTGAATACCGTGAAGTGAAGCTCGGTGACATGTCTGATGGTCTTCGGATCATCACCGATGGCCTGAACCCTGGTGATAAAATTATCGTTGACGGCCTGCAACGCGCCCACCCCGGCGCGGAAGTAAAACCGGAAGTGGTTGATATGCAAGCCTCGGACGTGCCGGCTGCGGCACCTGCCGCGGCGCCCGCAAAAGATTCTTCAGGCGATGCGTCGAAAGAAGCGCCCAAGGAACAATCCGGAGACTCCAGGAAACCATGAATATTTCTCGTTTCTTCATCGACCGCCCCATCTTTGCCGCCGTCCTGTCGGTGATTATTTTTATCGCGGGGGTTTTGTCCATCTCGAACCTGCCGGTATCGGAGTATCCCGAAGTGGTGCCGCCCTCGATCGTCGTGACGGCGATGTTCCCGGGCGCAAACCCTGAAACCATCGCTTCCACCGTCGCCGCGCCGCTCGAAGAGCAGATCGTTGGCGTCGAGGGCATGCTTTATATGTTTTCGCAGGGCACCTCCGACGGCACGATGACCCTGACGGTCACGTTCAAGATCGGCACCGATCCCGACAAGGCGCTGGAACTGGTGCAGAACTGCGTCAACCAGGCCCTGCCGCGCCTGCGGGACATCGTCCGCACACTGGGCGTGACGTCGGCCAAGAGTTCCTCGGATATCACGCTGGTCGTGCACCTTGTGTCGCCCAAAAAACGCTATGACGTCCTCTATCTCGGCAATTACGCGACACTAAATATTAAAGACCGCCTGTCCCGTTTGCCGGGTGTGGGTCAGGTGCGTATTTTCGGCGCCAGCGATTATTCCATGCGCATCTGGCTTGACCCCGACAAGGTCGCGTCGCGCGGCCTGAATGCCGAGGATGTGACGAATGCCATCCGCGCGCAGAACGTCGAGGTTGCTGCCGGTGTCATTGGTGCGCAGCCGGCAGCGCCGGGCACGGATCTGCAACTGAACGTCACGGCCGAGGGACGTCTGGAGACGCCCGAGCAGTTCGGCGACATCATTGTAAAGACCGGCACGAAAGTCGTCGGGTCATAGACGATGGTGTGCGGTAACGCGGCTGAAAGATGTCGCGCGCATTGAGCTGGGCTCGACGAACTATGCCCTGCGCTCGCTGCTGGATAACACCAACGCCCTGCCCATCGCCATATTCCAGGCGCCGGGCTCCAACTCCATCGCGGTTTCCAACGCTGTCCGCGCAGAGATGGAAAAAATAAAGAAAGACTTCCCCGAAGACGTTGATTACACCATCGTCTATGACCCGACGACTTTCGTGCGCGAGTCTATCAGGGCGGTTATTCACACGCTGCTGGAAGCGATTGCGCTGGTGGTGCTGGTGGTCATCCTCTTTTTGCAGACGTGGCGGGCGTCGGTCATTCCGCTGATGACCGTGCCGGTCTCTATTGTCGGCACGCTCGCGCCGATGCTGGCGGCAGGTTTCTCTATTAATGCGCTTTCACTGTTCGGGCTCGTGCTGGCGATCGGGATTGTGGTGGATGACGCGATCGTTGTCGTCGAGAACGTCTCGCGCAATATCGAGGAAGGTAAAGCGCCCAAGGAAGCCGCCTATCAGGCCATGCGCGAGGTGAGCAGCCCGATCATCGCCATTGCGCTCACGCTGACCGTCGTTTTTATTCCGATCGCTTTTGTCAGCGGGCTGACCGGGCAGTTTTACAGGCAGTTTGCGATTTCCACGATTATCTCCGCTTTTAACTCGCTGACCCTGAGCCCGGCCATGGCCGCCGTCCTGCTGAAGCCGCATGGCGCGCCGCCGGATGCGCTGACACGCGGCATGGATGCTGTCCTCGGCGGATTTTTCCGGGGCTTTAACCGTTTCTTCAAGTGGAGCGCGGAAAAATACCGGAATGCCGTCGCGCGTCTTCTGAACTGGAAATCTATTGCTCTGGCGCTTTATCTTGGGCTGATCGGGCTTACCGTCTTCATGTTCATGACCGTGCCGACCGGCTATATCCCGCAGCAGGACAAAGCATACCTTATCGGCTTCGCGCAGTTGCCGGACGGCGCTTCGCTCGACCGCACGGAAAGCGTCATCAAGCGCATGGCCGATATCATCATCAAGACGCCGGGCGTGGACCATGCTGTCGAGTTTTCCGGTCTCTCTATCAACGGCTTTACAGTCAGTTCCAATGCTGGCATCATTTTCGTGACACTCAAGCCGTTCGAGGAGAGGAAGACCA
>Ga0207049_1146_pt1 | contig 11083 bp, 9 predicted proteins | sample Alteio_BWMinCont_63_FD_153305 | JGI IMG/M metagenome (GOLD analysis project Ga0207049, IMG submission 153305) | Enriched cells from forest soil in Barre Woods Harvard Forest LTER site, Petersham, Massachusetts, United States -... | ecosystem: Environmental > Terrestrial > Soil > Temperate forest >... | reverse complement strand
TTACGCGGCATCTATGTGATTTCATATCCGCTCTTGGTTTTGGCGAGGCACATCCGTTCTGATTAATCCGCCTGGCCGCTTTCAGCGTGATGCCCAGTTGGTGCTGGCGCGCGAATATGGGTTTCCAGGCTGGCAGGACCTAGTTAAAGAAGTAAAGCAACGCCTGGGCAGGGGATTCGAATGGGCCGTGTCCCAAGCCCGCCGCCGCATCCATGACAGTGACATCGAAGGTCTGCGGCAGCTGTTGGCTGAATACCCGGCCCTTTTGTCGTGGAGGGCGGATGAAAATGACGGCGGGCTGCTCGGGATGGCTACCGAGTCCTACGGTGACAGCTTTGACCCGTCCCGGGAGCAGATCTTCACGCGCGCGGCATGTGCCGAGCTCTTGATCGATGTAGGCGCAGTCGTCGCGCCGTCGGTATGCGATGGCCTCATCGCTTCCCGCACAAAGGGACTGCTCGATCTCTTCCGCCGCAGAGGCCTTCTTCCCCAATCGCTCCGGTTCTTTGCCGCGCTCGGCGACGTCAATGACGTTCGCGCCTGTCTTGATGCGAATGGCGACGATCTTGCAGCGGTGAACCAGGCGTTCATGTGTGCCTGCCGCTTCCAGCACGCGACCGCAGCGGCGCTGCTGCTGGATCGGTCCATCACGCTCGATGGCGAGCTGGGAAGGCAGATCGATGGCGGGCCGGGACGTTCCGCATTTGTCCAATACATCATGGCGGAAAGTGAGGTGCTTGCCTTCACCAACGCCGACCCGGCCGGGCCCTGGCAGGCTTTTGTCATGCAACAGGTCGTGCGCGCGGTAAACGACGGCGACCTGACATCCTTTGTCGGCGGATTGCGGGACGAAGCATGGATGCTGGCAGACGCATGCGTGAAATTCCAGGTCGGATTGATCGAGCGGGCGGTGCTGCGCGATCGCGAAGCTTTCATTGCTGCTCTTTTTGACCTCCATCCTGCAGTGCTGCGCCGTCGCGTGCCGCCGCCATCGCAGGCCATTGAATTCGCGTTCACGTATGCGAAGACCCATCTGCTTCCGACGCTGCTGCGCATCTGGCGCCTGCCCAACGATCTGCCACACGCAGCCGGGAATGGGGACTTCGCACGCGTGAAAAGCTGGTTCGACGCGGAAGGCAAGCCTGCACTGGGCGACCTGGCGAATCATTCTCCCGCCAACAGCGTACACCCGCGGGAACCTGAATGGGGCGAACCCAGTGTGCAGCAGGTTCTCGACACCGCGCTCGCCTGGGCGGTCCTTAACAACCACTTCGAGATCGCCGACTTTCTTCTCGGTCACGGGGCCGATATCAACACGAACTGGGGTTCCCATGAGCCCGCCAGCATCCTGCATGAGCTGGTGTATTTCCACAAAAATTACGAAGCCATACAATTCCTCATCGACCGCGGCATCGACATGACGATCGTCGATTACCGCTGGCGCTCAACCGCCCAGGGTTGGGCATCTTACGCTGTGAAGGACGAGAAGATGGCACAGTGGCTGCGCGAGGCGCAACAACGACGGGAGCAGGCATCGCGCTGAAAGCGGCCAGGCGGATTAATCAGAACGGATGTGCCTCGCCAAAACCAAGAGCGGATATGAAATCACATAGATGCCGCGTAACATGTTACATGGATGAAGATCGCCTTGTACGGAGTTTGGCGAAGAACAACCCTGCCCCTATCGCGTTTCTTGACATTATCGCCCTTCAGATACGATGAAAAGAGAGTCCGATCCCCTTCTGAAGGCTTAAGACGTGAATATCGAAATCCACGATGCGGCCCTTGAGGCCAGAATCCAAAAACAGCTTCAGGCGACCGGCTCTGCCAGCGTCGAGGAAGTCTTGCTCCGCTTGCTGGCGATTCTGGCGTTGCTCATCGGATGCGACCTGCGGCTCGCTGAACTAGTGGGTCTCGGAATGGAAGATTTCCAGGTCCGCGAGGAGCATTGGGTAATCGCCGACCTGATTGGCAATGGAAAGCACCTCCGCACAGTCCCGGTTCCTGCGTGGGTGAAGGGCGCCGTCGATGAGTGGACCGATGCAGCGAACCGCGCCTGGAGGCTTGAGACCGTATGGTCGGTATCCTGGTACATGGGAACAACCACTTTATACTGTCCGGACCGTCACCAGACGACGCAGCCGCGCTGGCGCTTGTGCGGCACTGGTCCATCGTCCAAATTGGCGAGGTGAAGGGGTCGTCTTTCGGGCAGTGGCAGATTAGGTCGAAAGAGTTTCGAGAGAACCTGGAATGGGCAGTCATTGTCCCGGGCGACCGTGAGACCTCTCCAGGAGTGGCGCAATTACTTGAAGAACTTTTAGTTCGCGGGGTAACCATCCGGCGATTATGTAGCAGCTGCAGGTAGGAAAGGGCGAAAGAGCGGCGTTCTAGGAAACCAATCCTGTTGCGCGGTCATGGCATAGTCTTAAGTTATGATTTCCCGAAATGCGCGATCGCCGGAATTGACAGCGATCTGAGTGCGCGACATCCAATTCCAGCGCCGAGCAGCGGCTTGGAGCAACAGACCTTCCACCTCCGCGTTGTCCGCAGCGCCTTCTATAATATTTGCTGCGCCATCGTTGTCGCGTCATTCTGCAAAAAAACAAGGTCATACACCCTGATACCGCGGGCCGATGCGTCCACGTTCGAGCAGGATGTGGTCCGAATCGGTGACCGTCCACTGCAAGCGACAAGATCGCCTGCAAGACCAAGAGCAGGTTGCGGATAGTCTTTGCTGAGAGCCCGCCTTCCACCTTAGTTTGAGTAAATCTCTCGACGTGAAGTTGCCCACCCCCCTCATCTGTATTTACCCTGAATTCATCCTGACGTAATCGCCCGACCATTCTGCCTTGCCATCATTCCAGGATTTTAAGCTCACGAACTGGAGTGTGGAGATGAGTCATCTTGTAGCGGCCGCTCGAAGACTTTCTGCACGTGGGCTTTTGCTGGTCGGCCTGCTAGTTGTTCTCGTTGGAGTACCTCATGCGGGTGCACAGGTGGTTGGCGGCACCATTCTCGGTACGATCAGCGACCCCTCGGGTGGAGTCGTTCCTCATGCGCACATCCTGATCGGGAACCTGGAAAACGGAACCACTCGTACCGTCGAGACGGATGCGGCAGGCTTCTATGCGGCACCCAATCTGCAGCCAGGAACATATGAGGTCAGAGCTTCCGCTGCGGGGTTCGCGGCCGCCGCCAAGACAGATATTACGGTAACGGTCGGGGCGCAGCAGCTCCTGAATTTCACCCTGCATGTCGGCCAGGTCACCGAGAGCGTGCAGGTGAATTCGGCATCCATGATTGATCTGACTACATCGACAATCGGAGCCGTCGTGGACGCAATGACGATCCGCGAATTACCGTTGAACGGACGCTCCTGGACTGACTTGGCGACGTTACAGCCCGGCGTCCTCGCCGTGGAGACCCAATCTCCATTCACAGCGGGCTCCAATCGTGGCAACCGTGGTTTTGAGAATGAGGTAGCTATCAACGGCGCGAGGCCTCAACAGAATAATTACCGACTGGACGGTATCAGCATTGAGGATTTCGCAAACGGAGGATCTGGCAGCGTTCTCGGTGGCAATGTCGGTGTGGACGCTATTCAGGAATTCTCGGTGTTAACGAGCAACACCTCTGCCGAATATGGGAGAACTTCTGGCGGTGTGATCAACGCAGTAACGCGCGGCGGTACGAATGAGTTCCACGGCAGCGTATACGAGTTCTTACGCAATGGCGTTCTAGATGCCGCAAATTTTTTTGATAATGCGGGCGGTATTCAAAAACCGTCTTTCAAGCGCAATCAATTCGGCGCATCCTCCGGCGGGCCGTTCCGCAAGGACAAGATATTTATTTTTGGAAATTATGAGGGAATTCGACAATCGAAGGGTATCGCAAATCCAATCAACGTGCCATCGGTTGCTGCGAGAAACGGGCTTCTTACCTACTCAGACCCGTCCCAATTTCCAAGCGATTGCGTTGCAACGGCGGTGGCAAACCAATGTAAGGTGACGGTCGATCCTGCCGTGCAAAAATACCTGCCTTTCTGGCACCAGGCCACAAGCACTGCGCCGGGGGCCAACGTAGGGTCATTTACGTTTGCCGGCCAACAGGTGGTCAACGAAAATTTTTTCACGATCCGAGTCGATGACAAGATTTCGGACAAAGAGACACTGGCGGTCACATACCTGCGCGACTTCACGCCTTACCAAGCGCCGGACGGCCTCGACGCGGTACTGATCAATTCCGAGAAACGCCGTCAGATCGCCACAGTGGAAGAAACCCACGTTTTCAGTCCTCTGATCGTCAACGCTTTCCGCTTGGGATACAGCCGGGCCGTCACGGACAACAACCACGGCTTTACTGCGATTAACCCTTTAGCTCATGACCCCTCGTTGGCCGCTCTACCAGGACAGTTTGCTTCTGCGGTTACCGTTCCCGGCATCACCGTTTTCACCGGAGGGGTGAACGGCAATTCGCGCTACGAATATTTCTGGAATTCTTACCAGGCCTATGATGACGCGTTCTACACACTAGGTAGGCACTCCTTGAAATTTGGCGCTGCCTTTGAGCGGATTCAACTGAATCAGAGTGTACTGAGCGATCAGAGCGGCGGGTTCTTTTTCGGTTCCCTGCATAATTTCCTGGTCAATCAACCGAGCCGTTTTGAAGTCGGCCTGCCCAACAGTGTGGACGAGCGAGGTCTCCGGCAGAGCGTGGTCGGACTCTATGTTCAGGATGACTGGCATTGGCGGCCAAACCTCACCGTGAATCTGGGCCTGCGCTGGGAAATGGCAACTGTTCCGACGGAGGTTCACAATGCGTTGGCGAGCCTACAAACGCCTACCGATCCTGCGCAGCGGCTCGGATCACCTTTATTCTCAAATCCTACGTTGCACAACTTTGAGCCGCGCGTGGGTTTGGCGTGGGACCCATTCCATGATGGCAAAACGGCGGTACGCGCCGGGTTCGGGATGTTTGACGTCCTGCCTTTGCCCTACCAGTTTTCGCTGATGATCAGTAAACAAGGTCCTTTCTACAAGCATGGCACGGCGCGACCCTTGCCGGCGGGTTCGTTTTACAGCGGTGCGCTCCCGTTGCTTGGTTCGTCTTCGTTTGTGGCGAACTATGTCGAACCGCATCCGCATCGCAATTACGTCATGCAATGGAACCTGGATGTACAGCGCGGTATCACGAAAGACCTGACGGGCATGTTGGCTTATGTTGGGTCGCGTGGAGTCCATCAGGCCGTTCGCGTGGACGATCTTGATACCGTGGTGCCGATTAGGACGCCCTATGGTTACTTATTTCCATCACCGGTCGGCAGCGGTACGGTGATAAACCCCAATTTCGGCCAAATCTATGGAATGCACTACGCCGGCAATTCGTTCTACCACGCACTGCTGGCGGGAATCACAAAACGAATGAGTCATGGGCTGGAGTTTCAAACATCGCTCACCTGGGGTAAGAGCATTGATAACAGCTCGGGCAGCATAGCTGGAGACACGTTCTCGAACGGGTTGTCGAGCTTGCCTTGGTACGACCTGCGGTCCACCCGAGGACTATCTGACTTTGACATTCGCCGGATCTTGGTGATCACGGGCACTTGGCAGGTTCCGCAACCTATGAAATCCCTGACAGGACCTGTGGCCTGGTTGAGCTCCGGCTGGGAGCTCGGCGCCCTCTTTAAAGCTAACGACGGCGTGCCCTTCACTGCGACCTTTGGGACTGACGGCGATCCCCAGGGCTTAAATAGCAGCGATCCGTGGGCCTTCCCAGACCGCCTGAGCGGTCCGGGCTGCCAGTCGCTGGTGAATCCCGGAAATCCAAACAATTACATCAAAACGCAATGTTTCGCGGTGCCAACAGCACCCAACCTGGCGTTTTATAACGCGAATTGCGATCCGAGCTTCGGTACTTACCCACAGTGCTTCAACCTTCGTGGCAACGCAGGGCGCAATATCCTTGTTGGGCCCGGCCTCACAAATCTCGACTTTTCTGTCTTCAAGAATAATCGCGTTAGACACATTTCCGAGAACTTCAACGTGCAGTTTCGCGCAGAGTTTTTCAATATTTTGAATCACGCCAACTTTGGTGTTCCGATTACGCCGGACAACACCGACATCTTCGATTCGACCGGCGCCCCCACGGGTGTGGCTGGTCGGCTGACCTCGACCACAACTACGGCGCGAGAGATTCAATTCGGGCTAAAACTGGTTTGGTAACTCGTGAGTCGCCCTGCGCCGTCGTCTGCCGGAGACTGGCTTTTTTATTTTCCGTATCACTTTGTGCGGGACAGAACGACAAGATCCGGAGGTCAAATTGACCAGACTGCGACCACTGATTGTACTTACCGCTTTTTTAACGATGACAGCAAGTAACTGGGCACAGGGAAAGGCGCTCAAACTGTCGCAAACTATCCCACTGCCTGACCTGCACGACGGGGATTTTGACCACTTTGCGGTGGACCTTCACGGCAACCGACTGTTTGTAGCAGCAGAAGAGAATTCGAAGGTCCTGGTCTTCGATTTACGAACGAACAAACTGCTGCACACCATAACGGATCTCAAGGCGCCCCACGCCATACTTTTTCGGGAAGACTTGAAGAAGCTATTCGTGGTCGACGGCGACTTACCGGCCTGCAATATCTATAACAGTGAAACCTACCAGCCGATCGCATCCATAAAGCTGCTCAATGACGCGGATTCCATGAATTACGATCCAGTCACCAAGTATCTCTACATCGTAAACGGCGGCAGAGAGGCGCATGTTCCTTACGAATTTATCAGCGTCATCGACACCACGAACGATAAATTGCTGAAACAGATGAAAATTGATTCCGATCACCTCGAGGGGCTGGCGATTGAAAAGTCAGGCGTGCGTATGTACGTCAGCATTGCCGGACATGACGCGATTGGCGTGATTGACCGCAAAACGTTGACTCTCCAAGACACCTGGTCAATTGCCGACCAAGGCGGTCAAAACACACCTGTGACGCTTGATGAACCCGACCACCGTTTATTCACGGCAACCCGCAAGCCGGGGAAATTCCTGGCACTCGATACCGAGACGGGCAAAGTTGTCTTTAGCGCTCCGACGGTTAGCCACGCCGACGACCTAAGTTTCGACGAGCGTATGAAAAGAATCTACATTGCCGGTGATGGATATCTCGACGTTTTCAAACAAAGTGATCCCGATCACTATGAATTGATGGAAAGAATCCCTACCAGTTTCCGGGCGCAAACCGGGTTCCTTGTCCGCGAATTGAACACATATTTTATTGCCGTGCCACATCATGAGCAGCAATCTGCGGAGATCCGCGCTTATAAAGTGTTGCCTTAGGGCGCTGAAGCGGAGGCGGGTTCTGAGATAACTGAGATCACAGAGCGAGAAGCGGCCGCTGCATCATTGGAGAAGGCGGCGGCCGTCTTGCTTAATACGTGACGTTACTATCGGCTGCCAATCAGCACGCGGGCTGTTCCTTGATGGCTTTGCGATCGCCCTTCGGCCCGCCCGGCGGCGTAAAGTCCGAAGTGACCAAAAACAAGTTGTGAGTTGTCGGAGCCAGCCCCATAGTCTTGGCTCCATATTCGGTCTTCATCTCTTCCAGCGGGCTAAGCATGTCCGCCGAGTCCTCGCGGAACACGTGCAGCACGCCTGCGCGTGGAGAGGAGAACACGAGATCTGTTGCAGGATCGTATATGTTGCCGTCAACTCCGGCACTGATGGGGAAGGACTCGAGCACTTTTTCGTCTGTCGCGTCCATTATGACGAGCGTAGTGGGATTGCGTCCCGCAGCGAATAATCGATGGTGCTCCGGATCCAGCGCGAGATCCACGCCCTGTGCAGCTGGCTTGATAGCTCCCGCTTCGGGCTCTGATCGGGTTGGCCGCAGCAATTACCTGACTCGGCTGGACGATCGATCAAAACGTTGGCGTGTACCATCACCCGTCAGGTAGGGCGGGTCACGACATAGCTGCGAGTGATCTTAGCGACCGAGGTAGTTCCGGCCTGGCGCATGATCGTTCTCAGTTCGCGACGCAGAATTTCCAGAACGGCTTCGACACCAGGTTGACCAAAGGCGGCTAATCCCCACGCTTGAGGTCTGCCAATCCCGACGGCTGTAGCGCCTAGTGCGAGGGCTTTGAAGATGTCCGTGCCACGCCGAACGCCACCGTCCACGATGACGGGGATCTTGCCGGCAACACCATCGAGCACTTCAGGGAGGCTCTCGATGGTCGGGCGCAAAGTTTCCTCGGCGCGTCCGCCGTGATTCGAAACGATTAAGCCATCCATACCATGCTCGACAGCGAGCTGGGCATCTTCGCGCGTGACGATGCCCTTGAGGAGCAACTTGACGGTGACGGTATCGCGCAGACGTTTCACGAAGCCCCAATCCATGGGTATTGGGCGGAGCGCGGTGACCCCCGAAACATCGAGACCGTCAAACATTGGTTTTCGGGCCGCATATCCGGAAAATCCTCCAGAAGCCCCACCAGGCCTTCCGCGTGCATACCCCGTGTAGGCACTCTTATGGCAAGCGGTGCAGTCCCGTTTGTCTGCGCGCTGGGCGCGGAAAAGGGTTTCGCGGTTAGCGCCCTCCTGCTGGTCAACCGTGAAGACGATCGCGGGGCAACCAGCAGCCTCGGCGCGTTTAACGATGGAGCGCCCCACCTCCCAGACATTCGTCGGATAGAGCTGCTGCCAAACCGGAGTGCCCCGCGCGGCGGTCACCTCTTCGACTGAAGAGGTCGCTGCCGTTGCGAGAATCTGCAAATGGTCTTTGGCGCGCGCAGCGCGGGCAACAGCTATTTCTCCATCCGGGTGAAAGGCTTTCTGGCTGCTAACTGGGCAGATCACGATAGGACTGCTCCAGGCGCTCCCCAGCAGATGCACGGACATGTCGGTCTTCTCGACATCGACCAGCCTGCGAGGCCGAATCTGGATGTGCGAATAGCCTTCTCGATTCGCCCTGACCGTACCGTCGTCGTCCACCCCCGTAGCGAGGTAGCCGAAATGCGCGGGCGGCAACGCCTTGCGTGCCGCAGGCTCGAAATCGAGGACGTCGAAGGCCTGGTCCGGAGACAAGATGGTGTCGTCGCTTTGCTGGAAAGTTTCAAACCAGTCAAGGAACGCCCCTTTTGTCAAGGCACCAGCTGTCAGAAGATTTGAGACAGGGCCGCCAAAAAGGTGAGGACTGGCGATGAGCGGGCTCGCTAGGAGCATCCGTAGGAATCTTCTCCGGTCCTTCGTCCGATCAGAGATTCGGTTCACGAGTTCTCTCCATTCATCACTCAAAAATGGAAGCGGAGCGGATAAACATGTCGAAGGGGGAAAGAGTTTTTATCTTCGAGGAGAGATGTTAGGGCGCTTAGAACATGAAGTCAACGACGCGCGACGCCGCACGACGTGCTATTCAGAGGCTGAACCGCGCGAAGAGCTTGAGAAGTCAGTGCATTGAAGGTTCGCAGCTCAATGGCGCTTGCCGGCGATTCCGAGGCAGATAACGGGCAACTCTGACGTAACGCGATTAGGTAAGGGTTGCCGACATAACCGGACAGAATCGCCGTATCCGCTCCTTGCTCACGAACGTCCACGACGACGCTAGGAGAGGCAAGGAGCACATTCGCGGGAACGAGTTTAATTAAGATGTCGGCAAGGGCGATCGTGCCGGTTGCGATTGCGCCTTTTTCCTCAGGACCGCCGCGGAAATCAGCGTGATGGCGAGCCCAATCGGGAAGGGCTCGATGAACGTCATGGCTGCGTTGAGGATCGGGTTGTCTTCTATCTCCTTGTATTTTTTTACTTGCTCTATTTGCGCCTGGATGGCGGCCGGGCCCGCGCCCGAGGCCTTGAGCTTCTCGATCATATGGGCGCCGTATTTGTCCATGAAATCGGGCAAGAAATTGAAGTAGAGAATTTCCCAGGTCACGACATAAAAAATGCACGAAATCAGGGTAATGGAGATCCCGACGGCAAAAGCTTTCTGGAACGTGATCTGGCCGTTGCCGGCGTTGTCGCGGTACGAGCGGATGCCGAAGAATACCAGCAAGAACGAGAGCACGATGGCCGTGTAGCCGACGACCAAGCCCTTGTTAAAGCCTATCTTGTGCAAGAACGGCAAAGTGGCCACCATCAGCAGCGAGGAAATTGCACCCGAAATCAGCCCGAACGTTAGTATTGTCTTTTTCATAGTGTCGCCTCTCAAATTCAGACGTGTTGATCGACTAGAATTGCGTTCCCGTCGGGGTCCATTGTGGTAAAACTCGCTGGTCCCGTGGATGTCTCGGCTGCTTCGGTCGTTAGCTGTACACCTCGTGCTTTCAATTCGCGCTGTAGATCGCGAACGTCTGTGAATGCTTTGAGCTTGCTAGCATTGCTGTCCCACCCGGGATTGAAGGTTAGGATGTTCTTTTCGAACATCCCTTGAAAGAGACCGATTGCGTGAGGGCCGTTCTTTAGAATCAGCCAGTGCTGCGAGACATCTCCGGCGAAGACCTTGAAGCCAAGCTTCTCGTAGAAAGCCCTCGAAGCTTCAATGCTCTTGACAGCCAGGCTAATTGAAAATGTACCGAGTTCCATGTCCGCTCCTTCTGTAGGGTAAGTACTTAATCAAATCCGCTACCGGGAATGCTAAAAGGGACTGCGGACGCACCTTACCTCGTCAGGCGGGGTCTTTGTCGTCATCCTTTCGGGTGATTTTGGCTGCCGGAGCGAAAAATCATTCTTTCGCATGAGCAGTTCAAGGAAGCAAGCCGAATTCCTTGCGGAGCTGAACCGCCTGCGTCCGCCGCTCATCCCCTAATTTGTCGAAAACACGGCTGGAACGGGTCTTGACGGTGTCCTCGCTCACATACAGCTTCCCGGCGATCTCGCGGTTGCTCATGCCTTGGGCTATTAGTTCCAGGATGTCGAGCTCACGGCGTGTGATGCCGAGGCCCTCTCGTTTTCTCCCGTCCGGACGAACGGTTCCCCTGCCGGGGCAAGCACTTCCTTCACGACGACTCTCGCTTCGTCCCTGTCAGCTTGAGGCCGAGCCAGATACCAAGAACGGCAAAGGTCGCCGCGGTCAGTCCACCGCAGATTT
>Ga0207049_1159_pt1 | contig 11167 bp, 8 predicted proteins | sample Alteio_BWMinCont_63_FD_153305 | JGI IMG/M metagenome (GOLD analysis project Ga0207049, IMG submission 153305) | Enriched cells from forest soil in Barre Woods Harvard Forest LTER site, Petersham, Massachusetts, United States -... | ecosystem: Environmental > Terrestrial > Soil > Temperate forest >... | reverse complement strand
GAATAGCAGCATCGTACCGTCATTCCGCCGAGGCCCCTACAAGAGCAGCGATTGGCCACCCAAGACCGTTGCACGACGGGCCAAATTCGCCCCTAGGCCCCGACGGCCACGCTAAGCGCAGCCGAGTGCGCAGCCTGGCTCCGGTTGCCGCGTTTAACGCGACATGCAAACCAGCAAGCAAAGCGTCTGTCAGCTCAATCGCGGTATCGTCACCCGCCAGATTCCGGCCGGGTGCGCCCGATCGGTGTCATCTGTCCGACATTTCACTCAGTTAGAATAGGAAATTCCGCAACTCACAGAGACACAGAGATACACCATGACCCGACATTCCGCTATTGCACTCGCGGTCGCCGTGACATTCAGCGCAGCAGCGGCCCGCGCGGACGTTGATTTGATCGCACGTTACGCGGTGCCGGGTACCGCTACCGATCTCTCAGGCCTGACCGCGCCGCTTGAAAACGGCGTTTCCGGGAATCTGCTCGGCGGATTCGGCTCGGCAATCGCCTATACCGGGTCCGGTGCCGTGTTTATTGCGTTAGCAGACCGCGGGCCCAACGCCAAACCATATAACCCGCTTGTCGACGACACGACATCGTATATCGACCGGTTTCATACGTTCGACTTAAGCCTGACGCCGGCTGCACCCGGGTCCGCGCCCACGTTTGTGCTCTCGCCACAGTTAATATCGACCACGCTGCTGTCAAGTGCGACACCACTGACCTACGGCAGTGGCGCGGCCGGAACGGATGCCGCACGCTCACTCGGCAGCGGTGTACCCCCGTTGAACGCGGCAACAGGAACGTATTATTTCACGGCACGCTCGGACGGCTTTGACCCTGTCCGGCCATCGGCATATGCGGGCAACGCAAGGCTAGATCCCGAGGCGGTGCGTGTGGCAAACGATGGAGCGAGCGTATTTATCTCGGACGAATACGGTCCTCATGTCTATCAGTTTGACCGAGCCACCGGCAAACGCATCCGCGCCTACGCGCTGCCGGATTATTATGCGGTTGATGTGCAAAGCGCCACTGGCGATAACGAAATCAAGTCGAGTACAGAAGGACGCATCACAAACCGGGGCATGGAAGGCTTGGCGATCACGCCGGACGGCAAGACGCTGATCGGTCTGATGCAGAACCCGCTGCGGCAGGACGATGGCGTCAAGGGTACTCGCAACCGCATCGTCACAATCGACGTCGCGACTGGCGTGTGCCATGAATATGTCTATCCACTTTCCAGCAGCCAGAACGGAACGAGCGAAATTCTCGCCGTCAATTCCCACGTAATTCTAGTCGACGAACGAGACACTAAGGAGGGCGAAGCCGCCGCGTTCAAGAAGCTGTTCCGGATCGATCTCGATGGCGCGACCGACGTGACTGGCATGCGGCGCTTGCCGGCGGACGGCGTGATCGCGGTATCGAAGACCCTGTTTCTCGATCTGCTTGACCCGAAATTCGGTCTGCACAATGCTGCGTTTCCGCAGAAAATCGAGGGTCTGGCGTTCGGACCCGAGCTGGTCACTGGCGGCCGCGTTAGACATACATTATTCGTTACCAGTGATAACGATTTTCTACCTGACCAGCCGAGCTGGATCTACGTGTTCGCTATCGACCGCGCCGATCTTCCGGATTTCCAGTCGCAGGTTTTCAGTACCCGGTCGTCCGGCTCCACGCCCTGAGCATAAGTAGGTCCCCCAGCGGTCGCGAATATTGGCGATTGCCCGCTTCCGATCAGCCCGGACTCGGCGCTAATGCGCATCCGATTGGTATAATCTCAATCCAATGGTGCCGGCGTTCGGGTGCCATCGCGCGTGGACGCACGACCGTTGCCGGCCGCGTAGTGTCTACGCGGCCGGCAACGCATACCGCCCATGGTCGGAAATTTCAAAGCAGCGCAAAAACGCCCGCACGATCCTGAAAAAGCCATTCGCGCGCGTGATTCGATGACGTTGGCCGCCTTCACCCGCAGTGGATTCTGCAATCATCGAGAATAAAGTTGGACACGTCAGCGCTCGCGAATTTACCAGTTATAATTATTCCCCAGCTAAGGCCGAGAAACACGAGAGCCTCGTGGGCATCGGAACGAGGTTGTGTCCGTAAAAGGTGGCGGCCGTCCCGCGATCGGCTAAAGATGACGCAAAATGGCACTCCGAATGCGCCGGGAAAGCCGGATAATAGTGTCTGGCAGGTCGAGAAGGTGATCTCCATCGCGTACTTCTGCTCGCCGGCCGTGTCGAGCGTTCCGTTACAGACGTTAAGGATGTTAATTGCAAATGAATACGCGGGTACAAGGCGCGATCCCAAAGCCCCAGCTAGGAATTATTGCTGCCACAACCAATTCCGACGGCACGCGCTTTCGCGTGCTGGGCGCGCTCAGTTTCTCGCATTTCCTCAACGACATGATGCAGTCGTTGATTCTGGCCCTCTATCCGATGCTCAAAGGCGATTTCAATCTGAGTTTCGCGCAGATCGGGGTCATCACACTGATGTTTCAGTTCACCGCATCACTGCTGCAACCGCTGGTAGGCATCTACACCGACCGGCACCCCAAGCCCCATGCACTTTCCGTCGGCATGAGCTTCACGTTGGTGGGCCTGCTTTTACTGGCTATGGCTCCCAGCTACGGTTTCGTTCTGCTCGCCGCTGCACTAGTCGGCACGGGCTCGTCGGTATTCCATCCTGAGTCATCGCGCATCGCGCGACTGGCCTCTGGCGGACGGCACGGCCTCGCGCAATCGATCTTCCAGGTCGGCGGCAGCACCGGACAGGCCATGGGACCGCTGGCCGCCGCGTGGATCATCATCCCATTTGGGCGGCACAGCGTCGCCGCCTTTTCTGCTATCGCGCTGCTAGCCATCGGAATTCTGTGGACCGTGGGCAACTGGTACCAGGCGCATCGCATCGCCACCGCGAGCAAACCCGCTGCCGTGGCGGCGCCACGCATTATTCTGCCCAAGTCCAAGGTCGCGTTCTCTATGACCATACTCATGGTGCTAGTGCTATCCAAAAGTTTCTACATCACCAGCCTGAACAGCTATTTCACGTTCTACCTCATCGAAAAATTCAGACTCAGCGTACCAGCAGCGCAGACGTACCTATTCGTGCTGCTGCTGTCCGTCGCGGCCGGAACGATACTCGGTGGACTGGTGTCCGACCGCATCGGCCGCAAAACAGTGATATGGTTTTCCATTCTCGGTGCCGCGCCATTCACGCTCATGCTTCCATATGCAAGCCTGGAGTTGACTGGCATACTCATCGTGCTCATTGGCCTGATCATAGCTTCGGCGTCACCGGCCATGCTTGTTTACGCCCAGGACATCATGCCAGGTCGCGTCGGCTTGGTGGCAGGCCTGTTTTTCGGGCTCGCCTTTGGTATCGGCGGCATCGGCGCAGCGGTGCTCGGCAAGGTTGCCGATGTCACCGATATCGCCTACGTGTACAAGGTGTGTTCCTTTATCCCGCTGATAGGCCTGCTGACGGCTTTTCTGCCGAACATCGAGAAGACGCGGCGTAAAGCATAAGCGGCGCCGCCCAGCAGGATTACCGTCCGCCTAATAAGTCTTATACGGCAGATACTTGCCCGAGAGCACTACCTGTACGCGGTCGCCCTTCGGATCGGGCTGGCGCGAGATGTCCATCATGAAGTCGATCGCGCTCATGATGCCATCCCCGAATTCTTCATGGATCAACTCCTTTATGGTCGAGCCGTAAACATTGATGATTTCGTACCAGCGGTAAATCAGTGGGTCGGTCGGTACCGCGGTTGGCAGCGAGCCTTTGTACGGCACCTGCTGCAGTATCAGAATCGCGTCGGCCGGCAAGCCGAGCAGCTTGCCGGCAGCCTGCGCCTGCTGTTTGGTCATTTGCATTTGGCCCAGCAGTGCGGCGGTAGACCATTCCTTGCTCTGGCCGACGGCCTTCGCGATCCTAGCCCACGATAGGCCTTTCTTAATCTTTGCCATCATTATCATTTCGGTAACCGCGGCACGCGTGGTCGGCCTGGCATAGCTGGCCTCGGCACGATACGCGGCTGCGGTCTTGTTTGAGGCTTTCATGTATTGCTCCTTTAGGGGGTTGAAAATCAAGTTCGCCGACTGACCACAATTGCCTTTGCATTGGCAAGGGGCAAACGCAGTGACTTTGGAATTATTCAGCAGTTCGTAGTGGTCATTACCGTGTTATTTGGCAATCACTGATCCAGTTTTCGGACTCCACGCAAAAAGCAAAGGTACCACGCGTCATTAGTTTGGCCGTTTGACGCCGTCACTCATTCGCCAAATGCGGCGCAAGGCGGTCAGTATGGCCTTTAATTCTTCAGCGAACTGCGGATTACTTTCGCGCGAGTGGGTTTGGCGTAGCCTCCGCGACCTTGGACAACGTATTGCGATCCTTGTGATGGAAGGGCTCAGGCTTCCCCCGGATCATGAGTACCGTATCTTCATCGTAAGACCAAGTGGCGTCCGCATGGATAGTCACCTGGATCCGGAATTCAACAGTCTTGAATGCATATTGAAGAAACGGGGCCGAGCGGATACCGAAGCTTTCGGAGTCATGAGTAGCGATCAGCTCGAATTCTTTTGCATCCGCGCTTGCCGTCCCCACAGCCATAACAGTTTGGGCGCGCGGAATCGTAAGCGTATGGATTACCGTATTCGTCGCGGGCTCCCATAACCAGTAGCCGACCTGATCGTGATATGTCTTGACCTGATCCGGTTTCACGACATGGGTATGGTAACGCAGACCATAAAATAGTTGCGGCCCGTTGGTCTGCGGATCGATCGGCTGCAGCTCGATGTGCTCGACGTACTCCTGCTGCTTCGGCCCCTCAGCCTTCGGCTTAATATCCATGCCACGACGCCCCTGCCAAATCCCCGCCATGGCGCGGAGGGGACCAAGATTCTTGAGCGTGTCGATGTTCACATTTGAAGGCTCGACGTATATGTCGTCTGGAAATTGGGCCATGGACGCACTCCTAAATAGTTTGTGCACTACTACGCGGAAGTTTAATGCATTTAACGGTCGAATCCAAAATGTCGGCACTGGCAAATTCGCACAATTGGGCCCGCGCATAATCCGTAACCGGGGCCGTTTGGACAAATTCGCCATTGCTCTCGAGCAGTCGTCTTGAGGCCATCCGCAGTCCCTCACGGGGCCAAGCACAATCCGATGGTTCCCGGCTACCACCGACGCTCGAATGCCAAAAGCTCGTAGTTGTTAATGGAGCGGATGCCTGTTGCTGATCGATACGGCTTGCTGCAGCGTTCGTGCGGGGCGCGCGCGCTTTGCCTGCCGGGACTCCCGGCACCGGACGCAGTCATCGATCTTAGTCCCAGTTTCGCGAGTGGCACATCATGACGCGACGCATTCGCTAAAGCGCACGATTGCAGCGCGCGGCCGTTATCGACGTAATCCAATTGGACGGAGTCCCATAAAGCGAGAATCAAATAAACCCGCGCCAGACGCAGGCACCAGCCAGCGGGCACACGCGGCATGATGCGAATAAACGAGGCCACCGCGCCCTCGCCCCCCCAGCAGGAGAGGACGCAGCGCTAGCGCGAGAAACGGAACCGGCAACGCGATCGTAATAGGATGAGCGAGGAGAAATGATTGTGGTTGGTCCCAGAGGGCAAATCTACTTATTGCGTGGGGTACCGACACCATGTGGATTTGCTGGATTCACAGCCCGGACGTGGCAGCCATTCTCGGGTTGAGGCACAACAGCGAGCAAAAGATTGGGCGGGTTAATTAAACGGCCTTAAGATTTTTCGGTGGGTTGTTATTCGCCTCGCCAGGACTATAAACGCAGTGCATCACTTTGTTCTTCCCCGATGCCTTGACACGGTACATCAACGTGTCCGAAAACGCGATTACGCGATCCGCATTCTGCGGAACGCATGAAAAGATGCCGACGCCGATGCTAAATGTGATCGGCCAGTCGTGTTTTGTCATTGCTGAGCTCAACTCCTGGCGAAATTTATTGATCGCTTGCAAAGCTTCGAATTCGCCCGTCTGCGGGAACATCAGCGCGAACTCATCTCCTCCAAGACGTGCAATGATGTCCGTCTCCCGCGAATGTGACTTCAGCACATGGCCAACCGTCTGCAGCACTCGATCACCCTCACTGTGACCGAGTCCGTCGTTGACCAGCTTAAAATTGTCACAGTCGATATAGGCGACCCCGAAAATACTGCCATTTCGGCGATGCCGTGCCAGCTCAATCGAGACCCTTTCATGAAACCCCAGGTAATTGATAAGACCGGTCAGATAATCCATGCGCGCAGCGGCGGTCGCCCGGCCGTACAGCCTCTGCACAGCGGAGGCAAGGAAGGAAATCACAAGGTAGGCAAACAATTTGTTGCCGTTACTGATATAAAAGTAGAGCGGCTCCGCAAAAAGTGCAATAACCGACAGTCTGATCTGAAGCTGGGCAAATACTGACATGCATGCGAATAAAGCGCCCCACCAAGGTCCGCAAAACCAACTGACCGTCAGTATCACGAGCACATAGAACGGACTGAGACTCAGCTTATATGAGGTAAGATAGTCCGCTGTTACCACCAATGCGAGAGCGCAGAATGCGGGAATCAAGACCATGAATATCTTGGGTCTTGCGCATGCAAGTCGCTCCAGCAGGTGGTCGGGAATCATTGGAAGATTACAGCGGAGGAGCAATCCGGTACACGCGTCTCACGGACCCATAAAAATCCGCCGCCAAAGACGGGGGCATTAAGACTTGGGCACTCCGCAGACGGAGTTCATCGCTACGCAGCCGCACAAGTACGCTTGGAACAGGCATAGGCGATTGTGTACAGGGTCTGTCAAGTGCAATTCCAGATCCTGTAGGGTTCAATGTCACTGGGAAATACTCCCGGAAATCTCAACGATATGCGGCCTTCCCGGATAACCGGGAAAACTCCCCTTGTGGCTTAGTAGAATTTGAATGTTGCCATCATATGACAAAATCGGCCCCTGCGCCTGATGATATGAAATTCCCACTTCCGCATCGGGAAACGAGCGGTTTGATCGAGCGCTGTTATACGACCCAATGCAAAGCGGGACTGCCGGTCGTCGCCAACGTAGTTCCTCCGTTTCGACGTAGCTTGTGGCGGCGCAGCCGTGTTCGCCACGGGCAGCGTAGCCTTTACGTGGTTATTGGCTAATACTGATGCGTCTCCCGCGCGGTCCTTTTGAGCATTGGCTCGATTGCGCCTTTGGGTAAAGGCTTGCTGAAGATATAGCCTTGCATTTGGTCGCATTTGAGTAGTTTCAGGTACCGCGATTGTGCTTCGGTTTCCACGCCTTCGGCGATCACTTTCAAATCGAGGGAGTGCCCAAGCGAAATGATTGCGGAAACTATCGTCATGCTGTCAGCGTTGTCGCTCATGGCGACGATGAAGGAGCGGTCGATCTTGAGTGCATCGACGGGCAGCCGCGCGAGATAACCGAGGGACGAGTAGCCTGTACCGAAATCATCAATTGAGATGTTGAGACCCATGTCCTGGAGCATCTTCAGCTTGTGGATATTGGCCTCCACGTTTTCCATGATCAGACTTTCGGTAATCTCGATGTCCAGGCCATGCGGTATGCTCGTCATGTCACCGATCACATTACCGACCATATCTACGAAGTCACTTCGACGCAACTGGATCAAAGACACATTGACAGCAATGCGTGGTGCGTTATACCCGCGCGCAACCCAGTCACGGTAGTCTGCAAGCGCTTGCCCGAGTGCCCACTCTCCGACTTCGATGATGAGCCCGGTTTCTTCAAGCAGGGGTATGAAGTGTCCTGGCGGCACCAGCCCGGATTCCGGGTCCTGCCAGCGAATCAACGCCTCCAGTCCGCAGATGCGGCCGCTCGCAAGTTCGATCTTGGGCTGGTAATGCAGAACAAATTGTTGCGCATCGACCGCTTTGCGCATCCGCGTTTCCAGCGTCAACACTTGTGCTGCCCGCGCATTCATTTCGGCGGCGTAGAACAGATAGTGGTCGCCGGAAGTCTTGGCTTTCTTCAATGCCGCTTCAGCGTTCCTGAATAGCGTATCCGTATCGCCACCGTCAGTAGGGAACAGCGCGATGCCGGCTTTGGCCGCCAGGCGCAACTCCGTGCCGTTAACGGCATACGGCTCCCTGAAACACGCGAACAGCTGACTTTCGACTGCATGCACAATCGCCGCCGCGTCCCGGGCACCGCGCAATACTACACCGTAACCGTTGGCACTGACGCGCGCCAGGTCTTCCTTGCCCAAGCACGCGTTCTCCAACCGCTGCGCGACCAATCGCAATAATTCGTCACCGCCACGGCGTCCTAATGTTTCATTTACTATCCTGAAACGCTCCAGATCAAGCAGGATAATCGCCACTAGCCGCGGCTCTGAATTTCGGGCGTGCAGGTGCTGCTTCAGCCGGTCCAAGAACAGCGTGCGGTTGGGAAGACCGGTCAGCTCGTCGTAGTACGCCAGATAATGCAGTCTTTCCTCCTTGGCTATATGTTCGAGCGCAAATGAGATGTCGCTCGCCAGATCGTTTAGCAGTGTCAGTTCGTCTAACGTAAAAAAGTTCGGTTCTTTGGCTAACAGCGAGAGAGTTCCCACTGCCGAGCCTTGCACCATCAAAGGTAGCGAGATCAGCGAGCGGTAGCCGCGGCGTATCGCCTCCTTCCGGCGCTCGCCGCCAACGATGGACTCGCTCATGAGATCGTTGCTATATATAGCGCGTTTCTCGGTCAGTGCGCGGCCGGCTATGCCCTGGCTTGGCGGCACTTTGCCCAGCATGGTGCTGGCGGCTGATTCAAGATGCTCGGCATCGCTTCCAGCCCAAGCTACGGTAATGATTTCTGACGTTTTCGGATCCGGCGTTCCGATCCACGCTATCCCGAAGTTGCCCGCCTCAGTAGCAATCTTGCAGGCCCCGTTAAACAGTTCCTGACGATCGCGTACGCGTATGACGAGCGAATTGATGCCGCTCATGACGGCTTGGATGCGACTGAGCCGGGCGATTTTCTCTTCCTTGGCAAAATGTTCGAGCGCAAACGAGATGTCACTCGCCAGGTCGTTGAGCAGCGTCAGCTCGTCTTCAGTAAAAAAATTGGGTTCTTTCGCGAACAGCGACAGACTGCCGACCGCTACGTCTTGCACAATTAAAGGCAGCGCGATCAGCGAGCGATAGCCGCGGCGTATCGCCTCCTTCCGGCGTTCGCCGCCAACAACGGACTCGCTAATGAGATCGTTGCTGAATACCGCGTGCCTCTCTTTCATCGCACGTCCGATCATGCCGTGACCTTCTGGCACGTTGCCCAGCCTATTGGTGGTGGCGGAGTCAAGATACTCAGAATCGCTCCCCGCCCACGCCACTGGAACGATTTCTGACGCTCTCGGATCCAGCATCCCGAGCCACACTATTCCAAAATTGCCCGCTTCGGCCGCGATTTTGCAAGCCCCATCAAAGAGTTGCTGGCGGTCGCGTGCGCGAACGATGAGCGAGTTGATGCCGCTCATTACAGCTTGAATGCGACTTAGCCGGGCGATTTTCTCTTCCTTGACAATGTGCTCCAATGCAAACGAAATATCGCTCGCCAGCTGGTTAAGCAGCGTCAGCTCGTCTTCAGTAAAAAAGTTCGGTTCTTTCGCGAACAGCGACAGACTGCCGACCGCTACGTCTTGCACAATTAAAGGCAGCGCGATCAGCGAACGGTAGCCGAGGCGTATCGCCTCAATCCGGCGTTCGCCGCCGCCGCCAAGAGGCTCGCTAATAAGATCATTGCTGAACATGGCGCGCTTCTCCCTTAGCGCGCGTCCGGCTATTCCCGTAATTTTCGGCACCTTGGCCAGCATAGCGCTGGCAGCGGATGCAAGATACCCGGCGTCGCCCCCTCCCCGTGCTACCGGAATGTTTACTGACGTCTTGGGATCCAGCATCCCGATCCATGCTATCCCGAAGTTGCCTGCGTCAGTCGCGATTTTGCACGCCCCCTCAAAGAGTTCCTGGCGATCGCGCACGCGAACGATAAGCGAGTGAATGCCGCTCATGACAGCCTGGATGCGACTGAGCCGGGCGATTTTCTCTTCCTTGGCAATGTGCTCCAGAGCAAATGAGATGTTACTGGCGAGTTCGGTCAGCAGCTTTAATTCATCATTGGTAAAGAAGTTGGGTTCTTTGGCGAACAGGGTTACGGAGCCCACCGCCGCCCCGTCCGCAATCAAAGGCAACACAATGATCGAACGAAAGCCGAGCCGTGCGACATACTTCCGCCGGCTCTCCTGCGACCTCGGCCCGATCGTGATGTCGTTGTCAAATATCGGTTTGAGTTCTCGGATGGCGCGGTCGACGCTGGTGTTACTGCACGGCAGGCTAGTATCGGCTGTGGATCTAGCCTCGATAAACTGCGCTGCGTGTTCTCCAGCGGACGCTACCACAGTCACCTCTAGCGTATTCGGATCGACCTGGCTGACCCACGCAATCCCGAAATTTCCCTGTTCCACCGCAATACGGCACGCGCCACTAAACAATTCATGACGATTCCGCGCCCGCGCAATTAACGTGTTAATTCCACTTAATACCGCATAGACCCGGTTCAGGCGGGTAATGCGCTCTTGACGTGCCATAACTTCCATAAGTCGCCGGCGCGCTCAACTGCCGGAGGCAGAAGCGAGCAATTTAGCTCTGATAACTTCGACGGGTTGCATTCGCTCAGTCATCGTCAATTTCCTTTTCCTACAGCTTTACAATGTCCACTACGCGCAGTTCGGTCCATGCTTCTTACGCTAAAAGTCCATTCTCCGCCATTCTCAAAGCCTCCAAATGCGTCGGGGCCCGCGATGACCACATTGTGCCTGTCAATCGTACGTCGCGGCGCCGTCGCGGTCGGGCGCCGCAGCCGTGGTTCCGTCTTTCTGTCGCCGCCACTTTCGTCTGGCGGTGCCCTGCGAACCGCGCCATAGTTGGCAGGTAGATTCCTGGGCTACCCCAGACCACGCGGTGGTGCAAATACACAAGCCAACCTTTGCGCATCTCCAGCCGCAGATACCGCGTTGCCATTTCTTAAATGGAGCCATCTTGCGGTTCCATCGAAAAACAATATCTCAATTGCTGTTGCCTAATAAATAACGAGCCCATTGCCGGTAGTAAGGAAAAACGGCAGAAATTATTATCTAGGTTACGCGAGGCTTG
>Ga0207049_1077_pt1 | contig 11235 bp, 12 predicted proteins | sample Alteio_BWMinCont_63_FD_153305 | JGI IMG/M metagenome (GOLD analysis project Ga0207049, IMG submission 153305) | Enriched cells from forest soil in Barre Woods Harvard Forest LTER site, Petersham, Massachusetts, United States -... | ecosystem: Environmental > Terrestrial > Soil > Temperate forest >... | reverse complement strand
AGCTCCATCGCGCGCCGCCATGGGATGCCGGTGAGCACGCTGGCCCGCTTGAACAACATGGGCGCCCAAGACACGCTGGTGCAAGGCCAGCGGCTGGTGATCAAGGCCAGCGCGCGCCGCTACCGCGACGAAGGGGTGACCTCGGGGCGCCGCGTGCTGTATACCGTTCGCAGGGGCGATACGGTGTACAGCATCTCGCAGCAGTTCCAGGTGTCCGTGGCGAAACTGAAGAGCTGGAACGGCCTGAACGAGCGCCACCAGATCAAAGCCGGACGGCGGCTGGTCATGTATGTCGAGGCGGGCCGGCAGCAGGGATAAATCAGCATGGGATTTTTGAGCGGCAAACGCGCCTTGATCGTCGGCCTCGCCACGGATCGCTCGATCGCCTGGGGCATCGCGCAGGCCATGCATCGCGAGGGCGCCGAGCTCGCGTTTTCACACATCGAGCGCATGACGGATCGGGTCGTACCGCTCGCCAAACAAGTGGAATCGGACATCACCTTCGTGATGGATGTCGCCGGCGATGAGGAGATTGAAAAAGGTTTTCAATTCTTGAAAGTGCGCTGGCCGGCGTTTGATATTTTGGTGCACGCCGTCGCGTTCGCCTCCCGCGAAGCACTCACCGGCGACTTCATTACCGCGACCTCGCGCGACAGCTTTCGCGTTGCCCACGACATCTCCAGCTACAGCTTGACGGCGCTTAGCAGAGCCTCGCTGCCCTTCATGCAGGGCCGCGCCGGCGCCATCGTGGCGTTGAGCTACCTGGGTGCGGTGCGCTCCATTCCCAGCTACAACGTCATGGGCCTGGCCAAGGCGAGCTTGGAGGCCAATGTGCGCTTTCTGGCCGCGGATTTAGGCCAACAAGGGATTCGAGTCAATGCCATTTCCGCAGGTCCCATCAAAACTTTGTCCGCTGCGGGAATTCCGGGCCTGCGCAAAATGCTCAGTCACGTGGCGGCCACTGCGCCCATCAAGCGCAACGTGACCATCGACGATGTCGGCAACGCGGCGGCCTTCCTGTGTTCCGATCTGGCCGCAGGAATCAGCGGCGAAGTGCTGTACGTCGACGGCGGCTTCCACACCGTGGGCATGAGCTTTCCACCAGATGGCGATGCGCCGTGAAATGGGCGGAACGCGTCAACCGGATTTGAGTTCTAACGTTTTGCGTCCAATATCGGTATTCGGCCGCGCCGGCTCTTGGTTTGAGGTACACCATTATGTTAAATAGAACGCTGATTCGATGTGCGGCTGTGGCCGGCGCTTTGGCGGGGATCGCGGCTTGCGCGCCCTATGTCGCCGTCAAGACGGATTCCGCCCCGGACATGTCCCTGGGAATGTGCCACACCTACGCCTTCGCCGATGAACATGTCGCCAATGGCGATCACCCCGCCGCCTACGCGAATCCCTTGAACGCCGAACGACTGCGCGTCTCCATCCAGACGAATCTCACCGCCAAGGGTCTGCAGCTTGCGGATCGCTCCCAGGCCGATTGCGTGGTGGGCTACGCCATGGGATCGCGCCAGGTGTTTGCGGATTATTACGGCGGCTACTACGGCGCTGGTTGGGGATGGGGAGGCGGCGGCTATCGCGGCTACGGATGGGGCTGGGGATGGGGCTATGACGGTCCCTGGGTGCAAAACGAAACACGCATCGCCGTGGATATTTTCGACGCCAAGTCGCACAAACCGATCTGGCACGCGAGCGCGAGCCAGGACGTGTACGAACTATCCGGACCGAACGCGGTGCAGAAAATTGATTTAGCGACAGCGGCGATCTTCGCCAAGTACCCGGGCAGCGCGCCGGTGGGTGGGAAGACTGCGACCTAGCGGGATGCGCGGTGGTCAGTTTTTGGCGCCGCGAAAAAACTGTCGGCGCACGAATCTAAAAAAGCCGCCGCGCGGCGGCTGAGCCTCGTCAAGTGCATCGAGGTCCCGCCCTAGCTCTTCGATGAGCTCAAGGGTTTTCTGGGAATCGCTGGAGGATTCCTGCGGCAGTGTCGTTGCATCAAGCTCGAGGGACCGATCTTCCATGAACCCTCCTTGAATAGGCGCACGATATCGAGTGGATGGGTCTTCAGCATCAGACTTAAGTCTAATACCTAAAGTTGTCTTGCGCGCCTGATGTTGTTTGGCGACATCAACGGCAACGCAGCATTGCGGCGCCGATTCAAGCGCACTGGCAAAGAGAATCAAAGGTCGCCGCGATTATGCTCAAGTAACGCGTGCGCAGCGTAATTTTTACAAATGCTGACTCAAATGCCCTTTAAGCACCAAACAGATAGTCGATTGCTGCAAGCAGGTCTACGCGAGCTCCCGCGCTCCGCCTCTTTGCGTCGCGCGGCGACCTCGTCCGCAATTGCCTGTTCGGCGACTTTGGATACATTGATGCCGAGTCTCTTGGCGTTGGCGTACAGATCGGAATTCAGCGTCACGCTGACGGTTTGCTTCGAGGCTTTGGGGTCGTAGATCGGATCTCGCATGCCGCCCTCGATGGCTCCAGTTGTCAGTTCGAACCCGTGTAATTCACACGCGTAAATGATACATGTCCACAGCCTTGCTCCGCCCGCAAGAGCAGCAAAAAAAATACGCTCGACCGAAAAGCCGCATCGATCGCAGGCTTTAACGCTTCGCCGCCGGCCGCTGCACGAAAAAGTAGTACAGCACGCCCAAGGCCAGCGCCACCCCCGCCACGAGGGCGAAAAAGCGATGCAGCGAGCCGGCCAGCAGCTCGGGGTGCTGCCCGATGGTCTTGCCGAGCCAGGCGAGCACCGAGCACCAGAGCAACGAGCCGCCCAAGGTCGCGAGCGCGTACCAGCGAAAATCCAGCGCGAGGATGCCGATGGGAATACCGATGAGATGGCGAATCACCGGCAAGAGGCGCGAGAAAAATACGCCGGCCGAGCCGTAGCGGGCGGACCAGCGCTCGGCCAGTTCCACTTTTCCATGCGAGAGCCCGACGTACGGGCCAAAGCGCATCACGAGCGGCCGCCCAAGTGCGCGGGCGCCCCAGTACATCAATGATGCGCCCAGCCATGAACCCAAGGTGCCGGCAATGACGATGCCCAGTGTGGACATGCCTCCCTGGGTGTGCGCCACATAGGCGGCCGGCGGAATAATCACCTCGCTCGGAATCGGCACGAAGGTGCTCTCCAGCGCCATCAGGCCTGCGATGAGCCAGTAGCCGCCTTGGCTCAACGACGAGAGATACCAATCCGAAAACTGATGCAGTAATTCGGTCAACTAATCGATGGCCTTGGGGTTTAAGGTCACGCTGGCATCGGCGCGAGCCGCGGCGGCATAGCTTTGCGCCTCACCCGAGGCGATGCGCGCGGCGTACTGACGGCGCATGTCATCTTCCTTGATGGCAGCGTTATTGGGATCTTCGCGCACCGCGCTGAATGCGAGCAATGCGGCGTCGCCGTTGGTCAGCCGGACGTTTTCATAGATCGGCTTTTGCGCAGGTTTTGGCGCCGTGAAGGCTGCGTTGCGAATCTCCTGCGGCACCTCCTGATCCGACCTCGAGATGAATTTCGGCGGCTGAGCAGGAGCGCCCAAGCTCTTTACCACGGCGTCCCAGGACTCGCCGGCGGTCAAGCGCTTGACCGCATTGGCCGCCGCTGTCGCGGCCAGTTCTATGCCGCGCTGCTTCTTCCAAGCCGCAAGGACTTCGGTGCGCACGGCCTCGAGCGGCTTCTGCTCCGGCAATTTGTGATCCGTGGCACGCAGCACCACCCCGCGTCCCTTTTCTACCTCGACGATGGGACTTAAGCGTCCATCCAACACTTCCGGGCTGAACGCCGCCTCGTTCACCGCCGCGACATTCCCCAAGGCTCCGCCGCCGTCCTTGCGGCTGAAATTCGCAATTTCCTGCACTTTTAAGCCGGCTTTGCGCGCCACTACGTCGAGGTCGGTGCCGTTTTGCAGCGCTGCGTCCGCCAGCTGATCCTGCGCATTGTTGAACAAGCGCTCCGCCTCCGTGCGCTTGTATTCGGTTTCCAGTTCCGCCCTGCTCTCTTCGAAGGTCTTCACCTTCGTGGGTTGAATCCCATCGAGCCTCAGAATGTGGTACCCGAATTGGGTTTTCACCGGTCCTTTGATCTCATCGACCTTCATCCCGAAGGCCGCATCGCCGAAGGGTCCCACGTACACCTTGCGTTCGGCCCAGCCAAGATCCCCGCCTTGGGTTGCGGAACCGGGATCCTGCGAGAATTCCTTGGCCAATTTCGCGAAATCCTCGCCGCCCTGCGCGCGCTTCAAAATGCCCTCGGCTTTGGCCTTGACCGCCGCATCCTCTTTTGGATCGTTCACCGACAGCAAAATGTGGCGCACCCGGCGCTGTTCGCCTTGCGTGAAGCGCTCCGGGGTCTTGGTTTTCTGCTCTTCGTAGTAGGCCTTGAGCTGTGCATCATCGGCGCTGACCGCTGCGGCCAGCTGCGCCAGGCTCAGCTCCACATAGCGCAGCGTCACGGTCTCCGCTGTCATGTAGTCGGCTTTGTGTGCCTCGAAATACGCTTTCACGGCCGGTTCATCCACAGCGACATCAGCTGCGTACTTTGCCGCCGAGACCGTCGTCCACGCGACCTCGCGCTGCTGGCGCGTGAGCGCGCGATATTCCTTCAACTCCGTCGGTGTCGCGAAGCTCGATGCCATGAGCGCAGCGTCCAATTGGCGCAGCTTCACATCGCGGCGAAACAGTCCTTCGATTTCTGCGACCGAGCGGCCCTGCGCGTTTAAGACCGCCACGGCATGGGCCAGATCGAATTTGCCGTCCACCTGGAATGCCGGAACCTGCGACATGGCCTCGAGCAGTTGCTGATCGCTGACGCGATACCCGAGGTCATCGGCGCGGGTGACCAAGGCCTCGCTGTTCACATAGTCATCGAGCACACGGCGCTTGATCTCGTTGCGCATCGCATCGTCCAAGGGCGCTTTGCTCTGGCGTTCGATCTGCGCGAGCTGTTGCTGGTAGGACTGGCGCACCTGGTTGGGGGAGATCTCGACGCCATTGACCTTGGCCGCATAGGTGGGCGCGCTCAAGGTCCAATTGATGCCCCAGAATACGAACACCAGTCCGATGGCGCCGAGCACTACGCCGGCCACCCACCCTTTGAGCCTGTCGTGAATACTTTGCAGCATAAGTCCAACCTCTTTCTAATCGTTTCCTGCCGCCTCGGCGCAGCGCGGCCAAACGGCTCGCGCTAAGATCACATCAGGAAATGGCGGAGTGGACGGGACTCGAACCCGCGACCCCCGGCGTGACAGGCCGGTATTCTAACCAGCTGAACTACCACTCCGCTGTTGGTGGGTGCTGAGGGGATCGAACCCCCGACCCTCGCCGTGTAAAGGCGATGCTCTACCAGCTGAGCTAAGCACCCCCTGGAAGAGGCGCGGAAGTCTACGCGAGGATAAACGGCTTGGCTACTGGGAGCGCCCCGGCCGGTTCTGCGGGCATGAAAATCGATCGAATCTCCCTACAACGAGCACTCAGATCTCGCGGGGTCTGGTGGGATCACGCTGCGTTCAGTCAAGGCTAACCTATTGACAAATCAAGTCATTCAGCTGCCTGACTGATTTCCGGGTCGTGGCGCCATGCCGTGCGCCGTCTCAGGACTCGAAGTCCCGTGAGGAACCAGTTGAAGACCCTTGTTGTTCAGGGGTTTCGCTTCCCGCGCTGTCACGCAGGGCGTCAACATCAGCCAAGTCCTGCGCGCGACCTGCCGAGATCTTGGCGGCTAACAGGTCTTCACGGGAAATGAACGGGACTGTCAATGTGTCGTCAATGGCGACGTTCACTCGTCTTTGCCATGCGTCGTCAAATTCGATACCCATTATCTTTGGCATGATGTCAACCATCACCGGCGGTGTACCCATTCTGAAGAAGTTCTCAGGATCCGCGAAGTCACCGGCGCTGAGCCCCTCGAGCGGCGCACCGAACTTTGCGAGCGCGAGATAAACAGCCTGGCTGTTCTTCGCGTCTGCGCTGATCAGAATATCGAGATCTTTGGTTGCCCGAGGCTGAGCGTGAAGTGATACAGCGTATCCACCGACAATCAGATACCGAACGTTACCGGCGTTGAATGCGGATAGGAGTTCCTTGAAGTCGTCGAACATTTGGCGCGATTCCCTTTAACGCGTACAGAGCACTGCTAATTTCCATCGCAGCGCGAAGACGCTCGCCCGGCGATACTTGGCGCCACGCCGAATTTTCATCGGCCTTCATCTTTGCCAAGCTATCGTATCGTCTGATCGCTTTATCCACTGGCTAAAACTATCATTCCGCACCCGGAAGAACCACCACCTCGAGTGCGCCGAAGGCACAAAAGCGTTTGTGTTACTGGACCCACCGGCGCCGGGACCTCGGGGTGGTCATTTCTGCTCGCGCGCAAGCGGCGAATCGCCGGCCCAAGCCGGCTTTACAAGACCGCCAAGCGCGACTAGTATATACAAGTATCTACCTATATATATGACAATATGGCACTGAGTATCAAGGATCCTGAAGCAGATCGCCTGGCACGCGAAGTGGCAAAGGCGACCGGCGAAACGCTGACGATGGCGGTTGTTCGGTCATTGCGCGAGCGCCTCGCCCGTGTGCGTCGCCCGCGGGGACCGCGCCTCAGCGAGGAGTTGTTGAAGATCGGCCGGCGCTGCGCGGGCCTCGCCGTGCAAGACAGCCGATCCCCCGATGAGACTATTGGCTACGACGAACACGGGCTGCCTCGCTGACGGCAAGGTGATGGTGATCGACACTTCTGCGCTGATCGCCTTGCTCAATAACGAGCCCGAATCAGCTCGATTGGCGCTCGCCATTGAATCAGACGCGACCCGCTTGATATCGGCGGCGACGGTGGTTGAAGCCGGACTCGTGATCGAGGCTCGCTATGGGCCTGAGGGTGGCCGCGAGCTGGACCTGCTCATCGCAAAGGCCGGCCTGTCCATCGAAGCCGTTACGCCCGAGCAGGCCGAGGTCGCACGTGGCGCCTGGCGGCGCTTTGGACGGGGCCGACATTCCGCCGGACTTAATTTCGGCGATTGTTTCAGCTATGCGCTGGCCAAAGTGACGGGCGAGCCGCTGCTTTACCAAGGAGGTGACTTCACTCACACGGACATTGCCGCGTCCGCCTATTGACACCGTGCTGCGCGGTAGGTATCGAAAGGCAATACCGTCGGTACCGCATTCTGAGCCATCGGCGGTAAATGTTGAGTGGTGCGGTCTTAAGCGCCTAACTTGCCTCGCGTCGCACCGGCGATGCAACGGAGGCGTTATGCGTGTGAACACTTTCTTTGGCGTGCTTGTCATGCTGGCCTTGTCGGGCTGCGCAAACCTGGCTTGTCTCCAGGCCTGCCAGCGGCATGCGCAGAATTCAAGCAGCCTGGTGGATTTCCTCTATCCCGACGGCAATGCCGCGCCGCGCCAAGGCGCACAGCCCGAGTTGCACATTCCACTGCGCGTGGGTCTCGCCTTCCTTCCTTCCACCGGCGCCGAAAGCGAAAACGGACTGGATGCCGCGCACAAGGAAGTTCTGCTGCGAAACATTCGCGAGCGCTTCATTTCCCGCAAGTTCGTGGCCGAGATCGTGATGATCCCCGACTACTATCTGCAGGGGAAAAGCGGTTTCGAGGGACTCGCCGGCGTTCAGCGTCTCTATGGCGTCGACTTGATGGCGCTGGTTTCCTACGATCAGGTCGCTCATCAGGACAATAACAACTGGTCGCTCGGCTATCTGACCATCGTCGGCGCGTATTTCTTGAAGGGCTCGCGCCATGACGTGTCGACCATCGTCGATTTGGCGGTGGTGGATCCCGCGACACATGCGCTGTTGCTGCGCGCCGGAGGAATCGATTCGAGAAACGGTACTTCCGCGCTGATCCGCGAAAATCGCGACCTGCGCGATGCCTCCGCGCAAGGATTCAGCGCCGCGACGGAGCAGATGATCGAGCGCTTCGACAGCGAACTTACGCAGTTCGAGGCCGACGTGCGCGCCGGCAAGACCAACGTCAAGATCGTCTCGAACTAGGGCTCGCCCGTCGCGGGCGCCGGTCAAAGTCCGGGCGCTAGTGCGCCCGGGGAACCTGGCTCTTCACGGCTCGCGGCTTGCGGCGGCGCTTCTCGCCGGCGAGCACTTCCGTCGGCTTCACATCGGTGGCCACCGGCAGCGGCACCGGCATGTGGGTGAGCGCGACCTGCAGCACTTCATCGATCCACTTCACCGAGCGGATGTCGAGCTTTTCCTTGATGTTGTCGGGAATCTCGGCGAGGTCCTTGGTGTTGTCGTCGGGGATCAATACCGTGGTAATACCCCCACGGTGCGCCGCCAATAGCTTCTCTTTCAGGCCGCCGATCGGCAACACTTCGCCGCGCAGCGTGATTTCGCCGGTCATCGCGACATCCGAGCGCACCGGAATCTTGGTGAGCGCGGAGATCAGCGCGGTGCACATGCCCACGCCGGCGCTGGGGCCATCCTTGGGCGTCGCACCTTCCGGCACGTGAATGTGCACGTCGGATTTCTGATAGAAATCCACGTCGAGTCCGAGCATGGTGGAGCGGCTGCGCACCACCGTCATCGCGGCTTGAATCGACTCCTGCATCACCTCGCCGAGCTGACCCGTGTGCGTGAGCTTGCCCTTGCCGGCCACCACCGCGGATTCAATCGTCAAAAGCTCGCCGCCCACCTCGGTCCACGCCAGGCCCGTCACCTGTCCAACGCGATTGCTCTCCTCGGCCTTGCCGTAGCGGAAGCGGCGCACGCCTAAGTACTTGTCGAGATTCTTCGTGTCGACGCTCACGGATTTCTCCGCGGGCGAGAGCAGCAGCTGCTTGACCGCCTTGCGGCCGATCTTGGAGATCTCGCGCTCCAGATTGCGCACCCCGGCCTCGCGCGTATAGAAGCGGATCATGTCGTGGATGGCGCTGTCCGCCAGGTCCAGTTCATCCGGTTTCAGTCCGTTCAGCTTGATCTGCTTCGGCAGCAGGTAGCGCCGCGCGATATTGCTCTTTTCATCCTCCGTGTAGCCGGGGATGCGGATCACTTCCATGCGATCGAGCAGCGGCGCGGGAATATTCAAACTGTTCGCCGTGCACACGAACATCACCTCGGACAGATCGAAGTCGACCTCCAGGTAGTGATCGTTGAAGGTGCTGTTTTGCTCCGGATCGAGCACTTCGAGCAGCGCCGAGGACGGATCGCCGCGAAAATCCGTCGACATCTTGTCGACTTCATCGAGTAGGAACAAGGGATTGCGTACGCCGCACTTGGCGAGATTTTGGATGATCTTGCCCGGCATGGAACCGATGTAGGTGCGCCGATGGCCGCGAATCTCGGCCTCGTCTCTGACTCCTCCCAAGGACATGCGCACGAACTTGCGGTTCGTGGCGCGCGCCACGCTTTGGCCCAGGGAGGTCTTGCCGACGCCGGGAGGACCCACCAGGCAGAGGATGGGGCCGCGCAAATTCTTCACGCGTTGCTGCACGGCCAGGTATTCGACGATGCGCTCTTTGACCTTCTCCAAGCCATAGTGATCGGCCTCGAGCACCTTTTCCGCGGCCGCGATGTCCAGATGCACCTTGCTGCGCTTCTTCCACGGCGACTTCACCAGCCAATCGATGTAGTTGCGCACCACCGTGGCTTCCGCCGACATGGGCGACATCAGCTTCAATTTGGCGAGTTCGGAATTGGCTTTCTCGCGCGCTTCCTTCGGCATGCCCGCCGCCTTGATGCGCTTCTCCAATTCGCCGATCTCGTTCGGCGCGTCGTCCAGCTCGCCCAGTTCCTTTTGAATGGCCTTCATCTGCTCATTCAGGTAGTACTCGCGCTGGCTCTTTTCCATCTGCTGTTTGACGCGGCCGCGAATGCGCTTTTCGATCTGCAGCACGTCCATCTCGCCCTCGATGACGGCGAGCATGTGCTCGAGGCGCTTGCGCACATCGGGAATCTCGAGAACTTTCTGCTTCTCCGAGAGCTTCAATGACATGTGCGCCGCGACGGTGTCGGCCAGGCGCCCCGCCTGTTCGATGCCCGCGAGCGAGGTAAGGATCTCCGGGGGCACCTTTTTGTTGAGCTTTACATATTGCTCGAATTGCGTGATCACCGAGCGGGTCAGCACGTCCATTTCGCGCTCTTCGTAGCGCTCGAGGTCCGGCATCGCCGTGACATCCGCCGAGAAGAACTCGCGTTCCGACAAGGTGTCGATGCTGGCGCGGTCCACACCTTCCACCAGCACCTTGACGGTGCCGTCGGGCAGCTTCAGAAGCTGCAGGATGGTCGCAATGGTGCCGACCCGGTACAGATCGTCGGCCTTCGGATCGTCGACATCCGCCTGTTTCTGGGCGACCAGGAGGATGCGCTTATCGGCCTTCATGGCCAGATCCAGCGCGACGATGGATTTTTCCCGCCCGACGAACAGTGGAATGACCATGTGCGGGTAAACCACTACATCGCGCAGCGGCAATACCGGGGTACCGGTCAAGGGTTTTACCGGTTCGGGGGCATCGGCTATGGGTTCATCGCTCACTAGGCTGGCCTTTTGGTTGTAGCACGTACGTCAATCTAACGAGGTACATGCGGCCGCCTGCCGTGAGTTTCAAGCTCGGCTCAAAGATGGTCCGAGCCCGTCGGGCGCCGCTGTTCCTCTACCGGAGCCACCAACCGAGTCTCCTCGGTTCGATGGACGATATATGGTTTGTTGTGGCCTTCGATCACCTGCTCGTCGACCACGACTTTCTGCACATTCCGTAACGACGGTAGGTCGTACATGGTGTCCAGCAGCACATTCTCCAGAATGGTGCGTAGACCCCGAGCTCCCGTCTTGCGCTGCATCGCCTTGCGGGCCACCGAACGCAGCGCATCTTCGCGGAAATCCAATTCCACGCCTTCCATATCGAAGAGTTTGCGATATTGCTTGGTCAGCGCGTTCTTCGGCTGCATCAAAATCGATATCAGCGCCTCTTCGTCCAATTCCTCCAGGGTCGCGACCACGGGTAGGCGGCCGACGAACTCTGGGATCAAACCGTACTTGATCAAATCCTCGGGTTCTGTGTCGTGGAACACATCATTGCCATGCGGCCGCGCGTTGTGCTCGCGAACTTCGGCGACGAAGCCGATGCCGCTCTTGTGCGTGCGGTTCATGATGATCTTTTCCAAGCCCGCGAACGCCCCGCCGCAAATGAACAGGATGTTGGTGGTATCGACCTGCAGGAACTCCTGCTGCGGATGCTTGCGGCCCCCTTGCGGCGGAACCG
>Ga0207049_1156_pt1 | contig 11300 bp, 12 predicted proteins | sample Alteio_BWMinCont_63_FD_153305 | JGI IMG/M metagenome (GOLD analysis project Ga0207049, IMG submission 153305) | Enriched cells from forest soil in Barre Woods Harvard Forest LTER site, Petersham, Massachusetts, United States -... | ecosystem: Environmental > Terrestrial > Soil > Temperate forest >... | reverse complement strand
CTGAGAATACCTGGCGGCCCACCACCTCCCAAACCTCTGCATCCGTTACCGCGATGAACTCCTTGGCGTCAGCCATGTAATCCGTTATTCGGGCACCGGGCAGAAGATCAATGTGCCCCTTGATACGATAAGTCGCGGTCAATATGGTTACTTTGGTTTTGCTCTCGCCTTCAGCCATAATTTGCACTCCTTTGATTACACCTCCGCGCCTATGTTCGGCACTAAGGCAAGACTAAAACCATCGCTGCCGCATTACGTCAGTTATTACGGGCTATGAACCCTACCACTTAAGTAGCGAAGAACGCCGGTCGTCGATCCGTTGTGTGCCGTTGGTCATCTGTACTTACGGGGAAACCCGCACTCATTCTGCATATGTTGTTGCGCAAATGCAAGGCTGGCCGCAAATCTACAGCTAACGCTCCATAACGGCTACAGCGCCACTCTCCATACAAGGAGAGAACCAAAAGAACGTGGCCTTAACGGGGTTTTCGCATTTCGTTTGGGCAATGACACGATGTGGCGTCTACTCCGATAACCCTATTACCTGTTGGATAGTCCAAATTACGCGCGATTATGGGGTAACTACCACGGTAACCCGACGTTCAGCGATTTCAATCAAATTGGCAAACCAACCGTGTAAGAAAATGTCAGATTCTCAACTGTTGTAAGAATCCATTGCTCCCCTCGTCGCTCATACTGAAGCTGCAATTTCCCGGAGACTTGAACGGAATCCTCATTTGCCGCGGGATTATTTCTTGTCGTCATAAAAATGACGAGTGTTAATCCTTTCTCCGTCATGTGTTTCTCTAGGATATCCACTTTCCGAAATTCGTCGGCTTCAAATGTCCAATCGGTGTCTGGCCCCTGCCCTGTCAATTCAGAAACCTTAACTACTCGACCAATAACGTCGCTCACAATTGCTTCAGCGGTTACCTCTGACTTCACCGATTCTTGAACAGCATGAAGGGGGGCCGTATTTCCGGCCGCCAAAGCGGATTTGGTGGTGACATTTGACGAAGATTCCGTCGACGGAGTACAGCCCGCCAAAGCGAAGAGTATTACCGCAATGCTCATTACAGACCGATCCATAGGTGTACAGTTCCTTTACCAGCAGATGTGCGCAGGCTAAATATGAAAATGGTACTCTGAATCACAAAATGAATCTACAAATGCGGCAAAACATTCAGTCCAACACCGCCCTTTCCCGCCACGGCTCTTTCCGTTTTCCGTTGTCCTGATGGCAACGTCGCTGTAACGGATGGTGTGCTACCCCGTCAACCATTCAATTGACGGCGATCATATCCCCCTTCACGCTCCCCCAGCAACTCAAATTTCCCTCCTCTAGATGCAAATATTAGGGAGACCTAGCGCTATTGCTCATCCTCAGGGGGCTGAGGATTGTTACCGGAGCTAGCGTAACCGCGCCGGGCAGTGGAAGGCAATTCTTTATGCTTGCAGATGCGCCGTAGCCTTAACGTGACCAAGATGATGATCACGCGTCGGGAACCATGCAAACGGGCTGCCGGGAACTTGCAGGTCATTGAATACACCGTAGGCGAGGTACGAAGATGCCCGTGCTACGCTCTGTGTTTCAATTCGCTGGAAACAGAGCGTCAGCGCGAACGTCGTGAATAGATGCCGGAGGAACTACCGGGTCGTACTGGTGAATTTTCGCGGCTGTATCGATCCCCACGGCAGGCGAATGACCAAGCCTGTCCCGAATGAATAAGCCGTTTTGTAGACAATGCAGCGTTGCGCGAGCAGTTCTTCTGTTTTCACACCATTAGTTCTTTACCGGATTCCTTTCTAGCAGAAAGGATACACCATCAGAGAGCTCGGACATGCGACCCAAAAAGGGACTTCCCTTTGCCAGGAACATAGCGAATTTCATGTTTCCCGCGTTCATCGCCTGTCGGGCATGCCCTAGGAACGGGACCGCCGCAGGAACGTGACCTTGGGTGGGCGAGAACCCAGGCATGCCCTTGACTCGTATGAATTTCTCTATTTCTGTTCTATCGATCTCCTTGTTCAGGGCTGCCAGCGATGCCATGATTTTGTAATTAGTATACGGCGTGTTACCGCTTCCTGCCGGAAGGGTGATCTCCGCGTTATGCATTTCCGTTGCATACTTGTCGACGTCGAGCATCTTCATGCCAAGTTTTGCGAGCGGTCTCGAAACTAGGGTCGTCATGATCGCCTGCTGCGAGGAGCCCGCTATCACATCGTGCTTGCCAATGCAATCCAAGCGGATTATCGGGTTTATCCCATCGTCCGTTGTGACTAGAAAAGCTACTCCTCCAAGCACATCTTCAAGAACTGGCATTTCGCTTTTTAAGTGTGCGGCATATTTCATCCCGATTTTTGCGAGGCAGCCGCCACCGACAACGACCACATTCCGGTAGATCCCGGCCTGCACTAACCCGGCTGCATTAATAATCGCATAGATCGGAGCAGCACAGAAGGCACGAATGTCGTGGCCCGTGGCATTTGGACATCGACACATCTCTGCGATGGCTTTGGCTAAGCTTCCGCCCCCGCGTTGGTAGCGGTCGCCGATGGCAGTCTCCGAACATTCGAGGAGAAAATCAACGTCGCCGGGGCCCATCCCTGCCTTCTGCAACAGATGGCGCACCACGAGGGCGCCAGAGGCCTTGGCCAATATATTTTCCATAAGGACATGGGCCTTCAGGCAATCGTCATTTTCGTGGACGTGCCGCAGTAAACCCACAACGGACCCGTGGAAATACAAGGGTAGGGCCCCATTCTCCGCAAGAAGCTTCTGAATCTTTTCAGGCGGAACCCCGGTCCCCAGCTTCTGGATGTCCTCCGGACGTATAAGTGCGTGGGACGCTATTCGGTCTCGGATTTGATCAATAAATCCCTTCGCCAACCAAACTAAATCAAAATCATCCGCGATCTTTATCCAGCCATAGAACTCCTCTTGCGGCATGATCTCCCCAAAAGGGCCATCACGGCTTGGTTTATCCAACGGGTGGTCATACCACGGCGAGGGTACCTCGTGCAGGTCATCGGGATGCCTGTTACCGATGAAGACCTGGTTGGGAGCGTAAGCTAGGACCTCATCGTAAGTACGAAGGCGACTGTTGATTTCATGCAGAAGCTCTGGCTTGCCTTCAAGATCGCGAATTGGCTTGGATCCATAGCGGACGAAATCGGGCACATTAACCAGAATATAGGCACAGGCCTTTACTACAACCGCCATCGGTATACTCCAATTTCGAATTTCAAATGATTTTGTCGACCTCTTTTTCTATATCCTGGATTTGCAGATTTTGGCCGCTAAGCCGTCCAATCGCTTCCCCTTTCTTATAGAATAGAAAAGTCGGCAGACTCAGGACTTTCAATTGAAGGCAGAGACGCCGATTTTTGGAGGCATCTATCTTAGTGACCTTGATTTTATCTCCGCAAATCTTCTCCAGCTTTTCTATTTCAGGCATCAGCGCCAAGCAGGGCGCGCATTGAGGGCCCCAGAAATCTACCAAGACCGGTTTCTCGGAGTGCACTACTTCCTGCTCAAACGTTTCGGCGCTCACTGCGATGGGCATATAAGGTCCTCCCCAAGGATAAAACGGTAGCTCTTGAGCGTTACCAGGTGTCGGTTCACGATTTTGCCCTCGGATCTCCGCTTCGTCTCAACCTTTTGCCGCTTTTTCACGGATCGCCCGGAAGCGACAACCGATGTCCTCAATATCGGCAGCCAGAGTCCAGATACCAAGGTTTTCTTCGTAAACATCTTTTGGAATGGAGGCCTTCAGCTCCGGTTCCAAAATATGATACACGGGGAGTCCCAACGAGACTCCAGCCAATGGACCGGTAAAACTTGGATCGCCAAACGTGACAGTCTCAGCGGAAATCTCAGCGCCCTCAACGTCATTTGCCCCAAGAACCACTATTAGGTCTTTTTGGACGTTTTCGTCAGATTCAGCGACTTTCTTTATGTTGCTTTGGTGCTCCGGGTCCATTACACCTGCAGCGGTTCAGACGAAACAATCCGTAACTTGGTAGACGATCGTGGCTCCGGCAGCTTCCAAACACTTGGCGATCGCCAGGCCCTGTACGCCATCGCGCTCGCCGATAACAATGGCTTTCTTCCCTACAAGTTTGCTCTCCATACTGCACCTCCGTTAAAGTAATATTCAAATCCCATCAATGCTTGCTGCTGTCCTTGATCTCACTATCCTTGCTTCTGGCACGGCGCCCGCCCCTCGTTGCCCACCTTCAGTCGTTTACTCGTTTTTACGACGCGCGGACTTCATCAGCATCTAACCTGCCCATTGCGGCAGGGGCGCTTTTGCAAGGCAACGTTAACCTTTAAGATCTGTACCTCTAATCCGGCCTAGTTACTGACTTGATTCTAGAATTCTATCACTAACAAACGCGTCAACTCCCGCAACCGTAATTATTACGGGCAGGAACTTTACTTCCGAGCCACTTTCATACCTTCATCCTCATTTGCTTTACCCATTTTGGCGCGTTTGGATTTTATTGTGCCCCCGAACTGCTCAGACGGGCTGCCGACAGTATCTGCCCCAGCATCTAAAACGGTTGCTTAACATCCGGGCGATAAAGCGTTCGTAAGGGATCTTGGTTCAGTTGATTAATAATCGTTGCAGGCGTTTTAGTCGGCGCGCATGTGCCACTCAGCCTCACCGACCCATACCTGGAAGGCCCGAGCCTGCCGCCGAAGTTGCGCTTTGCATAGCATGTCGCCCTTTCCATTGTCATACAACGTTATAGCAACCGTTTTTACATTTCGTAACAATTACAACCATATTTGTTCATATGCTAAAGGCTAGCGCAATTGAAGACTGCTTTACAATCGCTAATAAGATGCAATCTTTCTATTCCACCGTGTTGCTTTGGTCATTTGCCAGGTCAGCACAGCCTTCGGCGCTCCTGCGCTGAACCAAGCATCAGGCTCCCTCTACGTTTCTATTGCTGGCGGAAACAAAGACGATGAATATTTAGCCACGCAGCAAGACAGTTTGAAAAACAAGGTGCTTGACTGTTTGGCGAAGGTGCACGGCAATGGGGATATTGAGGAGCAATATTGCGAGGCGGTAACTAATCCTGAACCGCGAGCCATCCATTCTCTCGGAGATTATCGAGAAATCAATGGCAAAGAGTGGTTTTTTGTCAGTAAGTCTGATGCAAACGGAACCAAGACGTGGGAGTCGTGCGTACTGGGGGTGGACCGTAAGCCTTCGAACTGTTTCTCGATGAAATGGCTGGACCCCCATGACATGCTGGTCGCGGAAAATGGTGATCGAATCTATATGTTTTATGTTCCCCGGGTAAGGCCTCGGGTATGGTTGTCGGGGAAGGCGCTTGATCTTGTATTACGCAGAGTCAATGCAAAAAATGAAGTGGTTTGGCAATGGAGTAGCGCAGATCATGTGATCGCTGACGTCAAGGAGCCTGCTCGCAAGGCGGGGTTCGGATCAGAAGTCGCGAGTTCACTAAAGCAAATTCGCACCTCGATATTAACGAATTTAGGTGCAACTGGAGACGGTCCGATATGCGTGACAATCGGCTCGGCCCCGAGGTGTCTACATCCGCACTGGGTGGATTACTTGCACGCCAACAGCCTGGCTTGGGACCGGGATGGTGGAATCATCGTTTCTGCGAGGTATCCAAGTGAGATTTTTAAAATAGACTCCCATAGCGGCGACATTGACTGGATATTAGGCGGATACCACGCGCAGTTCTCGGATTTCAAATTGCTAAATGACCCATTGGGCGGATTTTCCTTTCAGCATTCTGCGCGAATTCTTGCTGATGGAAATATACTGGTCTTTGACAACGCCAATGGCAGGCCGGACCAGCATTCCAGGGCGGTTGAGTACGAGATCGACACCAATAAGAAAACCGCCACCTTGGTCTGGGACTACCCGGCCGAAAACGGTTATGCCTTCAGGAATTGTTGTGGATTGGTGCAGCGGTTGAAGAACGGTAACACATTAATTGCTTGGGGCGGGTTGGGAGATAAGACTAAAACCGACTCGATACCTGTCGCGACGGAAGTGACCCCCGGCGGCAAGGTCGTATTTGAATTGCGTTCCAACATTCCCGAGTTGCCTTACCGCGTCTGGAAGATCGACTGATTGCCGTAGACAAAGACCTCAAGTCATTTCACATGCGGCGCCCAAAACCGCGAGTCACCGTTAACCGCACCGAGTAACGTTCTGGAGAAAAGATTAAATTTACAATAACGTCGTAGCGATGTGCGTCAATGAACCCAGTAGCGCGAGTCGACTGCAAGAGAACGTTGAGCGCAATTGATGCCAAAGAGCAGCGCACGGTCGGGCATATAGGATCGCGCGTTGATGAGATAATAGCGTAGCTAAATAGTAACTGGAAAAACGCTAGCAGCACACACCAGAGTCAGCCACTCAGGATGGTGCAGTGTGAGTCAGCCAGTGGCGCGCGATGCCATAACGACAAAGGCGATAACGTTAAGCGCGCAGAAGTTGATTTGCTACCTTTCTGAGTGCCCTGCCCAATTTTGACTCACTCCGATAAAGCGCCGGATTGAATCTGACCGGTTTCGCCAAACTAGCATATCGGTGATATTGTGCGAGAACTCGGCACGCTTGATACCAGACTTAGCCAGGAAGTATGGCGGCTTCGTAATTGGCAGTTCTGCGGTGATTATTCTGAAACGGGAAAGTAACATGGGGTCGTGCATGGTGCGAATGCAGGACCGTAAAGTTCCGTCATAAAGAAGTAGAGGAATTTAGTTCTCTCGCTTAAATATCATAGTTCCTACAACTTCCTTATCGAGGCTTGGCTCATGAAAAGGCGCGGTAGTAAGGTACAACTCACCGCCCTTCACACTCAAGAACCGCGTTTGCTCCGTCCCATTGATGGCCTCATTTCCGGTTACATCGATCTTGATCTTAAGTACGTTTGCACGTACGGTATATATGCCAGAGTATGCAATCATCGTACTAAACGCTTCAGCCCGATCTTCCTCAGTCGTGGGTACTTTACGATTGTCCGCAGTGATAACCAGGTAACCGCGACCCGTTCGCATTAGCGCCAAATAGCCTCTCGGGTGTTCCCCCAGTACCGGAACCATCTCACTCGTGTCAACAACAGTGTTAACGAAGGATACGAGTTGCCACGCGCCTACATAGGCGTCTTCAGAAATATCGTCTGCTAGAACAGTTCGAGAAAACATTAGCGCGAGCAAAATGACAATCGAAGACATGATGCGCAGACCCAAATAATTAGCGACGTGAGCGCCGTTAGATGAGAGTTTCATAATGATCCTGTGTGGTGGAAAAATTAGGGAACAAGAAATGACCATAGCTTTTCTGGCTTGCATCTCCCCGTGTCAATTCTAGAACAATGGCAAGTTAGCACAAGCAACTTAACGTGTCTTGCTTCACTATGAGATGGGTAAAGACAGAACTACCGCGTTCAAGGAGTCCAATAAAGTGAGCTAGCCAGTCACGGCTATGCGGAGGGCCGAATTAGTGATAATGGATACATCTGGATCGTAACGATACACGGAACACAATTGATCGGTTGATGTGGTGACAATGCAATCAATAGCACGCTCACCTCGAGGCGCTAGCCCTGTGCATGTTTGTCCAAATCGTTTTACTAGAAAAGTGGCGTTGAGAATGGCGGTTCGGACGGACGTTTCAGCGAAATGGATCTAAATGAATCCATGATAACGTGCAATCACGATGGACGATGCGGGGAAGCGATTGACCAATTTAGGACCAGGGGCGCTACCAATTGTATCGGCGGCGGAGCGGTCCCGCACCGATGTTTCCACCGTTGAAATACAAGAAAGGGTAGGTCTACGGCGTCGAAGTCGCCGCGATTTAAAAGAAGGAAGATGTCAAGGCATACCTGAATGTGGGCGGCTCAATGGCTTTCGGCAGAAACTTCATCTCGTCACGGGTAAGCGCTGGTTTCACGGCCGGTGAGACGGACCGCATTTTGAACAATTAGGGACGTGCACCCGGACCAGGATCAGACTTATACTATCCACACAGTTCTTGTTGTTTAAGGCAGCGAATCCCCTACGCCACGGATAACGCTTATGCCTCTGGTTTGCAAAATAGTCCCCCGAGGGGCGGCTTCTAACAGCGGTTCCGAGGGGCCGAACATCACGACGAACGTCACGATAAACTGCTCGATCGAGCGTCGGATTGTGCCGCCGTTGATTGGCTATTTCTCCGGGCGCCTGGCCGTTGAGATTTCTTCGCGCGGTAGTATGAGATTCATGACGACATGGGTACCGGCGTCAGCCCACCGGCATGCGGCGCGCGGTGGAAGTTTTGTGGCCCCCTCTTTAGAGCATACTGATCGATAAACCTTGACATGCGCAATCTCGAATTAATTCGTCGATACGGCTTTAAGCGTGGTACTCGTGTAGCGAGCCAGCTGCTTATGATAATCTTGCTGTTGGCGGTCAAGAGCTCCGTTGCAGGAGATGCGCTCTGGGGCATAATTCAGCACTGTTTGCGTCCCGCCGATGAAGGCTACTGCATCACATGTCGTGCACCTTTATCGAGTGCAAACTGTCCCGCCAGTAGCTCCTGTCTTACCTCGACGAAAATGTGGGATCTGACCGACTCGTATCTAACTATTCTTGATCGCAAGGCGTGTGGATGTCCTCCAAGTTTTGTTCACGGATTGGCGCTTCCGCTTAGGCGAACGGTGGGTATAGAAGATCCGACAAAGCCGGACGGTATATGGACGTATGCGTGGGAACAGGCTCGCAATAGAATTTCGGAGGAATCGGCAATTGCACTGGTAGTGAATTCGGCGGAATTCCGCTCGGAGAATCAATTACACGTACACTTGGTACGGTTGCGTGAAGACGCCCGCACAGCGGTGCGATCGAAGGCGGTAGAAATCGCGTCACTCAATAACGTATGGGACGAGGCGCATAAACGCGCCATGGAGATCGGAATTGGCGATGTTTACGGGATCCTGATCATACGTGGTGCAGACTCACAATTCCTTATGCTGGTGGAAAACACCGCCTTGGAAAGAGTCTATACCGAAAATGAGTGTAACAGGTAGCTTTTATATAGCGCAGACGGCGGCGCATTAGAACGTTCGCACTACTAACCGCGCATTCAATGCGTTCAAAATCCGGACGGTCACGAGAAACCGATTCTGATGCGGCAATGCGTGGAAATGCGGTCCCCACATACAACAAAGATTGCGAGCACCGTATTAGCGATCTAACGATCAGTGCCTCGCGGTCTCTAGATGAAAGACGGCGATACGTAACGCGTCAACATGGAACGTATCACAGACACACACTACGGCTGATGGAATGAGATCGTTTCAGCACGGAGCGACATTAAAAAGGACTTGTGGAATATCAGCAAATGATCGCCGCCGGTTGGACCAATTTACCTAATAAATGTATTGGTCCGTCGCGACCCGTTTGATGATAAGGGTACATTAATTAGCGAGCAGTCATGGCGTGCAACAACAGGTGCCCACCATTATTCGAGGACGCTTACCCGTATTGGTATGCCGGTCGTTGATCGGGGCTCGAAGGGTTCTACAATGATATGCATTGCTCTCGTGCATGAATAGCTTCCGTTTCAAGGTTCCTATTTATCAATTGGTATAGGGTCCTCCCGGCCTCAGGGCTGATCTTTTTAAATGCGAGTCCCACGTGCTTGCCGTCCATACAATGCGCGACGGTTGACACTACTTCTAGCAGTTCCCGGTCGTTGGAATCAAGGATTCTAAGGGTGTATGTAGCACCGACGAATAGCCCTCTTAGATCCATGCCGTCTACAAAGGCGCCGTTCATTGAGACATCTAGGAGTGTAACCTCACGGAACAACATTTTGCGTATCGCCACAGCACGCAAGCGGCAAGCAAAACGTGGAACTCGGCGGCGCTCCAAATCAGTCATGGTTGATGCTCCATACATAATCTCAGAATTGATTAGGATGGCATGGAAACGTTACGTATGTATTAAGCTTCGACTGGTCGATCGCGTTGCTCGAACCTGTTTATCGTAATGGTGACAAACGGACAGCGCTGTAGGCCAGAAGAGCAATATACGGCTGCTTACCGGATTTTTGACAGGCAATAGCCGGTTACTGCCTCGAACGTACAGACATATCGGGTATCCGCGTGTCTGTGCGCAACTCGCGGTTACGAAATCAAAAATATTCATGTGTTCTATGCTAGTCGTTAATTTCGAGGTTGATTGTTGGTCGCTCATAGCAATGGTACGAGGCTCGTCCGGTTCGCCCTGTGTTTCGATGCTGGCGACGTAGCCGAATACGTTTGCCGTGGCGGTGAACACTAGTTATCATCACCTTGCAGCTGTGGTGCTTGTATATCGGGCTAGACGCTGGACGAGCGCTCTGCCGTCTAACCGCGGGCTTAAGACCACACCGTATCCCGCTGCATGTATTTCTGCATGTGGCACATTAATCAACGACTGTACTCATGATTCTTGAGAGAGAACGCCGGTACTGCGGGATTCGCCACGCCATTAAGAACACGTAGGCGACACCAGCAGGACCGCGAAGATCTGCAGCGTCGCATGTTCATGACGTCCGCTCGAACCCTTCAATATCGCGGAATCCTGCGCAGACCTCGCGTACTTCTTCATTGGTCCAGAGAAACTCGTCGGCGGCAGGTAATTCCAATTCCAAGGATGAATTGTTGTTTACTAATCGCTTGAGGTCCGATTCTTTCAATACCGGCGTCTTTTGGGGAGTCCTTTTCATGACATTACCTCATTAGAATGGATGACATTTTATAGATGGCAATTCCGACTTGGACCGACGGGCGGGTGTACCACAGTCGGCGTTCAAACCGTATACCTCCGAAATCGCAAACGGGGAAAGGTGCTCGTTACTCAGTGCGAAGTGCGGCCACAACTGCTGCGGGGTCGCGCGAAACAATCCCCGCATAGGAGGATCGGAATACTCGTTATGCAGGTCGGTCGCACGAATGGCGGCAACTAGCGCGACACTCATGGCGGGTCTACCAAAAAATACCGGCCCCACACTGCGTAGCGAAAACGCAGCGTCGGGGAAAATGGTGGCCAGCTCGCCATTGGTCGGGCGTATTAAGATCAGACCCACGGGCCCATCGCCTGCGGGCACGCGAGCAACTGAGCCCCTTCATAAGGCATCCTCGCAAGGCGATCGGTTGCAATCAGAATTGTGGGCGCGGCGATATCTTCATCATCATGCGCGACAGAACTGGCACATTGAACCAGAGCGCACCACAGGGGGATGACCTGCCGTTTTCCCAGATATTTCGGTCTA